>OKRT01000189.1_pt1 | contig 27121 bp, 26 predicted proteins | sample 1601111 | NCBI WGS metagenome assembly OKRT01 (sample SAMEA3541572, study PRJEB24748) | human gut metagenome | biome: human gut; feature: human-associated habitat; material: faeces | place: China | collected 2012 | reverse complement strand
GGATTGAAACGCGGATATATTGAGCAGAAATACAGAAAGACCGTAACTGTCGGAGCCCTCAATGTGCTTGGTGCCGTCCACGATGATGACGATGGTGTCCTTATCGTAGGTCAGAGCGCCATATCCGGCGCGGCCCCGTGGAAAATATTATAAAATAATGCAGATAAGCCCCGAACAGCCTTCGTTGATAACGCGCTCAATGGTCTCCTGCAGGCGTGTGCGCGCTTCGGAGGGCATATGCAGCAGCTTGTTCTGCAGCCCCTCGTTGACAAGCTCATGCAGGCTCTTGCCGAAGATATTGCTCTGCCATATCTTGCCCGGGTCCTCCTCGAAATCAGCAAGCAGGCTCTTGACAAGCTCTTCCGACTGGCGTTCGCTGCCCACGATGGGCGCGACCTCTGTGGATATCTCGGTCCGTATCATATTGATGGACGGCGCGCTGGCCCGCAGGCGTACGCCGTATCGTCCGCCCTGATGGACGATCTCCGGCTCTTCCAGCGTCAGCTCGTCGATGCCCGGCATCACAATGCCATAGCCCGTGGCGTTCACCTCGTCCAGAGCGCTTTTGATCTTTTCGTACTGCGTTTTGATGCGCGCCAGATTGATGATGCACGGCATGAGGCTTGCTTCGTCGCATATCTCAAGCCCCGTTGTCTCTCCCAACACTTTGTAAAAGATATCGTCCTGCAGCTCCAGCGCCATAGTGGCGCAGCCCGTGCCCAGGTCTATGAACTTCATCTTGCTGGTCTTGACATATGGACACTCCACGGTCCGCGGCGAGGATGCGATGTCCTTCATCACGCTGGCGCCCGCCGCAAACTCCTGTACCGCTGTATATACAGCCTCCTGCAACCAATGTCCGTGATCCAGCATCGTGACCCATTTGGGCATCGAAAACGCGATCTCCTTGAGCGGGAACTCAAACAGCACGTTCTTGAGGATCTCGGTGATGGTCTCCTCCGTCAGCTCCACACAGCTCACGGGCATGACGGTACGGCCGTATTTTTTGCTCAGCTCCTCGGCTAGAGTCATGCTCTCCAGCGACTCCGGCGCGACGCAGTTGAGCAGAATGATAAACGGCTTCTGGATGGCTTCCAATTCTTCGATGACGCGCTCCTCGGCCTTCTCGTAGCCGCTGCGGGAGATATCGCTGATGGAACCGTCCGTGGTGACGACAAGGCCGATGGTGGAATGCTCACAGATGACCTTTCTCGTGCCGGTTTCCGCCGCTACATCGAAAGGGACCTCTTCGTCGAACCAGGGGCTTTTCACCATGCGGGGCTTTTCATTTTCCTCGTGACCCATGGCGCCGGGCACCATGTAGCCCACGCAGTCGATGAGACGTGTGCGGAAGGAGGCGCCGTCCTCAAGGTCGATGGAGACCGCCTGTTCGGGCACGAATTTCGGCTCGGTCGTCATGATGGTTCGCCCGGCGGCGGATTGCGGCAGTTCGTCGCGCGCCCGCTGGCTGAACGCCTCGCTCTGGATCTCAGGCAGCACCATCAGTTCCATAAAGCGTTTGATGAAAGTGCTTTTACCCGTGCGCACCGGCCCGACGACGCCGATGTAGATGTCGCCGCCTGTACGAGTGGCGATGTCTGTATAAAGATTGCAATGATCCATCCTGTTTTCTCCCCTCTCCTCAAGTAGCCGACGGTATCAGCAGGCGCTGCGGCGCTTCCAGGATGCCCGAGCCGGTATCGTTCGCGGCCGCAATAGCCTCCGGCGAAGCCGCATACCGCTTTGCGATATCGAACATATCCTCGCCTGCCTGTGCAAAATAGATGCGCAGAGCGATATCCCCGTCGTCCCGCACCAGCGGCGACGTGCACTGCACGTCGGCCAGCACCGTCTGTGTGGAGCGGAAGCTGACGATGCCCCGCACCGTCAAAACAATAGCCGCGCTGGTATCGTCCCCCACCTTGCGGGCCGAAACGCTGCCCACCGACGGATAGCACTGGGCGATCACGTCCGCCGCAGGCCGCGGATAACGGCGCGGCAGCGTATATTCACACACCTTGTCGTAGCAGTCTATCTCTTCCAGCGCATTGATGCACAGCAGATGCGCCATCACACGGCCGCGCAGCACCGCCTCGCCGTCCTGTTCGATGACCTCCATAGGCAGCGGCGTCGCCATCACATCAATGATGCGCGCGTTCTCGTCCGGCAGTTGGCCTGTGGTGACAGCCTCCACCTGCTGGGTGAACACGTCGGCAACCTCCTCCAGCGCCACCTGCTGCTGCGTGAGCACGGTCTCGCTTTCGGTGGAAAACGCGTCGCTTACCGCCATGTATTCCACCGGGCGGTACACCTTGACGTACAGCGCTGCCGTGGCGGAGATGGTGTTCTCACCCTCATCCTCACCGGAGCCTCCCGTGATGGTGCAGCCTGTGGGCTGCACCACTGCAAAACACTGGCAGTCCTCGGCCGCGCCCTCCACATCCAGTATCTCATTGAAAGGTATCTGCCGCGTGGTGTGTACCAGTGTGTGGCCGGGAGCCGTGCGGTATACCACCTCCGCGCGGATCTCGCCTTTGAGCACCGCCTTTCCGGAAACGAGCTTTACCTCGTTCACTGCGCCGGTGCACTGGGTACTGAGCACCATCTCCGGAGGCGCGTCAAACGCAATGCTTTCCTCAGCCGTGATAAGTTTTTCCTGCGATCCCACCGTCTTGCTGCCCGTGAGCGACGTTGTGCGCTGCTGGATGCCGCCGCCGGCCAGCGCGGCAATGACCTCCCCCTGTGCCTCGGCCACGGCCTCGATGGACAGAGCGAACGCGCCCCGGACGTCCACGCGTCGCTGGTTGACCGCCCGGCAGTTCACATACTCCGTCTCTCCCGAGACAAGCACGGTCGCCGGGCCCCAGCTTCCCGGCTTCACATCCACCTGTTTTGTGAACGGCAGCTTTTGTTCCGCCTGACACAGACTTTCGTCCCCTTCGGACTGGTAATATACCACGCACCGCAAATAACCGTCTACCGTGAGCCTGCCCGCCGTGACCTGCTTTTGCAGCACCACAAGATAAACAAAGCACTTGACGATCTTGAACACCTGCGGCAGGTAGTCCGGGATGAGCATTTCGGTCTCCACCGGGAGTTCCAGTTTTGTATCGCAGATGCTTTCCGCCGCGGTGACGGTATCTTTGTACACCTTTAATTCCATACGGCCTCGTCGCCCCTTTCGCTGTTCTAACTCATCTATATGAAGCGGTGCGGCGATGTATGCGAAAAAAACAAAAACGTCCGGTGCGCGGCACAGCGGAAAGCATGCGCTTTTCCGCGGCCGCCCACCGGGCGTTTCCATCCCGCGCGCCACCCGTTTTCCGGAGGCGCGCCTGCATGGGTTCAGCTTTTTTTGATCTTGAAGATCGCCCTCAAAATACCGGACAGGCACTTCGGGCTTTTCCATACCACAACTTGCATCTCGGCACCTCGCTTTCCCCCGCATTGGGGCGCGGGTGCGGGCGCACCCGAACTCCCCTGCATTACTATATACAAAACAGGGGAAAAATGTTACCCGCGCGGCGGCTCCTTTCGCGAGAGCACCAGATAGATCATGCCCGCGGAAAACCGGAGCGTTGCCGTTTCGGCGGCGAACTCGTTGCTCACGCCGATGGGGAACGTATGTGTGAGCGTATAATCGTGCAGCGGATATTTCAGCCCCTCCAGCGTAACACCAGGCGCCTGCTCCCCGGCGCTGAAAATGGAGAAATACCACCCCGGCCGCGCCTGGATGCGGTGTGTGCCCGGCAAAAGGGCGGTCACCTCATTGTCCGTATCCGCCAGCGTCGCACACACTCCGTTTTTTGCCAAAAACACCAGCGTTTGCAGGTTGGCCAGCGTATGGTCCAGCCGCGCGCCTCCCAAACCGCCCACGATAACGACATCCGTCGCGCCCAGCTCCAGCGCCTTGCGGGCGGCGTAATAGGTATCGGTATCATCCTTTTCCGCCGGGAGGAACACCGTCTTTGCACCGGCCTCCGGACGCGGCGCACTGTCGTAATCGCCCAACAGAAGATCCGGCTCCACACCAACGCGGCAGGCATTTTCATAGCCCGCGTCGGCGGCAATGACATAGTCTGCGTCCGCCCACCAGCCGTGCAGCTCCGGCGCCGCCGGCAGGCCTGCAAAGATCACACATTTCATGCCTGCTTTCTTCCTTTCCATCTGCGTGCTGCACACAGGAAAGGAGCGGCAGATCACATCTGCCACTCCTTGACTTCTTTCGCCTCGTTGTACAGCGTCACATAGCTTTCATAACGCGTTTTGTCGATCTCTCCCGCTTCCAGCGCCGCGCGCACAGCGCAGCCCTTTTCCACGGTGTGAGAACAGCCTGTGAATTTACATTGGCCGAAGTAGCGCTCCACCTCGGGAAACGCAAACTGCAGGTTTTCTTTCGGAATGTACGCGGCCCGCTCCATCTCCAAGCTGGCAAAGCCCGGTGTGTCGGCCACAAGGCCGCCGCAGCTTTCGTAAAGCACCACCTCACGGGTGGTATGGCGGCCGCGGCCCAGCTTCTGGCTGATTTCTCCTGTTTCCAGCTCGTGCCCGGGCAGCAGGGCGCTGAGCAATGTAGATTTACCCACCCCGGAGTTGCCGCAGAACACGCTCAGCCTGCCGTCAAGCCGGGCGCGCACCGCGTCCAGCCCCTCGCCTGTCCCGGCGTTCACACACAGCACGGGAATATCCGAATGGGCATAACAGGCAGCCAACGGCTGCGCGTCCTGGAGATCTGTTTTTGTAATGACAAGCACAGGCTGTGCCCCCTTATCCACCGCAATGGCGGACAGCTTGTCGATGACCAGCGTACTGGGCACCGGCTGCACCGTGCTCACCACAATGAAAAACTGATCTACATTTGCCACAGGGGGCCGGACGAACACATTTTTACGCGGCAGGATATCCGCGATGACGGGCGCGCCTCCGTCCGTTTCCAGACGGACGATATCTCCCGCCACCGGCGTGATGCGCTTTTTGCGGAAGATTCCTTTCGGCTTGCATTCCACAAGCGAGCCGCCCGTCTTCACATAATAAAACCCGCCGATGCCCTTTACGATATAGTTGTCAAACATCCGCAGCACCTCGCGCCGTTACGGCAGTGTCCCGTCGGACGGTACCGGCGGCGCCGTTGAGCCGGAAGTCACAGGCGGCTGCTCCGAGCCGGAATGCGGCGGCTCCGTTGAGCTGGATGCCGATGTCTCTGAGCTGGAGGACGGCGGCGTTGAACTGGACGGCGGCGTTTCCGAACCGGATGACGGCGGCGGCGAGCTGGAACTCGACGATTCCTCCGAATCGGATTCCGATTCAGGAGGTGCCGGAGGCGGTGCCACCACGGGCGGCGGACCGGATGAAACGGTGACCGTTACCACCGTACCGCGCATCACCATAGCACCCGCGTTCGGAGATTGAGCGATCACCGTGCCTGCCGGAGACGCATCCTCTACCGTAATGACCCGCATTGCCAGGCCGCGCTGTGTCAGGCGGAGGCTCGCCTGCTGTTCCGACGTAGAACCGATACAGGCAGGGACAGTAACATAAGACACTTCTGTGCTGTCACGGCGGATATACAGCGTCACCGTGGTGCCTGCCTTGACCACACTGCCCGCGGCAGGGTCTGTGCGCACAACGCAGTCCACCGGAACATCCGTGGTCTCTTCGGGCTTGATGAGCAGCGTCAGGTTCAGCGCACGCAGCTTTTCCCGTGCAGTATCTTTGTTCCAGCCCGCAAGTTCCGGAACGGTCACCATTTCAACGCCCTTGCTCACTTTTGCCACAATGCGGGAGCCCTCTTTCACCTGGCGCGGCGCACGGGGATTCTGGTCCACGATCTCTCCCACCGGCGCCTCGTCGTCAAATACTTCTTCTTTTTCCAGTACAAAGCCGCTGTACGCCGCGTCGTCTTTCACATCTGTCCAGCGCGTACCGATCAGGTTCGGCAGTTCCACATCTTCTTTCACGTCAAACAGGCCGTTTTCGGAAGTGCTGAACATCCAGTAGATCGAAACGGCGGAGCATATCACCACCGCCAGTGTCAAGAGCGAAATATAAAACAGTGCGTAATGCCGTCTCTTCTGTTTGCGTGCCTTTTGATGCGGCACAGCTTTCTGCTCGGCGGCCGGCTGCGCATGATATGCGGCCTCCGGTGCGGCGGAAAGCTCCGGAAGCCCTTCCGGCTCGTCCGGCAGCTCCAACTCTCCACCGGCATCTGCGTCCGCCTTTCCGGCGCCCTCCGCATCCTCCGAAGCGACGGGGACCTGTTCCGCCGGCGCGGCATTCTCTTTGCCTTCGGAAGCCTCCCCGGCCTGTACGTCCGCTCCCTTTTCAATTTCCGGAGCATCCGGCTTTGCAGCTGTTTTCCGCGGCGCTTCTTCTTTCGTTTGCGGCGCAGCGGCCCCACCAGCGTTATCCTGCGCCGCATCGCCGCTGCTTTCTGTTTCCGAAGCGCCGCTGGACATGCTCAAAGTCTCCCCGGTCAAAGCATTGTTTTCCGGTGCCGGCACCTGTGTGCTTTTCCCTTTTGCAGTTGCTTCCGTGTGCTCCGGTGTCTCGAGGAAGGGCTGCACGCCGTCCGCCTGCTGGATTTCTTCCTGCGGCGTTTTCTTTCTGGAAGCGGCTGCCGACGCCTGTACGTTTCCGTGTTCCGCGTTTTTTGCCGCTTTGCCTTTCTTTTTTGCCTGCCTTCTTGATGCCACTTGTTCTTTTTCCCCCGCTGATCAATCAATTAAACCGGGAGCGCGCGAAACGCGCTCCCGGCGCCTGAATGCAATAACGGCTCAGTCGCCCTCGCCCGACGGCGCGGACTGGGAAGGGTCCGGCGGTGTGGACGAAGGATCGTCCGGCTTTTTATAGTTGCCTCCAAACGTGCCGAAATCCAGGTCTCCGCTGCCGCCCGGAGCAAAATCAACAGCCTGCTCCGCCGTCGTACCGTCCGGCTTCTGCAGCGTGATCGTGCCCGTGCCCGTCGAAGTGACGGACCATTGATAGCTGGACGCCTGGCCCGCCGTGGGTGACCAGGGCTGTGGGTTGCCGCCGTTCAGCAGCAGCGTATAAGTGCCGCCCTCGTTGGTTTCATCCACAGCGATGTGCACATAGATCGTGCGCTCCTGCGCGCCCTTGGACACAACGATCGATACAGGGTCGTTCCATTTGGCGGGCGTGCCGCTGACCGGGTTTTGGGAGATGACGGCTCCCGCCGGTACGGTGTCGCTGTATTCCTCAGAATAACCGCCCAGCACAAGCTTCGCACTCCGGATCAGGTCCTGTGCCTCGCTCAGAGACGCCACACCCACAAGGTTCGGCACCGTAGTGCTCTTGTCCACCTCTTCCTGGCTGATGTAGACCGTGACGCTGCTGTTTTCCGTGTTCGCCTCCACCTGCGTACCGGAGACCGGGTCCGTGCGCAGGACGACGCCGCTCGCCTGCCCCTTGGGGACCGTTTCAGTCTTAAAAGTAGGCATTAGGCCTTTTTCCTTACAGGCGTTCAGCGCTTCGGCGCGGGACATACCGGAAAGGTCCGGCATCGTGACGATCTCCACGCCTCTGCTGATGGTGAGCGTGATCTTCGCGTTTTCCTTCACGCGCTTAGGGTCGGAAGCCGTCTGCGCACGCGGGTACTGGTCGCATACGACACCAGCCGCGTACTCTGTATTATATTCCTCTTCCGTCTGAAAAATGAATTTTGAATCCGGATATTTTTCCTGGATCTCCGCCTGCGTCAGGCCGATGAAGTTGGGCAGGTCCACATCCATACTCTGGCTGAACATACCGTTGCCCTCATATTTAAAGATGAGGAACACCAGGATCGCCGCGCCGATGAGAAATGCCGCCGCCATTCCCGCAAGAATGGGCAGCGCCAGCCGCTTCTTGGTTTTTGTGCCGCCGCGGGCGGCAGGCCGCGCGCCTGTTCGGGGACGCTGCTGGCCTCCAGACTGTTTCGTAGCCGTTTTGTTCACCACTTTGTCGATGTACCGTGTGGGCGCTGTGTCCGTAAGGTACTGATATTCAAACTTCACACTGGGGTTGCGCTTGAACTCGTCGATGTCCGCCAGCATGGCCTGAGCGGAGGGATAACGTTCCCTCGGTTCCTTGGCCATGGCACGCTCGGTGATGGCCGCCAGCGCCTCAGGCACCGCGGGGTTCAGCTCCCGCAGGGGCGTGGCCGTATCCGCGATCTGTTTAATGGCCACGGACACCGGACTGTCGGATTCAAACGGCAGCTTTCCCGAAAGCATCTCGTACATCATCACGCCCACGGAATAGATGTCCGCCTTTGCGTCGGTGGTATCGCCCTTCGCCTGTTCGGGACTGATGTAATGCACCGAGCCGATGGCCTTATCGGTCATCGTCTGGTTCTCGCTACGGGAAAAGCGGGCGATGCCGAAGTCCATCACCTTGATGGTGCTGTCCGCCAGCAGCATGATGTTCTGCGGCTTGATGTCCCGGTGCACGATGCCCTTCTCATGGGCGTGCTGCAGCGCCGCCAGAACCTGTGTGATGAAGTGCAGCGTCTCTTTATACGTCAAAGGCTGGGCGCGGTACTCCATATATTCTTTCAGCGTGATGCCGTCGATATACTCCATCACGATAAATTGGAGCTTGTCCGTCACGCTGACATCGTATACCTTTACGATATTGGGATGATCCAGTACCGAAATCGCCTTGGATTCGTTTTTAAACCGCCGCACAAGATCCTCGTTGCCGCGGCATTCCTCCCGCAGGATCTTCACCGCCACAAGGCGGTTTTCCAAAAGGTCGGTGGCTTTGTAGACGTTGGCCATGCCGCCGGAGCCGATCAGCTCCTCCAGTTGGTAACGGCCGTCCAGTTTTTTCCCGATCAAATTATCCATTGTTCTCCTCCACTGCCTCTACTTGCATCAGCAGGACCGTAATGTTGTCAAGGCCGCCGCCCTCCAGCGCCTTCTGCACCAGCGCGTCCGCCGCCTCATAAAAAGGCGTGCGCGCCAGCGTTTCCTCGATCTGCGGCACAGAAACGCAGTTGCTCAGCCCGTCGCTGCACAGCAGCAGGATGTCCCGGGGGCTTACTTCTTTTTCGCCGAAATCCGCCTCCACATCCCGTCCCACGCCCAAAGCGCGGGTGATGAGGTTCTTGCGCGGATGATTCTGAGCTTCCTCCTCCGTCAGCGCGCCCTGCTCCACCATCTCCTGCACCATGGAATGGTCTTTTGTAAGCTGAAGCAGCTTGTTGTTGCGAAACAGATAAATGCGGGAATCGCCCACATGCACATACTGCGCAAGGCCTCCGCGCACCAGCGCGCATACAACAGTGGTGCCCATGCCGCTGAGCGAAGGCGTGCCCCGCGCCTTTTCATAAACGCTGCGGTTGGCCTGCTCCACGGCGCTTTCCAGCAGTGCGCGTCCGGCCTGCGGGGTGTGCGCCTCGTCAATACCCGCCTCGATGGCCTGCTGCAGCGCATCCACCGCCATGGTGCTGGCCAAGCGGCCGCCGCGCGCACCGCCCATACCGTCGCACACGGCACCCCAAACAGCGTCGTCCGGGCGGCGCCCCCCCCGGTAGCTGTCCTGATTTTCGCTGCGCTGGCTGCCGATATCTGTTTTAGCGACAAGCTTCATGCGGTCGTTCCTCCTTTTGCCTCGCGGCGCAGCTGGCCGCAGGCGGCGCTGATGTCGGTGCCCAGGCGGCGGCGCACGGTGGCGTTGACGCCCAGCTCCGTCAGGAGCGTTTGAAAACGTTTGACGTTGGCGGCATCCGTAGCGGAATACGGCGAGCCGTCCACGGGATTGATGGGAATAAGGTTCACGTGCGCACCCATGCCCTTGATGAGCTGTGCCAGCCTGCGGGCCGTCTGTGGGCTGTCGTTCACGCCGTTCACCATTGAATACTCAAAGCTGACGCGGCGGCCGGTCTCCTGCTGGTAGTCCCGGCAGGCCCGGATGAGCTGTTCCACGGGATACACATCGTTGACCGGCATCATCGAACTGCGCATTTCATCCGTGGGCGCATGCAGCGAGACCGAAAGCGTCAGGCCAAGATGCCGTTCGGCCAGCTTGTAGATCATCGGCACGAGGCCGCAGGTTGAAAGGCTGATGTTGCGCATGCCGATGTTCACGCCATTCGGCGAAGAGATGATGGACAGGAAGTCCATGACATGATCAAAATTATCGAGCGGTTCGCCAATGCCCATGAGCACGATATGGGAAACGCGTTCTCCGGTATCCCGGGCAGCGGCGTATACCTCGTTTGCGATCTCACCCGCCGTGAGGTTGCGCACACGCCCGCCCTGCGTGGAAGCGCAGAAGCGGCAGCCCATGCGGCAGCCCACCTGTGTGGACACGCATACAGTATTGCCATAGGAATAGCGCATCAATACCGTTTCGATGCAATTGCCGTCCGGCAGGCGGAACAGGTATTTCACCGTACCGTCCTTCGATTGCTGGCGGCGCTCAGTCTCCAGCGTCTCGATGAAAAAGCGTTCTTCCAGCGCGGCGAGGAACGCCTTTGGCTGATCCGTCATTGCAGAAAAAGAGCGCGCCTGCTTTTCATGCAGCCATTTGAAAAGCTGTTTTGCGCGAAACGCGGGCTGCCCCATTTCCTTCACCAGTTCCGCAAGCTGCGGCTCGGTATATGAAGAGATTCCTGTCTGGTTCATTTTATCACAATCTTTCCAGAGATGCTATGAAAAAGCCGTCTGTTCCCGTGCGGAACGGGTAAAGTGTAAGAAAATCGTCATCTTTTGTCGTCCCCGGCAAAACACACTCCACACTACGCGTACGAAACTCCGGATGCTCTTTCAAAAAGGGCCGGACGATACCGGCATTTTCATCCGGATTCAGCGTACAGGTAGAGTAGACGAGCCGCCCGCCCGGCCTCACATAGCGCGCGGCTGTCTCCAGGATCGCCCGCTGCAGCCGTACCAGTCCATCCAGGCCGTCCAGCGTTTTCTGCCGGATATCCGGCTTTTTCGCCAGCACACCAAGGCCGGAGCAGGGTACGTCGCACAGCACTGCGTCCGCGCCCGCAAACGCCTCATTGTAAACGGCGGCATCGTTGTGCAGCACGCGGCCGCAGGCCACGCCCAGCCGTTCCAGCGCGCCGCCGACCAGCGTCAGGCGGTTTTGAGCCGCGTCGCAGGAAACCAGCGTCCCCTTGTTCTCCATGTACTGCGCCAGCGTGGCGCTTTTGCCGCCGGGGGCCGCGCACAGGTCCAGCACGGTATCACCGGGCCTTGGCGACAACGCCGCGCAGGCAAGCTGGGACGCCTCGCCCTGCACATGGAACAGGCCTTGCTTGAACAGCTTCAGCGCCGTAACGTCTCCCCTGCATTCCACATACAGGCTGTCCGGGATCGCGCCGCGTCGGGTGGCCATGCCCTGTCGGGCAAATTCCTCCTCCAGCGCCCCAATATCCGTTTGCAGCGTGTTCACGCGCACGCACAGGGGCGGCGGTGTGAAGCTGGCCTTCAAAATATCCTCACACTGGTCCGGGCAGCGCGTCTGCAGCAGCCCGGCGATCTGCGGCGAAACGCTGTACTCCACGCAAAGGCGCTCGGTCTCGTTGGAGTAATGTTCGGCGGTGAGGTCGTAAGCGGCGGCGCGGCGCAGCACCGCATTGACAAGCCCCGCAGCGCTGGATTTCCCCATCTGCCGCGTGAGCGTGACGGATTCGCTGATGGCCGCACGCACAGGCACGCTCTTCAGATAACGCGCCTGATACAGCCCGCTGCGCAGAATGGCGCGCACCGCCGCATCCAGCTTTACCAGAGGCTTTTGCAGGAATTTCTGCAGGATATGGTCCAGCGTCACCATACGCTCTACGGTGCCGTAGAACACGGCGCTGAGAAATGCCCGGTCCCGCGCTGTTCCGGTGAAGCCGTCCAGCGCATGGCGCAATACAAGGTTTGCGTAACCGTCCTGTTCCTGTTTTATCAGCGCGGCCACGGCCGCGCGGCGGGGATTCTCCATAGCTGCTCCTTTGATTCCCTGCCGCAGCCTCAAGCGGCACGTGCGCTGCGCGCATGCCTCTTTCTATATACGGCAAAAGCAGGAAATTTATTGCAATTTGCCGGCTTTGCGGTATGACCGCAAAGCCGCTTACGAACAGGGCATGCCCTGTTCGCCGCGCACGGCGCGGGGTTATTTTGAATGAAAAAGGGGCGTCTACGCGCTAAGAGCCGCGCTTTCAGCGCGGTTGCGCTCCGACACGCACCTGCGGGCGCAGTCGCCACCCCTTTTTCAAGCTTTTTCCCCGGGCATATCTTTTTCTTTCTTGCTTTTATACGGCAAAAGCAGGAAATTTATTGCAATTTGTCACCATTTGTAAACCGGCGGCCGGCGGCCCAAGCGCTGCCTTCCATGGGTCTGCTCCCCTCGGGCACTACTTCCAGAAGCGTCAGCGCGCCGGAGGCACAGGCTACCTTCAGCGGTTTTGTGCTCAATATCTCACCCGGCGCGCCCGCGGCTGCATCGTCACACAAAGTGCGCAGCACTTTCACCTTTTTTCCGCCGTACTCAAAATATGCAACGGGCCACGGGTTCAAACCGCGGATGAGGTCGTGCAAACGGCGGGCGGGCGCGTCAAATCCGAAATGCGCCTGTTCTTTTGTAAGGGGCGGCGCCAGCGTGGCCTCGGCGTCATTCTGCGGCCGCGCCTGTGCCGTGCCCGCCGCGATATCCTCCATCGCCGCCAGCAGCGTGCGTACTCCCTCCTGCGTGATGCGCTCAAACAGCTCGCCGGAGGTCTCGTTCTCGCCAATTTCCACCGGGGAGACCCGCAGGATATCGCCTGTGTCCAGGCCCTCATTTAAATACATAATGGAAACGCCGGTCGTCTTTTCGCCGTTGATAACAGCCCACTGCACGGGCGCAGCGCCCCGGTATCTGGGAAGCAGTGAAACATGCAGATTGATGCAGCCGTATTGGGGGATCGCAAGCACTTCCGGCGGCAGGATGCGGCCATAGGCCACCACCACGATCAGCTCGGGGGCAAGCGCACGGATGTTTTCCGCCTGCGCGGCGTCCCGCAGCGTCCCAGGCTGAAACACGGGGATGCCGTGCGCCATCGCTGTGCGCTTGACAGGCGGGGCCGTCAGCACCTGCTTGCGGCCGACAGGCTTATCCGCCCGCGTATAGACACCACATACCGTATGCCCTGCGTCAAGGATCGCCTCCAGCGCAGCAGCCGCGATATCGGGCGTACCCATAAACAGGATGTTCAATGCTCATTCCTCCGTTGCGCTTTCGTCCTCGTCGTCGTGCTCCTGATCCTCATAGAAGAACTCGGCAAGGTCCATGATGGTAACGCCGTCCAGATGGTTCGTCTCGTGGCAGATGCAGCGCGCCAGCATGTCCTCGCCTGTCAGCGTAAACGGTTTTCCGTGGCGGTCAAACGCGCGCACGGTCACCTTCTGCGGACGGCGGATGGCGGCGTTATGCCCCGGAAACGAAAGGCAGCCCTCATACTGGAGCACCTCGCCCTCCTGCATGATGATCTCCGGATTCACGAATTCCAGGTACTTCGGCTCGTAACCCTCGGGCAGCTCTCCGTCCTCAGGCAGGTCACGCTCATCCAGGCTGACGAACACGCGGCGCATCACTCCCACCTGCGGGCCCGCCAGGCCGTACCCCTGTGCGTCGGCCAGCGTCTCGATCATGTCGTCCAGCAGCTCCGCCAGACGGTCGTCAAAGTTTGTAACGGGACGGCATTTCTTTTTCAAGATTGGATCGCCGTCCTGTACGATAGTGCGTAAAGCCATAATCAAATCCCTCCAAGATTTTCGTTTGCAGCTGATAATATTTTATGTGTTAAATGTCTGCGTCCGAATGGAAATCCAGATAAACGGACACTTTTCCCGGCCATCCGGCCGCGTTGTACGCCGCCAGCGCCTCCCCCATCAGCGCGCGGAAAGCATTGTCGTTGCGGCACTTAAGCGTGAGCTTGTAGCGGTAATGGTTGTTCACCATGGCAATGTTCATGGGCGCGGGGCCGAGGATACGCAGCGGAATACCGCTGCGCTGCTGTGCAAGACGCTGCACGTCCGCCGCAAAGGCACGGGATGCCGCCAGCACCTCCGGCTCCTTCGCACCGGAAAAGCCCGCCAGACAGATGGTGCAAAACGGTGGGTAAAGGTTCAGCCTGCGGAAGGATATCTCCTCTGCAAAAAAAGATTTATAATCCTGCCGCGCCGCCAGATTCAGAACCGGATGGTTTGGGTCCACCGTCTGGATGAGCGCCCGGCCCGCCTGAGCCGCGCGGCCGCCCCGCCCCACCACCTGGGTCACCAGCGAAAAAACATTTTCGAACGCCTTGTATCCCTGCGCAAACAAAAGCTGGTCGATGCCCAGCACGCCCACCAGCGTCACCTTTTCAAAATCGAGCCCCTTGGCCACCATCTGCGTGCCCAGCATGATATCATATTCGCCCTTTGCGAAGCGGCGCAGCATGGTCTCGTGGGCGTTTTTGCGGGAAGTCGTGTCCAGGTCCATGCGCAGCACCCGCGCCGCGGGAAACATCTGCGCCAATTCCTCCTCCACGCGCTGGGTGCCGAAGCCCGTATACTTCAGCTTGCCGCCGCAGGCAGGGCACATCTCCGGCACCGGACTGACGGATTTGCCGCAATAATGGCACAGCAAACGGCCGTCCGCCTTGTGGTACACCATGGGCACGCTGCAGGCGTCGCATTTCACCACCTCACTGCAGGCGGTGCACATGCCCACTGTTTTGTATCCGCGGCGGTTCAAAAGAAGGATGGTCTGCTCGCCCCGGGCCAAATTGCGCGAAATTTCATCCGCCAGCGCCCGGCTGACGGACGATGCGTTGCCCGCGGCCAGTTCCTCGCGCATGTCCACCAGCCGCACCTCCGGCAGCGGCATGTGGTTGTAGCGTTCCGACAGCTCCACCAGCGTATACCGGCCCGTCTGCGCGGCATAGTAGCTTTCCGTGGAGGGCGTGGCCGAGGCCAGCAGCAGCAGCGCGCCGTGAGCCGCGGCACGGCGCTTCGCCACGTCGTGGGCGGAATAGCGCGGCGCGCTCTCGGAGTGATAGGTATGCTCCTGCTCTTCGTCGATGATAATGACGCCGATGTCCGGCAGGGGCGCAAACACAGCGCTGCGCGTGCCCACCACGATGTCTGCGCCGCCGTTTTGGATCTGCTGCCACTGCAGAAGGCGCTCGGTATTGGAGAGCGCCGAGTGCTGCACGGCCACTCTGTCTCCAAAAAAGGCTTTCAAACGGTAAATCATCTGCGGCGTAAGCGAAATTTCCGGCACCAGCACCAACGCCTTGCGCCCCGCCGCAACCGCCTTTTCGATGAGCTTTAAAAACACCAGCGTCTTGCCGCTGGAAGTAACGCCGTGCAGAAGCGCGGCCGCGGGCCGGCCCGTATCCATCAGAGCCGCCAGGCGGCTGTAAGCCGCCTGCTGCGCCGGTGAAAGCGCGATCGTCTCCTGCGCGGGGCTGTAATTCTCATACAACGCTACGCTTTTATCCTGAGCGGAAACAGCCAGCACGCCTTTTTTCACAAGACCCGCCAGCACCGCCTTCGTCACGCCCTGCTCTTCCAGCTCCTTCTGTGTTTTGGGGCCGAAAGCCAGCGCGTCCCAGGCAGCCTGCTGCTTTTCGGTACGGCGCCCCTGCCAGGGGGCGTCTGTGCGCCGGTATACCGGCTCGGTATGGCGCACAAGCTGCTTTTGCAGCTGCGGTACGGGGCCGGTGTTGACAGCTTTGTACTGCGCTCCGTAGGGAATGATGGCCTTGACCGCCTCGTAATAGGTGCAGAACGTGTGTTCCTTGAGATAATAGACCAGACGCAGCAGCTCATCCGACAGGCGCGCCTGTTCAGGCGCAGCGTCGTACAGTGATTTCAGCCTTTTGCCCGCCGCCTCCGGCGCATCCAGTCCGAGCACCACGCCCATCCTCGCGGCCGCGCCACGGCCGAACGGGACAAGCACCATGCTGCCCACAAAAACTCTGTCCTGCAGGTGCGCCGGCACACTGTAAGAATACAGCTTATCAAAATGAAAGGTGGCGTTGCTGACCGCCACCTGCACGCATTCGGCCAAGCACTCCACCCTCCCTTTCCGGCTGCCTGTTCCTTTTACATAACGCTAGTCCTGCTGGCGCTGCTTCAAAATACGGTAGATCTCGTCCGCGCATGCGTCCACATCGCGGTTCTCCACCGAAAAATCATACTCTCTGGCATAGGGCAGTTCTTCCTCTGCCCGCTTGAGCCGGCCGGCAATCGCCTCTTCGCTCTCTGTCCCGCGGCCGCGCAGGCGGGCGCGCAGCTCGTCCATACTGGGCGGCATGATGAAAATGAGCGTGCTTTCCGGATAAAGCTTTTTGATATTCGCCGCGCCGACCACCTCAATGACCAGCACAACGGTCGTGCCCCTGTCCAAGCGGGCGTCCACCTCCGACTTGGGTGTGCCGTAATACTTCCCGCAGTAATTCACATATTCCAGCATCTCGCCCCGGTCGATTTTTTCCTCAAACTGCTCATTGGTAAGAAAATAATAATTTTCACCATCCGTCTCACCCGCACGGGGCGCGCGGGTGGTAGCCGAGACGGATATCTCGATTTCCGGATGCTTTTGCATCATCCGGCTGACGACAGTATCCTTGCCCGCGCCCGACGGACCGGAAACCACCAGCAGATAACGCTGCTTATTCATCGTCGTCCAGCTCCGCTTCATCGTCTTCGTCATTCAGACGGTTCGCCACCGTCTCGGGCTGTACGGCGGAAAGGATCACATGGTCGGAATCCGTGATGATGACCGCACGGGTGCGGCGTCCATAAGTGGCGTCGATGAGCGCCCCCTTGTCCCGCGCCTCCTGCACGATGCGCTTGATGGGCGCGGATTCGGGGCTGACAATGGCGATGAGCCTGTTGGCACTGACCATGTTGCCAAAGCCGATGTTGATGAGCTTCATTTCTGGTTCCTCCTATAACAGTATAAGCAGAGCGCAGGCTGAGCAGTCCCCCAAAAAAGAGAACACCCGTGAAAGACTTCCAAAGCCGCCCGCGTACATGCCGTGTTTTTCAGCGTGTCATTCGATGTTCTGGATCTGCTCGCGTATCTTCTCGATCTCCGCTTTCATATCCACCACCATGCGTGTGATCGCAAGCTCCTGCGCCTTGCTTCCGATGGTGTTGGTCTCCCGGTTCAGCTCCTGCGTCAGGAAATCCAGCTTGCGGCCCACCGGCTCGTTCTTCTCCAGAATGTCCCGATACTGCCGGATGTGGCTGCGCAGGCGGACCGTCTCCTCGTCCACGGCCGTTTTATCTGCAAAGATGGCGGCTTCCGTCAGAATGCGCGCCTCATCGATGTTCGTGTCTTCCAGCAGCGCTTTCAGCTTGGCGTACAGCTTCTCCGTGTATTTCTGCACGCGCTCGGCGCTCGTCTGCTCGATCTCGCCCACCGCCTGCTCCAGATACACCAGGCGCGAAAGGATATCCGCCCTCAGCTTCTCCCCCTCGGCGGCGCGCATGGCGACGAAATTTTCCACCGCAGCCTCAGTCACGGCCTTCACGTCCGCCCACAACTGCTCCTCGTCCGTCTCTGCCTTGCGTGTGGTGAAGATATCTGAAAAACGCGTCAGCGTGCCCGCTGTGACATCGTTTTCAACACCCAGCGCACTGCTCATCTCGCCGATGGCATCCAGATATCCTTTTGCCAGGTCCAGGTTCACGCTGATGGAAGCCTCCGGCGCATCAACGTTTACCACGGTCAGCGCCAACTCTGTTTTGCCGCGGGAGATGGTGCCGTTCACCAGCTTTTTCAGCTTGTCGTCCAAAAACGCAAAGCTGCGCGGCATGCGGGAGGTGTACTCAAAATATCGGGAGTTCACGCTTTTGATCTCGACTGTGATATCGCGCCCGCCGCGCTCCTGCTCGGCGCGCCCGTAGCCGGTCATGCTCAGCACCATAAAACAAGCCCTCTTTCCCCATGATAATAGATATATCTATATTACTGCTTTTCGCCATTTTTTGCAAGTTTTCTCGCTGTTTCTCCTCCGTGCTCCGCAACGCCCCGGGCCGTGCGGCGGCAAAAGGTACGAAAACAGCGCCGTCCCCATATGGGAACGGCGCTGTATAAAGCTGTTTACACCGGATGGGATTTGCCTTCAAAATCGACGTGATCACCGTCGACGCCGGCCAGCTTGTTGTTGCGCTTCTCAAAGAACTTGGGCGCGACCTGCGGGAACATGGCGTACGTGAGCACGTCCTCCTCCTGCATGACATACTTGCTGGCTTCCGCCTTCAGCTTCTCGATCTCCGGCTCCAGCAGATCTGCCGGACGGCAGGTGATGGGCTGCTCGTCGCCGAGGATCTGCTTTGTGAACTCGGGGCTGATGGGAGCAGGCGTCTTGCCGTAGTCGCCGTGAACAAGGCCTTTGAACTCCTTCGTTACCATCTTGTAACGCTCGCCCAGAATGACGTTGAACACCGCCTGGGTGCCGACGATCTGGCTCGTCGGGGTAACGAGCGGCGGATAGCCGGAGTCCTTGCGCACGCGGGGAATCTCCTGCAGCACGGCGTCGAGCTGATCCTCCTTGCCCGCGTCCTTCAGCTGCTTGAGCAGGTTGGACAGCATACCGCCCGGCACCTGATACAGCAGCGTATTGGCGTCCACGCCCAGCATTTTCGGGCTGAGCTGGCCGCTGGCCAGATATTTCTCCCGCAGCTTGGCGAAGTGCTCGCGCACCACGTTCAGCTTTTTCAGGTCAAGGCCCGTGTCGTAATCGGTACCCTGAAGCGCAGCCACAAGGCTCTCGGTGGGCATATGGCTGGTGCCCAGCGACAGCGGGCTGATGGCTGTATCAATAATATCCGCGCCCGCCTCAATGCCCTTCAGGATGGACATGGAAGCAAGGCCGGAGGTGTAGTGGCTGTGGATGTCCACGGGGATGGAAACAGTCTCTTTCAAGGACTTCACCAGTTCATAGGTGGAGTACGGCGTCAGCAGGCCGGCCATATCCTTGATGCAGATGCTGTGCGCGCCCATCTCCTCCAGGGTCTTGGCGTACTTGGCGAAATACTCGTTGTTGTGCACGGGGCTCAGCGTATAGCTGATGCAGCCCTGCACATGAGCCTTTTCCTTAATGGCGGCTTTGATGGCCGTTTCCAGATTGCGCGGGTCGTTCAGCGCGTCGAAAATACGCAGGATGTCAATGCCGTTGGCAACGGACTTCTGCACGAAATACTCGACGGCGTCGTCCGCGTAATGGCGGTAGCCCAGCATGTTCTGGCCGCGGAACAGCATCTGCAGCTTGGTGTTCGGCATTTCCTTGCGCAGAATACGCAGGCGGTCCCACGGGTCCTCGTCCAGGAAACGAATGCAGGAGTCAAACGTCGCGCCGCCCCAGCACTCTACGGAGTAATAGCCCACTTCATCCATCGCAGGCAGGATGGGACGCATCTCGTCCATCGTCATGCGCGTAGCGATCAGAGACTGATGCGCGTCGCGCAGGGCGACCTCGGTAATCTTAATCGGTTTTTTTGCCAAAATCGTTCACCTCTCTGTTCAGTTCAGGGAAACGAGCAGATCGCCCACGTTCACAACGTCGCCCTTGCGGCAGTTCACGGAAGCAACCGTGCCGTCCTGCGGCGCAACGATCTCGTTCTCCATCTTCATGGCTTCCAGGATGCACAGCACGTCACCGGCCTTGACGGAAGCGCCCACAGCGGCCTTCACGTCCAAAATGTTGCCGGGCATCGGAGCCGTAACGGTGACAGCGCCGGTGCTGCCTGCGGCGGCAGGCGCGGCGGGCGCAGCAGCGGGGGCGGCGGCAGGCGCAGGAGCGGCAGCCGGGGCAGCTGCGGGAGCCGGAGCTGCGGCAACAGGCGCGGCAGCGGCGCCGCCGGCGGTCTCTTCCACAGTAACGTTATAAGCGGTGCCGTTTACGGTGATATTGAAAGTTTTCATGGGATATCCTCCTGTTTATTATCTTTACTATTTCAATTACAGAGACATGTTGCCGTGTTTCTTCGGCAGACGCTGGGTGCGCTTGGTGGAAAGCATATCCAGCGCGGATACAACGGCGGCGCGCACGCCTGCGGCGGGCACTGCCATATCGGCCAGGCCGGCTTCCACGGCAGCGGCGGCGCTGCACACATCGGCAGCATACCGGGCGGCCAGCTTCGCGGTATCGGCCGCGATGTTGGTGCCGTTCTCCAGCTCATCCTTGTATAGAACGGTAACGGCTGCCTTCGGGTCGAGCGGGGCCACGGTGCAGCCCTCGACAGCGATCGTCAGGTCTGCGTTTGCCAGCGCGGTATACGCAACGCCCACTGCCTTGCCCGTGATGACAGCCACCTTCGCGGTGGTAGCGTCGGCGTAAGTACCTGCCAGACGCGCAGCTTCGCGCAGGCCGCCCGCCATATCATCGGAAGCGCTCTTTACAAAGCCGTCGGTATTTACAAGCGTGACAACCGGAATGCTGAACGCATCGCACAGACGTACAAAACGCGCGGCCTTGGACACGCAATTGCGGCACAGCACATCCTCGGCGCCCTTGGTGGCGACAATGCCCACCACATTGCCCGCCACTGTCGCCAGCGCGGTGTAAACGGTTTTGCCATAGCCCGCATACAGCTCGACTGCGCTGTTTGCGTCCGCGATGCTGGCTGCGGCTTCCATCGGGCAGTATTTCGCCAGGTTCAGCGTGCCCGCAGGAGCGGACGGCTCAAACACGGCGGGGCCGGCCAGATTGTTGGCAGGCAGCAGGCCCACCAGTTCGGCTGCCTTGGCAGCGGCCTCCTCGGCGCTGTCCACGACAATGGCCGCAACGCCCGCCTTGGCGGCAAACTCGGCGCTGCCCGCGCCCTCCAGCTTATCGCCTGCGGCGGCAGAGGTAAACGGAGCCGTCAAAAACAGCTCGCCCTCCTTGCTTACAATGCACACATCGGCAGCGGCAGCGGCCAGAGCGGAGCCAGCACCGCACACGCCGGTGACAACGGCGATCTGAGGCACAACGCCGGAGACCTTTGCCACGGCGGCGGCAACAGCCGCGCTGCCGGAAAGCGCCGCAAGGCCCTCTTCCAGCTTCGCGCCCACGGAGTTGTAGAACGTTACGACGGGGTTGCCCGTTTTCGCGGCCATGTCCAGAACCTTGACGACCTTCTCGGTGTCTTTTTCGGCCACGGCCGCGCCTGTCTGGCACACGGCGTAAACGGGGGTGCCGTTCGCGCTGCCAAACGCAGCGGTGACAGCGCCATCCGCGTAAAGCGCGCTGTAAGCGCCTTCGTCGAAGAATTTGGCAAGCACATCCTTGCCGGTTGTTGCGATAGCCATTAACAGCCCTCCTGCATTTTAAAAAAATTCCGAAATTAATATCATTATACTATTTTGACAAATCAATAACAAGTGTTTCTGTTATGATTTCCGTAAAATTATTCGCAAGTATGGAAAATACTGCTGTTGGGAACGTCGCCCTGCGCTTCCGGGAAGAAAACGTTCTTCCATTCGGCAAGCTTTTCGTCCTCCCCGTTTACCCGGAAGGACGTGGCCCCGGCGTTTTCGCCTGCGGCCACACAGGCGCGCACCGCGCCGTCCACAAACATTTTTTCCTCCACGCCGCACTCCAGCACCTGCGTCACCGCGCCGTCCACACGGTACAGCATGTGGCCCAGATATTTGGGACCGTCCATTACGACATATCCCTCCACTTCTCCCTCGAAGCGGCCGTTGTTCAAAAGATCGATCACATCATATTCCCGGATGGGGCGCATTGCGATCATCCTCTGTTCCCTCCCCGTTTTTTTCTTGCCGCCACAGCGCCCTTGGGCGCGCGCGGGCCGTGAGGCCCAGCCGCGGTGCGGCGCGCGGCGTTGGCCGCCGTATTTTTCGCAATGGTGGCCGTGGCCTTTCCGCGGGAGGCGGCCGTGCGCAGCGCCGTCACCTCCTGGCTTGTCAGCTCCCGGTACTGGCCTGGCTGCAGCATGCCCAGCTTTACCGCGCCCAGTGCCGAACGGCGCAACCGGATGACATCCAGGCCCACGGCTTCGCACATACGGCGGATCTGGCGGTTTTTTCCCTCACGGATGGTCATTTCCAGCACTGTCCGCTCCGGTTCGTCTGTCACCACATGGATGGCAGCGGGCAGCGTTTTGCTTCCGTCGTCCAGCACAACGCCGTCCGTCAGCGCAATGATCTGCTCCTCGGTTGCGTGGGGGCGCACCGTCACGCGGTACAGCTTAGACACTCCGTGGCTGGGGTGCGTGAGCAGATTGGCAAAATCACCGTCATTCGTCAGCAGCAGCAGCCCCTCGCTGTCCTTGTCCAGACGCCCCACCGGGTACACCCGAACGGGCGCGTCCGCGATCAGGTCCATTACCGTTTTGCGCCCGCGCTCATCGTTCGTGGTGGTGATGTAGCCCCGGGGCTTATACATCATATAATAATATTTCTCCGACTTCTTCGGCACATAGACCTTCTGTCCGTCTACCGTGAGCAGGTCTTTCAGCGTGTCCATTTTATCGCCCACTGTGACGGGCCTGCCGTTCAGCTTCACGCGGCCCTCGCGGATGAGCTGTTCTGCGGCCCGGCGTGAGCATACGCCCTGCTCGGCCAGCACTTTCTGGATTCTTACGTCGCGCATGGTCTCTCCTTTTCTTTCCCCTGTCTGATCATTTTCCCGATGCAGCCCGGCCACAAAAAACGGCGGAGCCAGGGCGCGCGCGGGCCGGACAGCATGGCGCGTCCGGCCGCACGGCACGCCCGCGCCGCCGCGTTATTCCGCCGCCGGGGCCGCAGGCCGGGCTTCGCCCTGCGCCTGCTGCTCCTTCTGTTTGTTGTTGAACAGCGCCGTGATCTTATCAACCATGTCCGGCAGCATACCAATGGCGCGGTCTACACTGTTGGAGGTATCGGCAAGCTGCAGCATGCGCACGCTGCCGTCTTTTACCACCAGGAAAGCCACGGGCTGGATGGAAACACCCGCACCGCCGCCGCCGCCGAACAGGTCCTTCGTCGTCTTGCTGGGAAAATCCGCGCCGCCGGAAGCGAACCCGAACGTCACCTTTGAAATGGGCAGCACCAGTGTGCCGTCCGCCATATTGATGGGATTTCCGATGATGGTATTGGAATCCACCATGCTCTTTATTTTTTCCAGGGTCACATCCATCAGGCCCTCAATGGGATGCTGGCTCATGCTGAATACCTCCGTTTGTTTTTGATGGCTCCGCAATGATATCAATTGGTTCGGCGCACAGCAGCCGCCTGCCGCAGCCTCTAAAGCACATGTTCATTCTTCAGCTGCACAAGCGCGTAAAGCGCCGCTGTTATCATTATAATCGGTGATGCGCCTATTTTACAAGAGAAATATGGCCCGGCCGTGATCTCTCCGGTAAAATCAGCCAAAATGCGCACCTGCCTGAAGCTCAGGTTGAAAAAATTTTGCAGCGCGGCGGCAGCTCCGCCCACCCATGCCTGCGCTCTGCCATAGGCGGCAGCCGTCTGCGCCGCATCGTCCCTGTGTATGGGCAGGATAAAAATAATGCCTGTAAAATGCAGTGTCCGGAACACGCGGCGCATGAATGCACCGGCGGCGGAAAGGATGCCCTGCACCTTTTCAAACGTCATATGAAGCTTCGGCTCCGGCTTAGCCGGCTGCTCCTTCGGGGCACTTTCCGGCCGCGGCGGCGTTTTCTTTTTTTTCCGGTCCGCCTTTTCCTTCATGGGATACAGGCGGAAACTGAAAATGCCCAATAGTTTCAGTCTGGCCGTAAACTCTCCCTGCTTATACTCCACCGCCACAGCCGCCGGAACAATAAGCAGAACCGCAAGCAGCGCCAAAAGCCCCAGGACCACCCAAAGCAGCACCATCAGAAACGTGTGCATCACACATCCCCTTCCGGTGCAAACGCCTGTGCGCCGTCCGCGTCCTCATCGCCGGAATACGCAGCCTCCCCCGCGGCCTCTTCCATTTCCGCATAGTCGTCACCGTGCAGCGGCGGCAGTTCAGCCAGCGAGGCGATGCCGAACGTACGCAGGAATACATCCGTCGTGCGGAAGGACACCGGCCGTCCGGGCAGGTCCAGCCGTCCGGCTTCCTCGATCAGCCCTTTCTGCACCAGCGTCTGCACTGTGGACGAAGAATCCACGCCCCGCACCTGCTCAATAAAGGAGCGGGACACCGGCTGATTGTACGCAATAATGGCCAGGACTTCCAGCGCAGCCGGAGAAAGCGGCGTGTTGCGCCGCGTGTCCATGATATCTTTGATATACGGCGCATAAGCCGTTTTGGTGGCAAGCTGCCAGCGGTCCTCCAGCTGGAGCAGCACAAGACCGCGGTCTTCGGCCTCGTAATCGTCCCGCAAGGAAAGAAGAAGGCGCGATACCGCGTCCTCCTCCACCCCCAGCACGCCCGCCAGGCGTTCCGCCGTGACAGGCTCGGCATGAGCGAACAGCATGGCCTCTACCGCGGCCTTGGTTTGTTTCAGATCCATTTTAATCCTCTCCCGCTTCTCTGGCAGTCTTAAGGGGGCGTATGCCGTTACATTTTACGCCCGGTGCGTACGGTGAGCGATTCGTCGTCCGCGATGGCGATGCGTCCGGCGCGCACCAGTTCCAGAACCGCGAGGAACGTAGCCACGGTCTGGCTGCGCCCCCCCTCCTTGACGAACAGCTGGCGAAGCCGCCTGACACGGCCTGTCATCAAGCCGCGCAGCACATGTATGATACGTGAGGTGACGGAAACGAAAGGCGCGGTGGTAAGCGGTTCGAACTGCTCCTGACGGGGCGGCTGCTTCTGACGGCTGCGTCCCTGCAGGGCGTTGTACGCTTCCTCCAGCAGATATACATCGTGCCGCAGGCGGTACTCGGTATCCAGCTCGACCTCGGCCGGTTCACGCACCACGGTATATACGCCTTCGGCCATGCTGCGCAGCTGCGCAGCCACCTCCTTACAGGCGCTGTATTCCACCAGCATACCGGTGAGTTCTTCCTTCATGCGCTCGGCTTCTTCGCTCTTGGGCAGCAAAAAATACGACTTCATCTGCACCAGACGGGCGGCCATCTCGATAAATTCGCTTGCACTCTCCATCTGGTAAACAGGCAGGCCGTTCACCATCGAAACGTACTGGTCGATCAGGGCCACAATCTCGATGTCATAAATATTCATTTTGTTTTTGGAGACGAGGTACAGCAGCAGGTCCAGCGGCCCCTCAAAATCTTCCAGCTTAAAAGTAATCGTCTGTTCCATCCGGCAGGGTGATTCTCCTTTTCAAAGCGCTGTTCAAAGCACGGCGCGCAGAATGGCCTCGATAAATCCCGTGGCCGACACCAGCAGGTTCCACACAAAATTTGTGGCAACGCGCAGAGGCGTGTCCAGCCAGCCCAGCATCAAAACCGCGAACAGCCCCACCATGATATACCGTTCATAGCGCATCAGCCCGAAATAGGCCCCGCGCGGCAGGAACACCGTTGCAATGCGTGAGCCGTCCAGGGGCGGCATAGGCATCAGGTTAAACACGGCCAGCGTGATATTCGTCCACACCATCTGGAACAGCACCGCGGATACGAATATCCAGCCCTGCGTGCCGGGTGCGAGGTAGTACACCAGCTTGTAAAAGATCATACACAAAAAGGCCAGCAGCAGATTCGATGCCGGGCCTGCGGCAGCGGAGAGCGCCATATCCCTGCGGGGATGCCGGAAATTCGTTGCCGCCGCGATAGGCACGGGCTTGGCCCAGCCGAAGCCGACAAAGATCATGCAAAGCGCACCCAGAAAATCAAAATGGCGCAGCGGGTTCAGCGACAAACGGCCATAGCGCTTGGCTGTAGGGTCTCCCAGCTTGTCCGACGCCCACGCATGGGCGGATTCATGCACGGGGATCGCGGTGAGCAGCGCGACAGCGCGGGCCACATAGGTGGCAAGCAGGTCCCAATTCACGCGATGTCTCTCCCCTTCCGGCCGCGGCGCACAGCAGGCGCGTTCTGCGGCGTAAACTTTATCCAACGGATATTATATGATACCATTTTTCCGATGGGAACACAAGTACGCAGACGCCGTCTGCATTCCCGGTTCATGGGATATCGCCTTTCCATCGAAAACGAAACATCTTCAGACCGTCCCTTGCAGCGAAGAACGGCGGGCGGTATACTTATTTTACGAATTCGCCCGCTCCCGCCAAACCAGGCTTGACCTGACGAAGGAGGAAAAGCAATGTCAAAATGCGCAAAATTCACGCTGTCTTTCAATCTTGATTTCACAAATGAAGAGTGAATCGCGATGTTTCAATTCTACCAAAACGCTTTCCATGCCCGAAAAACCTATGAAGGTACTCCTCCGGATAGCGATGACATCCATATCATGATGGATATTTACGGCGTTGAGAACCTTATCGGGCCCGGTGTAGCGCCCGGCAGCGGGAATTCCATATGCTGCGAGATTCGTTTTACGGATGAAAATGAATTTTGCAGAGCGTACGGCATATTAACACAGGAAAGCAAAAGCCATTCACCGGAAGGGCCGTTTCCCTGGGCGGCTAGATCGGGCCTTGTCGAAGATAAGTTCGGTGTCGGCTGGGCTCTTTATTACAACGAGTGAGTTTGTGCTTTTCCTCGCGCGGCCTTTCATTTTACGAAAACCGGCTGTTTAAAATATCTCTGATTTATTTTTGAAAAAAACTTGCTTTTTGCCGGATTATTTGATATTATATTCTAGCGACTTGAAAAGAGGAGGTGCAGTAAATGGCAAAATGTGATTGCTGTGGGAAAGGCGTGACCTTTGGTATCAAGGTGTCCCACTCGCACAGACGTGCAAACAGAGCTTGGAAGCCCAACGTAAAAAGAGTGAAAGCTGTGGTTGACGGTTCTCCCCGTTATATCCACGCCTGCACCCGCTGCCTGCGTTCGGGTAAAGTTACCCGCGCTGTCTGATAGCGAACAACTGCACCCCGCACACATCCGTGTGCGGGGATTTTTTGTTATACCATGACGCCGCGAAGATGCCTCAACAAAACCGCACCTGCTGTGGTTTTGCATGGTTCAATGTTTTCAAAGCTCTGTGCGCCAGCACAGGGGCGTGTGCCTTGCACACGCGCGGCCGCGCAAGCGGCAGCTTTGAGGTTATTATACCATGACGCCGCAAAGCGGCCTCAACAAAACCGCACCTGCTGCGGTTTTGCATGGTTCAATGTTC
>OKRT01000176.1_pt1 | contig 27804 bp, 23 predicted proteins | sample 1601111 | NCBI WGS metagenome assembly OKRT01 (sample SAMEA3541572, study PRJEB24748) | human gut metagenome | biome: human gut; feature: human-associated habitat; material: faeces | place: China | collected 2012 | reverse complement strand
TTTCCGTTTCAAAAGCGGCCCGCACAGGCTCTGGGCCGTTATTTCCTTCGTCTGCGCAGGTATTCGGACACGGAAACACCATAAAAGCGCGAAAATGCACGCTTGAACGAATAATCGTTTTCGTAGCCCACGGCGCGCGCCGCCGCCGCCAATGTGATTTTTTTATTTTCCAGCATCTCGCAGGCCAGTTCCATCCGGCCGCTGAGCAGGAAATCGTAAAAATTAATGCCGCACACACGCTTGAACAGCTTCGAAACCGCGGAGACTGAAAGGTTGAACCGGTCTCCAAGGTCCTTAAGAGAAAGATCCGGGTCCGTCAGATGCTCCTTAACGTATTCCACGACCTGCTGCTCCGTATCCCCAGCCTGCTGAGACGCTGTTTTCCCCGCACAGAACAGCGCATTCACCCGGTACAGCGCCCCCCACATGCCGTCATCCGTCTGTGCGCTGCTGACAGCGTCAAACTCAGCAGCATAGCGTGCGGGCTGCGGGTCGAACTCATGGATGATGCGCGAATACGTCTGCGCCAGCATCAGCACCAAACGCCGCATGTTCTGCTGAGACACGCCTCTGCGCTCGTTTTCAGCGCGTATCTCGCCCAGGATCGTCTCCGCCATCGCCTGCTGGCCCGCTTTCGCACGGTTGATGAGCTGAAGCTCCCACTCGACGGGATAATAGATCCCCCGGTCGGGAGATGTAAGGCACGCGCCGTCGGACAGACGTGCAGAAAGCTGCTCCGCCGCTGCATAATAAGATTTACTAATGCCCAAAACGCCCTCCTCCAAGCTGCCGCAGGCGATAAAAGGCATCGTTTCCGTGTGCTCCTGATACGAGAGCGCGACCCGCTGCGCCAGCGTCTGCGGGCACACCTCATCCGGCCCTCCCGGTGCGACAATGGCCGCCAGACGCGTCCTGGAAAGTTCCGTGATCTCATACAAAAGGTCAAAGGATGAAAGAGCCTCTTCCAGCGGCATCACACCGTGGCTTCCTTCTCTTTCTTCCACCAGCAGCACAAGATGGGACATCGAATCTGAAAAGCCGATGTCGAACTCCCGCATTTTTTCCGCAGCCTCCGCCGCATCGAAATACCCCTGCAGCAGCCGGCGCAGAAAATTGCTCCGCGCGGTGGCGCGGTAACGCTCTGCCATATGCAGCACATTTTCCCGTTCCGCAGCCAGCTGGCACAGCGATTCCTCAATGATCGCATATTCATCCCCCGCATGCACCGGCGCGGGAAGGCGGTGTGCCGCGCTGTCTGCCAGCCGCTTGAGCGGGGTGTAGGTCAGCTTTGTAAGCAGCCACGCCAGATTCACCGTCAGCAGCATTGAAATAAGCACCAGCACGGCGATAAACCAGACGCTTCGTGTCCGTACCAGCGGCACGGCGGAAAAGCCGGACGTGATATCCACTGGGAAACATACGGAGCGGTAAGTATAATCAGCCTCTGCGGCCCTGGCCGTGAAGGATATCCCCGCCAGCTCTCTGTCCGCGCTGCGGATAGAAAGGGAGAGCATATCGTCCGTGCGCAGCAATGCGATCTGGTTGCGGATGGCGGAGCGGTCCAGTTCCACCAGCAGAAAGCTCCGCATGGGACGATTGTACTCCATCGCCTCTGCAAAGAACAGCCGGGACGCCGCGCCGCCCGTCATGCCGAGCTGCGCGCCGCACACCAGGCCGCTGTTTTCCGGCAGGCTCAAACGCTCGTACACCACAGCGCTCTCCAGCGGCGTCTGCCCTTTTTCCAGCGAAAATGTGCGGAAGAAGTCTGCCGTATCATAAAAGCCGGCGGAGGAATACACCTCCTCCTTTTCGGGAAAGACCACAGACAATTGCCGGATCACGCCGCTGGCCGCGGTATAGCCGCGCAGGTCTCCGCAGATGGCCAGTTTCTCGCGCAGGCCGAACTCTTCGTCATACAGCCCCGCGGCCGCACCGCGCCGCTTTACCCACTGCGTCTCGGACAGCTGCTGCCCAAGGCCCTGAACGCGCTTGAACTCCGCATCCAGTGTGCGGGCCGCAAGCTCGGCGGTATGGGCCTGGCGGGCGGCGTCCTCGCGCTGCTGTGCGCGGAAGGTGGAGACGGCCAGCACCCCCGCCAGGATGACCACCGGCACAAGGCATATGAACACATAGGAAAAGAAGATGCGCTGCACCGTGGAAAGCCTGTGCCGCACGGCCGGCTTTTTCTTCATCGTGTGCGCCCCCCTCCCCGGCGGGCGCGTGCGGCCCGCCACAGACAAATCACTTCAAAACGGCAGCTCCAGTATATCAAAACACGCGCCGTTTGAAAAGCGTGCCGCCTGTGCTCCCTGTGGGGAAAAAGCAAGCTGCCAAGCCGTTTTCCAGTGCTTGCGCATCTTTTTTTGACAAAATCGCAAAATTGGAAATCGCTGCGCCGGCCCGGCAAAACATGCCGCAAAAGCCCCGCTTTTTCAAAAAAGCGCACGGCTTCAAATTTGGTTCGTTGCAAACGCGGCCCGGCGCGGTTATGCTGAAAGCACAGCCCCGGACGGCTTTTCCGCCGGACACAGGACAAAACGGCAACATGTGATCGAGAGGATGTGGCACATTGACAACCATTTGCAAAAAACGCGGCGCGCCGCGGCAGAGCCTCGCGGACCGGATCGGCCGCAGGCGGCTGCGGGAGAGCGGTGAGCTCTATCTCATCATGCTGCCGGTGCTGGTGATGATCTTTATCTTTTTTTATATGCCCATGTTCGGCGTTGTCATCGCTTTTCAGGATTACGTCCCCGGCGACCCCTTCTTCGCGTTTGACGGCTCTACAAAATGGGTGGGCCTGCAGCATTTTAAAACGTTCTTTTCTTCCATCTACTTTCCGCGCCTGTTAAAAAACACGCTCACGCTCAGCCTGATGAACCTCGCGTTCGGCTTCTGGGTCCCCATAGCGTTCGCGCTGCTGCTCAACGAGGTAACGCACCTGCGCTACAAAAAGCTGGTGCAGACAGCCAGCTATATGCCCTATTTCATCTCCATGGTAGTGGCCGCGGGCATGGTGGTCTCCTTTATTGAAAAGGACGGCCTTGTGAACCAGATCATCACGCTGCTGGGCGGCGACCCCGTCTCCTTCCGCACCGACCCGAAATGGTTCCCTGTTGTATACACGGTCACGAACATCTGGAAGAGCTTCGGGTGGAACAGCATCCTCTATCTCTCCGCCATGGCCTCCATCGACCCGGCGCTTTACGAATCGGCGCGGCTGGACGGCGCGAACCGCTGGCAGCAGGCACTGCACATCACGCTGCCGATGATCGCCCCCACAATCGCCATCATGCTCATCTTCGCGGTGGGCGACATCATGAGCTCCAACACCGACCTGATCCTGCTTTTGTACAACAACGCCACCATGAAGACCGCCGACGTGTTCGGCACCTACGTTTACCGCGAGGGTCTGCTCACGGGCAAGACCAGTCTTGGCACCGCCATCGGTCTGTTCGCCTCCACGGTGAATCTGATCCTTGTTTTCATCGCCAACAAATGCAGCAATAAAATCTCCGGCGATGGACTGTTCTGAAAACGAAAAGGAGGCTTACCGCCATGCTCCGACAAAAACACGGCATCCGCGAAGGCTCCCGCCTGGCGAGCATGCTCATTTACCTCGCCACCGGGCTGTGCTGCATCGTCACCGTGTACCCCATGTACTATGTGCTCATCCGCTCTGTCAGCGCGCCCGAGCACGCGCTTGCGGGCGACATGCTGCTGTTCCCCAAAGGGTTTGACCTTAACTCCTACCGCGTCATCCTTTCCGACACGACTCTGTGGCGCGCCTACGGCAATACGCTTTTGTATGTTGTCGTCACCACGCTGCTGATGCTCCTGTTCTGCACATTGTGCGCGTATCCCCTGTGCATGCCCGGGCTTTTGGGCAAAAAGGCCGTTGTCACCTACCTGCTCGTTCCTATGTATTTTTCGGGCGGGCTGATCCCCACGTTCCTTGTAATGAACCGCCTTGGCCTGTACAACAACATCTGGGCCGTCATCCTGCCTGGGTCTCTGAGCATCTGGAACATCATTCTTGCACGCACGTATTTCGCCTCTATCCCGGACACCATCCGGGAATCCGCAGCCATCGACGGCGCCAGTCACTTCACCATTCTGCTGCGCATCTATACGCCGCTGGCAAAGCCCATCCTGGCCGTCATTTCCATCTACACCATCGTCATCACCTGGAACAGCTGGTTCAACGCGCTGGTCTATCTGCCCGACACCGCGCTGCAGCCCCTGCAGCTCTACCTGCGCCGGGTGCTGCTGGAAAACACCGTGGATCTGACAAAGCTGCCCATGAACGAAGTGGCCGAGGCCGTGCGCCGTTCACTTTCCAACGTGCAGCTCAAATATGCGATGATTATTTTCACCACATTGCCCGTACTGTTTGCCTACCCCTTCTTCCAAAAGCATTTTGTAAAGGGCATCATGGTCGGCTCATTGAAGGGCTGACCCTCTTCAAGGCAGATTTCGCCCCGACGCCTCGGGTCGAAGTATGATAAAATATCATCAAACAGGAGGAACGACATGAAACATCTGAAAAAACTTACCGCACTATTCCTTGCGGCGGCGCTTGCGCTTTCCATGGCCGCCTGCGGCGGCGCATCGTCCGCCCCGGCTTCCGGCTCTGCATCCGCCGGGGACGGCGCCCGGCGTCTGACGATGCTTGTGCCCAACAACACAAACCAGTACATCAAATTCGACGAACGCGAGGACTACCCTGTCTGGCAGGAGCTGAAAGCCCTGTTTGCACAAAAGGGCCTGGAGCTGGAATTTGAGGTCGTCCCAGCGGACCAGTACCCCACAACGCTTCAAACGCGCATCGCCTCCGGCACCGACCTGCCGGACATCGTATGCCTGACGCCGTTTGACGACGCCGCCGCGATGGACCTTGCCAACAAGGGCACCATCCAGCCCATCAACACCATCATGGACGAGTACGGCGACGGCACCTTCAACCGCTTCATTCACGAAAAATATCCGTTCATGGCACAGCTCACCACCGCGCCGGACGGCAATATCTACTGGTACACCAGCGTTCAGGCACAGACCTACGAAGACAAGCCCGCCCCCACCTGCCGCGTCATCAACATCCGCAAGGACTGGTTGGAGAAGCTTGGCCTGGAAGCGCCTGAAACCGCCGAGGAGTTCATCTCTGTGATGAAAGCGTTTCAGGAAAACGACATGAACGGCAACGGCGCGGCGGACGAGATCGTCACCGTGGATACCTCCGGAGATTTCTTCATGACGGGCATCGCCCAGTGGTTCGGCGTAGGCAATTACCTCACTTCTGTGGACGTAAAAAACAACAAGATCGTCTCGCCCTGGTACCAGGACGGCATCAAAGACTACTTGAAGTATATGAACCGCCTTGTGGAGGAGGGCCTGATGGACCCGGACCTCATCGGCGCCACCTACGAGCAGACGAGCCAGCGCATGGCCGAAAACAAAGTGGGCGCCACGTTCGATTACTGCATGCAGATGTGGCTGGAGCCTTCCGTCAACGCTGAAAACGTTGAATTTTTGCCCATTGCGAACCTGGAGACCGGGTACGAGCCGTACATTGTCATTGAGCCGTCGTTCTTCTCCTGGCAGAAATGGGCCGTTACGAAAGACTGCAAGGATCCCGAGGCCGTAGCCGCGCTGCTGGACGTGCTGTATTCCGACCGGTATGAAGAGCTGTCCGCCTGGGGCATCGAGGGCGAAACGTACGAGGTCGTGGACGGCCGGCGCCAGCTCATGGAGGGCATCGGCGGCGCGTACTGGGAGCAGAACGCGAAGGACCGCAAAACCCCCGGCGGCTCGCTGTGGAGCGGCTGCGTATTCCCCACCGTTTCCCTGTACACAATGGAATCCCAGTTCACCTCCCGCCCCGAGCACAAAAACGAATTTCAAAAGAGCGTGGTCTTCCAGGACGCGGTTTATCCGGATGCCAAATACTGCTACATGGCCATTGCCACCGATGAGCAGAACGCGCGCAAGGCCGCTCTGACGACCGACCTTTCCACCTATTCCAGCGAGCTTGTGACCGATTTCATCCTGGGACGCGCCAGCTTTGACGATTGGGACCAGTATATTGCCCAGATGCAGGAGCTGGGGCTGGACGAGCTGATCGAGATCGAACAGTCTCAGTATGACAAATTCCTGGAGCTTTCCAAATAGACCGCTTCGCACGCTGACGCGGCATGCTGTGGAGGCCGATGCGCGCATCGGCCTCCCTGTTTTTTTACAAATCCCGCATCAAACAGAAAAGGTGGTACTCTTATGGAATATATCCTGCGCGTTGCCGTACACGAGGATGCCTGGCGGCGCCAGCTCGGCGAGCTGCTGGAGCTTTGCGCCCGCACGCCCATCCGCGAGGTGATGCTGATGGAGGAATCGCATCAGCTCCTCACCTCCCCGTTCCCACGGGAAAAGCACGAGCGCATGGCTGCTGTCTACGCCCGTATGGCCGAAGCGTTTGCCGCGGCGGGCGTGCGGTACAGCGTAAACCTCGTCACCTGCGCGGGGCACGGCGACAACCGTGTGCCCGCCCGCCTTGCGCTTCCCTTCCAGCGCTTTGTGGGGGAGGACCTTGCGCCCGCGCACGCAGTATACTGCATCGCCGATGAGGCGTGGGTGGAATATACGGCGCAGATCAGCGCCCTGTACGCATCCACCCGGCCCGCGCGGCTGATGCTGGACGACGATTTCCGCTCGCTGAACCACACGGCTCCATACGGCTGCTTTTGCGAAACCCACGCCCGCCTTGTTTCCCGGGAGCTTGGGTACGACGTCACGCCCCTCCGTCTGCGGGACGCGGCCTGCGGCCTCGGCCCCGATGCCGGAGAGGTAAAAGCCGCGTGGATGCGGGTGAACTTTGCCGCCCAGCTGCGGGCCGCAAAAGCGGTGGAGCGGGCTGTGCACGCCGTCTCGCCCAAGACGCAGGTGGGGCTGATGAACTCCGGCGAGCCGGCGCATTCGGTGCAGGGGCGCGACATGGATGCGCTGCTCCGCGCCTTTTCCGGGGGCGGGCAATGCCTTTCCCGCCCGCTGGGCGGAGCATACAGCGACGCGCTGCACACCGGCGCCGTGGAAATGCTTACGGGCATGTCTCTGAGCATGGCCGCTGTACACAGCAGTACTTTCTGGGCCAGCGAGGTGGAAAACTACCCCAATACGCCTTACACAAAAAGCGCTGCCGTCACGCAGCTGCAGATGCAGCTCCACGCGCTTGCGGGCGCGGACGGCCTGACGCTGAACCTGCACGATTACCTTGCCACACCGCTGCCGCTGCAGCGCGAATACGCGGAGATGGTGTGCAAAGCAGCGCCTGCGGTGGAGGCCGTTCAGCAGCTGCGCAGGGGCAAGACGATGCGCGGCGTGGGCCTGCCCTGGCGCGGGGACGCGGCGCTGCACCGCCAAAACCGTGCGCACACCCCCGACGGCATGCTGCCCGCCCGGCCGCTGGACGCGGTGCTTCCGCTGCTGGGCGTTCCCGTACAGTTCACGCCCGCCGCCACCAACGTTCTGCTGGGCGACGACGTGCTGTGCTATAAGAAAGCGGAGCTGGAAGCCTTCCTGCGCGGAGGACTGATGGTGGACAACATCGCCGCCGAACACCTGTGCGCCATGGGCTTCGCACCGCTGCTGGGCTGCGCGCCGGACGGCCGCATCGAGGGGCCCTGCGTGGAACAGATCTCCTCCGCAGAATATGCCCGCCAGTGGGCGGGCACGCTGCTGTGCACCGATTGGGAGGCCGTGCGCCGGGAGGGCGCGTGGATCACACGCTTCGCGGCGGCGGCCGGCGCGCAGGAGATCTGCCGCCTGCTGGATGAGGAAAAGCAATACCTCGCCCCCGCCCTCATCCGCTTTGAAAACGCATTGGGCGGCATTGTCTGCGTGCTGGCCGCGCCGGTGCGCACGCTGGGCTGGCTGTGCCGCGGCCGCGCCGCGCTGCTGCGCGGCCTGCTGCGCGGGATGCCGGGCTGCGCGGAGCTGCCCTTTGTGGAAGGGGACGCGAACCTCGCCCCCTTTTATTACGAGGACGCACAGGGCGGCGGCCTGCTGGGCCTTGTAAACTGCGGCCTGGACGATGCCCGCGCCGTGCTGCCGGACGGCCTGCGCCTTGAAAATGCATTGGACGGCACAGATGCGGAACCGCTGCGCCTGTCCCCGGTGAGCGTAAAATTTTACCGGACGTGTCCTCAGCAGCGCCGGAACAAGGAGGATATGCCATGAAGCTTACCTATCTGGGCACAGCCGCAGCCGAGGGCTGGCCTGCGGCTTTCTGCAACTGTGACGGCTGCCGCGCGGCGCGGCGGCTGGGCGGCAGGAACATCCGCACGCGCTCCCAGGCGCTGGTGGACGACGCGCTGCTGCTGGACTTCCCCTGCGACGCCTGGCTGCACGCGCTGCGGCAGGGGCTGGACTTCTCCGCCGTGCGCTGGCTGCTCGTCACCCATTCTCACACCGACCACTTTTACCCCGCCGAGCTTGTCAACCGCGGCGGATGCTATTCCCACGGCATGAAAAGCCCTACGCTGGATATCTTCTGCAACGAGGCCGTGCGGGATTACTTCTACAAGGCCGCCGGGCATGAGCTTGTGCCCGACGTGGAGCAGCGCCTGCGGTTTCATATCGTGCGGCCCTTTGAATGCGTTTCTGCCGGGCCATATCGTGTAACGCCGCTTCCCGCAAAGCACATGGACACCGAGCAGGCGCTGTTTTACTTAATCGAGCGGGAGGGCCGCAGCCTTCTGTACGCCCACGATACCGGCCGGTTCTATCCGGAGGTGTATGAATTTCTGGCAGGGCGCGCCGCACCGCTGAGCGCCGTCAGCCTGGACTCCACAAGCGGCCGTTTTGAAAACGGAGAGAACGACGGCCATATGGGCCTGCCCGACGCGGCCGCCGTGCGGCTTCGGCTTCTTGAAGCCGGCGCGGCGGGCCCGAATACACGTTTCATCGCGAACCATTTTTCCCACAACGGCGGCTGGCTGCACGATGAATTCGCCCGGAACGCGGCCCCCTATCAAATCGAGCCCGCCTACGACGGCATGACGGTGGAGCTGTGAACCGCCCGGCGGGCATCCAAACGGAGGACGGCTATGGAAAATGTTCCAAATGAGATTCTTCGCACCCCGGACTGGCTGGTCGACCACCGCGGCGGCAGGCTCAGACGCCTGCACGCCCGCTTTGGCGGCGCGCTCTGCGGGGTCCCTATGCGCCGGGACGCCTATGCGGGCATGTGCTGGCTGATAGACGGAGCCGAGGTGCCGCTGTCGGCCGTGCGGCGCAGCGGGCGGCCCGTTTACACCGGCCGCTTTTCGGCAAACGGGCTCGCGCTTGCGCTGTCGCTTTCCTACGCGGTGGACAAAGCGGGACGGCTCACGGTTTCCGCAGCCTTGCAGAACGAGGCGGACACCGCCACGCCGCCCTTCCGGGCGAGCCTGCGGCTGGGCTTCGATACATTTCTGGCACAGTATCCCGATTACAACGATCAGCTTTTCCCCACACTGCTCCGCTGTGAAAAAACGCACCTGTGGGGTTATTTTTCTTCGCCCTCGGGCAGACTGCTGGCCCTGTTCACCGACGCGCCCACGGCGTCCTACACGCTGGATTATGAAAAAAACGCACAGGGGATCTTCACGGCCTCGCTGGATCTCCTCCAGCCGGGACGGCTGCCCGCCCGGCATCCCCAGGGCCTTGACAGGCTTTCCGCCGGCGAAAAAAAGACCTGGCACGTCACGCTTCTGCCCGTGGGGCCGCTTTATGGCATTGGAGCCATCAAACCCGCCATTGCCGCAGCGTCGCTTCTGCCGGTGCTGCACGCCGGCCGCTATACGCTCGCCGCGGACGAGGCGTGCCGCGTGACCGTCTTTTCCCGTTCGCCTCTGCCGGAAAATACGCTGACACTGAACGGCCCCGACGGCGGGACGCGGCGTTTGCCGCTTGAGCCGGACAAGCCGGGCGTCTACCGCGCGCTGTTCCGCGCCGCAGGAGCCGCCCCCGGCCTTTATACGGCCCGTGTGCGCAATGCGGCGGGGTATGAGGCCGAAATGTGCCTCTTTGTGCGCCGCCCCTGGTCATGGTACATCCAAGCGGCCCGCAAGGCCGCTGCCGACGCGCCGCAGAAGGCCTCCACGCACGCGGAGAGCTGGTACGGCTTTTATTCTGCCTACACCGCGCGGAGGTATTTCCCCGACGCCGTGCTCGACGGCAGGCTCGAACGGCGCTTTCATGAGGTATACCCGCTTCTGTACCAAAGCGGGACCGGGCCTCCTCTTGTACAGGAGGACAGAATTCAGAACCACTCGTCCATGCTGGGTATTTTTGTCTGCCGGTATGCATGCACAGCGGACATTGCAGACCTGGAGCAGGCGCACCGCCTGGCGGAGCTCGTGCTTCGTTTTCAGCGGGAGGACGGCGGGTTCTATAAGGGGGATACGGATTATACCTCCGTCATCTACCCTGCAAAATCCATCATGGAGCTTGTCCGGGCACAGCTGGCCCGCGCCGAAGACGCCCGCATTCCGCCCGAAGACCGGGCGCTGTGGCGCGGGCGGGCCGAGCGGCATATGGCGGCGCTGCACCGCGCCATGGAGCACCTTGTCGGGCTGGACGGGAATTTTCAAACGGAGGGCGCTACCGCGTCCTGCTACGAAGACGGGGCGAATTCATGCTCGGCCGCACAGCTGAGCGAATTCGCGCTGATGCTTGCGGAAGACAGCCCCGACAGGGAGCGCTATACCGAGGCCGCCCGCCGGATTCTGGAAAAGCACGCCTCCCACGAGCAGGCGCTTGTCCCGGATTGCCGGATGGCGGGCGGCACGCTGCGCTTTTGGGAGGCGCAATACGATGTGGAGATGGGCGGCACGCCTTCGGCGCCCCGTGCCCAAATGATGAATTCACCCCACGGCTGGTCGGCCTGGAATATCTACGGCCTGTTCCACCTGTATGAGCTCACGGGCGAAGTGCGATATCTGGAGCGCGGCATGAACGCCATGGGCGCCTGCGCACAGCTGATGGGGCTTGACGGCACACTGCGCTGGGCGTTCGTGCCCGACCCCCAGCGGCAGACACGTGTTTTTGTAAAGGATGAAGCCGCCGCGGCGCAGGGCCGGGTGGCGGGCAGACATGCGGAGCGCACCATCGGCGAGGAATACGTGCCGATGATCAGCAGCTGGTGGACCGCGCCGCCGCATACGCAGGTCTCCGGCTACACCGCCATGGGCGGCGCGGTGACGCAGGGCGCCGCCTGCGACAACGATGTGCATGAGGTATTCAAGGCCATGGGCGAGCTTGTCCTCACCAAAGCATATATCGCAGAGACCGGGGACGGCCATTTTGAATGCTACAACGCTTCCTGCACCCCGGACGGCGAGGGCCTTGTGGTCACCCCGGCGGAAGATGTGGTCGCGCAGGTGAGCGTGCGGCTGACGCGGGAACGCGCCGTCGCCGTCCGCTTTTCCTCCGGGATGACGGCCGGGACAGTCACTCCGGGAAAACCCCGGTGGATCTGCGCAGCGGAGCGTCCGGCGCGCGCTTATAAACCGGGGCGGCCCCCGCGCCGGAAGCCGAACAATGAAAAGACGGAGGCAGATCCTTGAACAACGCCACTTATCCCGCAAAAATCACCGGGCTGCGCCGGCAGCACCTGTTTTTCGCGCTGTGCTGGACAGCCTATTTCAGCACTTATATCGGCCGTCTCAACTTCACGGCCAGCCTGGCTGCAATCTCTGCGGCAGCGGGCTTTTCACAAAGCGAGCTGGGCCTCGTGAGCAGCGGTTTTTTTGTCGGATACGGTATTTTCCAGCTCGTCTGGGGATTTGCCGGCGACAGGCTGGACCCCGTGCGCATGGTGTTTTCCGGTGTGCTGTGCTCCGGCCTGCTGAACCTCGCCATGGCCTGCGCTTCTTCCCCCGGCCTTATGGCTGTAATTTGGACACTGAACGGCGCGGCACAGTCCGCTGTGTGGTCTCCGCTTCTGCGTCTCACTGTCGAACGCCTGCCCGGTGTAGAGGCCATGCGCGCCAGCGTGCGCTACTCCACGACGGTGCCCTTCGGCACGCTGGCGGCTTACGGGCTGGCGGCACTCTGTTCCGCAATGGGCTGCTGGCGCGCGGTGTTCGCCGCGGCAGGGCTGTTCCTCACAGCCACCGCGCTGTGCTGGCTGCGCGGGATGCGTGTTCTGGCGCCTCCGCTGCCCGCCGCACCCGCCCGCAGCGCCGCGCGCGCGGCAGCCCGCCCCCTGCCCCATCGTCTTCCGGCCGTGCTGGCGCTCATCTGCCTTGCGGCTCTGGCAAGCGGAATGATCCGCGACGGCATCCAGACCTGGACGCCAACATACCTCCATGACATTTACGGGCTGGACAACACCTTCGCCATCGTGCTCACTTTCACGCTTCCCCTTGTGAACCTGTGCGGCGTATACATGGGCAAATGGGCAAACGACCATATATTTCACAGCGAAGCCGTCACGGCCGCAGCGGCGTTTCTGGCCGCATGCGCCCTTCTGGCGGCTCCTGCCTTGGGCGTGCGGCTGCCGCTCTGGGCCTGTCTGGCGCTGCTGGGCCTGTGCGCCGCGCTGATGCTGGCCGTAAACACCATGCTTGTCACTCTGGTGCCCCTGCGGCTGCAAAGCACGGGGCGCATCAGTGCGCTGAGCGGGCTGCTCAACTCTGTCACCTACGCAGGCAGCACGCTTTCAGGCTACGGCATGGGCCTGCTGCTGGAGCGCTCCGGCTGGCCTGCGGCGCTGCTGGGCCTCTGCGCAGGGGCGCTGGCAGCCTCTCTTTTGTGTGCGGCCGCGGCACGTGGATGGAAACGCCTGCGCGGATAAGCCTGTATCCTTCGCCGGAGAGGGTCTTCTCTGTTTTCAAGCACCACAAAAATTCAAGCGCGGCACGAACCAAATCGCCAAAGAATGTCATTATAGCATACTGTCAAAAAAGGCAAAGAAGTAAAAGAAAGGATGGGGCGGTTTCTCAGTTTCCTCTCAAGGATTCGCGAGATACCGCGAAACGCCGTGGTTACAGCATTTCGCGGGCATCGCGATTTTTGGGGTCTCGATGGAAGCCGGTGGAAATCTTTAAGGTCTGCCGGTCAGATGTAGCACGGAAGGTAGTACGGGAACAGCGACGGCGCGATGCGGGACAGCTCGGAAGCGGCTGATTCCGGGGTAGCGGTCGTGTAGTAGTCGAGGGTCAAGGAGATATTCGAGTGGCCCATGATGTACTGCAAATCCTTGGGGTTCATCCCGGCGAGGGCGGCAGAGGTGCAGAAGGTGCGCCGCAGCGTGTGGAGCGTGCAGGGGTCAGGCAGTGGCTCGGTTGGGTGGTTCTTCGCGTACTTCGCCACGAGACCGTGAAAAGCGTCCTCCCAATGGTCGGCGACCATCGGTGTGCCGTTCTTCGTGATGCAGAGGAACCCCTTGTGGCCGTCGATGCTGCCGTATGCCGGACGACGCCGTTTCGCGATGATGTTGGCCGCTGCGATCATGACCGGCGGGGACATGGGGACCACGCGCGACCCGCTCTGGGTCTTGGGCGGCGCAATGCGATAGACGCCGTGGCTTTTCAGCAGTTGGCGCTCCACGCGGACCGTCCCTGCATCGAAGTCGATGTCCGAGTCCGTGAGCCCGCAGAACTCGGAGATCCGCAGGCCGGTGCCGAGCAGGAACACGATCTCATCGAGGTATTTCCCATACACGCGGTCTCCCTCGATGAAGTCGAGCAGGGCGCGGGTCTGGGCCGGTGTGAGTGGCAGCTTGGGCGGCGTGAGGTTCTCGATCACGTCGGAGAGCTTGAACTTGAAAGGCTCACGGCGCACGAGGTCGTCCTGCCTCGCGGTGTAGAAGGCGGCGGTGAGCGAGCGCTTGAAGCCCGCTATGGTGGTGAAGGCGTAGCCGCGATCGCGCATGCGGATCGCCCATGCCTTGGCGTCCGACGGCCTTATGCCGCCGATGGGCTTGAGGCCGATGCCGTCCTCGCGCAGGATGCGCATGAGGAGGGCGCGGGACTCGACGGTGCCCTCACGGACGTTGGGGTGCAGGGCGTTGTGCCGCTCGTAGAGCTGGCAGAGTGTCATGCTCTCACCGAGTGGGTTTATGCCGTCCTCAAGGTCGCGGCGGATGGCCTGCTCCTTCTCCCTCAAGGACGGACCGCCCGATTTGCCCGGCGGCACGGGGTCGGTGGGGGTCAGCCTCCACGAGTAGGCGAACTTGGACACCCCCGGTGCGGGGTTGTACTTGAAGACGTATCTCCCGTCGCTTCTCTGGCTCTCTCCTGTCCGCAGGATGCGGTTCTTGCTGTCGCGTCTTTTCTCAGACAAGCAACACAGCTCCTTTCCAAAAGGAAAGAGCCCCGATATGCTATCAATAGTATAGCATATTCGGGGCTCTTTGTCATGCCTCTCAGATGGCGTCGGTGGAGTCGATGTACCGCTCGAAGAGCCTGCGCTTGATCTGGACGCGGTTGCCGTTCATGAGCACCCAGCTCGCGCCGGGCGTCTCATCGACGAGCCTGCGCAGCTTGTTCTCCCCGATGCGGAAGTAGCGCGCGGCCTCCTCGATGGTGAGCGTGTATTTCTCCCAGACGGGGATCTCCTTCTGTTCTGCCATGGCGTTCACCTCCTTTCAGCCGGTCGGCGCATCAGAACGGGTCGAAGCGCAGCACCCGGCGGGCAAGTCCCGCCAAGAGTTGGTGCAGCATGTCCTCATCGAGCATGCGGCGCGCGCGGCCCTCTCCGTCCACGACGCTCTTGGTCGCGAGGGCCATGGCGTAGCGCCGGTAACGCTCGACGACCTGCTCCATCGCGAGGGCGTCGCCGGAGACGGCGCGCACGATGACCGGATAAGGGATCCTCTCGTTGTACGTCATTCAACTTCAACCTCCCCGGCGAGCACGTCGCGCAGGAGGCGCAGCGCGCTCGCCCTGTGATGCTGGACCGTGCTCCTAGGCATGCCGGTCAACGCTCCGATTGCGCTGTCCGAGCGACCGAGGAAGTACGAGAGCAGGATGATGTCGCGCTTCGGCTGGTCGAGCGACAGGATGGCCCGTGCGATCTCATCGTCCTCGACGTCGACCTCGGCCCCTATGGCCTCGACCTCGATCGCGTGCTCATGGGCGAAATACGAATCCCGGCAGGACATCGCCCTCAAGGCGTCGCAGGGCTGTACCTCGTAGTAAGGGACCTCCCTGCGGCGCAGCGCGTCGGCGCGCCTGTGCAGGTCGCGGGCCTCATTTCGCAGGCACCGCTTGCAGAAGGCGTCGAAGGCGTGCTCCTTGTCGCGCTCAAGGCTTCTCTTCATGGTTTGCACCCCCTTCCCGGACCCGAGCGGGCTTGATGGCCGGGGCGCGGGGCCCCGGTCCCGCAACTATTACGCGCCGGGGTCGGGAGCTGCCAAGGTTGGCAGAGGGGATGGGGTTGTGCGTACTTGTATCAGGGACCCGCCAAAGGGCAGGCGATGGCGGGCCCCACAAAAAGGAAGAGCCGCGCGAGCGTTGAGCGCGGCGTGATAGATTATATCCAAAGGCCGACGGCGGATGCCGGGACAGGGGTGATTCTCATGGGGCCATAAGGATATAACTTGTCGGCATCTTATGATGTTACGTTGTTAACTTATGAACAAAGGAGGATTACATGGAGGCTGTCGGAGTCGGTTACGTCTTCAACCTGTTCGACGAAGGTGACCTGCCCGGAGTGGATCTGAGGGAGACCGGGGAGTACGTGCGGGTCGACGGCTCTCTCTACCCCCTCATGAAGGCCGCGACCTACGAGCAGTCGCGGATGGTCGACGCGGCGCTCGACATTCGCGGCGGATGGCGGGTTGACGATTTCCGCTGGGAGGAGCCGAGGCTGCCCGACGGGCGCGGGGCGTTGGCCGCGCTTCTGGGCGGCGATGATTTCTACAATCCCGGCGCGGGTATCTACCTCGACTCATACCTCAATGACAGGGAGCCGGAGCTGATCGTGAGGCGTTGTTCTCTCGATGGCTTCGAGAGGCTCGTGGGGCGGATGCGCGACGATGGCGAGGATTACCGCGATGGCGCGGTGGCACCCTTCGAGGCGGCGGAGAAAGCGAGTGATGGCGATGAGTCGATCCCGCTCGATGAGGTCGGAGGGTTGACGCGGATCGCGTCCTATGCTGAGAAGCTCGCCGGGGACGGGTGGATCCCGGCGGGCGCGGACCTCGACAGCTTCGTCGAGGATGAGCATAGACGTCTGCATCGGCAATTACGGTTAGCTGTGCTACAATCACGGTCATTGCAAGATGTAGGAAGATGTACATAAACGGCGAAAAACCATTTCTGACATCTTCCATCTTGCTCCCGTGAGCGACCGCCCCGGGAGTTCCGCGCGACGAGTCGGCGGGCCATGCACATCATTGAGATGGCATGGGGACTGCGAGAAGCGCACCGGTGCGATGCGCCTCCGCACTTCACTTGTCCGTCACGCGGGCTGCCGCGTTCCACGCAAGCTGCGCTTGCCGACGGTGGCTGCACCGTCGATCCAATTGCAAGGAGGTAAAGTTCATGGATACCTACGACCCGAACAAGACCGAGCAGATCCATATCCTGCTCACCGCCAGCGAGAAGAACCTGCTGCGGATGAACGCCGCGCACGCGGGCTGCACGCTCTCCGAGTACGTCCGGCAGACCGCCGTGTACTCAACGCCTCCGTCGCCCATCATCGTCGACATGGACGAGCTGACGCGTCTGCACTTCGAGTTGCGCAAGGAGGGCGTGAACCTGAAGGGCAAGTAGGCGTTAGGCCCCTGAAAAAGAGCCCCCGGTGTACTCACCGGGGGCTTCGCCGTTTTTGACTTGGCGGGCCGAGGGCGTCGCCGTTACGCCCTCACCATCTGCTCATCGCAGTCCATGCACATGACGCGGACCTCACGCGTGGCGCGCACGCTCATGCCGCAGCACGGGCACACGTACTTGCGCGTGGATGACTCCGACTTGCCGCCCGGCGGCAGGGCCCTCGCACCTCCGCCGATCCTATGCAGCTCGCGCTCGCAGGCATCGAACGCGCCCTGTTCAGCCATGGCGATGAGAGCCGGTCCGGGCTTCGTGACCGACCAGCCGATACGGCTGTCGTAGCCGATGAGGAGCCCGCGCCTCTCCGCCTCCGCCTTGAAGCGCTTGTTGTGATAGGTGCCGCCACGGCTCGTGTCCTTGACGCCCCGCTCGTAGCACCACTGATGCGTCATCTCGTGAACGAGCGTCGCGATGCTCTCGATGACCGGGCGGTTCACAGTCGCGGCCCCGAGATTGATCTCACAGTAGCCCGCGCCGCCAGCACCCTCCCACGACTTTCAAGGCGTGAAGTGCCCGTAGGCACCCGGTGTCGGGTAGATCGTGATGACTGATTTTGAAAGTGCATTTTCAAAAAAGCGTGTGTTCAACAAGTCGAACGCCTCTTCGAACGAGCGGAGCTTCGTCGCGAGCATCTGTTCCTCCTTACACAGATCTCCTAAATGTGGTGCTACGCGCGCCTTTTTGGCACCGAGACGGTGAAATAGAGCATCGTGCATCCACCGCGTCCGGTGTATGTCCTCGGTTCGGAGAGCACGAAGCTGTCGGACAGGTCGCTCATCACGGCCTCAGCAGCATCGCGGTCCTCATTCGTATCGTAGGAGAGACGGAGCCTTATGACATGGACCTCCGCCTTGTAGCGAACGGCGGCATCCCAGACCCTCTTCGCGTCCTCAGCGGTGGCATACCTGCCCGTGTTCGTCTCACCTTTGATGATCTCCACGCCCTCCGCGCGTTCAATCTCAGACAGCTCATCGTATCCAAGTTCAAGACTGTGGGCGAGCAACCAGCGGTGGTAACTCACGACATCCTTAATTTCCTGCCCATAGCGTTCCGGAAAGTGATCCCTTACAAAGGTGATTGCCTCATCGGCTTTGAGCTTCGAGCGGCCCGGAATGGCATGCTCGCGCAGGATCTCCCTGGCTTTTCCGACAGGGAGGCGCGCATCAAAGAACTCGCATTCTCTGTACTCATCGAAGGTCTTGGGGCAGTGCTCAGAGTCCCTGTACCACATCTACAACCAGCTCCTTTCAAGCTATCGAGGGCTTGACCACATGTTAGCATAGCCGCATTGGTCCGAGTGTTGAGGAATTAAGATTACATGTCTATACAATCTCAATTTGTTTTGATTTTAAAATCGTAACATGCTATTATTTAGACATGGGTACGACGACCGAAGGGACGGATGATGACAGCGATCGAGACCCTCAAGCCCCATTGCAGCGCGGATCACCTCGACCTCGCTGGGCTATTCGCAGAGGCGCAGGTGGACACAAGGCACAAGACCGGTTGCTTCATGGGCACTGGCGTCGAGTGGTACACGCGCCGCGTCGTCTCCGGCGAGCGTGTTATCAAGGTCGAGCACAGGGTGAAGATGGCCAAGAAGGGCAAGCACGGCAACACGCACAGGCTCGCGAATGAGCTTTTCCCGTTCACGCCGGAGGGATTGAGGGCGGCGGTCGCGTTCCGTATGTCCCATAATGAGTGGTAGCGGCAGATTCATCTTGGAATGGTTTCTTGAGTGATGGAGGTTCGCGATGGTCAAGTTCGACAAAGAGAAAGCTTGGGAGCTTGAGAACATGCTGAAGCTTGTGCTCGAAGGGATGACGATGACATCTTTTGCTCGTCGTTCGGCGAGTACATGTGCAAGGTCGGGAACAAGCTCCGCTATTACGGCGAGGCGAGCAGAAAGGGCGAGTTGGAAGTAACTCTGTAGGGGGCAGCCTCGAAAAGGGAGCATTGTAAGTTCATAGAATATATAGCGAGGTATGGATGATGGAGAAGATCTGGCCGATTCTTTTGCAAACGTCGATTATCTGGGTACCGCTCCTGTTCATGGTGCGCCGCGAATATAAGCGCGCGAAGCGAGAAAGGGATGACCTGCGCGCCGAGGAGCGCAAACGCGACGTCGAGCGGAAGAGCTTGGAAGTGCAAAAGATGATACAAGACTACGGCGACGCGGTGAAGCGGCAGCGTGAGCGCGAGGAGCAGCAGCACCAGATGGCGGAGATCGCGGATATGGTCGCCGCCCGCCTTGAGCGGAGTGAGAAGGAGCGTCAGTTGCAGGAGGTCGTGGACCGGGCATCCGCCCATGCGGAGCCGGAGCGATAAGGCAAGGTAGGAAACGAGACTTAGGAGATCGAGGAAGATGAAGGACGAGAAGGACATGAACGGGACCACGGAGGAGAGCCCGAAGAAGGATGCGGGCGCGAAGGTGCGCCCCAAGGAGGAGGCCGCGAAGGCGATCCGCCGCGAGCTGCACGAGAAGATGGGCGCGGACGACGCCATCTGCGAGGCGTGCGGCATGGACGGGGCTCTGGACGAGCTGTACGAAGCCTACGAGAAGGACGGCACCGTGCCGACGCGCGAGGCGATGGCCGACCTCATCCGCACGAAGGACGGTCGTGCGGCGCAGGTGATCCTGCTTATGAAGCGCGATCCGTTCACGGTGCGCGGAAACCGGAAGCTGCTGGTCGCCGGTGCGGTCCTGATCGGGATCGTGGCTGTGATCGGGATCGCCGTGGGGCTCTCGCAGCCCGTCGCGAAGGAACCCGCTCCATCCACCCCCGTCGCGTCCGAGTCGAAGGCCGATAAGGAAAGCGAGGTCACGGTCCATGTGAAGGCCGACGGCCTCGATGGTGAGATCGCCGTGCCCGGCGGCATCGCGATCGCCCCCAAGGGCGATGCGTCGAGCGATGCGGAAGAGTCCGTGTTTGTTGTGGCTGGCCCGGAGGTTTCCTGCGGCAAATTCGCCGAGAGCGGGTACGAGCTGGCCGTGGCGTCCGCCCCGATCCTCATGGACGGCAGCACCTACAAGGTGCCGGACAAACCGGTCGAGTTCGAGGTCGCCGATGACGGCGAGGCCGTGGAAGTGGAGGTCGAGCTTGAGAAGATCCCCGTGGACGGCATGACCAAGGAGCAGCTTGAGGCCGTGGCGGCGCAGATGGAGGCCAGCGGGTTCGGCGAGGCCGCGAAGACCCTGCGCGACAAGGCCGAGGGTGCCGAGTCCAAGCCCGGCAGCGAGTCCCAGATCGAGGTCGCCCCGCCGAGGCCGCAGGGTGGGCAGGGCGATGCCACCAATAAGCCTTCCGGAGGGAACACCAGCCCGAATAACGGCGGGAGCAAACCGTCCGGTGGAAACTCGGGCGGTGGATCCAATGGCGGCAACTCCAAGCCGAATCACACACACACATGGGTTGAGCAGACCACCCAGCAGTGGGTGCCCAACAACGTGTGGGTCGTGGACCAAGCCGCGTGGGATGAGGTTGTGCCGGGTCGCACCTATGTACTCTGTACTTGTGGTGCAACATTTGGAAGTAATGCTGAATGGAGTTCACATAATGAGTCCGCAATGCTCCAAGGCGACATGAGCCACCGTAGCAGTGTTCAGACGGAACCCTCAACCACCATTCACCATGACGAAGTGGGGCATTGGGAGGATCGCGGCTATAACCAAACAGTCGTGATTGGATACATCTGCTCAGGTTGTGGCGATACAAAATAGCAATAGTATATAATCTCAACTTGTAAGGTTGTTATATTGTATAGATGTCGTTACAGTCAGACGGAGAAAGGAGGCAGAAATGGTCTTTGAGAGACGCGAATACGTGCTCAAGCTCTACGACACGGAGCTGCTGCACTTCTCGGCGGGCGTGAGCCGGTACGGCAATCTCTACGCCGACATCATCGAGGCCGATGAGGGCCTGCGCAAAGCGCTGCCCCTGCCCCTCACGGCGAACCTCAACAGCGATGTGCTTCTGGAATGGATGAAAAGCAGGACGATCCCCCAGAATCGGCGCTTCGTCTCGGAGATCCTCGCGCAGGCAGGCTTGACCGTAGGCGACACGCTGGGGATCATAGACGTCTGCAAGGGACTCGCCGTGACGGACGCCTACTGGATCGACCATGTGGGCGGCAATGAGAATTGGGCCGACGTCAACCTGTTCGACAATGAGCTTGACGAGACCTTGGCGCTCGTGGCCTACACCGGGTACACGAGCAGCCAGCACAAGAAGCTGGGGCTTTCCAGCGAATGGACCACGAGCGGACAGTTCCCCAAGGCATGGCGCAGGATCGACGGGGAGCTGCGCCTTTACAAGGGCGGGACCGAGGGGTTCGCGAATGCGGGCATGGAACCGTATTCGGAATACTTCGCCCACCAGCTCGCGAGCGCGATGGGCGTCCCGTCGGTCCCCTACGACCTCGACAGGTGGAAGGGCAGGCTGGCATCCGTCTGCCCGCTCCTGAATGACAGGGACCACGCGCTCGTGCCCTTCTACGAGGCCACCGGGCAGAGCCAGTTCCCCCTGAACCTCGCGATCACCGAGAAGATGGGCGAGGCGGCGTTTTCCGACATGCGCTCCATGATCGTATTCGACGCGCTGATCTACAACGAGGACAGGCACGCGGGCAACTACGGTTTCCTGCGCGACAACCACACCGGGGAGATCACCGGCATGGCCCCGCTCTACGACCATAACCTCGCACTCTTCGCGCGGGATATGAAGTCCGACTACGCAGGTTGGGCGACCAATGCCGGTGGGAAGATGCCGAGGACCGGCCTGCTCACATTCGACCAGCAGGCGGCGATGGTCATGGGTGAGGCCCAGCACGGGCAACTGCGCCATCTGCTCGATTTTAGGTTCGAGAACCATCCTCAGTACCCCGTCGATCAGGAGCGCCTTGACGCCCTCAACGGCTGGATCGGCGGGCGCGTCCGCGATCTGCTCTCGATGCCCGTGGTCGATGAGGTGGAGCTGCGCCGAGACCTGCAACACGAGGTGGCTGCTGTGAAAGAGGCCATACCTGCGCTCGGACTCGACAAGCTGCCAGCCGTCGATGTGCGGGAATGCGTCACGGCTCCTGAGGCTGTGGGCTGCGACCTCGACATGGAGGCTGCGGACGCCCGTGCCGTCAGCAGCGACACGGCGCGCGGCATCGGATTGAGCCGAGAAGACGAGACGAGATGAGTGAAGGAGGCGGATGGGATGACGCTTGAGAACAAGCTGGGGATCACGAGCGACCGAGAACTCGCCCGCGAGGAGGAGCGCCTGAGCAAGAAAAGGGCGATGGAGCTGTTCGCGGACGGCCTGCTCGAAAGCTATGAGGTCGGTACGTTCAGGGGGCTCGCCGCGATCCACGGGTATCTCTTCCAAGATGTGTACCGCTTCGCGGGAGAGCAACGGACGGTCAACATCTCGAAGGGGTCGTTCCGTTTCGCACCGGCGATGTACCTTTCCCCCGCCCTCGATGCGATCGACAGGATGCCGCAGGGGACATACGACCAGATCATCGAGAAGTACGTGGAGATGAACGTCGCGCACCCCTTCCGCGAAGGCAACGGTCGCAGCACGCGCATCTGGCTCGACATGATCCTCAAGAGGGAGCTGGGCATGGTGGTCGATTGGAGCTTGGTCGACAAGCGGGACTACCTGCTCGCCATGGAGCGCAGCCCGGTCAAGGACATCGAGATCAAGGCGCTGCTCAAGGAGGCCCTCACCGATAAGGTCGATGACCGACAAGTCTACATGAAGGGGATCGACGCCAGCTACGAGTACGAGGGCTATGGTCTATACACGATGGACGAACTGGCACGGGACGAAGGCTGCGACCTCGATGCGGAGTCGCGCGAAGCCCGAGACGCCTGTGGCTCGCTGACACAGGGCCGCGACGCGACCGGTCTCTCCAAAGACAACGGGGCTCGATGATCCATCGTCAAATTACAAAAAAGCGGCCCGCTGGCAAACGGCGGGCCGCTTTTGTCTAAATATGCGCCACAAAACAGAGGAACCCCCGGTGTGGTACACCGGGGGTTCTTTTTCAGGGGCCTTAAATCGCCTTACAGCGCGCCGTCTACCTGCGGGTTCTCTGAGGCGCTTTTTTCAGCCCCGATCGGCGCGGCATAGACGACCGTGCGCTCGTTGTCGGCCCAGCGGTTGTAACTGCATGTGCAGAGCGTCACGATGGGCGATGCGACCGCCTCATCAGTGAGGCGCATGTCGCTCTCGACGAGGCGGTCCGCGTACCATTGGCTGAAATCGGCCTCGCTCTCGAAGCGCGTGCGCTTCTGAGTCTCCCACCCGCCGATGCAGTCGGCGGCCTGTACCTCGAACTCTCGCCTCTCATCCGGTGTCTGCAATAGCGCACGGCGGTGTTCCCGCGCGAAAGAGGCATCCGTGTAGGACGCAACGGCGTTGAACATGGAGGTGTCTCCGAAACCGAGGTTATGGCCGAAGACCACGGCGTTCGCACTGCCGAAAAGACCGCCCTCGGCGCAATCCGCATCGAGGTAAGGACAGCCCATGTAGTTCGGCTTGCGGTAGACGTCGTGCTTGAGGTAGTAAGAGGCTTCGGGCCAAGGACCCGTAGGCCGGGTCCTTGGTCTGCGCGTCCAGCCAGGCATCAAGGTCGGGCAGCCTCACCCCGTTCGCCTTGGCATCCAGACGGTATTCGTTCCACGCGATGGATATGGCCTGCGCTTGCGGGTCCTTATAGGCATCGCCGATTCTAAAAATATATCCACCCCAGCGTAGCGCCGGTGGAGTGTGGGAAACCCGCAGCAAAGCGGAGGGTTTTCCACACGGAACGTTTCAAGGCGCGCAGCGGGCGTGCGGCTGTGGGAAACCCCCGAACGAAATGGTCTGGGATGGGGCAAGCTCGCCGGGGTTTTCCATGGCCGCCAGTCGACCTTTGGGATGGGGTCGAACATGCCCTCTCGCCTCCGTTCCGGACATGCCCGTCCGCAAGGTCTCGATTCGCAGGTGGATGGCGCGGATGGCAGAGAAAGAGCCCATCCGCGTTCGGATGGGCTCGGGCATATCGGGGCTCTCTCTAAAAGTGGTAAATCGGTGGTATGGCCGCAGGTCGGCGTGCGCGCGGGGCGCTACGCCGTGCGGCCTCGCGGGTTTTGCCCCCACCTTTAAAAGAAAAGTCCGGAAAAAAACTGGCGGCGGCAAAGCCATGCATCTTTGCGCAGCAAAGTGCAGGCCACGCGGCGAATGCCTCCAAAAAGGGGGTGGCGACCGTGCCCGCAGACACGTATCGGAGCGGTGCGAAGCCTCCCTTGGGGATAACCGCGCTGAAAGCGCGGCTCTTAGCTCGCAGACACCCTTTTTTCATTTAAAGTGACCCCGCGGGGCCAGTGCCGAGATGTGTAGAGCGAAGCGACCGCCGAAGCCCGCCGTGCGCGGCAAACGGGTCCGAAGGCCCTGTTCGCAGGCAGCTTGGTGAAAAAGCTGCCATTACATAAAAAAGGAGAGGAATCATGAAACAGCATCATCCCTTGCTGCGGCGCATGCTGTGCGCCGCTCTGGCCCTTGCCGTTGCGTGCATGGGCACGCCCGCCCTGGCCAAAAGCATCCCTGCCCTCGACCCTGAAATGACCGTCAATTCCAGCCACGCCATTTATTACGGCAGCGAAGCCAGCCTCGCGGATGGTGTATACGGCGCGCAGGAAAATGTGGACGGCGAGGGCTGGGTCTACGTGCAGACGGCTGCCGACGGCACGGACAACCATGTCGTATTCACCGTAGACCTGCACGAAACCCGCACTGTGTACGCCTCCGGCATCGGTACCATCGTCAACGGCTGGGCGGAAAAGATGGAAAACCTCACGCTCTCCGCCTCTGAAAACGGTACGGATTATACCCCGCTTGCCGCCTTCGACAATGCGGAGCTGGCTGCCGAGTGGGGCCACCGCCACGAATGGGCCTGCCCGGAGGGCGCACCTGTCACAGCGCGGTATCTGCGCTATGAATTTGATATCGCGACGTCCCAGATCACCGACGGCGCCGTCCATTACGTCTGCGTGGATGAGATCGACGTGCGCACCGAAGCCGATACGCCCGAGCCTCCGCCCGTGGTGGACCCGGACCCGGGCGACTGCGTAAACCTTGCCGCCGGACGCCCGTATACCAGCGCGTGGGCAGCCTCCGGCAGCTACGCGGATGACGGCGGGCAGCTCACGGACGGTGTTTACAGCCGTGCGCTTTCCTGCAAAGCGCCGGAATGGGTCGGTTATTACAATGAGGTGCAGGACGGCTTTGAATTCATCGTAGATCTGGGAGAATCCAAACGCTTTGAACAGGTCAAGATGAATTTTCTTCGCGAGGAAGGCTCCGGCATCCCGACGCCGTATTCCGTGCGCATCGAGCTTTCCGACGACAGCGCAAGCTGGCGCACACTGACCCAAACGGATGTCGCCCCGATCATCGAGGGCAGCGGCATCAAGCGCTTCGTCTACACCGTGCCCCAGGAAAAACGCCCCGAGGCGCAGGCCCGGTATGTAAAACTGCACATCAATTTCCAGATCTGGCTGTTCATCGACGAGATCGAGATATTCGACCGTGAAACGCCCGACCAGGGCACCGACGTACCGCCGGACGACCTGCCCAGCGTGGATCTGGCCGACGGCCTTGCTTTGGAATGTCCGCGCGAGCTGCTGTACGGCGCGCCCGCCACGATCCTGACGGACAGTGTGACGGCAGGCCCTACCTGGAACGACTCCGACTGGCTGAGCTTCAACGGCACAAATCCCGCCGCACCGGACGCCAACCGCACAGCGATGGTATATGACCTCGGCGGCAAAAAATCCGTGTCTGAAATCCGTCTGCGCGCTCTTTATGATACCGCCAACGGCGTTTTTCTGCCCCGCGGCCTGAAACTGGAGGTCTCGGACAATAAAGCAAAATGGGTGACGCTCAAGAGTTTCGGGCCTGCCCCGTTTTCCGTAACCGACCCCGGTGTGGGCGAATATGTGTGGAACGGCTCAACGGACGCGTTCATCTCCACAACGGAAAACGCCGATATGGTCTATTTTCAATATCTGCGCATCTCGTTCGACTGTTCGGGCGTATGGACGGCGTTCGACGAGCTGACTGTCATGGGCAAAAACGGAAAATGCACAACAGCCGGCACGCTGGTCGGCACACCGGACGGCCCGCAGAATCTTGCGCTGGACAAGCCCTATACAGTCTCCCACGCCGCGCCGGACGCCTACGGCGACACAGACGGCAAGGAACTGACGGACGCATCCTTCGGCAGCACGGACATGTATGACGCCGCCTGGCAGGGACATTCGGGCGAATGGCCGCTGCGCACCGCAGTCGTGGACCTGGGCCAAATCTGTGCGGTGGAGCAGGTGAGCATGAATTTCCTGCAAAAAAGCGGCTCCGGCATCTGCCTGCCCTCGCGCTTTTCTGTGTATGTTTCCTCCGACGGACTCACCTGGGCCGCGCTGTATGATGAAAAAACCTCCGCAGCGGCAGACGGCGTGCACACGCTGCAATGGCTGGGCGGCGCGGGCCAGCCCGGCAGCAAAACAGACGCTGCCCGCGTGGCCGCGCGGTATGTGCGCGTGGACGCGGAGCTGAACGGCTGGCTGTTTTTCGACGAGCTGGAGGTCTTGGGCCAGACGCAGGCCGGAGATGCGGTGACCCTGCCTCAGGACGCGGACTTTGAAGGCGCGTTCCTTTTGTCCGGGCCGCAGACAGGCGGCATCCGGGACATGGTGCTGATGTACAACGGGCCCTACAAGGATTACGGTGGCAACCCCGGTTACGGCAACTGGAGCAAGGCGGACTGCAAGCCCTATGCAGCCTATGTGGATGAAAGCGGGCGCGCCCAGGATGTGATGTTTGACAGCGCATTGTTCCTGGCGCAGTCCTCGCCTGAGACAGGGCATCTGTTCATTGAGAGCAGCGACTACGGCGCAACGCCCAGCAACCTGGCCGACTGGCAGAACTACATTTCCAAGACCATCGACCGCGGCGGCGACATGGACGCGCTGGATGCCGCTGTGGCAGAAACAGCCGCCGAGCTGGGGCGTGCGGGGCTCAAAATGAAAGTGACCGTTATGGTCCCGTTCCCCGACGCGCTGTGCACAGATTTCGGCATGCTTGACGGCGCGGCGCTGAATCTCTCCGGAGAGGCAGACGCGCAGAAAGCACTGGACTGGTATCTTGCGGAAGTACTGCGCCGTTTTGAAGCGGCGGATTATAAAAACCTGGAATTTGCGGGCTTTTACTGGATGCATGAAACAAACTACCGCAGTTCACTCATCCGTTATGCATCCGAAAAGGCGCAGACGCTGGGATATCCCATGCTTTGGATTCCCTTTTACAATGCCAGCGGCTGGAACCGCGGCGGGGATATGGGGCTCTCCGCCGTCGCTCTGCAGCCCAACCATTTCTTCCCCTCGGGCGGCCCCTCGCAGGACCGTATCCGCGACGCGGCAGCACTTGCCAAAATGTACGGTCTCGGTATGGAGCTGGAAATGGACGACCGCGTTTTCAACGATCTGGATAAATACAACAAATATCTGGATTACCTGAACGGAGGCGTGAAATATGGTTTCATCGGGCCCGACAGCCGCGTATACCGAAACTGGTACAACGGCATCAAAACGCTGCTGGAAGCGTCCACGGGCGTAAACCCTTATACCGGCAAAGCCGACCCCGTGGCCCGTGCGCTGTATGACTTTACCTATCAGGCCATTCGGGGCACCTATTCCCCCCAGCCGTACCGCACCTCTCTGGAGCCGGATGTGAGCCCTGACGACAGCTCCGGCGGCCCGGCTTCAAGCAGTGCTTCTTCGGGCATAGCCTCCTCCGGCGGTTCTTCCTCCGGCAGTTCTTCCTCCGGCGGTTCTTCGGCTCCGGACAGCGGCACGTCATCCTCCGGCGGAAACGGTCCGTCCGCCGTCAACGTTCCTCAGACAGGAGACTCCGCGCCTCTGTTTCTGTTGAGCCTTGCCGCAATATTGTGCGCGGGAATGCTCATA
>OKRT01000152.1_pt1 | contig 29550 bp, 23 predicted proteins | sample 1601111 | NCBI WGS metagenome assembly OKRT01 (sample SAMEA3541572, study PRJEB24748) | human gut metagenome | biome: human gut; feature: human-associated habitat; material: faeces | place: China | collected 2012 | reverse complement strand
GGCGCCAGCTTGTATGTATTATATTCTACGATCTTGCAGTCGATAAAATACGGCTTCACCTGGCGGATCAATTCTTCGCTGACCCCATTTGGCCGAGGCGAACCGCCGATAATCAGTAGTTTCTTCATCTCATCACCGCCCCTATTCTACCACACTTTGCCCTTGTTTTGAAGTCATAATTGTGATAAACTTGAAAATAGCACAAAAAAGAGGGCCTCGACTATGACCAAGTTTTTGATACACAAATTCATTCCACGGGATGCAAAGCAAAACACCAAAGACCGGCAGCGCTACGGCGTACTCAGCGGCATTGTGGGCATTCTCTGCAATCTGCTGCTATGCGTGCTGAAATTCATTTGCGGCACGGTGAGCCACTCGGTGTCTATCACCGCAGACGCCGCCAATAACCTGTCAGACGCTTCCTCCAACATCGTCACTGTAATCGGCGCAAAAATCGCAAGTAAGCCGGTAGATAACGACCACCCATTCGGCCACGGCAGGATGGAATACATCAGTGCCCTAATCGTGGATTTCTTTATTTTCCTAATGGGATTTGAGTTGGGCAAAAGCAGTATTGAAAAGATCATTCATCCCCAAGAGGTGCGGTTCAGTGCCGTGACCGTGGCGGTGCTTGTGCTGTCCATTGGGGTCAAGCTGTGGATGGCTTACTTTAATCAGGCACTGTATAAAGAGAGCAACAATCTCAATCTGAAAGCTGTACGCCAGGACAGCCTGAACGACTGCATTTCCACCGCCGCAGCCGGCACGGCACTGCTGTTGTCTGCCTTTACCGCCTTTGACCGGGCAGACGGCATCATGGGGCTGCTGGTGGCCGCGTTTGTCCTCGCCGGAGGTGTGGGCACATTAAAGGACATTATGGGCCCCCTGCTGGGTCAGGCGCCCAGTAAAGAGCTGGTAGATGAGATTGAGCGCCGTATGCTGGCAGAACCGCTGATTGTAGGCGTGCACGACTTAATTATTCACGACTACGGCCCGGGGCGGGTCATTGCCTCTGCACATGCGGAAGTACCGGCAGATCAGGATATTATGGCGGTGCACAACGCCATTGACCGTGTGGAGCACCAAATTAGTAAAGAACTGCAAATTGTTATCTGCATTCACATGGATCCCATTGCAATCCATGACGCCACGGTGGATAAATACCGCAAACTCATGGCGGAAATTCTGCAAGACTACGATCCTGAGCTGCGCTTTCATGACTTTCGGCTGGTGGAGTGCAGTGACCACATGAACCTGATCATGGACATTGTGGTGCCCAAAGAACACAAAAAGCACCGCAGCCAAATTTTGAAGGAAGTACAAGCGGCCGTGCAGCAGCGTGATCCCCGGCTACGAGTAGTGGCGACTATGGAGCACTCCTATATCTGAAAGTTAACATTAAGAAACGCCCGGCAGTTTGGAACTGTCGGGCGTTTTGCTGTTTTGTTAATTCTTTGTATCAAAGGTGTAGTCAATGCCGTTTTCATAGCACCAATCCGCAGCCTTTTTGCGCACATACTCGGTCTGAAATGCGTCAAACTTCTCGGAAAATTCCTTATAGGCATTAAAATATTTCCAAAAAGTCTCAACCACGGCATCATCCGGCGTTTGATCAAACACAGCCTTGATCTTGGCGTTGCCGATAGACTGAACAAACGCGCGCATCACTTCGCCGTCCGTTACATAAAAGTACGGAATATAGCCCAAAGACAGCAGATACGCCGATGTGCCGGTATCCTCCGGGTGATCCAAATCCGCCAACTCCGCCATGCTGTGCACCTGCATATCCGGACGAGAGAACCAGAATTCCGACGCGCCACTCCAGCCTTTTCTTAAATTATCTTCGTTCAAAACAAACTGCTTCATCACTAAACCCTTTGCTGCAATCATTAACCAATGGACTTCATCAAACCGCCGTTTTTGATAATGTTCTGAATGAACGGCGGAAACGGCTGGGCCTGATACACCTTGCCGGTGGTCAGGTCCGTAATCACGCCGCTGTCAAAATCCACCTGCACTTCATCGCCCTGGTTGATCTCGTTAGCAGCCTGGTCGCACTCTAAGATCGCAAGGCCGATATTAATGGCATTGCGGTAAAAAATACGAGCAAAGGTGGAGGCAATCACGCAGCTGATACCACTGGCCTTAATGGCAATGGGTGCGTGCTCACGAGAGGAGCCGCAACCAAAGTTCGCCTTGGCCACCATGATGTCACCGGGCTGCACCTTATTTACAAAATCCTTGTCAATATCTTCCATACAATGAGAAGCCAGCCAGGCCTCGTCACTTTTGTTCAGGTAGCGGGCAGGAATGATTACATCCGTGTCCACATTGTCGCCGAATTTATGTACCTTACCTTTTGCTATCATACCGTGACCTCCTTATACCGTAGCCGGGTCGGCAATATAGCCCTTGACCGCAGAGGCGGCAGCCACAGCGGGAGAGGCCAAATAAATCTCAGACTCCGTGTGACCCATACGGCCCACAAAGTTTCGGTTTGAGGTGGAAACTGCCCGCTCACCGGCAGCCAAAATACCCATGTGACCGCCAAGGCAGGGACCACAGGTAGGTGTAGACACGACTGCACCGGCCTCAATAAAGATCTGGGTCAAACCCTCCTCAATGCACTGCAAATAAATGCGCTGAGTAGCCGGGATCACGATCACGCGCACATCTTGCGCCACCTTGCGACCTTTCAAAATTGCAGCAGCAGCGCGCATATCTTCCATTCTGCCATTGGTGCAGGAGCCAATCACCACCTGGTCAATAGCGATCTTTTCACCGTCCACCTGATCAATAGTATGGGTATTCTCCGGCAGATGCGGAAATGCCACGGTGGGCTTTAAGGTGCTCAAATCGATTTTTACCGTGCGGGTGTATTCTGCGTCCGGGTCTGCCTCAAAAATCGTATATTCCCGCTCTGCGCGGCCGTTCACATACTGCAAGGTCACATCATCTACCGGGAAGATTCCGTTTTTGGCGCCGCACTCAATGGCCATATTGCTGATGCACAGCCGATCGTCCATAGAAAGCTCCGCAATACCATCGCCGGTAAATTCCAAAGACTGGTAGAGGGCGCCGTCCACACCGATCTCACCGATCAAGTGCAGTACCACATCTTTTCCGCTGATAAAGGGTGCTTTTTTGCCGGTGATCTCAACTTTGATGGCGGAGGGCACCTTAAACCAAGCCTTACCGGTAACCATACCGGCAGCCATATCCGTGGAGCCTACGCCGGTGGAGAACGCACCCAGTGCACCGTAAGTACAGGTGTGGCTGTCTGCGCCGATCACGCAGTCACCACAGGCCACAATCCCCTGCTCTGGCAGCAACGCGTGCTCAATCCCCATATTGCCCACATCAAAATAGTGGGTAATGCCGTGGGCGCGGGCAAAAGTGCGCACCTGCTTGCAGTTCTGCGCGGACTGAATGTCTTTGTTGGGCGTAAAGTGATCCATTACAAGGGCAATGCGGGTCTTATCAAACACGCCGTCCTTGCCAAATTTGTTCATCTCATTGATGGCAACCGGAGAGGTCACATCGTTGCCAAGTACCATATCCAGCTTGGCCTCAATCAATTGACCGGCTACTACATGATCCAAACCGGCGTGCGCCGCCAGGATCTTTTGCGTCATTGTCATTCCCATGATCGTCACCGTCCTTAAATATCGTCCGTAAAGGAACCGGCGCCGCGCTCCAGCGAGGTCACGCCGGTACGCGCCATTTCCACAATGCTAAAGCGCTGCTCCAGTTGCTGAATAAAGGCGTCCAGCATCTCCCCCGCACCGGTGAACTCCAGGGTCACCGTCTCAGCAGAAATATCCAGCACACGAGCGCCGTAACCGGCGTTGAATGCCAAAAGAGCGTTTTTCTCCGGAATGCCCTGAGCGTGCACCTTCACCAGCAGCAACTCAGAGGACACGGAATTGTCCGGAGTCAGCTCAGATACTTTCTCCACGATCTCCAGCTTTAACAGCTGGCGCTTGATCTGGCGAAAATTCTCCGGCTCCGTGTTGGTCTCAATGGTCATACGGGAAAAGTTCGGGTCCTCCGTCTCACTCACCGTCAGAGAGGAGATGTTGTATGCACGGCGGGAGAACAGGCTGGCCACCCGTTGCAGTACGCCGCTCTCGTTATCCACAAGAACAGATAAAACCAATTTCTCTTTCATCTTCCTTGCCTCCAATCAGTTAAACTGCTCGATAATGTCCGTGTGTGCGCCGCCGGGCGGAATCATCGGCAGCACATTGCTGTCCGGTGAAATACGGCAATCCACCAACACCGGACCGGGATAAGCCAGCGCTTCAGCCAGCACAGCGTCAATATCATCATTGGTATGGATACGTAGCCCCTTTACGCCAAAGGCTTCTGCCACCTTCACAAAATCCGTAACACGGTGGGGATCTGTATCGGAAAAGCGGTTGTCATAAAACAGCTTTTGCCACTGGCGCACCATACCCAGCACAGTATTGTTCATAATGAACATCTTGACCGGGATATTGTAAGACGCCATGGTGGCCAGCTCAGACAGGTTCATGTGGAAACCGCCGTCACCGGCAAACATCACCACGGTTTGATCCGGGCAGCCCATAGCCGCGCCAAAGGCAGCGCCCATGGAATAGCCCATGGTGCCTAGTCCGCCGGAGGTCAGCAGGGTGCGGGGTCGGGTGTACTTATAGAACTGTGCCGCCCACAGCTGGTGCTGACCCACATCAGTGACCACAATGGTGTCGTCCGGGGTCTTTTCATCAATTTTTTCAATTAAGACCTGAGGATTTACATAATCCCCGATCTGCAGCTGCTTAAAGGGATGCCGGCTGGCCTCGATCTCCGCTTTCCAGTCGCTGTGATCCATCTGCTCCACATTACGGGTCAGCATGGGCAGAATTTCTGCCAAGTCGCCACGCAGGTGGTAGTTGGAAAAGATGTTTTTGTCCATCTCCGCTGCGTCAATGTCAATATGTAAGATCTCTGCGTTAGGCGCAAACTTCTTGCGGTTGCCGGCCACACGGTCAGAGAAACGGGCGCCGCAAGTGATGAGTACATCGCAGTCATGCGCCGCCTTATTGGCCTCAAAATGGCCGTGCATACCGATCAGCCCCACGTGTAGCGGGTGGCCGTACGGAAATGCACCCAGACCCATAAGAGAGGACACCACCGGTGCGTCCAGTTTCTCGGCAAAAGTAATCAGATCTTCGCCTACTTTGGAGAGAATGGCGCCGCCACCAACATAAATCAGCGGTTTCTTGGCGTTTCTCAGCAATTCGAGCGCCCGATCTATGCAAGACTGCTTGGGCATCTTAAACGGCTCAATCTCCACTTTCGGTTCCGCCACATAAGCACAGGTGGCAGAAGTTATATCCTTGGGAATATCAACCAGAACAGGACCTTTGCGCCCGGTCTGGGCAATGCGGAACGCCCGGCGCAGCGTGGGCGCCAGCTCCTCCACAGACTTCACCTGGAAGTTATGCTTGGTGATGGGCATGGTAATACCGCAAATATCTACCTCCTGGAAGCTGTCTCGCCCCAAGCCGGAGGTGGCATAGTTGCAGGTAATGGCAACCACCGGCACAGAGTCCATATAGGCCGTAGCAATACCGGTCACCAGATTGGTGGAGCCGGGGCCGGAGGTGGCAAAGCACACGCCCACCTTGCCGGTGGCACGGGCATAGCCGTCTGCCGCGTGGGACGCGCCCTGCTCATGGGCAGTCAAAATATGCTTAAAGGTGTCACCATATTTATAAAGCTCGTCAAAAATATTCAGGATCGTACCGCCGGGATAACCAAAGATAGTATCTACGCCCTGTTCTTTCAAGACTTCAAGAACGATCTGAGAGCCATTGAGTTCCATTAAATTCCTCTCCCATCACAAAAATTTAATATATATTTTAGGATATTTGCGATACTATGTCAAGAAAAATTTATCCTTGTAAAAACAGCAGCATTGGTATATACTTATATTCGCACTAAAAAACGTGTAATTCAGACATCGGAGCTAAAAGAATGAAACTTGGTATCGTAGGCTTGCCAAATGTTGGCAAAAGTACACTTTTTAACGCCATTACAAACGCAGGCGCCCAAAGCGCCAACTACCCCTTTTGCACAATAGAGCCTAATGTGGGTATGGTCAGCGTGCCGGACGAACGGCTGGACAAGCTGGCAGAAATGTATCACCCGGACAAATTCACGCCGGCCACCATTGAGTTTGTGGACATTGCAGGGCTGGTCAAGGGTGCGTCCAAGGGCGAGGGTCTGGGCAACAAATTTCTGTCCCATATCCGGGAGGTAGACGCCATTATCCATGTCGTGCGCTGCTTTGAGAATGACGACATCACACATGTGGACGGCTCTGTGGATCCGGCAAGGGACATTGAGACCATCAATTTGGAGCTGATCCTCTCGGATTTGGATATTCTGAATCGACGAATCGACAGCCGTAAAAAAGCCATGAAGGGCGACAAGACGCTGGCGCCGGAGGTGGCGTTTCTGGAGCGACTGGCTACGGAGATGGAAGAAGGCAAAACCGCCCGCAGCGTGGAGATCAGTGAGGATGAACAAGAGTACCTGAAAGAAGTATCCCTCCTAACCATCAAGCCGGTGATCTATGCCTGTAATATGGGCGAGGACGACTTTAACGCCGGGATTGAGAGCAATCCGTTCTACAAAGCGGTGGAGGAGATCGCCGCCGCAGAAGGTGCGGAAACACTGCCCATCTGCGCAGAAATGGAAGCAGAGATCGCCCAACTGGACGAAGACGAAAAGGCCATGTTCCTAAGTGATATGGGGCTGGAAAAAAGCGGGCTGGATCGGCTGATCAAGAAGAGTTATTCCCTTTTGGGTTTGATTTCCTACCTGACCGCCGGTAAGCCGGAAGTGCGTGCCTGGACCATCAAAAAAGGCACCAAGGCGCCCCAGGCTGCCGGCAAAATCCACACAGACTTTGAGCGGGGCTTTATTCGCGCCGAGGTGGTTTCCTTTGACGATCTGGTGGCCTGCGGCGGCATGACGGCTGCTAAAGAGAAAGGCTTGGTTCGCAGTGAGGGCAAAGAGTATGTGATGCAGGACGGTGATGTAGTGCTGTTCCGCTTTAATGTATAAGCGTTTTGATAATTAATCACCATTTTATGTGTTTTGCATATTATTATCCAAGTTAAATAATAATTTTTTCTTGCAGAATGAAAAATTGTTGACTATGACCAATAACCGTTGTATAATCAATCATAAGGCAGGAAAATTATGTCAGCAACAAAAAGAACAGATATTGAATCGCTGGTTTCCGCCGCTCAAAGCGGCAGCGGAGAAGCCATAAATGCACTGGTCCACGCCATGCGCCCCACTGTGGAGATGATTGCCATGAAGTACATTCACTCTCCACTGGAGAAGGACGATCTGGTCCAGGAGGGCATGATCGGTCTGCTGGCCGCCCTGCGTGCATACCAACCGAAACGAGGCGCCGCATTTCGCACTTTTGCCGGTACTTGTATTGAAAATGCAATACAAACCGCGCTGCGAAAATTCAGTCGGCGCAAAGATGTTCCCACGGATAATATGATTCCCTTGGAGGACTATCTGGATCATGCCGGTACAGCCGTCAGCGCAGAGGACGATTTTTTGGCCGCAGAGAGTGTGGCGCGCCTGAGCCGTGCGCTGGAGCAGCAGTTGTCCCCCATGGAAAACGAGGTGCTGCGCCTGCACATCAGCGGTTTTCGGTATGCGGATATTGCCTCCCGACTGAACAAAAGCCCAAAGGCGGTAGACAACGCATTACAGCGTATTCGTAAGAAGTTGACGCTTCTTTTTGAATAAATCTTATGAGAGGTAGTTAAGGTCCAATGTACGAAGACAAAACATTAGTCTGCAAGGATTGTGGGAACGAATTCGTTTTTACAGCCGGTGAACAGGAGTTCTATGCTGAAAAGGGATTTGTCAATGAGCCCCAGCGCTGCAAAGCTTGCCGTAGCGCAAGAAAAGCCGCCGCTCGCGGTCCCCGCGAAATGCACGACGCTGTTTGCGCCAACTGCGGCGCAGCCTGCAAGGTTCCCTTTGAACCGCGGGAAGACCGTCCGGTTTATTGCAGCGAGTGCTTTGCGAACATGAAAGCAGAGTAACCGGTTATTGATATAAATCTATAAATAGCATCTATTTCAATAGCAAAAAAGAACAGCTATCCGCAAGGATAACTGTTCTTTTTCTTTTGTACTATTTATTCTTTGCCGTTCCAGCAGTAGGTGCAAAGCTGATCCGCAGGAATACCTACGGAAGCGATCATATCGTCCAGTCGATGATAGCGCAAGCTGGTAAAGTGCAGCTTTTCGCCGATTTTTTCCACCATGGCAGCGTATTTTTCGCTGTCCGGGTCGGCATATTCTGCCAGCACTTCCTTTGTCGGATCGCCGCCCTCCAGTTCCTGGATCACACGACGAGTGATCAGTTCCATCTCTGAGGTGGAACGGGAAAAATTCAGGTACTTACAACCAAACAGTAACGGCGGGCACGCCGGCCGGATATGCACTTCTTTTGCGCCGCTGGCGTACAAAAACTCCGTGGTCTCCCGCAGCTGGGTGCCGCGAACAATGGAGTCGTCAATAAGCAGCAGGCTCTTGCCCTCAATCAAATCGTGCACCGGAATCAACTTCATCTTAGCGATCAGGTTGCGCTTGGTCTGGTTGGGTGGCATAAAAGAGCGGGGCCAGGTAGGCGTGTACTTAACAAATGGACGAGAAAACGGAATGCCGGAGGCGTTGGCATAGCCGATGGCGTGGGCAATGCCGGAGTCCGGCACACCAGCCACAATGTCCGGCTTGGCGTTGTCTCGGCCTGCCAGCAGTTCGCCGCAGTGGTAACGCATTTTTTCCACGCTGATCCCTTGATAGGACGAGGACGGATAACCGTAATACACCCATAGAAAGGTGCAAATCTTCATTTTTTTGCCCGGTGCAACCAACTGCTGCACACCGTCCGGCGTTAGCACCACGATCTCGCCGGGGCCAAGTTCTTTGTCATCGGTGTAACCCAAATTCAAATAAGCAAAGCTTTCAAAGCTGGCGCAGTGACCGTCCGGCTTTTTGCCCAGCGCAATGGGTGTGCGCCCCAGCTTGTCCCGGGCAGCATACACCCCTTTGGGGGTCAAAAGCAGCATACTCATAGAGCCGTCGATCACATCTTGCGCGTAACGAATACCCTCTACAAAATTCTCTTTTTGGTCGATCAGCGCTGCCACCAGTTCCGTGGGATTGATCTCGCCATTGTGCATTTCAAAGAAATGAGCGTTGGTCCCGATAATCTCATCCACAATAGCGTCTGCATTATTGATCTTCCCTACCGTTGTTATGGCAAAGGTGCCGTGGTGGGAACGCACCAGTATGGGCTGCGCCTCAAAATCGGAAATACAGCCGATGCCCATGGTGCCGTGCATCTCCTGGGACTCCTTGGTGAACTTCGTACGAAACGGCGCATTTTCAATATTATGTATGGCTTTGTCAAAACCGGTTTCCGGGTCATACACCGCCATTCCCGCCCGGCGCGTGCCCAGGTGGGAGTGGTAGTCCACCCCGAAAAACAAATCAAATACGCAATCTTCTTTGGATACTGCGGCAAAATATCCGCCCATTACTCCACATCCTCTCCTTGGAATGTGCCTATTATAACAGATGATTCGCAAAATAGAAAGAAAAATTGCAATATTTTTAAAAAATTAAGGCCAACGGTTATACCGATGGCCTTGTGGCGAAAAATTGCAGCCGATTTACAAACAGGCAGCAGTCTCCTACTGCCTTCGTTTATTTTGCTTTTGCCGATTTGACCGCGGACCATTTGGAGTAGACTTTTTTGCCTTTTTTGGCAATAAAAAAAGCCCGGTGCGCCTAAGCACACCGAGCCCCCGCAGTTAAACCACGGTCAGGGAAACATCGTCCAGAATTACGCTGTCATCCGTGCCGCCGGTTGCTTCCAGATAGACTGTCACTGTGGTCACATTCTCCGGCACCACCGTACTGATTACCTGATAATAGCCAAAATTCGGCGCCGTCTTAACCATATCCTGAGAACGCACCGACACATCAGCCGCATTTGATTCGCCGCCGGCTGCGTCTGTAAAGATGATCCTGCCAGTCACTGCCGGTTGATCCCCTACCCCTTGGGCATAAAAGGAAAGCCGGTAATAGCTGCCTGGGGCAGCTGCGAGCGTCTGGCGCATTTGCGCACCTGATGCCAGTTGCACCGCTGATAAACCGCTGTGCACCTGACCGGCGCCGGTGGCTTGCCCAGCCAAAGCATCGTTGTTCATGGTCCAGCCGGTGGGAACGGTATTGGTGAACTGCTCCATAGTGCCATTGGTCACCAATTCGCCGGGCAGAACCGTCCCGGTTGCTCCGGTGGCACCCGTAGGTCCGGTAGGACCTGTTGCGCCGGTAGCACCTGTTGCACCTGCTGTACCGGCAGGGCCTGTTGCACCTGTTGCACCCGCTGTACCGGCAGGGCCTGTTGCGCCGGTGGCACCCGTAGCACCGGTAGGTCCGGTTGCGCCGGTGGCACCCGTAGCACCGGTAGGTCCGGTTGCGCCGGTAGGTCCTGTTGCGCCTGCAAAACCAGCAGCTCCGGTTGCACCTGTTGGACCGGTGGGACCCATTTGGCCGTTACTACCCGGTGCACCGGTGGGACCTGTGGGCCCCATTTGTCCGTTGCTGCCGGCCGCACCGGTAGCGCCCGTAGGACCCATAGGACCGGTAGGGCCGGTAGCGCCAACACCCGGACCTGTGGGGCCGGTGGGACCGGTAGGCCCTGTTGGACCGGTAGGCCCAACAACGGTGGGACAGCAGGAACAGGCAGGCTTGCAGCAAGCGTCGCAGCAAGGTTGGTTTTTATAAATCGTTGTATTCATCGGTTTTGCTCCTTATTCTCTCCAGTAGACGACGGGTCGGCAGGGTGCTGCAATGCGGCAAAATAGGCTGCATTCTGCTGCACGGCGGCATCATCGGGTCGGTACGCTGCGGCTTGGGCATTGCAGCGGGCAGCCGCTGCGTAATCACCCATACGATCATAACAAACGCAAAGCCGCAGGTACGGCAAGTACCCGGTGTCATCCGTGTTTACAAAGCCGCTATGCAGGTCCTGGGGCAGTTCCAGCGCCCACTTGTACCAACAAATCGCCGCCGGATAATCCCCTTGTTCCAGTAACAAATCACCGCAACCGCATACCAGGTCCGCCCGAGGTGATCCCAAGGCAAAGCTCCGGCACAATGCAGCAAACGCACCCTTCCGATCCCCTTGGACGTGCAGGGCTGCACTCAGATACTTGCAGGCCTCCAACTGATCCGGCAGCCAGCCATCGCCGGGCGCCAAAAATGCCTGCAATTCCTGTACCGCACGGTCATACTGCCGATGGTAGTATAACTCCCGCCCGTAGTAGAATCGATCTCGGGGCGTAAACGATTCCCCTGCCGCCGCCATCTTTTCATAGATTCGTAGGTTTCGGGTGGTGTACGCTGTCTTGATTGATCGATGCGTCACGGCAATATTCACTGTAATTCTGGTGCCCGGGCACTGAATATACTCGTGTACCCGACCGTGCCAAACCGGTCCCGCCGCACGGCGCACCAACCGCTCTCGATCAAAGAAAAAAGTGGGATTGCCACGACTGTCAAAGCCGGTGTTGTAGCGCATCATCACCACATCTGCCGGGGATTGGTCCAGTCGATTTTTCAGGCACAACAACGCATCCAGATCCTCCGGCAACAGCACATCGTCTGCGTCCAGCCACAGGATATAATCCCCGGTGGCCTTGGCAAAGGACGCATTGCGTGCCGCCGCAAAATCATCTACCCAGGCAAAGTCAAAAATCCGATCGGTATAGGCAGCCGCCACCGCCTTGGTGCCGTCCACACTGCCGGTGTCTACCACAATGATCTCATCCACCGCCGGAGCCACGCTCTCCAGGCACCGTCCCAGTACCGCTTCCTCGTCCCGCACGATCATACAAAGGCTGATACTCGCCACTGTCACCCCTCCTACGAACCTATCTCATTCTATGCAAAAGAGAAAAATCTGTGTTTTTGCATTTTTTGTAAAAATTCTCTTGACTTTCCCATATTCGCTATGCTATACTACCAAAGCAAGATAGCTACGGGGCATTAGCGCAGTTGGGAGCGCGCCACACTGGCAGTGTGGAGGTCAGGGGTTCGAATCCCCTATGCTCCACCAAGTCCACTGTAATTTCGGTTACAGTGGCTTTTTTATTATGCCGATAAAAAACAAAAGGACCTTGCAACAGCAGGGTCCTTTATTATGTCAAAATATCAGTCTTTCACCGTCAAGGCACTGAATGCGTCGCGAACGGTGCGCACCGGCACAATATCCAATTCTTTTTTAAGGTCCTTGGACAGGGATTTGTAATTATGGAATGGGATCACACAGCGTTGGAAGCCCAGGCGACCGGCCTCCTGCACGCGCTGTTCGCAATGGCTGACAGCGCGAATTTCGCCTGCCAAGCCGATCTCGCCAAAGGCCAGCACTTTGTCGCCGATCACCGCGTCCTTCAGCGAGGACACCAGCGCCATTGCCACAGACAGATCCGCCGCCGGCTCGTCCAACCGCAAACCGCTGACCACATTGATATAAGCATCCATGGTGTTGAAGAAAAATCCCGCCCGCTTTTCCAATACCGCAATGAGCATTGCCATGCGGTTAAAATCAAAGCCGGTGCTCATACGCCGGGGCGTGCCGAAGCCGGTGGCCGTTACCAATCCCTGCACCTCCGCCAAAATGGGGCGAGAGCCTTCCATTACACAGGCCACACAGGTGCCGCTGGCGTTCTTCGGACGACCGGAGAGCATCATCAACGAGGGATTTTCCACTTCCAAAAGCCCCTCTTGGGTCATTTCAAACACGCCGATCTCATTGGTAGAGCCGAAGCGGTTCTTCACCCCTCGGAGAATACGGTAAGAGTAGTTCCGCTCGCCCTCAAAGTACAGCACCGTATCCACAATATGCTCCAGCACCTTAGGTCCGGCAATGGCGCCGTCCTTGTTCACATGACCCACTACAAAAATAGGGATACCGTAGGTTTTTGCCGTGTGCATAAAAATATTGGTGCACTCCCGCACCTGGGTCACGGATCCGGCAGAAGAAGTCACCTGATCGTACACCATGGTTTGAATGGAGTCAATGATCACAATGTCCGGCTTTTCGCTGCGAATGGTCTCTGCAATACTGCCCACATCCGTCTCTGCCAAAATGTATAGACTGTCCGTAGTCACACCCAGCCGATTGGCACGCAGCTTGATCTGATTGGCAGACTCCTCGCCACTCACATAGAGAATGGTATGGTGCTGTCCCAAGTGCTGACAGGCTTGCAGCAAAATGGTGGATTTACCGATACCCGGATCGCCACCTAAAAGCACCAGGCTGCCCTCTACGATACCGCCGCCCAGCACCCGGTCAAACTCATGAATGCCGGTGGAAATGCGCCGCTCCACGTCTTCCGTAATTTCCGACAAACGTTTTAACGGTCTCGAGGCATAACCGCCGCTGCTGCGCTTGGAGCCGGTGGATTTGACCGCCGGGATCTCCTCATTCATGGTGTTCCACTCGCCACAGCCCGGACACTTGCCGTACCACTTGCCGCTCTCATAGCCGCATTCGCTGCAAATATACATACTCCTCTGTTTTGCCATTACGGTAACTCCCCTGTTTTCATAGTGTCGCTAAGCCCTGCCAAAATGCAAAAGGCCACGCGGCGCCGATAAGCATCCTGTTTTAACTGATTATTTTCTTTTACATTGCTCATAAAGCCGCACTCCACCATCACGGAGGGCACTTTGGCTTTATAAAGCAGGTAATAGCTGTCGTCCGACGGCTTGTTCTCCCGACGATTACCCGGCTGCAAGTGCTGCTTGTCATAAGCTAAAATATTAGCAGCCAGTGCCTTGCTCAACGGATCGTTCACCGTGTACCAAATCTGCATCCCCCACTGGGAAGTATCGGCAAAATGGTTTTGATGAATAGAAACCAGCACCGCGTTATCCACGCTGTTAATATAGTCAAAACGGTTATACAAATCTGAGCGCTTTTTGTCGTCTCCGGCCTTGTAGACCAGGTAGTCCCCGGTGCGGGTCATAGAAGCGGGTATGCCGCTGATCACCGCAAAAGCATACAAATCCCGGGCAATGGCCAGGTTGATCTCTTTCTCTGCCGTGCCGTCCGCCGCCACCGTGCCCACATCTATGCCGCCGTGGCCCGGGTCGATGACCAAATTGTAGCGCGCCTTGGGGTACTGCACCGCCGAGGGCACAGACTGCCGCAACAGCACTTGCAGAGACAGGCAGGTCACAAACACAAACGCCACGCACAGCGCAGCGGGAAAAACACGCTTCACAAAAATCACCCGTACATACTATGCGGGTGCGTCCTTGCTTATTATTATAACCGCCCGGCGTGCCCGGCGCAAGTACCGGTTGCATTTTAAGACGGACTGGGTTATAATTTGGACAGAAAGGCGTGATTTTATGAAAATTGTAAATTTAGACGGGTATACAACCAACCCCGGAGACCAAAGCTGGGACTGGTTGGGCAACTATGGCGACTATAAGGTCTATGACCGTACAACGGCAGACCAAGTGGTAGAACGCGCCAAAGGCGCAAATTTGCTGATTATCAACAAAACCGTCCTTGACCGGGCAACGCTGGAAGCGTTGCGCCCGGAGCTGGAATACATCGGTCTGCAATCCACCGGCTATAATGTGGTGGACTGTGCGGCAGCCAAGGAGCTGGGTATTACCGTGTGCAACATTCCCGCTTACTCCACCAATGCGGTGGCGCAGCTGGTGTTTGCTTTTATCCTGTCCTTTACCAACCAGGTTGCAGTGCATACACAGGCGGTAGAAAACGGTGAATGGTGCCGTTGCCCGGACTTTTGTTTTTGGAAAACACCGCTGATGGAATTAGACGGCAAAACCTTGGGCATCTTTGGGTTTGGCGCCATCGGGCACAGAGTGGCGCAGATTGCAGAAACGTTCGGTATGCAAGTGCTGGTGTGCACCCCGCATGAAAAGCCCCTTGACGGGCTGCACAGCACCCGATTTGCAGATGCGGATACGGTGCTGGCAAACAGCGACATCATCACTTGCCACTGTCCCCTGACACCGGACACCCAGGGTATGATGAACGCGGCAGCCTTTGACAAGATGAAAGACGGTGCGATCTTTATCAACACCAGCCGCGGACCGGTAGTAGACGAGGATGCATTGGCGCATGCGTTAAACAGCGGCAAGCTGGCAGGCGCCGGGCTGGATGTGCTCTCTACCGAACCGCCGGCGGCTGACAATCCTCTGCTGCACGCAAAAAATTGCCGCATTACCCCCCATATTGCTTGGGCGGCCTATGAGACCCGTGCCAGACTGCTTGGCATTCTGCAAGCGAATATTGCCGCCTACTTAGACGGCAAACCGCAGAACGTGGTGAACGGCTAAACCCGGTATTAAACAAAAACAACACCCTCGACCATTTGGTCGAGGGTGTTTTCTGTATTTAGATTAGAACTCCGTGCCGGGATTTTCCTTATCCGGGTCCGTTGTACTCACATCCAAGGATGTGCTTGCGGTGAACCACTCTACATCTAAAGTCGGAGTATCGTATGCTTTCATTCTATTGTCCTCCTTCTTTAGTTAACTGCGGTAACGGCGCCGTTTACGCACTGATAAATATCACCATAAACCACAAAGGGTACCTGGGTGTTCATACGGGAAGTACGGTAGCTCACATACATACGCATATAATGGCTGCCCGTATCGCTGCCCTTCTTGGTCATAGTAAAGGTGCCGGAATTGGGACTGCCTGTCCAATTGGCAACATTGCGGGACACAACCGTTTGCACATCGTCGCCGCCGCCCTTCACAAGGGTGTCCTTTCCGTTCTTAGTGGCGGAGTAAATCACACCCACCTCCAAGACGGTCACATCCGCACCGGCAGAATAATCACAGGACAAGGTAAACTTTTTGTCTGCAAAGAAGCCTACGCCATTCAAAGCCGGCGTGCCGCTCTCTGCCTGCTCCTGCAAATTTTTGGGCAGATCGTTTAAGCTGGCGTATGCCGTGTAAGTGGTATCCGTATTGGCGCTGAACAGGGTAACATTCTGCTCGTAGGAAGCCAAGGTCTCCACACCGTTTACGGTACGGGTCCAGTACTCTGCGTTGTCAGAGGTCAGCTCTAAGGGTTTGTTGATACCGGGTGCGGTGTACTGGGTAGCGCCGTTGATCAAGGCGTTTGCCGCCGTGCCGCTGTTGCTGACGGTGTACTTCACATCCACGCCGGTGCGTGTACCTTTCTGCACAATCTTCGCAACCTGACCCGCCGGAACCGCATGGGTGCCTTCGCTCCAGGTCCAACCGGTAAAGGTGTACTTGGGGGAATCTTTGGCGGTAATCACTGTATCGCCCACCTTTACGGTGTTGCCTTTTACGGTTACGCTGGTAGCGCCCTCAAAAGCGCCCAAAATCGTGCCAAAGTAGTCGGCAACAATCACATTGGGTCTGGTGGCAGTGGTAACCGTAATGGTGGTATCCCGCTGAACCAGCAGCGACAACTGATAATTGCACTTGGCAAGGTCAATCTTTGTATCGCCGGTTGCCGTATGCACAACGCAAACGGTATCCTGAGACTTGTAAGCAGAGAAATCCAAATGGGCAATGGTGCCGTAGTAATACAGCGTTTTACCCTCTTTCGTTTCAAAGGCAAGGCCGTTGACAGTGCAGGCAACGGTAAAGGTGCGGCCACTTTGGGAGGACTCGCCTACATTCATATTACTCAGCAAATCCGTAGTAAAGCCGTCTACCGTGCCCTGTTGCGTAGCAGGCACATTCACATAATCCTTGCCGTTGTAGGCTTTATAAATGGTGCCGTTGCCGTTGGTTACCGTATTGGTAATGGCGGTACCGCCATCCGGGAACGCGGTGCGGTCGATGGTGGCGCTGATGCTGCGGGCAGATTCATAGGCGCTGGCGTCAGCAGCAACCACAAGGCCGGAGTTCTTCAGCTGGGTTGCGGTCTCATCAATTTGAGTCTGGGTGGTCTTTTCCGCAGAATCGGGGCCTACGGTAAAGCCTGCCACATTGTTTCTGTCCTTTTCCGGATACTGAGCCAACAGATCCGTACCGGCTTTATAGGCGTTCTCAAAGTTCTGCCAGCTGTCCACCGTGTACTTATTCTGGTCTGTATCGGTTACATTGCCGACAAAGCCCTTGTCATAAGCCGCCTTGTTCTGCTCTACCACCTTTTCCAGTTCCGTAAAGTCGGCACGCTTGGTCAGGCCGGTATAAGTAGAATTCAAAACCGTGCCCACATCCTGGGTGGTCTCGTCCGTGGTCAACAGGGTGTAATTGTTCAGGTATGCCTCTGTGTTCAGCAGCGCAGTGGTGTACTTGTCCCAAGACGCCTTGGTGTAGTCCGTGGACACACGCACCTTGCTCACCGCCTCATTATACGGCGTGCGCTCATTGCTCTTGTTGCAAACCTTGACCTGAAAATTCAGACCAAGATTTAACCAGTTGGTTACATTCTTAGTACCTGCAGACTTGAATGTTGTATTCAAGTGCGCTTGAAGTTCCGCAACGCCTGACATCGTTGCAGTATTATTTGCAGTAACATTTGTTGTGCCGGTAATGGTCTCGTACTGCTTTGGTGCAACACCAAGAGAATAGGAATCGAAATAAACTCTATCCGCAGTAAATCCACTACCTGTAAAATAATTCAATTTGTCGTTAGAAGGAAAGTCGATAGCAGCACCATCCGCATTGCCGCCCGAAACAGAAATTGGAGTAATACCCAACTTCAAAGAGAAGCTCGTACCGTCGGAATTATTCCGCGTAATACCCATGTTGGTATTAGAACTCATATCATAATAATAATACGCAGAAACAGTTGAACTATCCTTAACCTCTAATAAGTTACTTTGACTTCCTGTTGAACCGCCGGAATTGTTGTTGTCACCTAATCCAGCCAACTTGTCTCCTGCGGAAGAACTCAACAAATTGCCGATAGAAGTCGTATTTTTCTTATAAACAAGAGAATTGGCATCCTCTATATTGTATGCATTACAAATCTGATGCGTTCCGGTATAAGTTTTTCTGTCCGTATTTCCGTAAGAATTCTCGGCGACATAAATCAGTGGTAACATATTAACATGATTACCCCAGTTGCCCCACATTTGTTGCGTGCCGATTGTGTGCCCAGCTACCGGGTTAGAAGCCACATACAACTTATCGGTTTGGGTCCAAATATTTCCGTCTGCATCCGTCAGATTGGTCTCAATGGTAACCGTCTCGCCCTTGTTATAATTTGCATACTCAACCGTATCTGCAATATGCAAAGTACCGCTCAGCTTACCGTCCGCATACTTAATATCCGCAGCAGGATCCTCCACACACTGAATACCGGTAATGGTATAACGGCTGTCACTAACCGTGTAATGGGTCTCTTTTTCGCCGGCTTGAGAGCTGTCGGAAATCAAGGAACCACAATACATATACGGCTGCCCCTTACCGGAAGCATCACCGTGGGTATAAATCACCGGGTCATACTTAACCACACCGGTCACAGCCAAGTCGCCGTCCACAACTGTAATATTATAAGTATTCCGTCCTGCCTGCACCACAGCGTTACCTACTGCGTTGGCAGTAACGGTAACATTATAACCGTCAATGGTGCTGCCGCCGTTTTCCTTTAAGCAATGGGCATACATATTCGTTGTAGAAGTAGAGGGATTCAGCAGGAAATAGCCGTCCGTACCGTGATAGACAATTAAATATTCCTCGCCGTCATCCACGGTATTCACCTGAATATAGCCGGGCAGCTCCGTGCTGCCGGTCTCGCCGGTGCGGATTCTGCGGTACAACTGGAAGGTGGTGGCTTTCAGTACCTCTTCCTCTGTCTTTGTATCCTTGTCTTTACCCTCAAAATCCCAACGCTCAAAGTGGTTCACCACATTGCCCTTGGAATCTTTTTCCATAAAATACAGGCCGTAATGACCGTCCTGCAACAGCTGGAAACCGCCGTCTACTGCGCGCAATGTAACATTGGCAGGCGTAGACGCACCGGGATAGCCGGCCTTACCATTTGTACCCACACTTAAGTACATACCTGCGTGGGCAATGGTGTATTCTGTACCGGTAGAGGTAAAGGTATACAAAGCACGCTTTACAGAAACGGAATCGCCGCTGTAATTGGCATCCGTTGCCTTATTGGCAGTGGCACCGGGTACTTCCTTCGCAGCAGACAAAGACACAATATCGCTTGCAGAGTTATTCACATTCTGCGCAGAGAAGGTTAAGGTCTTCTTCTGACCCACATTCATCTGAATATCCGTTGTGGTGGGAACATCCACATCCATACCGGTAAGCGTTTCAATATCATAAACCTTATAGGTAAAATCACAGGCGTCCGTCTCGTACAAATCTGCCACACGGCCGTCTTTCAGCACCGTCAAGCAAGAGTACGCAAAGGTTGCGCCTTCTGCTGTAATGGTCTTTTTGGCATAATCGGTAGAAATAGTATTGTCGTCATTCAGCAGCAAGGTAAAGATCGCGCCGGTTTTACGACCCTCTGTTGAGGAGGGAGAAGAAACCAAAATGGCACGCTTGCCGTCAATCAGATAGGGATACATAATGGCAGACAGCTGGCAGTTACCCCAAATGTCAATCCCGGTATCCACCACATCGCCCCACTGATAGCCGGAGCCGTTCCAGGTGGCATCGCAGTACCGAATTTTCTTTTTACCGTTACGGTAGAAGCAGCGCACAACGCCGTTACCTAAATCTACAAGCTGCGCCTCACTGGACCAACCGCTGCCGCCCCAACCGGTGCTGGTAAAGTTCGCCGTACGGCTCCAGGTCTTGCCCTGGTCTTTACTGTAAATAAAGCTGGTTGCCTGAGAAGCGTCGCCGGAGCCCCAAGTATTGTCGCCGTATACATAAACCGGCATACAAATGGTGCCGTCATCCGTTACGATGGCACGACCGGGACCTGCACCCAAGAACTTCTCGCCGCTCTTTCTGGCATTCACCAAGGACGGTGCGCTCCAGGTTATGCCGCCGTCCTTGGAAGTACGGAAAAACAGGTACTGGCACTTCTTGGCCTGGAACTCACAGTTAGAATACCAAACGCAGCCAACATAAGCGTCATCCTTAAACAGCTCAAACTCGCCGTTTACCTTATAGTGGCTGACAACCGTGCTATCGCTGGTTCTGTAAATGCTGGCATAGCCGTCAGCACCTACCGCGCCCACATAATAGTCATAGTCGCCGCCGTTACGAGCAAGCAGCAGACGACCCTGACTGTCCAAACCGGTGTCCTTAGAAGGCTGTGCGTTCGCGGAGCTGCCGTTAATGGCAACGCCGGAAGCAAAGAAGGTAGACAGCATATACAGGTTCTTGCCGTCAGTTGCAATATTGCTGTCGCAATAACTGGTAGACGCCTTGTTAAACACATTGCCGTTATCGCCGTAATAGCCGGCCCAAGTGTAAGACCAAGTGTCGCCGTTATCCGTAGAACGCGCGGTGATCACATCGTTACCGCCGCCGTCCATACCGCCGTCCCAACGAGCATCGGCTGCAGCTACAATGGTGCCGTCGTCCAAGGTGACCATACTGGGAATACGGTACCAATGAGATGGATTATCGCTAACAAAGGGACGACCCTGGGTCGTACCGCCTGCCGGCTTACTTGCCTCGCTGCTGCCGGCTGCCATCGCGGTGGTCACCGGAAATGCGGTAAGCACCATGAGAATGGCCATCAGCACAGCTGTCCATTTTTTTGCCATAAAGATTCACGCTCCATTTTGCGCAGCGCCCTCGGCGCTACAGGATATAAAAGCAGGAGAAATGGGCATAACTCACCCACTCCTCCTTTTTCCATTGGGTATTATATATTTTAATAAAAGGAATGTCAACCGATTTTTACAAAATACAAGCTTTTTTACAACGAATAGGCATTTTACGAAACAGTGGTGATTAAAACGGGTGTACCCTGCCGGCCGCAAGGAAATTCTGTAATTCAAGCACCTTTTTAAGCACTAAAAAAGCACCCGATCGGGTGCTTTTTTGATGCCTTTATGATTCCGCACAATCCCATTCCGTCAACAGCTCGATGGACTGAATTTTGCCATGAAACGGCTCCAAGCGGTTATAATTGCCGTTGACCCCTGCGGGGATCTTGGTGCGGTCCACATAGAACTCCACCACATCTTTATTCTTCTTGGCGTACTGGTGCTTTTTGTCCGTATGGCGGTTGGATTTGGTATCACACAAAACGATCTTAAAGGTTTTGCCGGTATCCAGGGTGACCTTATATTTGGTGCCCTTGGTGGTGCCGTAAAAGGTGCCCAGTGCAGCGCAATAATATTCCCCTACCATACGAATACCGGTGGTCTCGTCGGTGGTGGTCTTGTAGGTCACGCCCCGGTAGGTTCCGGAATTAAGTACCGCATAAGCAGGCGAAGTTTTATCCGTCACCGCGTCATAATAAGCGTAGGTTTTGCAGGCACCGGAGACTTTCGGCAGCTTCAGGGTCTTGGCAGTTTTCACCGTTACCGGGTCGGAAAAGCGACTTTTGGTCTTGGCTTCCCTGTTTTCCACCACGCCTCGAATCTTGTAAGAATACGCGGTCTTGGGCGACACATCTATATCGGTAAAAGTGCGCTTTTTGCCGCTGATTTTGGCGATTTTTTCGTACTTGCCGTTCTTCTTTGCACGGTACAGTTCGTAGTAGGCCGGAGAATGCTTGGTGCTCCATTTCAGGGTCACCTCTGTGGCGCCTGAAACAGACAGCTCCATTTTACTGGCAGAGGGTCGGGTATAAAAATCCGTCTCCCCCACGGTGCTCTCCTGGAGAACGTCGCTGCCGGGCACAGTGATCTTGAATTTATAGAACATGGCCGGGGTCAAATCCGTCAATTCCACCGTATTTACCCGCACCTGCGTACGCAGGCTCCAACTTTTGAGAATGTAATCATACTGGTACACATTGTAGATGGCAAAGGGACTGCCGCTGTCCCAGGACAGGGTGGCATGCTTGCCGGTCAGGTCGGTGACCTTAATTTTGGCGTGCACCGCGTTCGTCTGCTGCTCGGCATTCATAATGTTCACCGGCAAGGCAGGACCGGGCGCAATCTGGGTCTGCGCCGTAGCGGCGGCAACAGGCGAAGCCAGTGCCGGCGCGGTGCTGCCCAGGATCAGGCAAGCGCTAACGGCAGCCGCAGCTAATTTCTTTTTCTGAATAGAAATAAAAGTTCCCCCTTTGAGCGATTACTCAAACGGATAGATTATACGCCATTTGAGGAAAAAATGCAAGTTTGGCAAAATCGGAACACGCTTTGATCACAAAATCCCTCAGTCAGCTACGCTGACAGCTCCCTTTACAAGGGAGCCGATATTCAAAAAAATGAGCCTTTCTTGTAGAGCAAGAGAAACCGCAGTAGGCGGCGGAGGGATTAAAAACAAAACGGCTCCCCTTGCGCACAAGAGGAGCCGAAAAGCAGTGATATTATTTACCAAAGAAGAACACAGAGGAAGCGATTAAATACTGACCGGCGTAGTAGGCAAAGTGGTTCAGGAACAGCCAAATACTGCCTTCAAACCCGCGACCGAAATAGGTATTGCTGAGAATCGCGTCAGAAATGGTAAAGAGCGTGGCGCCGATGGCCATTAGGATCATGGACTTTTCGCCGGTAGTAAAAGCGGCGAAAATGGCGGTGGCATTGGTCATGATCAAAAAGCATACATAAAAGAATACAATGCGGCGATACTTGCCAAAATGCACCCGCATTATATTGGCTGTGGCAATTTGAACCACGCCGACGGCAACGGCAATACCTGCGCTGATCAGAACCTTCCACCAATCCAGCTTGGTAAAATGGATCAAGGCCGCGGTATAAAACACATGACCGATCAGAAAGAAGATAAAACCGCCTTTTAGATAATTATTGGCGTCCTTTTTGTAAACCCCTTTCAAATCCAACAGAATGTCGCCCACAAGTCCCAAGGCACCGCCCATGATGATCAGCGAGCCGTACTGGGCAGCATTGGTGTAATTCTCAATCACAGCAAACACCGCCGACAGCATAAAGAACAGACTGGACACGGATTTGAAAATCAGGTTTCGAACAGAGTTACCCCCGGAGCGGACAAAGACGAAGGCCAATGAAACGGCTACGCCGATGCCCATAGCAATGTAATAAGTCATAATGAATCCCCCTTATTGATTTGACAACTTACGCATTTGCTTGGCTTTCCTCCAGTATAGCACAATTAGGGGTAGGTCTGCAAGTAACCAAGCCACAGGACCGGCAAAACAGACAGCTTTGAACCCAAACAGCGGTGTAAAAAGATACGAAACGGCGATTCTGCCTATTAACTCTCCGGCGCCTGCCACTGCATTTGCGTAGGTACAGCCCAGCCCCTGCAGGGTATTACGCAGCACAAACAGTACGCTGACCAAGCTGTAACACAGGGAGATGGCAAACAGGTATTCTTTAGCAGCGTACACAATTTGGCTGTTATAATCCGTCATAAACAGGCCCACGATCTGCTCTCCGCCGAAAAAGAGTACCAGGGAGCAGAGAACAGACAACCCCAGATCCACCACAAACACCTTGCGCACGGTGGTGAGAATTCGCCGATACTGCCCGGCGCCGTAATTCTGGGCCACAAAGGTAGACGCGGCCACCGCCAGATTACTCATAGGAATATTGGTGATGCTTTCCGCCCGACCGGCGGCAGTAAACGCCGCCACCACATTGGCGCCAAAGCCGTTCACAGCACTTTGCAAAATCATAGAGCCGATACTGGTAATGGTAAACTGCAAGGACACCGGAATACCCAGCGCCAGCTGGCGGCGGGTACGCTTAGCGGTAGGTACCAGCATACGCGCTTTCAGCTGCAAAACCGGTATGCCCCGGAACACATAAATTCCGGCAGACACAGCTGCCACGATTTGAGAGATCAAAGTTGCCCAAGCGGCGCCTGCCACGCCCCAACCGAAATGCGCCACAAAAAGCAGATCCAGCACCAGATTAACAGCCACGCTGATTAGCAAAAACAACAGTGGCTTTTTGCTGTCCCCAACGCTGCGGGCAATACCGGTAAACACATTGTAAAGCAGCTGTGCCGGCACACCCAGATACATAATAGCCGCGTACTGCACAGACAAGTCATAGATCTCTTTCGGGGTATGGATCCACCCCAGCATCGGGTGCAGAACCAGCAGCGCCAGTGCGGAAAACAGAACACCTGTAATCAGCGACAAACCGATACCGTTACCGGCCTGGCGATTGGTTTCCTCTTGATCCCCGGCACCAAAGCACTGGGCCACCGGTATGGTAAAGCCGGCGGTTAGTCCAAATGCAGCGCCGATGGCAAAACTGCTGATGGGCGCAATATTGCCCACGGCGGCCAGCGCGTTTGTAGACACATAGCGCCCAACAATAATATTATCCACCATGTTATAGGTGTATTGCAAAAGGGAGCTGAGCATAATCGGCAGCGAAAACAGAACGATCTGCTTCATCGGTCTGCCGTGTATAAAATCACTGGTCATCTTCTACCTCAAAAAATTGGCGATAAGCCGTAGGCAGCGCATAGTCCCGCTGCACTTCTTCCAGCGGCACCCAGGTGTAACTCCCGGCGGCCTCTCGCACGGTCATATAATAGCAGCGCATATCCCAGTGAATATGCGTGAAAACATGGTTTGCATGCACGATCTTTTGCAATTCCAACGGCTCCAAACCAACATTTTGCAAGTAAGCAATGGCGGACCCCTCGTTCAAAAAATCGTCTGTATCGGGCAACTGCCACAGACCGGACAGCAGCCCCTTATCGCCTCGTTTGGAAAGGGCCACTCTGTCTCCGCAGGTCAAAAAAAACACCGTACGGTTTTGGTGCCGCTTCGCCCGCTTAGGCAACTTTACCGGAAAATCCGTCTGGCTACCGGAAGTATTGGCGGCACACACATCGGCTAAGGGACAAACCGAACACTTCGGCGATTTTGGCGTACAGACGCAGGCGCCCAATTCCATCAGCGCTTGCGTGAAAGTACCGCAAGCCCCTGCCGGGTACACCTGCTCCAGATCTGCTTTGATCCGAGCTTTTGTGGTCTGCAAGTCAATGGGGGCCGCATTTTCCGTAAAACGGGTAATCACCCGCAGCACATTGCCATCTACCGCCGCCACCGGGCAATCAAAACAGATGGACGCCACCGCTCCGGCGGTATACGGTCCAATTCCCGGCAACGCCAGCCAGCCGTCATAATCCGTAGGGAATGCACCGTGCAGGTCATTGACGATCACCCGAGCGCACTTTTGCAGATTACGAGCGCGATTATAATACCCAAGACCCTCCCACAATTTTAGCAGTTTGTCCTCCTCCGCGGCAGCCAAATCCTCCACCGTAGGCAAAGCGGCAAGAAAGCGCAAATAATAGTTCCAAACCGCCTCTACCCGGGTTTGTTGCAGCATAATTTCCGACAGCCACACATGGTACGGCCGGCGGTCCTGCCGCCAAGGCAGCGGGCGGGCGTTCTGAGCAAACCAGGGCAGCAGCCGGGTAGGCAATATAGACAATGGGTTCTGCAAGCAGACACCCCCTTTTTGATCTTTGCAAGTAGTATAGCACACCCCCGACTTTACGGCAAGGCAAAAAAGCAACTTGTACCACTTGGAAATTGCAGCCGTTTATGGTATAGTGAAAGCAGAAAGGCAGGTAACCGGGATGGCTAAGCGGATCGGCAGCGTAGATATACTCAAGGCACTGGGCATTTGCTCGGTGATCCTGTACCATACGGAGGCACTGCCAACCGTGGTGAACGGCTGGATCGGATCCTACTTTATGCCGCTGTTTTTCTTTGCCTCCGGGCTGACTTTCAGCGCCAAGCCGCCTAAATTCGGTGCTTTTCTAAAGAAGAAATGTGTCTATCTGCTTCTGCCCTATTTGCTGTATTTGGTGTGCTGCGCTGCACTAGGCGTGGCCAAGCAAGTGATAAGAGGCGTTGCATTTCCGGTCAAATCGTTCTTGCTGGGCGCTGTCAGCGGATTGCCGAATATGAATGAATACACCGGCAGAGCTTGGTTTATCTACTGCTTTTTTGTGGCGGAGATACTGTTCTACTTCTTACTGAAATGGACAAAAGGCAAGCGCACGCCGCTGTTCCTGGCTGCGCTGATTTCTCTGCTTGCCGGATATGCCTATGCGCACTTTTTCCGTGACACCGCCGCTATGTTTTGGCGCTACACAGACGGCATGGTGGCTGTGTTCTTTATGGCCGTGGGGTATTTGCTGCGAGAAAGTGTGTTAAAATTAAAAGCACCCGGTTTACTATTCATAGTGCCTTCCGTTGGTTTTGGGTTGCTTAATCTGCACATCAACGGTCACGGGCTGGTGATGGCATATTCTTACTATGGCGAGCTGGTGCCCATGGTGGTGAGTGCGCTTAGCGGCTGTCTGTTCTTTGCGGCATTGTCAAACTGCCTGCAAAGCCGCTATTTAGAGTATTTGGGACGGAACACACTGTTTATTTATCTTTTTCACTTCTTCCTCTGGGCATATCCCCTGCCCCGCTTGCTGGGCAAAATGATGACCGTGGGTACTACGGCATATAATTGGCTGTACGCCTTGCTGCTCTTTGGGGAGGTGCTGGTAATCTTTAGCCTTTTGATTCCTGTTTATAATCGGATCATGCAGCCCTTGCAGCGCCGCCTGTTAGGCAAAAAGAATGAAAAATAGCGTAAATTCTCTATTGACACGCCCTGCCAATTCTGCTACACTATGAGTGTTGATATTCCTCAATAGCTCAGTTGGTAGAGCATGCGGCTGTTAACCGCAGGGTCGTTGGTTCGAGTCCAACTTGGGGAGCCAAAGAAAAGCCGATACGCTTCTGCGTATCGGCTTTTCTTTCACTATTTATTGACTCGAACCAACGACAAGCTGCTCCAAATTTGGCGAAGACAAATTTGGAAGAAACAGTCCGGTGGACTGTTTCGTAGCAGGTTGCGCAACCTTGAAGTCCAACCGAAACGGCATACTGCCATGTGTGCTCCGTTCTTTTTGTTTTTTTGAATTGGACTCGAACCAACGACAAGCTGCTCCAAATTTGCATTATTGCAAATTTGTGAGAAACAGTCCTGTGGACTGTTTCGTAGCAGGTTGCGCAACCTTGGAGCGATTATTTCATATTCATTAACGGAGATCAGGCGGCTCAATGAGGGCATTGAGCACTACACGATATTCTATATCTTCTTTGCAGAGTGCGGTGCCCTCACCCCACCGACAAGAAAACGCAAGGCATACAAACGGAGCGCCAACTGTATAATCCCCCAAAAATCTGCATACACTTCTATCGGTGATTGTATGAAGAACAAAACCGGGCTGCAATGGTGCGGATTTGCCTTTGTTAGCATTGTGGGCACCTTGTGGCACTTTATTTACCAATGGACCGGGGACAATCGACTGGTGGCGCTGGTGTGCCCGGTAAACGAAAGCCCTTGGGAGCATCTCAAACTTTTATGGTTTCCCTTTCTCCTGTGGTGCCTGATCACTCTGCGCAGCACCAAGGGTCAACAGGGCGCCTGGGCGCGGCACTGTGCGGGCGCCCTTACCGGCATTGGAGTGATCACAGCCTTGTTCTTCACCTATAAGGGGATCATCGGCAGGGACGTTATGGCGCTGGATATTATTTCCTTTATCCTAGGCGTAGGCAACGCTTTTTGGATAGACGCTGTGCTGACACGCAACGGAAAACTGCAAGGAAAAAGCGCACAAACCGCAGGTGTTTTCCTACTCCTGGCAGTCAGTGCGCTGTTTATGTTATTTACTTTTTACCCGCCGAAAATCCCCTGGTTCTTAGACGAACAAAGCGGGATCTACGGCATTTAGCCCTCTGCCAGTCGGCGATAGATGGCAGACAAGTTTTTGCCCACATCTTCCGGACAATGCGCGTCTGACCCGGCAGAGAACTGCACGCCGCAAGCCTTGGCGACATCCAAAAAATCCGGGTGCAGCCCCGGTCCCTTGGCGCCGTTCATCTCCAGCAGCATACCCTGTGCCTTTACCTTTTGGCACAGGGTTTTATACTGCTCATTTAAGTTGAAATTCGGTGCAAATCCGAAACAGCGGATCAGGTCCGGGTGGGCCAGAATATCAAAAAGTCCGCTGTCTGCCGCCTGGTTTTGCAATTCAAAATACCGGCGGTACAAGGCGTTTACGTCCCTGCCCTGCCACTGGTTCTTGCGCTGGTTAAAGGTCCAGTTATCGATCCAGTGGATGCTGCCCAGCAGCAGGTCAAAATAGCCGTCCCGGGTCACCTGCTCGATCACATCCGCGTGTTGAGGAAAATAACAGATTTCCAGCCCCAACTTGATCTTCACCGGGTAATCCTTTGCCCGCAATCTATCGCCAAAGCGCTTGAATTCGTCCAAATGGCGGGCGGTCTGCACTTTTTCGTCAAACCAATGTCGCTGATAATCGTTGTACACCCGTGCCTGTGCAAAGGTGGGGTGGAACTCAAAAAAGCGCACCGAATGCTCTAACAGGCAGATCTCGCGAATTCCCAGTTTTTCCGCCCGGCGGACATACTGCTCCGCCCACTCTACGGTGTACGGACCCCGCTCCAGGTGAATGTGCCAGTCCCGCATCAAGCCTTGGCCTCACCCTCTGCCAAATACACATTGGCCTCAAAGGGCATCAGCACATCCCGGTGGTCGTGGTAGTTGGAATACAAGCGTTCAAAACCAGCCGGGTCATAAGGACGATTTTGCCGCTTACCGGTCAGATTCAGCTCCACAAAGAAAGTGTTGCCGTCCAAGGTACGCTTGTAGCAAACCACATTCTTATTCTCCGGGCACAATTGGGTAAACTCGCCGTACACCAGCGCCGGATTGGCGTGGCGCAGAGCAATCAGCCGCTTAAAGTCGTTGAGCACGCTGTCCGGCACTTTTGCCTCATCGGCAGCGTTCAAGCGCACGGCATTCTTGTTGATTCCGATCCAAGGGGTGCCGTCGGTAAACCCGGCACCCGGCTCTGCCGTCCACTGCATAGGGGTTCGGCCGTGGTCCCGAGAGCCGCCGTTAATGATCCGCAGTGCTTTCTCCGGCTTTTTGCCCTTGGCCACCAGCTTATTATAAAAATTGATGCTCTCCACATCCCGCACATCATCCATACTGTCAAAATGGGTGTTGGTCATACCCAGCTCCTGACCCTGATAAATAAAGGGGCTGCCTTTTAAGGTCATTTCCAGCACGGCACACAGCTTGGCGATCTCCGGGGTGTATGTATCCGTTGGGTCCACTTTAGATGTCACCCGGGGGTTGTCGTGATTTTCAAACAACAGCGTAGGCCAGCAGTGATTGGTATACTCCACCTGCCACTTGAGTATGGTCTTTACCGCCTTGCGCAGATCATACTGGTACTCGTCAAAGCGCATATGTCCCGGATTATCCAAGTGGTCAAAGTTAAACACCATAGACAGCTCCTGGCGGGTATCTGCCGTTGTCAGCTTGGCCGTCTCAATACCTAAACC
>OKRT01000148.1_pt1 | contig 29676 bp, 42 predicted proteins | sample 1601111 | NCBI WGS metagenome assembly OKRT01 (sample SAMEA3541572, study PRJEB24748) | human gut metagenome | biome: human gut; feature: human-associated habitat; material: faeces | place: China | collected 2012 | reverse complement strand
TCCAGACGGCTCTGTATGACGGGGATTTGAAGAAAATGGATAGATATTGCGATAGGCTGAAAGAGGTGTATCAGCATGAAGGATAAGGCAACAGGAAAAGAACGGCTTTACATGGCAGTGACGAAGGATAGGCTTTCCCTTCCGCTTGCGGTGGCGGACAGTGCGGCGGAGCTGGCAAGGCTGAGAGGGGCAAAGAGAGAAAATATACTGTGCTCGATTTCCAGATGGAAAAAGGGGACAGTGAGATGCCCCGGATATATCGTGGTTGAGGTAGAGGATGATTTGCCGTTTTGATTGGAGGGATAGGGCATGAGGCAGATAAATTTTTTTGAGGAAATGATAATAGACAATTTCGCAGGCGGAGGCGGCGCGTCAACAGGGATAGAGCTTGCCACAGGCAGAGCGGTGGATGCAGCCATCAACCACGACCCGGATGCAATTCTGATGCACCGGACGAATCATCCGCAAACGAGGCATTATTGCGAAAGCGTATGGGACGTAGACCCATGGGAGGTCACGAGGGGCAGACCTGTCGGGCTGGCGTGGTTCTCTCCGGACTGCAAGCATTTTTCCAAAGCGAAGGGCAGTAAGCCCGTAGACAGAAATATTCGCGGTCTGGCATGGATTGTGCTGAAATGGGCGGGGACGGTTAAGCCGAGAGTTATCATCTTGGAGAACGTGGAAGAATTTCAGACATGGGGTCCGGTGCGAAAAGGAAAGCCTGTGAAAAGCAGGCGCGGCGAAACCTTCCGCAAGTGGAAGGAGCAGCTACAGGTGCTTGGCTATGAGATAGAACATCGGGAGCTTGTAGCGGCGGACTATGGTGCGCCGACCATCCGAAAGAGATTTTTCCTGATTGCCAGATGTGACGGAAAGAAGATTATCTGGCCGGAACGCACCCATGCACCGAAGGACAGCGAAGAAGTAAAAAGTGGAAAATGCAAGCCATGGAGAGGGGCGGCGGAGATTATCGACTGGACGATTCCATGCCCGTCCATTTTTGACACAACGGATGAAATCAAAGAAAAATACGGTATCCGTGCTGTGCGCCCTTTGGCGGTAAATACACAGAAACGCATTGCAAGAGGTATTGAGAAATTTGTGCTGCAGAATAAAGAGCCGTTTATTGTTCCTATTGGTTACGGGGAACGAAAAGGACAGGCACCGAGGGTGCATGACATCAATGAGCCGTTAAGTACGGTTGTTGGGAGCGGCAAACAATACCTTGCGATGCCTTCTCTGATTCAATATCACACAGAGCAATCGGAAAGAGTGAGAGGGCAGGGGATGGATGAACCGATAATGACGCTGGACGCGGCGAACCGATACGGGCGTTCTGTTGCATATCTGGCGGAATACTTCCAGAACGGCAGACCACTGGATGTGAATAGTCCCTTGCATACCTCGACCACGAAGGACAGGGAATGTGTTGTGGAGACCTTTATTTCCAAGTTTTACAAAACGGGCATCGGGCAGAAGCCGGACGAGCCTTTGCATACGGTTACAACATCCGCAGGACATTTCGGCATTGTCACAGTGAAAATGAACCGGGTGGAAATGAATCTGCATCACTGGAATGAAGTCAGAGAACTGCTGAATGCGTACTGTGGGTATGCAATCGCAGAGGATGAAATTCTGCTGTTAGATGTCAATGGGACGATGTACTTCATCAGTGATATCGGACTGCGGATGCTGACTCCGAGGGAACTGTACGCGGCGAATGGGTTTCCGCCCGATTACATCATCGACCATGATTACACTGGGAAAGCCTATGGCAAAACAAAGCAGGTCGCGCGCTGCGGAAATGCGGTGCCGCCGCCGTTTGCAGAAGCTCTGGTAAGGGCAAATCTGCCGGAAATGTGCGGAAGGCGGTTTGAAACCATGCAGGAACTGCATGGGGTGATTTGAGGAGTAGATGCGGTTGTGAGGAGGATTGAGCATGGATAGACTTAACAAGAAAATCAAACAGCACCTTCCGCAGGACGAGCTGTTAGCACAATTAGCAGAAGAATGTGCGGAATTATCGCAGGCGGCATTGAAGCTGCGGCGAGCATTGACGGGCATCAACCCTACGCCCGTGGCAGCAGACGAGGCAAGGCGGAATCTGGTGGAGGAGGCAGCGGATGTCTACAACGTACTGGGGCTGCTGTTGGATGCGGAGGACAACGCCGAGATATACAGCATCATTCGGCGGAAAAAGGAAAGATGGCTGAAAAGACTGGAGGGGTGATAGCTTGGCGATTGTGAGGGAGAACGAGAGGAAAAAGGAATATCTTAAGGGGTACATATATTCCATACGGAAGGCGCAGCGTTTAAAAGAACAGATTGGCGAGCTGCGCAGTCAGCAGATGTTTCCGAGCGTGAACCATGACGGGATGCCACAGGGAAATGCACACAGCGACCTGTCTGGATATGTGGCGAGGCTGGATGCACTCATCAGCCAGCTGGAGCAGGAGCAGGCTATGGCGGTACGGCAGTACAAGGAAATCCATGACAGGATACATAAAATGCAGGACGGGGCGGAGAAGGAAGTGCTGATTCGGCGGTATCTGATGGGAAGGACATGGGAGCAGATTGCGGTGGAGATGGATTACAACTACCGTTCTGTATTGAAAATTCATGGCAGAGCTTTAAGAAGTTTTGAAATTTCTGAAAGAGGGCACTAAAGGGCACATCGAAATATGGTATTATAGTATTGTGAAAATATAGGATATTTCATGTTACCTCCTATTTTTGGCACTCGGAAACGGGTGCCTTTTGCATTGTCCTGTAAAGTTGAGACGCAAAAAGACTTAGAATAGTATAAGGTGATGAGGCAAAAGGTGCTTCACGTTTCTGAATGATTTTTTGTATTTAATGCATTTTTGTCGTAAAATAGCAGGATTTTACCTTTTAATGTCGAATGGCAATAAATGGAGGTGCATATTATGGAAATCTTAATACAATCAATCAGAATTATTGAACGTGAAGAAAACAAAATATCAAAAAGAGAATTACCGGAAGAATTTTCAATATATATAAAACAGTGGGTTGGTTTTTTATATGATAATACAGCTATACAAGAATACGAAACGCGTTCTGTGAATACAGAAGTAATCAGTTCGATTTTGGATATAATAAAAAATCAAGCTGACCAGAAGAAATTCGAAGAAAAAATGGATTTGATTGCCAGGAGGTTGTTATTAGAAGAACGTAAAGCTCAGCAGAGCGTAGCTGCAATGTCAGTTGTCATGAAAAAGGGCAGCCTGGTTCAAGCGCTTTTATATGATCCGGAGACGGAAAGGTATGCTTTTTTATTGGCGAAGGTAGAGCATACAGATTTTGTTGATGTTTCAGATTATACATTTAAAAGTGGATTTTCAAAAGATAAAAAGAATCTGTGGAAATCCTGTATCTTTATGATTGATGATCTGGAAGCAGATTTTTATAGAGCAACGGTATATTCTGATACAGCCGCAAAGTTCTGGTATGATGGCTTTTTGGAGTTAAAACCGGTGAATACTGATGAGCTAAATACAGAAAGAGCATTTAAGGCAGTTGAAGGAGCACTAAGCAGAATGGTGAAAAAGGCATCGCCGAGGGACTGGTCTGTGCTAAGGAATGCTGCAGTTTTATATTTTAGAACCAGAGACAGAATAGACTATGAAGAATTTATCAGTACTACATTCGAAGCATATATTCCTGAGGAATTAGATTGCGAAAAGATGCAAAAAGTTGTAGAAACATTAAAAGAACTTCCGGAAAAGCACAATTTCGACCGCCAGTTTAACATTACGGCTTCAAAAATCAAAGCAAAAATTAAAAAAGTTTATAAAGTTTACAGAGGCGTTGAATTGAGAATCACGGATGCACTCGAAAATATAGATGAAACCATTCAGTCTGAGCGAGACAAGGATGGAAACCGCTATATAAAAATTAAAACAAATGATGAGATGGTATATAATACTTTTTTAATGAAAAAAAAAGAGGAAGAATAAGTTAAACGAACAGGAGGTGTATATATGCTTAAAGAGTTAATTGATTCAACAGAAGGGAAAGATTTAAAAGTTGCAGAAAGAATGAAAGTATATGAAGCCTCCTTTGTTTTTGATGCGGCAAAAAAACCAAAGTATGAGTATTTTCTGAATTTATATTCGTATATATCTTCGCGTGATAAAATATCAATTTTTTTGGAAGATGAAAGTGATGATACATTTGTGATAAAATTCTCAAATGATGAGGAAACTTCCTATAATCAGTTTTTTGAAACATTGTATGCAGATGATAGTGTAAAAGCCGAAATCTCCATCGAAAAGAGCATAAAAGATAATTATCTTTCTGTATATTGCTTTGATGCATTTGCAGAGGATATTTTATCTTTGAATTTGGATAAATGTATGACAGCATTTACAAATTTATTTAAGGACTCGCCTGAACGGCTGATTTTTGATGTATATGGAAACAGCGTGGCTTTTTCTACAAAAACCGTTTTTTTTGTACCGCATGGAAACTATGTAGAAAATAATGGATTCAGAAGGGAAAAAAGAATAGCGACATGTAAGGAAACATCATATTTTTATAATTTAGATGTTTATGAACTATTGCCGGATGACTTTAAAATAGAGGTTAGTTATGAAGGCAACCCTTTGAGTGAACTGTTTCAGAAGATTACATCGTTGCTGTCTCTTTGCTTTATTGCGACAACAGCAGCCTTTAATGGAAGTGAGATAAAAGGAATTATCCATGGACAAAGAATAGCAGAGTATAGTTGTCTGATTGATGATTTAAAAAATAATAAGATTTTTTATAGAATATATGATTGGATATATACAGATGGCAATGCGATGGATAAGGCTATTATTTCAAGAAATATAATCAGTTTACACTGTAAACAGATACCAATCTCACGGTTAGATGAAAACGTTATATATTCTATAGAATCCAGCTATAGCTTGTATTTGAGAAAAAATGTAGAGCAATATCTTGAATTAAAAAACAAAGTAGCAGAATTTATCAATGATAATGTGGCTAAAACAGGAGAATATGGAATGCAGCTGTTAGAAAAATTTAAAACTAATCTGATTGCGATTTTTGGCTTTTTGTTTTCTGTAGTTTTAGCAAATATTGTTTCTGATCAACCATTGGATAATATATTTACAAAAGATATTATTCTTATTATGGAGATTGTGTTATGTGCATCACTTCTATATTTTTTCATATGTAATATGCAGTTGGGCTATGAGGTGAAAAAGGTAAAAGATAGCTATAAGCTGCTAAAAAGTAACTATGAAGATATATTGGAAAAGGAAGAATTGAGAAGGATATTCAAAGATGATGAGCTGATGAATGATATGCAGGAGGAGATAAAGCAAAAAAGAATACTTTTTGCGTGCATCTGGATAATTTCGTTAATAGCAGTTTTCATCATCGTTGAATGGAGAGGAGGCTTTGTATTCAAGGATATTTTAACAAGATTTAAAAAATGATTTTTAAAGAAAAAACAATATTTCATAATTCGATTTTTGTAATAATGCAGAGATTTTAATTTAACAAGAAAGGGGCGATGTTATGCCGGACAATGTGGGCAGACCGCCCATCTATGAAACAAAAGAAGAATTACAGAAGCGGATAGACGAGTATTTCAGGGAGTGCGAGGGCATTCCCTTTTTTGATGGGGACGGAAAGCCGATGCAGACGAGCAAAGGGGACATCCTATATGAAAAGCAGCCGAAACCGCCTACCGTGACAGGTCTGGCGCTGGCTTTGGGTCTAAAGAGCAGACAGGCGTTATTGAACTACCAGAACAGGGAGGAGTTTAATGACGCGGTGACACGTGCAAAGCTGCGTATTGAGGAATATGCGGAGCGCAGACTTTTTGACCGAGACGGGGTAAACGGGGCGAAATTCAGCCTGATGAACAACTTCAAGGGATGGCGGGACAAGCCGAAGGATGAAACGGAGCTGGAGGCTTTGAAGAAACTGGATGCGATACTGGAGGGGATAGACCATGCAGCTCAGCGATAAGCAGAAGGAATACTGGCGAGAGGCGAACCGCCGTTGGAACATCAAGAGCGGGGCAACGCGCAGCGGCAAGACCTATCTGGATTATTACATCATTCCGAAGCGCATCCGTTCTCTGGCAGGGAAGGAAGGGCTTGTGGTCATTCTGGGAAACACAAAAGGAACGCTGCAGCGCAACATCATCACGCCCCTGCAGAATATCTACGGCAGCATGCTTGTTTCTGACATCCGCTCAGACAACACAGCGACACTGTTCGGGGAGGAATGCTTTTGTCTGGGGGCGGATAAGGTGAATCAGGTAGACCGTATCCGCGGCAGCAGCATCAAATACTGCTACGGGGATGAGGTAGTAACGTGGCACAGGGATGTGTTCGATATGCTGAAATCCAGACTGGACAAGGAATACAGCCTGTTTGACGGCACCTGCAACCCAGACAATCCCAATCATTGGTTTTATAAATTTCTGAAAAGCGATGCGGATATTTATCTGCAGGAGTACCGTCTGCGAGACAATCCCTTTCTTTCCGAGGTATTTATCAGAAACCTTATGGCGGAATACGGGGGAACGGTGCTGTTTGACCGCTACATCCTTGGAAAATGGGTGATGGCGGAGGGACTGATTTACAAGCCCTTTGCGGACAACCCCGAAAAATTCATGATAGACAGGGAGGAACTCCCGAAACGCTTTGCCTATATCGGCATCGGGCATGACTTCGGCGGAAACAAATCGAATCATGCCTTCGCGGCAACGGGTATCGGGTTTGACAATCATGTTTATAAGCTACGGGCAAAAAGTATTCCGGCAACGGGGGTGTCCTTTGTGCAGTTGGAGAGAATGTTTGTGGCGTTTGTGGAGAGCATCATACGGGACTATGGCTATCCCGATGGGGTATATTGCGACAGCGCGGAACAGACCATGATAAACAGCTATCGGCAGAATACGAACTACCCTATTTACAACAGCATCAAGCACCCCATCAATGACCGTATCCGATGCACGCTGCTTTTGTTGGGCAGTGGGCGGTATCATGTGGTGCGCGGAGAATGCGAGGATTTGGTGAAGGGCATGCAGGAGGCACTCTGGGACAGCAGGAGCATGGAGGACAAGCGTCTGGATGACGGCACAACGGATATTGATATTCTGGATGCGGATGAATACAGCTGGGAATATCAGCTGTATCGCCTGACGGCAGGAAATTCCGCATAGCAAACAAGGAAAGAGGGAGATGGAATGTTAAAAAACATTTGGGGGTTTCTTCTGCGGCTGTTTGGCATAGAACGGGACAGCGTGGAGAAAGGACAACTGCAAAGCAATGCACAGTATGCCGACCGATACGAGGACTGCTCCAAAATCAATTTTACCGCCATTTTTGCCAATAAGCTGACAACGCTGGCAGTGAGCGAGAGTACGGCGGATGTGGACGGGAACAACGAAAGAGCGACTTTCATGCAGGACTGCTTAAAGGCACTCTGGGCGGACAGAAAGCGGCTGACCTCCCGTATGCTTGGGACGGGCGGTTGTGCGGCTGTGCCGTATGTACGGGACGGAGAACTGCTGTATGATTTGATTCCGCAGAACCGTATTATCATTACGGCGAAGCATGGGGAATGTATCACAGGGGCGGTACTTCTGGCGGACAGCCTCAAGCGGAGCAACCACACCTATTACCGTCTGACAGAGTACAAGGTGGAGCAGGAAACGCTGACCATAACCAACCGGGTAGTGGATGAGAGCGGTGCGCCTGCCGTTGTGGAGGAATGGAAGGACATTGCAGAGCATCGCATCAGTGGGGTGCATGAGGTATTGTTTTCCTTCTTCAAATCTCCGATTGATAACAGGCAGTCTTCCGATTGGTATGGTGTGCCTGTGACATATGGATGTGATGGGCTGATGGGAGAGATTCAGAAATGCCTGCAAGAAATCGGCAAGGAATTTGAGCATAAGAAAGCGAGAGTGTTTGCGGATGAACGGCTGTTTCGCATAGACAAGCAGACGGGACAGCGTATCCTGCCGAGTGATGCCTTTGTTGCAGGGAATATGGAAGGCAGCAATGCCGCTATCGAGGTGTTTTCCCCCGAGATTCGGGACAGCAGCTATTATAACCGCCTGCTGCATCTGTTTGAGCTTCTGGAGAAAGCGGTGGGTACAAGCAAGGGGATTCTGACTGCACCGGAAACCAGAGGAGCGACGGCAACGGAGATAAAGGCAAGCATCTATGACACCTATGCACTGGTAGCGGATATTCGGGCAGTACTGGAAAGGGGCATCGGGGTATATCTGCAAGCCTGCGATGTGCTGGCGAATTACTACAATCTGGCACCTATGGGGGAATATGATTTAAAATTCGACTGGTCGTATTCCATGATTGAAAGCAGTGCCGAAGGCTGGGCACAGCTGAAGGAGGCGCAGGCGATGGGCGTAAAGAGCAAAGCAGAGGTGCGTGTATGGCTCAACCCGAATGAAACACTGGAGGAGGCAGAGGAGAAGGTTCTGGAGATTCAGGAGAAGGAGCCCTCCGTATCAGACCTTCTGGGGGATTAGAGTGGTTGTCGAAAAATGAAATCTATGGTATGCTGTAAGCGAGGATTATCGCTTGGCGGTTCAGTCACTCTCTGCAAAGGGGGTGATGGCTTCGGAACTGCAAGCAGCAGTGCGAAGCACTGGTTTGCATGCAAACTTCCGTAAATTGTGTTACATATTCGGATTTATTTCAATTCGGTATGCTCATCGTAGCAATTATCGCCCTGTGTAAAAACAGGGGATAAATAAAAATGACCGCCTAACAGATGTTAGACGGTCTTTCACAACTTATCGGGACTGACCGCCTCTCCAAAAGCGGTAATCCTTTTCTTATGCTTATGATAGCACAGGAGAAGAAAAAAATCAATCGAAAAGTGCATCTGAAATAGGTGTGCTTTTTTTATTGCAAAAAAGGGGGTGGGGCATTGCTTTCGGAGGAAAGAATACAGGAACTGGCGGAGCAGTTTGCCGTACGGTTCAACCGCGTTTGTCTGCGGATTCTGTGCGATATGGGAAATACCCTGCGCAAAACAGGAGAACTGACCCCATCCCAAGCCAGACAGCTTCAGCAGATGTTCACCTACGGAGCGGATGTGGAGGAGATGACAAAGCAGCTTGCAAGAGCCGCAGGGAGCAGTATGGAGGAAATCCAAAGCCTGTATGCGCAGGCGGCAAAGGAGGAGCAGGCATGGACAAAACCGTTTTATGCTGCGAAGGGCATAACGCAGACTCCTTTTGCGGAAAACGCATCCCTGCAGAATATCGTAAAAGCGGCGGCTGCGGTCACGAAGGGGAACCTCAGAAACATGAGCCGCACCACAACCGTTGGCATCAAAACAAAAAAAGGCTTTCAGCCCCTCGGCAGGTTCTATCAGACAACGGTGGACGAGGCAGTTTCTGCCGTTGCAACGGGTGTTTCGGATTACAACAGCGTGATACGGCAGGCGGTGAAGGATATGGGCGGCGGACTGCGTGTGCAGTACGAAAGCGGCTATACCAGACGATTGGACAGCGCCATGCGGCAGAACATCATTGACGGTGTCAGCTATGTTGCACAGGAAACCGCCCGACAGGCAGGAGAGGAATTCGGCGCGGACGGCGTGGAGCTTTCAGCGCATAGCCCCTGTGCCCCTGACCATCTGCCCTATCAGGGAAAGCAATACAGCCTGCAGGAATATGAGGAATTGCAGGCAAGCCTGCGCCGCCCCATCGGGGAATGGAATTGCAGACATTTTGCCTATCCCGTTCTGCTTGGCATCAGCAGACCTGCGAACAGCAAGGCGGAATTGGCAGAGATGGCGCAGGCATCCGAGCGCAGGATAGAAATGGACGGCAGGACATACAGCCGATATGAATGTACGCAGCTGCAGCGGAAGCTGGAAACAAAGCTGCGCTATGCAAAGGAAGAAAAGGCGGTGTATCAGGCGGCAGGGCAGACAGAACTGGTGCGGGAGGCAACAGAAAAAATCCGTATTCTGGGGAATAAATATCGGGAAGTCAGCAAAAAGGCGGATTTGCCCCTGCGCGCGGAACGAATCAGAACGGCGGCGGAAAAAGGCGCGAATGGTCCGGCATCCGGCAAGACGGGGGACAGGAGTGCATCCTCTGTGATTGACAGGGTTTCTGATTTCGATTATTCTGATAAAAAGGAAATCGCTATGACTTTACAGAATTTTTCAGCGGAAAAGCTGGAAAGCAAGACAGAACATGCGGTTGTGCTTTCTCCGAATGGGAAGAAATATGAAATCAGTGGGCTGCAAAGTACGGTTGATATTACCCTTGCAGGTGAGGACGCTTTGAAGGATGCGGTTGTGATTCATAACCATCCAAAGGATGGGGAGTTGTCAGGGGATTGCTTCAGCAGAGCAGATTTCAAAAGCTACTTTGCATATGGTTTGAAGGAATTATATGTGGTCAACCACATGGGGACATACAGGATAAAATCTGATGTATCTATGACGGCTGCGGAAGCGGCAGAGGTATATGATAAAGCATTTGACACTGTCCGAAGATTGGCGTTTGAAGGTGCTGATATTTCTTTGGATTATGAACAGTATGAAATCATGAAAGTGCTTGGAAAAGAATGTAAGGACTTTATTTTTGAAAGGGTGAAATAAGATGTCCTACGAAGAAGAAAAAAACGCTTTGAAAGAAGAATTCGATGCGAAATTTGCGGCTCTTGCAAAGGAAGAAGACGCAGCAATGATAAGAGGACTTGATTCAGAATATGACGTGAAAAGAAAAATGCTGATGCGAGAAGAAAACAAACGATTGAAAGCATTGAAAGAAAAGTACGATATCAAGTAAGCACTTGCCATTTTTGGTAGGTGCTTTTTGATTGCCCGGAATGGCGAAAAACTATCAAGGCGTGCGGAAAGAACCGTGAAAACAAACTGAAAGCTGAAAGGAGAACGAAGAATGAAAAGAGAGGACATTAAGAAAATTTTCCCCGATGCCACAGAGGAACAGCTGAAGGGCTTACTGGACATCAATACAGCCGACATCGGCAGGGCGAAGGGCGAACTGGAGACCGTAAAGGCGGATTTGGAGAAAGCCAACGGCACCCTCAAGGAATACGAAACCACCATTGCAGATATGAAGAAATCCGCAGAGGGCAACGAGGATTTCAAAAAGAAATTTGAGGAGCTGGAGCAGCGGATTGCAGAGGAGAAAGCCGAGGCGGAGAAGAAAGCCAAGGAAGAAGCGGAAGAAGCCGAGTATTCCAGCCGCTTTAAGACGGTGGTCGGGGAGCAGAAATGGCGGGACGAGCTGACGGAAAAGGCAGTCTACGCCGAATTTAAGACCGCTTTGCAGGATGAAGCAAACAAGGGCAAGGGGGACAAGGATATTCTGGAAACCTTGACAAAGGACAGAAATTACTGGGAAAACCCCAATCAGCCTGCGAATATGGCAGGCATGGGCACAAACGTAAACACAAACAGCGCGAACCCGTTCAACTTTCACTTTGCGGGCGTTCGTGCAAAGGAGACAAAATAAGAAGGAGTGATTTTTTATGGCAGCATTGAATTATGCAACACAGTACGCGCAGGCATTGGCGCAGGCATATCCCTATGTTCTGCATTTTGCCGCACTGCGCAGCACAGAAAATGATACCCGTTACAAATGGACAGGTGCAAATACGATTCAGATTCCTACACTGAAAACCACAGGACGCGTGGATGGGGACAGGGATACCATCGGTACAGCGAAGCGCAATTATGACAACGAATGGGAGGCGAAAATGCTTTCCAACCACAGAAAATGGTCTACGCTGGTGCATCCCATGGATATTGATGAAACGAATCAGGTGGCATCCATTTCTAATATCACGAAGGTGTTCAATGAGGAGCAGAAATTCCCCGAAATGGACGCATATCTGGCATCCAAGGTATATGCAGACTGGACGGCGGCAGGCGGCAAAGCGGATACGACAGCGATTACCGTTGAGAATGCGCTGACTGTATTTGACAGCTACATGGAGGCAATGGATGAAGCAAACGTGCCTGCGACAGGACGTATTCTCTATGTGACCCCTACCATGAAGGGGATTTTCCAGAGAGCAAAGGAAATGAGCAGATTTATCCAGAACGGGGAATCTGCCATCAACCGCGCGGTGCGTTCTCTGGATGATGTACAGTTGGAGGCGGTGCCTTCCGCACTGATGAAAACAGCCTACGATTTTACAGAGGGCTATAAGGCGGGCGTGGGTGCAAAGCAGATCAATATGCTGCTGATTCATCCCTCCGCAGTCATCACCCCCGAAAAGTATTCCTTTGCACAGCTGGATGCACCCTCCGCAGGCTCCGAAGGGAAATATATCTATTTCGAGGAATCCTATGACGATGTTTTCATTCTGCATAAGCGCAAAGCGGCGATTATGTTCAATACAGAGGCATAAGGAGGGACGCACAATGAAGATGGTCATGAAGGGAAATAAACAGCTCCGCGTTGCGGATGAGCGTGTAGAGGAGATGCTTGCGGTCGGCTTCTGTGAGGTGGATGCCAAAACGGGCAAGATTCTGCGAGAGCCAAAACAGGACGCTTTGGCAGAGCTGAAGAAGGAAAATAAGGCTTTGAAAAAGGAAAACGAAGCATTGAAGAAGGAAAACGAAACCTTGAAGAAAGAGGCGGAGGAACGGAACACACCGAAGGAAGGGTGATACGATGTATCTGACCTATGAAGAATATCGGGAACGGGGCGGCAACCTGACGGAAGCCGCCTTTTCCCGTTTTGCCTTTGGCGCGGAGCAGACTGTCAGAGGGGTAACCTTCGGCAGAGTGGACCGAATGCAGGAAATTCCAGAAAGCGTGAAATGGCTTGTGTTTGAACTGGTCGGCATTGCGGAGCAGGCAGAACGGGAGGATGCCAAGCTGACGAGTGAAAAGGTCGGCGAATGGTCGAAAAGCTATGCAGTGGAGACGCAAAGCGAAAGACAGACGCAGGTCGATACGCTCATTCGCAGGTATCTGGCGGCAGAGACGGACGAAAACGGGATACCACTGTTATATCTGGGGGTGGACGCATGATGTTTGTGCATGACTGCACCGTCTGGCGAGAGGAAACCGGCGGTTGGAAACGGTATGTCCTGCGAGGGGTGCTCTGGCAGGATGTTTCCGCCGTAAAGCAGGAGAAAAGCGGCTGGAAGGATGCCAATACCGTAGAGGTTTTTATTCCGCATGCCTTGGGATTCAAAATCAGAAAGAAGGATTTGCTCTTAAAGGGCGTTGTGGATTATGAGATTCAGAAAAAGCCCTCTGAGCTGTATGCCTTTGGAGAGGTACGGACGGTGACAACGGTGGACAGCTACGATTTCGGTGGTTTAAAGCACGATAAGGCAGGTGGTCGCTGATGGGGAAATATGTGGACATGAAAGGGAAAACGCAAATTCGCACGAAAGCCTTTGACGGTGTCTTTGCATGGAGCCCGACGGCAGAGCCGCGATGGGACGGGCGGTTTGCGCTGGCGCAGAAGGCTGTGGACAGTGCAATCCTTCGTTTTTCCGACCCGTATATGCCGAAGGAAACAGGTACACTGATTCGCAGCGGTTATCTGGGTACAAAAATCGGCAGCGGCGAGGTGGTCTGGCAGGGACCGTATGCGCATTATCTCTATCAGGGGGTGCTTTATGTCAGCCCGGCTACAGGCAGTGCATGGGCGAAGAAGGGCGAAAAGAAAATTCCGACGGAAAAAGGTCTGCGTTACCATGCGGACGGCAAGCGGGGCAAGCTCTGGTTTGAACGGATGAAAGCAGACCATAAGCAGGACATTCTGAAGGAGGCGAAGGAGGTAATGAAGAAATGAGTATCATTCGGGCGTTGCAGGACTATCTGATGGGCTTTGACGGCATGGAGCTGCGTACCATTCATACGGATGGAACGGAATCCGAGGCAGGCACCTGTGCCATTGCGCCTGCGGGCAACAGTAAGACGGTGGAGGACATCATCGGCAACCGCACCTATCTCAACAATTATGTTTTCTATGCCAGAGAATACACCACAAGCGAGGCGGAACGGCAGGAAAATTATGATTTTCTGGATGCCTTTTTTGAATGGCTGGAGGACAACAATGATAATGAGGTGTACCCCGTTATCAGCGGCTATACGGTGGAGGGGATTTCTGCCGCAAATGTGCTGCTGTTTGATGTGGATGAGGACGGGCGCGGCACCTATCAGATTCAGATACAGTTAAGATTGACAAAAAGGAGTGTGTAAGTATGGGTACAAAAATTAAAAGAAATAAATTTGCCTGCTTTTTGAATACAGGTGGCGATACGGAAAAATGGTCGCTGATTGGGGATGGCGTTACCTCCATGACGGTAGCATATAACCCTCAGACGAGTGACGAAACCTATATCCATCAGACCAGCGGCACAACGGACGTGGAAAGCTATAAACCGACTTCCTCTGTGCCGATGACCGCGCATAAGGGGGATGCCGTATTTGACTTCGTGGATAATCTGAGAAGAAAGCGCGCGGTTCTGGATGAGGCAAGAACGGAAATCTGCATGGTTTATCTGTATGAGGAGGCAACGGGCGGCGCATATCCCGCGGAGAAAAATACCTGCTCGATTCAGATTGATGATTTCGGCGGCGAGGGCGGCGGCTCCAATGTGATTAACTTTACCGTAAACTTTGTCGGGGATGCGGTGGAGGGTACCTTTGAGCCCGAAACAAGAAAATTTACACCTGAGGCATAAGGAGGGAAAGACATGGAAAGTGTACGCTATAATGATGGAAAAATCAGATTGATGGTAAATGATGACCCTGAGAGGGTAATTGCTTTTGACCCGAGTGATGTTTGCTTTGTCAACCGTTATTTTGAGTTGTGTAATTTTATCGAAGAAAAGCAGACGGAATATTTGAAAGAGGCAGCTGAGATTGATAAGCTGAAAGAAGGAAAGGAAAGACGAGGCTTTCAGCTGTATCAGACGATGTGTGAAGATATCAAAGGGCAGATTGACTATGTTTTTGGAGAAGGCACCAGCAGGGCATACTTTGGGAACTCTGTTCGCTTGGATATGTTTGAGCAGTTTTTAAACAGCATCATTCCTTATGTACAGAAGGCAAGAGCAGATAAAATGCGTCCTTATCTGCAGCAGAACGCAGGTGGTACTCTTTGATGCGTTTTTTAACAGAGGGGTTTCCGAAGCAGGCGGAGGTGGCTGGAAAAGTTTATCTGTTAAATACGGATTACCGCACCTGTATTCGTATTTTGCAGGCGATGGAAGACGAGGGTCTGACAGATATTGAAAAGCAGTCTGTTCTTTTGCAGCTGCTGTATCAAAAGATACCTGAGGATATACCACAGGCGGTGCAGAAAGGAGTTTTATTTTTGAACTGCGGAGAAACCAAGCAAAGCGAAGACTTCGGAAGGGTATATTCCTTCCGTCAGGATGATCGCTATATTTTTTCTGCAGTAGATAAGGTTTTGCGGGGACGGCTTTCTAAAGGGGAAATGGTGCATTGGTGGGAATTCGTAGCTGCTTTTATGGAAATGCCGGAAGACTGTGTGATGAGCCGTATCATTTATTACCGATGCCGGAAGAACACAGGTAAACTGACCAAAGAGGAACGGGAGGTCTGGGCAAAGAATCGTGAGCTGTTTGAACTGGAAGAAATCCAGACGGCAGAGGAAAAAGAAAAATATGATAATTTCATGAATCGACTTGGTGAAAATGATTGAAATATCACAAATCATGTTGTATGATGAAAAAAAGTTTACAAGGAGGAAAGGCTATGGGCGCATACGGCACACCGGATACATACCCTTATGAGGAAACAGAAAGAAAATGTCTACACTGCGGAAGGCAGAGCAAGGGAAGGTTTTGCTGTTATTGTGGGGCATCCTTGGAAGACGCAAAAGCAAAAAAAGAAGTTCGCAGAGATGGTGAGAAGGGATATCGGAGCATTTTTGGCGGCTTGGTTTTGTTTTTCAGTATTGCCATGTTTGCATTTCTATTCTTTTTCGGCGAGAAGAATCTGAAGGAATTCTCTATTGCTTTATTTGCGGGCGCAGGTGTTTCGGCAGTTGGAAATTGTATTGGCATGATTCTTTGTATCCTGTCCAAAACAAAAAATAAGTGGTATCGGAAAGCCTTCTTTTGCTCCTTGGCAGTTTGCGTACTTAGCTTTATATTGTTTTGTTCGGTATAATTTGTTGATTTGAATTTGAGCATCTATCTGAAAAGATAGGTGCTTTTTTGATGCAGAAAAAAGGGGGTGAAGCGGATGGCGGCAGGCTATGACGGCAGTATCCGCATTGATACCAGAGTGGATACCACGGGGTTTCAGAGGGGAATCCATGCACTGCCGAAACAACTATCGGGATTGACCAGAGCGGCAGGAGTTTTAGGAGCGGCTCTGACAGCGGCGTTTGCAGTAGATAAAATTGTTGCCATGGGGAAAGAGGCAATCAATCTGGCATCCGACCTGCAGGAGGTTGAGAACGTAGTCACAACAGCCTTTGGAGATATGACATACATGGTGGAGGATTTTGCGGATACCGCCATTGAAAAATTCGGTATGTCTGAGTTGGCAGCAAAACGAACGGCATCAACCTATATGGCGATGTCTAAGGGTATGGGAATCACAGGAAAAGCAGCGGCGGAAATGTCGATTGCAGTAGCAGGATTATCAGGAGATGTGGCATCCTTCTTTAATGTGTCGCAGGATGTTGCCGATACAGCCCTAAAAAGTATTTGGACGGGGGAAACAGAAACCTTAAAACAGTTTGGCGTTGTTATGACGCAGGCCAATTTGCAGCAATTTGCGTATCAGCAAGGAATCAAAAAGAAAATTGCAGCCATGTCGCAGGCGGAACAGGTGCAGCTTAGATATATGTATGTCATGCAGCAGTTGAGTCTGGCACAAGGGGACTTTGCCAGAACGAGTAGCAGCTGGGCGAATCAGACACGTATCCTTTCCGAAAACTGGAAGGAATTGTTGGGGATTCTGGGAAACGGGCTGATTGAGATATTGCTTCCTGTGGTACAGTTTCTGAATGTACTGGTAAAAGGTCTGATTATGGTTGCAAAGGGCATCGGTGCAGTTTATCGGATGCTGACAGGCAAGGAAATGACAACACAAACGGATAAGGTTTCTGATTCTTTGGGGAATTTATCCGATTCGGCGGCAGATGCGACAGAAAATCAATATGGTTTGGCAGATGGCATCAATGCAGCAGGTGCGGCGGCAAAAAATGCGCTTGCGAACTTTGATGATCTGGATGTTCTTCAACGAGATTTAGGCAATAACGGAGGTGGCGGCGGCAGCTTTGATGTACCGTCCTTTTCTTTTGATGCTGTAGATTTTGGGGAAACAGAAAAGAATGTAAAGGATTTTACGGATGATATTAAGGATATTTTAATTGGCTGGCGTGATGATTTGCAGGAAGATTTTGTCATTCAGCCGGTTATCGAGAAGCCGGTTATTCCGCTTTTGCCATCGCCCGTATGGGAGCCGAACTGGGGTCTGGTGCCACCGGATGTACCTGTGCCGGAATTTCCGCCTTTGCCATCCCCTGTATGGGAGCCGAACTGGGGTCTGGTGCCTGCTTTGGAGGTAGAATTTGCTTTGGCGAACCAAATGCTGGGGGATTTTCAGACAGAGATGGTAGAAGGTCTTTCGGTAGGATTTGAAAAAGCACAGAAAGTATATGATACCGCTGTAGCCAATACTGCGGCTGCTTTTGCAAATGCAAAGCAAAACTTTGTGACAACAAAAGATACAGTGATTGAAAATGCAGGGATTTGGGTGACGGAAACATCAAGAAAGTTTCAGACATGGAAGCAGAATGTTACAACTGCTGTTTATGATACTGCGAGAAACACCATTGATAACTGGAATACAGCATTGGAAACAACGGCAGGCAATGCGGCAAACTGGATAAACAACACATCGAAAAATTTTGTTACATGGGGGGAAGGTATTTTGAAAACCTCATGGAACACAGCGAAGGGATTTGCGGACAACATGATTAACGGCTTTAAAACGGTATGGGAAAATTTTAAAAGCCTGATGAGTTCTATTGGTGAGAAAGTTTCCGGAGCATGGGAGGAAAATAAAAACTGGCTGGCACCCACGCTTGCAGTCGGGGCGGCAGTAGCAGTCGGGGCAGGGATTATCCTTTCCGGCGGCAGTTTGGCTCCTGCACTTGGCGCAGCGGCATTTCTGGCAAACGGTGCGGTTATCCCACCCAATCAGGAATTTCTTGCGGTTCTGGGGGACCAGAAAAGCGGACGAAACCTTGAAGCCCCCGAGGGGCTGATTCGTCAGATTATGCGAGAGGAGCTTGCCGGCTTAATGGGCGGCAGTGAGGTCAATGTAAACATTGAATTCAGCGGTTCTCTGGCACAGTTGGCAAGGGTGCTGCATCCTGCCATTACGAAGGAACAGAAACGCATCGGCGGCACATTGCAGACAGGAGGTGTTTTGTGATGGCATTATTCAGCATTGACGGGGAGGAATTCAACATCCCTCTGGTAGCGCTGAAACGGGAATCTGCCGTACTGGATAAATACGCTACCAGAACAGAGGGCGGCGATTTGAAACGGGAAATTATCGGGGTGTATTACAATTACACGCTGACTTTTCCGAATTTGAATTTGAATCAAACGGAATATGACCGCCTGTGGAAGAAGGTGACGGAGCCTGTGGAATTTCATGATTTTGTGGTACCGTCCTCCTCGGGGGCATTCTCTTTTCGGGGGTATATCACGACAACAGGGGATGAACTGAAACGCAGCCGGAACGGCAGGCATTACTGGGGTGGTCTGAGTATCAAGCTGATTGCAAAAGCACCTGCAAGGCTGCCAAAGGGGGTGTAAGCCATGGCAACAGGGGTAAGCATTTCCTTTGGCTTGGTGGATGTGACGGCAAAGCAGGACACCACTGCTGTATGCAAAGACAGGAAAGCCTTTATTGACCCACAGGATTTGGCTCTGGAGGGGGTATATGCACCCAAAACAGCTACGCTGGAGCGGAATTATTTCAGACTGGACGGTTCCTTTCGGCTGTTCCCCGAAAATCCGGAGGATGTCACATGGGGCATCTGGTCGGAAAGCATGACGGACGATGTCGGCAGGTTTGCCGCGCCGCCTGTACTGACGCTGACTTTTCAGGAGCTGCATGCGTCCATGGGGCTGACCTTTGAGTTTGACCCGTATGATAACAACTATTGCAATGAACTGCGGATTTGTTGGTATCATGGGGTGGAGGTGCTGGCGGAAAAGACATTTCAGCCCGATAGTTGGCGGTATTCCTGCATGGAAACGGTACAGAATTATGACAAGATAGAAATTGTATTTTACGGGACAGTACGCCCGCACCGCTATTTAAAGGTGCAGAATATCATGCATGGCGTGAATAAGCAGTTTGGCAGGGATACCTTGAAATCCGCAGCACTTCTGGAGGAAATTGACCTCTCGGGGCTGACGGTTTCCTCGAATACATTGGAGTTTACGGTCTATTCTGAGGATGATGATTTCAATATCTTCAATCCAAAGGGCATTTATACCCTGCTGCAGAAGAAACAGCAGTTGACGGTAGAGGGGGAGGCGGACGGTACAGCCAAGCATCTGGGAACCTTCTATCTGAAGGATATGGAGATGGAAGGGGATAAGCTGCTTTCCGTTTCCGCGCAGGACGGCATCGGCAGCATGGACGGCACAACCTACAGAGGCGGTATGTATCGGGAGAAGCCTGCGCATGCACTGCTGAAGGAAATCATGGACGATGCAGGCTTTGGCTATACACTGGACAGCACACTGCGGAATGTGGCTGTGACGGGGTATCTTCCCATCTGTTCTCATAGAGAGGCGCTGCAGCACCTTGCCTTTGCCATCGGCGGTTATGTCAGCACAGCAAGGAGCGGAACGGTTAATATTATGGCGTTCCCCGATTTTTCCAATATCCCTACGGTATCCATCGGCAGGGACAGGAAGTTTGTTGGGACAAAGGTAAAGCTGCGTTCTCTGGTGACAGGGGTTAATGTGAAGGCGCATGAATACAGCCTGAGTGATACTGTGGAGGAGTTGTGCAAGGTAACCTTGACGGAAGGGCGGAACGAAATCTTATTTTCCGAGCCTGCGGCAGAGCTTTCCGTTGTCGGCGGCACATTGGCAGAAAGCGGTGTCAATTACTGTATTGTAGAGGGCGAGGCGGATGCAGTCTGCACCGTCAGCGGAAGGAAATATGTAGATACCGAAAAAACGGTGACAGTCAGAATGGCGGAGCTGCCTGCGGGGGATAAGGAAAACAACATTGATGCGGACAGCACTCTGCTGAACAGCACAAATGCAGAAAAAGCGGCGCAAAGGCTCTTTGCTTACTATCAATACAGAATTGAACAGGACATCAGCTTTGTGATGCAGGAAGAACAGGTCGGACTTCTGGCGGATATTGAAACGGAATACGGCGTGTATCGCGGATCTGTGCTGGAAAGTATGGATACGGATTTGACGGGCGGATTTGTGACAAAGGCGGTGACAATAGGCGAATGACATGGAAAGAACCCATTACGGACAGAACAGCAGCGGATGTGACCGATGCGGATACTTCCGCCCTTGCGGCGCAGAAGGGGATGCTCAATGCAGAGGATTTGAACCGTATCGAAGGGAATTATCGGTACATTATGGAACAACTGGAAGGAGCTGCGGTATATATCCCACATACATATCGGCGCAGGCAGGAAAAGCAGATACAGGCGGACGGCACTGTTACAACAACCACATATACCGACTGGCAGGAGCAGAACCTGCCCTGGCTTTCGGAAATCAACCGTATTCGAGCGAATTATACCGCTCTGGTGCGGTTGTTTTTGGTTGGATTTGGGTTGCCTGTGTTTCCCGAAAGTCTGTATCTGGATTGGCAGGAAGTTAACGATTGGGAACGAGTTGCCGCAGTCGGAAAGGAAATGACAGAAAACATGAAGCAGGAATATATCCCCTGCGGAACGATAAATAGCGGAGGTGAACGGTTGCTATGAAGGATTTTTTAGATAGAATCCCAACACAGGCAGGGCGGAGAAAAATCACCCATGCAGATGGAACAAGCGAATATGTAACGGTCGAAATGGCGGACGAACCATCTGTAGAGGGTACACCGCTGAATCGGGCGGCGTTTATGGCGTTGCAGGGGTTTGAAACGAAAAACACAAAGTTTAATGAGGACAAAAGTGTTACAGAGACAAACGCAAACGGGGATATTCTTACAACCACATTTCCTACTGGCGCAATCAGTCTTGAAACATTTATCGGCAAGGACGGACAGACAATATCTAAAAGAACGGTTGCAAATAGTGATGGTTCGATATCGGAGGTGGTTTTATGAGTTGGGCGGAAGTGAAATACGCTCTGAATGGTTCGTTGGGCACTGATAGTTTTATATCTTTGGATAAAATGCTTATCATTAACGCGTTATTGCTTGATAATGATGGTCTAAACAAATGGGCGTTACGACAAAATGGTATCGGCAACGCAATCAACAATGCTTTTGATTTGAATTCCGTGGCATTGGCAAAGTGTGATACGGTAATAGAGATTGCGGAAAGCGCAGAGGTAATCAGTACTATTAAGGATAATGAAAAAGTCGCAATACTATGTGCAAAGAATAAAATACTTGCGAAAAAATTGATTGAATATGCAACAGACGAAATGGTGCTTTTGCTCGGGCTAGGGTATCAAAAATTTAATGTCGGTGATATTGTTTCGTTGAATTATAATGGAAATCCTACGGATTTTCGCGTGGTACATAAGAATTATAAAACACAAAACAAGATTGTGTTGGTGTCAGAAGGAATACTTGATAGTATAGCATGGCGAAAAGGTTCGCCGGAAAAAAACGATTACCAAACCAGTAGTATGAGGGAATATTTAAACTCAGATGTGCTATCTAAGTTTTCAGATGAAATTCAAAACGCTATTATAACTACTTCTGTTCAGTGTCATAATTTTCAAACAGAAGTTTTTTGCAATGATAAAATTTGGGCATTATCGTATGCAGAAATTGGTCTAGGGACAGCAAGTGAAGTTCCTTTAGAGGGGACGGCAATGGATTACTTTAAATCTGCTGCACAAAGAAAAAAAGTGGGTTTCGATAATATTTGGTTTCTGCGCACGCCGAATACAAGATTGTATAACAGAGCCTATTATGTGAAAGGGGATGGCAGTAGTGATTATACAATGGTATCGGAACGGGGTGGCGTTGTGCCTGCGTTTGAGATTTAAAGGCGGTGAAACGATATGAATCAAAAGGAATGGCTGAAAGCGCAGAATGAGCAGTACAAGCAGAACAAAATGCTTGAAATTGAGTTTGTAAGAATGCAGGAGAGACAGGCGGCGCAGGATTTGACAGCGACAGAAACAGCAATCAATGTAGACTATTTGGTCTGCATGAAGGAACTTGAAATTTGAAAGGAGTAGATAATTATGACATACGCAAGATTGAAAAAGCTGATTAGCAGAGGTGCATACGAAAAAGAGGACATGATGAACAAATTGGATGTATTCCTCATGGCGAACCGCATTACAGAGGAGCAGTATCAGGAATTGGTTGGTATGATGGAGTGATGCTATGATTACCATTCACGAAAAAACAGCAAAGACATTTGACACATTCGGGCTGGGGGCGTTGGTTCCCAGCCATTGTGTTGTGGAGGAAGAATTGAACGGGGCGTATGAACTGGAGCTGAAGCACCCATACGATGAGGGCGGCAAGTGGAAACGTATTGAACGGGGGCGAATTCTCTACGCATCCACGCCCAGAGGGATGCAGCCGTTCCGCATTTATTATGTCAAGCCAACCATGAAGGAGATTGTGGTCAACGCACGGCATATTTTTTATGATTTACTGGACAACCAGTGCGAACCAATCAGCCACAGCGGCACGGCAGGAGCGGCACTGACAGCTTTACAGGCGGCGTTTGCCTATCCCATGCCCTTTTCCTTTGATACGGATATTTCGCTGACAGGGACGCTCACAACAGGGCGCATGAATCCCGTACAGGCGTTACTGTCGGACGATGACGAAGCAACCTCGTTTGTCAAGGGCTACGGCGGCGAGCTGCTGCGGGATGGCTTTCGGGTGTCCGTCAAGTCGGCATTGGGGCAGGACAGGGGCGTTTCCATCCGTTACGGAAAGAACCTTGTCGGGCTTGAGGTGACGGAGGATGAATCAGAGGTCAAGACGCGCATTATCTGCTACGGCAAGAACGGCTCTGCAACGCTCGAAAGCCCCCATCTGGGCGATTATATCTACCCGAAGATTTATACCCTAGAGGATGAAAATAAGACGCTCTCCGAGGTGCAGGCAGAGGCGCAGAAGCTGTTGGACGAAGGCTGTGATATCCCAAGCATCAATATCAAGGTGGATTTTGTGGCACTGGAAAAGACGGTGGAATATCGTGATTATGCCGTTCTGGAGGAGGTCTTTCTGGGGGATATGGTGACGGTTATCAATACGAGGATGGGCTTTCAGAAGCAAGCGAAGGTTATATCGTATGAATGGGATTGCCTTCTGGAGCAGTACAACGATGTGGAGCTGGGGGATTTCATTCCCACGCTTGCTGCATCCGTTACCAGTGGCGTGAAAAGCGGTTCGCTTGCGTCCTCTGCGGCAGTCGGGACAGCGGCGGTCATGGCGGCATTGCAGGCGCATTTGAATGATACGAATAATCCGCACCATGTCACAGCGGCACAGGTGCAGAGTTAAGGAGGGATGGCTTATGGAAAACATTGAAAAAATGGTGCAGGAGGCACTGGACAGCACCAAGTCCGCACACAAGCGGATTGACCGCATGGAGAAGCGGCAGGACAATTTGGAAGAACTGACAAATGCGTTTTCGGTTCTGCAAAATGAGCAGGAGCATATCAAAACGGATGTCGGGGAAATCAAGGACGATGTGAAGCAGTTGGTTTCCAAGCCGGCAAAGCGATGGGATGGGCTGATTGATAAGGCTATCGCTGTGGTTGTCGGTGCGGCTATCGGATTTCTGCTGAATGGTGGCGGTTTTTGATGAAAAAACGCAGACGGATTCGTTTTAAAATCAATAACGATACCATGACAACGATTGTGGTTTTATCCCTATCGTTTTGTGTGTGCGTTGTTATCGTTGGTATTATTTTGGCGTGTTTCTGCGTTGACATTTCATCCATCGTATCATCTGCACTGTTGCTGTTCGGTACGGAATTGGGCATCTGCGGTCTGATGAAGCTGTACGATAAGGGCGTGGAGCAGGCAGAACGGAGAGCAGAGGAACGTAGGAAAAGAAGGGAAGAAAGAGAAAAAGACCGCGAGGGGCGGTCTTAAGAATCAGATTCAGAATCACGTTGCATGGTTTCGTTGATAGCACGATTGATAAAAGCATTGGTGCTTTCTCCGCGCTCTTCAGCGTGATTTTGAATAACTTCCTTTTTGCCTTTCGGCATTGTTAAATTGATGCGGTCATAGGCTTTGGCATTGTACTTGTTTTTTACCGCGCTTGATGTTTTACCCATTTTGCATACCTCCTTAATACTATTATATCGTATTATGAAATACTTACACAAGTATGCAATTCGTACAAATAATAATATACTTGCGCAAGTATATTTTGTTTAAGTTGTCAATTTACATACTTATGCAAGTATGATAAGATAGTATCAGAAAGGAGGTAAGAAAGTGAGCAAGCAAAAGAAAAGCGGCAAGGTTACAAAGCAATCCGAAAGCAAAATCAACCTCACCGCCGCAATATTAAACCTCATAACAGCGATACTTATCTTGATAGATAAGCTGACTGGTTAGAGGAAAGGGGAGGAAAACCTCCCCTCATAATAAAAATAGCAGAAGGAATGAGAGGTGTCAAGACATGAATACATTGATTTATATTTTGCTGGCGGTGAGTATTGGACTTTCTATATATGTGATTTTGAGAAACATCAAAAAATGAAGTGGAGCGGCGGGGGATGCAACAAGAAAAAGACCGCAAAAGACGGTCTTAATCGGGAATGTATTCGATGATGTCATTGGGCTGACAATTTAGCAGTTTGCAAAGGGTTTCGATATTTTCCCAAGAGATAGGCTTTCCCTCTCGCAATTTTTGTACAGTGGATTCACTTAAAAGTTTATTTTTTCTGATTTGATATGTCGTGTAACCGACTTCTTTTAGAGCCGAAAGAACATCGAGCTTATAAAGTAACGGCATAGAATCACCTTCTTTCTATAGTTATATTGTAGCTGTTTTTATGAACGAAAACAAGTGTACAATGTTTACAAAAATATAAACTATAATTCGTGTACATTGCATATTGAATATGCACGAAAAATAGTGTATTATATAGACATAGAAAGGAGGTGACACGTTGGAGGACAAAATAAAAGAGCTAATCAAGCTGGTGGAACAACTTGAAAAGCTCATGATTAGGATAATCTCATTAGTCGGATGGGTTTTAATCCTAATCAAACTCATTACATAGAGGGAGGGGCGAAAGCCCCAACCTTCTATCAGTAATAATACATGAAAAACTCCAACGGTGCAATATGAAAAAAGATATTTTTAAGTTAATGGTACATTTTATCTTTTTGATGGGCTTGGTTTTGGCACTGGTAATTTTGGTAAGCAAGATGGTTTAAAGGGAGGTTTTAATATGCTGATTAAATTTGATGAAAAATATTTGACAATATCCGCTGAGATTACAAATTATGCAAAGCGTGAGGAAATGGAAAAAATTCAGCAGCTTTGCGGTGAAATTGTTGAAGTGATTAAGAGCGTTCGAGAAAGAAGGGTTGTGAAAGTATGAATGAATTGCAGATTTTTAACTACAACGGCAACGAGGTTAGAACTATCCAGAAGGATGGCGAACCTTGGTGGGTGCTGAAAGATGTGTGTACGGTGTTAGGAATCGTAGACCACAAGGTTGCCGCAAGGCGGCTTGAGGAAGATGAGGTGTGTCAGACACCCCTCACTGATTCACTTGGGCGGATGCAGGAAATGACGGTCATCAACGAAAGCGGCTTATACAACGTCATTCTCCGCAGTGATAAGCCTGAGGCAAAGCCTTTCCGCAAGTGGGTTACATCTGAGGTACTGCCCTCCATCCGCAAGCATGGGGCATATATGACCCCCGAAACACTGGAGCAGGCAATTCTGAACCCCGATATGATGATTAAGCTGTGTACGGCTCTGAAGGATGAGCAGGACAAGAATAAGGCGTTGCAGGCGGTCAATTCCTCGCTGACAGTCGATAACCAGATTATGAAACCGAAAGCGGACTATTTCGACGAGTTGGTTGACAGAAATCTGCTGACGAATTTCAGAGAAACGGCAAAGCAGCTGCAGGTTAAGGAAAAGGAGTTTATCAGATTCCTGCTGGAAAAGAAATTTATTTATCGGGACAAGAGAGGGAAGATTCAGCCTTATGCCGATAAAAACAACGGTCTGTTTGAAGTAAAGGAATTTTCCAATGAGAAAACGGGCTTTGCAAGCACGCAGACCTTGATTACCCCAAAAGGGAGAGAAACATTCAGATTGCTGTTTTTGAAGGCAAGCGCATAAGCAGAAAGAGCGTTCGAGAAATCGAGCGCTTTTTATATAAAAGAAAGAAGGAGGAAAGAATGATGTTTTTGATGGAAAACTGGTATTTGGTGGTTGCATTGATGGCGGTTACAGGGATGGTCGGTGTGTGCATCTGGCGGTTTCTGAAAATGCCAACGACGGCACAGAGGGAAAAAGTCAAGGAGTGGCTGCTGTGGGCGGTCACACAGGCGGAAGCGGAGCTGGGGAGCGGCACAGGCAAGCTGAAGCTGCGGCAGACCTATGATTTATTTATCCAGCGGTTCCCTGCATTGGCTATGGCGGTATCCTTCGACACCTTCTCCCTGTGGGTGGATGAGGCACTGGAGGAAATGCGAAAAATGCTGAAGGAAAATAAGGCGGTCAAGGAAATTGTGAAGGGGTGATTACATGGCGAAAAAAATGACAGGAAAAGAATTGGTAGCCTTCTGCCGTTCCAAAATCGGTACGCCGTATGTTTATGGCATGAAGGGCAAGGTTATGACAGAGCAGAACTATAAATTTCTGAAAAACACCTACGGGAAAATGGTCTGGCTGAGTGATAGGGAGAAAATCGGCAAGGTCTGCGTGGATTGCAGTGGTCTGATTTCGTGGGCGTGCGGCGTGACGCTCGGTTCGGGCCAGTGGAAGGCGAGGGCAACCAAAATCAACCCCATTTCCACCATCGAAAAAGCACCCATCGGGGCGTTGGTCTGGATGCAGGGGCATATCGGGGTTTATACCGGCATGAAGAATGGGCATCCGTATTATGTGGCGGCGGATGGTTCGGCTTACGGCGTGCGTGAAGTTCCCCTGCGGTGCAATAAATTCACGCATTGGCTGTTGGTCGAGGATGTGTTTCAATACGAAATGAGGGATGATGAAGTGGTAGAAAAATGCAAAATGATTATCAATGGGAAAGAGCATACGGTGGAACGGATCCTGAAGGATGGGACAAACTATATCAAAATTCGTGATGTGGCAGAGGCTATCGGGTATGATGTTACCAGTAAGGGCAGCATTGCTGTGCTGATGAAGAAATGATAAGTATACTTGCAATAATTCTATAGAATTTTGAAAGTTTAAGCGAAAATAAATAGAATTTGATTAAATAAAACAAAAGGAGCGAAAAAGTATGAACGAAAAGGATTTTTTGGAATGGTGTAAAAAAGAGGTTGCAGAGTACACAAACAAGCACTTGGACAAAAGCGATAATAAGAAGATTACTTCTGATGATGTTTTTATGGTGTGGTGCTGCAAGACGTTGCAGAACAATAAGGCGCTGCTTTCCACAACTCTTTTTGATGGTATGTATTATGAATGTACCTACAATGGAGATAAACAAGAAATGTACATCGACGCATATAAGAAATGGGAAAACTTCAAGGTGGCAAAATAATCGTTTTGTTGAGGTCAACAAAATGGTATAATGAAAGTGCTTAGGATTTCATAAAGAGTCATATATAGGCAATACAAATCGCTCCGGCTGGTAACCGGGGCACTCTGGATTCTTAGCTCAGTTGGTCAGAGCATCCGGCTCATAACCGGACGGTTCTCGGTTCGAGTCCGAGGGGATCCATTCTTTATGGGATTAGAAAAATAATATAACAATTAGGGGGGGATTGTTTTTAATGTGAAATAATGGTATTATTTTATCAATAATAATGTATATCAAGGAGGTTGTAATGAGTTACAAAACAACAGATGGATTGATGCGGCACCTTAGAAAAAACGGAATTGCAATCTCTGGAACCCCGGAAAAACAAAAGTTAGTTAATACAGGATATTTTCACGGGTATAAGGGGTATCGATTTTTCAAAGATGCACATAACAAACTACCGTTTTCATCATATAAAGAAGTATATGCAACGATACAATATGATTCCGCATTAAAATCATTACTATATGGAAAAATGATGTTCATAGAAACGGCTGTAAAAAACATTACGCTAGAGGGCATTCTTTGTAATGCGAAATCTGAAAGCATACAGGATATGTATGATAAGGTGGTAAGTGGGTATAAGAATTCTCCGGCTACCTATAATGATGATCAGAAGAAAAAACTGCAACAAAACAAATTAAATCTTCAAAATTCTATCCAGGCGAATCTTGCAAACGCATATAAGAAAAACAATCCGAAGATTACACATTTTTATAATAATGTTGGTTATTCTGGTGTTCCTATTTGGGCATTGTTTGAGATTATGACTATGGGTGATCTAGGATATTTGCTTTCGTGTTTAACATATGATGTGCGGAATGATATTTCTAAAAGAATTGGATTGAATCTTGCAAATGATACATATAGACAGTTAGTTTATAAATACATCTATGCGCTAAAGGATTTGCGGAATGCTGTTGCACATAATGCGGTTGTATTTGATACGAGATTCAGAAATTTTGATCCGAGTAGTGCAATGAAAGAATGTTTAAAAAAGGAATTCTGTTTGCCATATGTAAATTTCAAAACAATAGGTGACTATATAATTTTAGTGTGCTACTATCTTAAGATGCTTAAAGTGCCTAAAAAAGAGGTAAAAGCATTTATTCGTGAGTTTGAAAAAATAACAGAAACTTATCGCGCAACGGTTAATCCGGCTGTTGCGGCTATTGTTATACATCCAGATTTGCCTTCCAGAATGGAAATACTAAAAAATAATATATAATACTTGCATATTTTACCTTAAAGTAGTATACTATTACTACTAATTGGGGTATGTGTTTGCGGATACATACTTGAGGGAGTCGGGTTGCTGGCTCTCTTTTTTTGTTGTCAAAAAAGACAACTTGATACAAAATGCTGAATTTTGATAAGTTGAGTGGAAGAAGCACTGGAATAGTGTCAAAAAGGATAGAATTTTAATAACAAGCCCCTCTTTCGAGGGGCCTATTTTTTATTCCGTGAACAATTCTTTCCCAAGCCCGGCGGTGTATTTGGCACCCGCCGCAAAGCCTTTTTCCTCCGTTTCGGCAATCAAATCATTCAGCATTTCTTCTGCGGTAAAATAATCGTCCGCATTGAGTTTGCTTTTCAAAAATTCCTGCAATTTCTTCATCCTGTTCCCTCCTGTGTGATACTCCTGCATTTCCAGTTCTCTTTCGTGGCAGTAGCTGCGATATAAACCTTCGA
>OKRT01000134.1_pt1 | contig 30871 bp, 31 predicted proteins | sample 1601111 | NCBI WGS metagenome assembly OKRT01 (sample SAMEA3541572, study PRJEB24748) | human gut metagenome | biome: human gut; feature: human-associated habitat; material: faeces | place: China | collected 2012 | reverse complement strand
TGCTGAACTTACTGTAATCATCCTGACTGTAGTCACCGTCAAGGTTGCCGAAGGCATTTGGTTTAGCTACTACAGACCAAATCGTTGAAGCGATTGACATACCGTACATACCGCTCATAAAAGTAGCTCCAGTCATACTTCTGCTAATACCAAACCACGTAGGATTAGAAAAACCTATGGCAAAACCAGCAACCGTAAATAATATCTTACCTGTTTTTTTACCTTTACCCAAATTTTCACCTACTTTCTTCAAGGAGTTGATTTTATGAAATCTTTTTTTGTATTTTTAATATTAGTTTCTACCTGTAATCTTTGTTGTGCAGAAATCATCAAAACAATAAATACTTTTGACAAATCAGTCCAAACAATTAGTTTTTTTAAAATACGAAATTCAGACTATCCAGAAACTATTATCTTAAAAAAAATAGAAAACGAATACTACTTTCTTGCTAAAAAACCAAGCAGGAGAACGAATTATTTATCCAACCTAGAAAAACCTAAAGTCAAAATTGATGATAATATATTTTCTTTAGATTGTAAGATTTATGACTATGATTACTACCAGCATTTTTCATTTAAATTTTCAAATGAAATTATAAATAAAATTAAAACAGCAGGTTCAATTATTTTTCAAATGCCTGTGCTTGTTCACGAAAATATTTTTATTGATTACTATAATTTTTCTATTTCACAACCTATCCTCGATGAATGGAAACAAGTCATTACCATGGAATAATATCAAATAATTTTATGCTGTAAAAAAGAACTGAGTTCGATATTGTATCGAACTCAGTTCTTTTATTTTGTGATATACATTTTTGATCTTCTTGATGACCGTCGTTAAAAATGTTACCTGATGAGTTTGGTTGCCAACATCCTTCTGCAGATATCTTTCGCCGTTATAGGGGTTATGCCATACTTGCAAACCGCCCCATTTTCTAGTACCATAGATTACAGGAATAACTGCATCCTGTGAGATGTCGTTGGTGGTAGTGCTGAACTTACTGTAATCATCCTGACTGTAGTCACCGTCAAGGTTGCCGAAGGCATTTGGTTTAGCTACTACAGACCAAATCGTTGAAGCGATTGACATACCGTACATACCAGCTGCAAACCAAGCTCCTTTCATTGCTTTATCAATACCAAACCAAGCTGGATTAGCCGCACCTAATGCAAATCCCGCAACAGAAAATAATATTTTGCCTGTTTTTTTACCTTTACCCAACCTCTCACCTACTTTCTTTTAGGAGTTGATTTTATGAAAAAATTTTTAACAATATTATTTGTGATGTTATTTATCAATAATCTTTCTTATGCCGAAATTATCCAGCAAAAAAATGATTTTGACGAAACGAATATTACGATGAGTATTTTTGAAAAAGATGTATTTTCATTTAGTGAAAATATGCCAAAAGAAATTTCATTCAAAAAATTAAATGTACCCAAAACAGACCCTTTGTACATTATTATTTTTAAAACTAGATTTGTTTCAAAGGAATTATATGTGGATTTAGAGCCTGTAAAAATGAAAGTAAACAACGACATCAATGAAATATATTACATCTTTCCTCATATAAATGACCACGGAGAACGTTGGAGATTATCATTATCCCTTTCATCTAATATTGTCAATGCAATAAAAAAAGCTGATTCTCTAGATTTTCAAATCCCAATCTATACAACAGACAAAATACAGGTGAAATATACTGAATATACTCTTCCTAAACCAGTATTAGACGAATGGAAGCAAGTCATCGCCATGGAATAACGAAAGAGAGCCTAATGGCTCTCTTTTTTATTGCCCGCGCAATAATATTAACTTAACCTGAATTCTTTCGGCACTGCCAGAAAGCCGCTGTAATGCTGACGATTGCCATACTTTTCGCACATCTCCGGAGTTTTATCGCAGTTGCGTTGTAGGGTCGCCGTATCTAAAATAGCTCCTAAAAACGGATACTGCGTCACGACATAGTGATTACCGTCATTATTATCAATAAAATTATCTTTGATCAGTTTGGTTTCGTAACCGATCGTAATAAGTCCGTTTTTATAGTAGCCTTCGGCAATATCTGCAGCATCGAGTTTGATTTTATTGGGCAGTGAGAGCAGCGGTTCGACATCAACCTTCCGTAAGTCTTTGTCCATACCGCACTGTTCGTCACCAAACGCTGCATTACAAAAATACTGCGTGATCCTGCTGGGAACCTTGTTATTGGGAAAGGCAGCTTTTACTGTAACCGTAAATTCGCCATTGCTATAGGTTGGTGTATCAAGATAGCCATAAAAAACTGTCATAGCTATTTCTTCGTCTTCCAGACTTTCCGGGTACTGAATACGGAAGATTTCGACATAACGGCCGCGAAAATCAAAACCTTCCAGCAGCGCTGTTATTTTGCTGTTATCAGTATCGGCTATTTTCAATTCCACGTTGTCGATCTTAGCGTCAACTGAAGATTTGATCGTGCCACGCTGCACCGGAACAGGATAATAATCACAACCGCCAAAGGTTATGACCTCATCACAGTTGCAGATACGGATGATGCCTGTTTTTAGATGCAGCACATAGAGTTCAATAAAAAAAGAGCTGGACTGCTCTTTGGCTGCTGCCATGCTGATAGGTAGAATTTTCATAAATTGACCACCCTCAATGTCAGCTCTACAGAAATCTTGCCGATAATGCGTCCGCGCTCATCAAAGCCCCAGGTATCAGTGGGTGCATAGTCGCTGGTAAACTGGCAGACAAACTGCTCCCCATTATAATTAAAATAAAACCGCTTCGACTTGCGGTGTTCCATGTAAAATGCTTCTAATGACGCCATTTCGGCAGCCATGCTTTCAAAGGTCATTTGAAAGGTAATGATCGGATTTATGCCAATTTCCTGTACCTGAAAGGCTCCTGATTCAAATTCGATAGTCCTGTCCAGATACTGGACACTGCGTTTTACTTCGCTTCTGGGTGTAAAAGTAAATGTTTTCAAGCTGTCACCTTCTTTCTGTAACCACTTTTAAAAAAGAGGTTGTTTTGCCTGAGCCTGACGATCATGGATTTTTGAAACTGCTGTAAGACAGTCAATACTTTATGTTCACCAACGTAAACTCCGGTATGGCCTTCGCCGTTGATTTCATATAAAACTATATCGCCGTACTGCATATCATCGACATTTTTGACGCGTGTAAAGTACTTATGCATAAACCGCGCCAGTCGATATGGTTCGTGCACATACCAGTCTTTGGCGATCGGTCTGCCGTCGCGCCATTCTAAATTGATACCGTGTTCATGATAAAAGAGCTGGCACAGGCCAATACAATCGACGCCGTTATAATCGACGCCCAGAAATTTATAGGGCAGACCGACAAACTTTTTGAGATCCTGTTTTTCCATTTTGCACCTGCCGTCAGGCCCTGCGTCCCATAGCGTTGTTTTTAGACAGTACGGCCTGCAAAATATCTGAGTTTTCGTTCAGGTATTCGGCAAAGCTGCGGGAATCGAGCGCCGTAATAACGACCTGTGTCGGCGCTTTGGCTGTATTATCCATCGCCCGCATGGCAACAGTTGCCAAAATTTCGTTGCTGCGGCGGTCACGGATGCTGTTGACTTCCTCACCGACCTGCAAAGTGCGCAGTACTTCGTCGTCTTTGAGCGCAGGCACTAAACCAATACGCCCTGCCATAACATTGCCGCCGCTGTGCATTGTACCTATAGTATTAGATGATATAACCGCATCGGATATCATGTTTGCATTGCTGAGAACAGTTATCCCCCCAACCGTTATAGAACCGCCGTTTGTTATTCCCGAGGTTGTCACACCTATAGCTGCCGGAAGTTTTTCTTTTCCGCCAAATAGTCCCAATACTAATCCTAACAATGAGGCTTCGGCTTTAACTTTAAATAAGCGTTGGATAGCTTCACGCGCCAGATCTTTCCATAAATTAGACCAAATGGATCGCAGTGTATTACCCTGAATAAAGAAGTCCACAGCAATGCCTGCCAACCCCTCGCGGATCTGCGCATTCTTTTGATATTCAAGGTCTCGCATTTGTCCTGCATGTTCAGCACGTAAAACTTTTTCAGCGTCTAACAAATTTTTGATCCGATGATATTCTGCCATATCATTTTTAGCTTTGTCACTTTGAAGTTCTTTTTCCCAGTTATAAATTTGCTGTTCCTGCTCGATCATGACCTGCTTCAGATATTCAATCTGAGCCACAGTGGCCCGTCGCTGTTCATCCGAATTCAAAGGAGTTCCCAGCGCCTTTGCTTTGATTGCGTATTCGTTCTGCATGGTAAGCATCTTTTGCGCATAAATATCTTCCGGTTTTTTAGAAACATACATGGACTTTAGATTTTGCTGTACACTACGCTGTTCCTCATCCAGATTTTTTATCTTGTTTTCAATTTCGGCCATTAAACTTAAAAGACTGCTCAGTTCCTTAACAGAACTGATGGTCTCTTTATTAGCAGCAATGCGCGCGGCTTTGACATCATCAGCAGCACTGGTATCATAGCCGATCGCTGACATCAATTCAGAATTTTTTACTATTTCACTGTCAAAATCATCCTGTAAGTTTTTCATGAAATCCTGCAGCTTTGTTTTTTCTCCTGCCAGTTCACTCAACCGTCTATTGTAAAGATCTATTTTCTCAGCCTGCTTTTCGATAGTTGTACCAAACTCATTTTCTTCGTCGATTATTTTTTGCATATCGGCAATATATTGCTCATCAATTGGCTTAGCCTCATACATCAATCGGTTTCTCTCGGCAAAGTTTTTGTTTTCGGAAACCATTTTATTGTAATCAACCGCTTGCGCGCCTGCCAGCATGCCATAACCGCCGCCATAGCCTTGCCCAAAATCTGCTGACGGCTGCGGCATATAATTATTAATCTGTTCTCTATGACTAAGCTGTGCTAGCAGAGTAGCTTCCTGATTTCTGAGTTTGGCCAGCTGCGCTTCTGTAGCAAAATATTTGTTTCTGGCATTATCATAATCAGTTTTGGCATTTACATAGGCCACTGAACTCGTATCCCGCCCCTCGGCTTCTAAAAAAGCTTTACGCTCTTTCATAATTCGGGCCTGTTCTTCCATCTCAGCCTGATATTGAGCCATTTGGCGACGTACTGTTTCCAGTATAATTTGTGATTTATCTACATCCTTTACTTTGTCTTCAAAAAAATTATAAGCACCGTTCACTGCTTGAACTGCGGCTCCAATTTCTGCAATAGTTTTTAACGCTATCAGCAATGGTACTGCCATACTGATCCCCTCACTTTCCCGGCCTGCAATGCTACGACTGCACCAATGCCTTGCCTGTCTGCTGCCAGCTCTGCTTCGGCAAGAGTCAGGATAGTTTTGAATAACAACAGCAGTTCCGTACCGCCTTGAAAGGCCGCTACAAATTCCGGCTGTAAGTTTTTCAATCCCTTTAACAGCTCTGTCAGTACAAGCATCAGGTTTTGTGCTGCGGTGGTGTTGCTTTGCTGCAGCTTTTCCAGCAGCTTGTCACCTTGCTGCTTCAAGGCCAGTAATTTTTGTTCTATCTTAGCTGCAGATTTTTTATACTGCACTGCCGAAAAGTCCTGCGTGCTAAATGCCGTCTGCATTTTTCTCTGCAAAGAGTCATACCCGCCAAACAACGCTCCCAAATTGGCAGCATCAAAACAGCCGGCAGCAATATCAGGCAAAAGTTTTTCGCCCTCTTTGTCAGCAGCTTGCTTCTGCGCTGCTTCTAAAATCACCTCCTGCAAGCGGCGTAATTGTTTTTGTCCCTGTGCATCCAGGCAATAACAGTCAACGCCTAGTTTATTCAGCTGCATTGCTGCATCAGCCGTTCCCATCCACAACAGCAGCACCCGCAAATAACGGCCGGCTTCTTCACCTTGCTTCTGAGAACATTCCATGAAGGCCACCAACAGCGCCTGCAAATACGAAAAGTCTATCCCAGAGCGGTAAGCAATGCCGCCTGCCTGTTCATTTGCTTCAGCAAGCTGCTGCGCTGTCATACCATATTCAGCACTCAATTTGCCCCAAATGTCGATTATTTCATTAGCAGTTTGTTCGGCATCATAAGCCGAAAGCAATTTTGCTGCATACTGGCGTAGAACAGATGCCAACGCCGTAGCGGCAGCTTTAAGTTCCATTTCGCCAACATGAGCAAGCTTGAGCGATGCACGCACCAGCGCTTTGACTGTTTCTTCGTCCTGATAATACTGCCGCCACAGATCAGCAACAGCAAATGTTTCCTGCACAGCTTTTTCATATGCAGACATAATATTAAGAAAATCTGCTGCCAGAAGATACATGGCGTCAGTATCTTTATCAGCTATCTGCGGCGTAATTTTATTGCCGCCTAAGTCAATTTCTGACAACGCCTGCAGCTTTGCTGGCAGATCGCCAAAAAGCAACGTAAACAGCTCCTGCTGTCCTGCCTCCTCAGCTCCGCAGCGTAATTTGGCAATAAAATAATCTACGTCGTTAAAATCAATATTGGCAGCACTGTTATTTAAACCAAAGGCTTCCTGTAAAAGCTCTGCTTCTCTGTGCAGCTGCTGGTAACCCTGCACTGTCTTACGCAGGCTGTCGAGCAATGCGCCGTTATCATTATTGTTGTTTTTTTGCACTTCTTTATATAAAACACCTGCCTGCCGCTCAGCGGCAGCCAACGCCTTTTGATAATTAAACAATGTCGCCGTTACATTTGTGCCCTGCAAATCCTGCTGCTGTGCATTTTGCAGTGCCTGATGCTTTTTTGTCACGCTTGCAGCGCTTTTATCAAGACTGTTTTTTAATGCTGCGGCAGTACGCAGCGTACCTGCGCAATCGTGCAGGAGTTTCACTTTGCTGATCTTGCCGTCAGTTTCTAATTTATCTATGTTCATTCATGCACCTCATTTTACTCGATCTGACCGGAATCGATCAAATACTGGATTGCATCGGCACCGGAATAGGTCGATGAATCCTGTGCCTGCATCTCTTCGTTATTCTTTTTGCAGCCAGCTAAAACATATTCCAGCTGCGGTATCGACAGCTCCATCACATCACGCATGGTCATGGACGTGTTTTGAATGATGGAGGCATACAGCTGATTCCATTCTGTTACGCCGTCGTCGTCGTCAGATTCTTTTTTTTTAAGCTGGAAATGTCATAGAAAACTTCAAATACCTGCCGGGCCAGCGCCAGATCTAAAAATTCTTCGATTTGTTCCCTCTTATATTTCTCGTCAAACGCCAGCACCAAAATATCAAGCATAGCGTTCCAGGCAGTATCTGTATAGTCAACGCCGCCGTTTTCAGCAGTGGTATCAAAGCTGAAAATATTGTCGATAATGGCAAAGTCGTTAAACAGCGGTGTAAGTTTTCTGATTTGATCTTTATGTTTTAATTTGGCAGGATAGATCCTGCGGGTAATGCCATCACGGCATTCCACATCTTCATAGGCTGTAAAAGGGTCTTTGATTTCTGTCATTGTCATCCTCTTTCATCTAAAAAAATAAAGGAAGTGCTGTTTAAGCACTCCCTTTGGTAAAGTTTTTAGTCGACGTAGCTTACAGAGTAAGATACGAATTTTTTGTCACCGCGCAGCGGATCAACAGATTTGAAGTTCAGCTCAGGAGCAGTCGCTTCACCGCGTGCATAGCTGAGAGTAAGACCGCCTTCGCAGCGGGCTTTGTAAACGCGGGTCGTCAGCACTGCTTTGCGGCCGTTCGGCAGCTCGGTCGGCTGGCTGGTGTGCCGCAGTTCCACATAACCAGGTACGGAAGTGGTTTTGACATCGACAGTAGAACCGTCAGTCACAGTATAGACATAATCGATATGCACCTGAGTACCAGCAGTAAGGTCAGAGCTGAAATCCAACACGCCAGCACTGGTCACAGCAAAGGTTTTCGTACCAGTGGGAGAACCTTCAACGCGGGCCAGACCAACGCCGTCTACGACAGCGATCACAGATTCAACTTCCACACCGGAGTCTACCAGTAATTTATTATCGCTGGCTTTGACAACAATGTCTTCACTGCCAAAAGCAAAAGCGCCTTCAGCCACTGCTTCGCCCTGAGATGCGGCTACCACATTCAGGTCAAAGCAGGCATTTTTAAATTTGAAGCTGGCAGACTTTTCCTTGATGTAGTTGTAAATGGGAAACAAGCCGTCGCCGCCAAATACATCTTCCATAGTCGCAGTCACTTCGATAGTCATATCCTGCAGAGAACCCAGCTTTGCAGAAACCTTGCCGTCGCCGGAAAGCAGGAATGCTTCCCCAACACCGTGCAGAACTAAATTTTTTGTATCAATTTTTGCCATTAATAAACACCATCCTTAATTTTTATTTTCCGTCAATCAACGGGTTATAAATCAATCTATATTTGCAAACACCGTCAGCACTAATGCTCTGCTGACCTTCTGAACTGAGCAGGATCTCGTCATGCCCTGACAGAAGCTGCCGAAAACGTTTGGACAGCAATCCGGCATTTAACAGGGTATCAGTATAGATGTCTACATAAAGCTCGCCTTTATTGACCAGCCAGTTATACTCCAGCTTTTCAGCGCGTGTAAAATAGTAAGCGATAAAGGGGACTTCTGCGGCAGTTACCGCTTCGTCCGCCTGACATTCAAGCCTTAACTTATTCTTTAATACGTCTGTATTTGTGTTATCCGTAACACTCAGCATTCTCATTATTTCTTCATCGGCGACGCACCAGTCAAAAATATCGTTCAGTAAATCAAAACTATTGCGCATCAAGCACCTCCTTTAAGCTTTTACAGCGCGCCGGCTGTAATTTTTAGATTATGGTAAACTTCATCGATACCGATATTTCTATTTTTTACTCATGTTGATTGATAGATATGCCGGCCCGGGCAGCAGATTCCCGCACCGGTTCCGGCTGACTGCGGTCAGTTATAAGCGGCATGCCGTCCCACCCAATCCAGGCACACTGACCACAAAGACCTTCGACAGCAATTTTATATTTTGCTGTTATCAAAAGCTCATCCAAAGCCTGTGTTTGCGCAAACAGGTCCAGTTATTATTTCATCCTTCACCTATATATGAACTTTAGCTGTTTTTTATACCCTGTTATCAAAAATATTTTTCAACTTATACTTCTCAGCTTACTCTGTTGGCAGCAATGATCTGTTCGAGCCGGTCTTTTTTCCAGGGCTGCAGCAACGGTCTTTCGGTACGCATCTCGCGGCGGCTGCATTTTTTGCCGCAAAGTGTACAAACTGAATCCGAGTTGGTATTATGCAGATATTCGGGCATATGACAGGCAGTTTGTGTCTTAAAAACCTTTCGCCCGAATCTGGTCTGCCATGAACTGCCGACAGCCAGCTTCATTTCCTGTTCGAAAGGCTGCCCCACTCCCAGCGCTTTCTGCGCTTCCTGAGCGATTTGCGGCAGCAGCAAAATCTCTTTAAAAGCTTTCAGCCTGATACCAAATCTATTTTGCAGTTTCCGACGCACGCTTTTGATGGTTTTAAAAATCACCGGCTGGCTGATGCCAAGACTGCGGGCAGCGGCCATAGTGTTTTTGCCGCATTGCAGATAGGCCTTCAATATTTCCAGCTGTCTTGCTGTCAGCGCAGTTTCCATTCTCTGCCACAGTTCAAGCAGCTCCGTCAGCCTTTCCCGTTCCAGCAAAACAGCTTCAGGATTATTTTTATTGGAAGCGATACTCAAATCGACGAATGTCAGTTTCATTTTCAGTTTTGTTTCCTTACTGCTCTGCGAGCTTTCCTGATACTTGCCCAACCTGCTCAGATCTCCTGCCGCCTGCTGTTCTGTCACTTCGCCTGCCTGCACAGCGCTGATAATATCTTCTATCGTATATCTGGCCATATCAAAACTCCTTTCGTTTTGCAGTTATGCCGTAATAACAGCAAAACTGCAGATCTATAATCACTGTCTCATTGCCGATCAACCGGTTGCCTCTGGCATTGCGTACATTTTGTTCCCGCATTTTCTGCGTATTCAAGAAGGTCGACGCATCGGCATATTTTGCAAACCACTGCTGCGCTTCACTCTTTTTCCCAACTATCAAGGCATAATAGCATTCACTCTTAAACCTGACAAAATACGCATGCACTTCGATGCGTTGTTCCTGTTCATCCATCTTCCCACCTCTGTTTTTAGAATAAAATAGAATTTTTAGAATCAAAAGGGCATAAAAAATAAACCCTTCTATCAGCAGCACTGTTCATTTGTAAAAACTCATCTTTTGTAAACTCTGCTTCTTTCATGATGTAATTTTCCTGATGATATTGATATAAATAAGTTTTTGTTCCAGCTCGTCAAAGCCTCTTAAAAACTGCTCGACCTCGTCAACACTTGTAAGTGTTTCTCGAAAAAGCCTGGAACCGCCAAAAAAAATAAATTCTACAATATACATCTTTGCTTCCCTTCCTTTACGACCGCCCGTTGACATCTTTTTTCTTACCTTGATACGATGACCGCAGGCGTTTTATATGCAAACTTTTGTTCGTTTTATGATACAATTATACTCTTTCAACTCGAACATTGTCAACTATCATTTTAATATCAAAAAGCTGTTTCTCATACTTTTAAAGTCTGATACAGGCGCCAATTTTGCTTGACAAGCAGTTTTCTTTGTCATTCCTCAGTATAGCGCTGATTTTTTTCAGCCCGGTTTTTTTATTTTTCGTCCATTTTCTTTTGTTCGTTTTTTGTTCGTATTTATAAGCAAAATTATTGTGTTTTTATCTGCTAATAAAAAAAGACACCCGTAAGAGCGTCTTTTCATTCCTGCTATTATCATCAACTATCCGTACCAGATCCATTAGCTATAAAGAGCAAATACACACCTTTATTCTAACGATTTCCAAAAACATCATATTCTGTTATCGTTATTTTATCACTCATAAATCTTTTTTCAGTATCTCTGTAAAATTCAACTTTTATTTTCTCCCATTTACCCTTCTGATAGCCATAGTAAAAGCGCCAGTGCTGCATAGCATTAGAAAGATATGATTTCTCTGCTTTGGAGGCTTCTTCTTTGGTAGGATAACTGCCTGTAAATATTTCAGTGTATCGCTCAACATCAAGTATGCCTATATAAGGGTACATGACAGAATCATTTTTTTTAACATCCAAAGAATAAACAGGTTCCAGATTCCGCACCTTGAACCAATGTCCTGAACCCTGCAGTCCATGTTTAGAGGGATCAAAATAACGTATGTGGACAGCATCTTTTTTATAGGTAGCGAGAACAGGCTGCATAATATCCTGCACATGCACTTTAAAAGAATCCACTACAACCTGCTCATCAGCTAAACAAGAAGCGCAGACCAAAAGCAATGCCATAATTAAAATCAGCAAACGTTTTGTCATTTCTCTCACCCTTTCAGCTTGATTATACAATGCTGAAATTTTACATTAAATCAAATTTACAATGCAACTTCTTTTATTTTCTGAACTGCTGTTACAAAAAGCTCTGTCAACGCAGAGGTTTTTGCTTAGCTGTTTATATCAGAAATTACGCTGATAGCTGATACCGACAACTTTAGCATAGTTATCATGGCTGCGGGCGGTATCATAAGTATCACCCGTATGTCCTTTGATACTCAACCCATCAATATCGATAAAGCCCAAGGTCATGGCAAGTGTCTGTTTTTTATCGTGGTACTGGAAGCCCAGACTGTAGGTGCGGCGGGCACCGGTCGGCACGATAAAATCGGCGCCGTCAAAAGGTATTACCGATTCATCATAAGCATAACCGCCCATGATGGTATATTTGTCACTCAGTTTATGTTCTACGCCCAAAGCATAACGCCAGCCGTTGCTCCAGTTTTTCTGACTATAACTGCCTGGAATAGTCCCACCAGGTATACCCATAGGATCATCAAAACTGATATTCAAAGCATCATAGGTACTCCATTTGGTATAAGTACCGTTCAGTTCTACCCGGGTCCGATCATCGAATTTATGGTTGTAACCAATAGCCCAGCTGTCCGGCAAAGTAACTTTTCCATGCGCTTTGGTAAAATGATCACTTCCTGTAATGCCGCTGCTGTAACCTCTAAAATCTGCATCCATAGTATGGGTCACTTTGCTGCGGTAAACCAGTCCGATCTCATTTTTAGAATCAAAAGCATAATTGGCAGCCGCATTCCAGCCCAGGGCCCAGCTTTCTCCTTTTGTTTGTGTAGGAATAATGCCCAACGCATTTTTTTGCAGTTCCAGACCCACATAATTGACTTCCGCCCCCACGGCCGCACTCCACTTGTTATCAAACTTGCGGGCATAGGTCGGCGTCAGGCTGGCGCCGTTCAAGCGAGAGAAAAAGGCATTAGATGCAACTTTAGAATCCCGTTCAAATTCTGAGATCATGCCGAAACGGCTGAACAACCCTATACCAATCCAGTCTTTGTCGTTGAGCTGTTTGACATAGTAATTGCCGGGAGCCCAACCGGCATGTACGACGTTTTTACCTTCGTCAATAGGCTTTCCTGTAGCGTCATAAGCCGTATATTTGCCATGCGGGCTGATATAAACCGCACTCTGTTTAAAAGCTTCGCCCCGCACTTTGGTGATCGACGCCGGATTGTAGGCAATATTGGCGGCGTCATTCTCAGCAAACATTCGCGCTCCGCCCATAGCCACGCCTTCAGCTGACCACTCGTTGATCGCAAAGCCTTCGGCCCCAGCATCGACAGCCGGCACAGACAAAACACAGGCCAACCCTATTATCGTAAAATGTTTCTTTAAAAACAAAACAGACACCTCACAATTAACAAAATTTTCCAATATTAATAACAATATTTTAACAGCTTTTGCTTTTTATTGTGGAGAAAGTTTTAATCCAACAATTAAATTATTTTTTATAATATATTTAGCTTGCATTTTTCAACCTTTTACGTCATAATATTAGTTGAAAGTTCAACTAATATGGCGGTGAATATTATGACAAAACTGCATAATGACCTGCTGCGTGACATCGGCACGCTGGCGCGCACGATCCACTATCTTCACGATCTGCATTTTAAGGAACTGGCGCTGCAGCGGGGACAGTTTATTTTTCTGACCCGGATCTGCGAAAATACGGGTATCAATCAAAACGATTTATCGCTCTTATTAAAAGTCGATAAATCTACGACTGCCAAAGCTGTCCAAAAATTGACCGCTGCCGGTTATATAAACAGGCAGCGCAGCAGCGAAGACCAGCGGCACTGGCAGCTTTTCCCAACAGAAAAAGCTCTCCTGCTCTACGATCAAATCATCACTGAAGAAAACACCAGCCTGCAGTTGTGTCTGCAAAATTTTACAGCGTCAGAACGCAAAGAATTGAACAGGCTGTTCAAAAAAATGTGTGCCAATCTGGAAACACACTGGCAAAAAACAAAGGGTCAAAAACAAAGAATCGAGGTGCAATGATGCTGCGTTTGGCAACTATGCAGGATTTAACACGGATCATGGCTATCGTGCAGGCTACGGTCATGGAAATGCACGCTTACGGCAACTACCAGTGGGACGAGGTTTATCCAACTGAACAGGATTTTGCCTCAGACATCACCCAAGGCGATCTTTTTGTATCAGAAGCTGAAGGACAGATCTGCGGCCTGATCTGCATCAATCAGACCGAACCAGCTGTTTATGCTGATGCCGGCTGGACTTTGGCGGAAAAAGCCCTGGTCCTGCATCGAATGGCAGTTGACCCGGCCCTGCGCGGCCGCGGTACCGGCTCTGAATTGCTGCAGCAGGCTGAAACGCTCGCTCTCAGTCTGGGACTGCGTTATTTAAAAACAGATACCTACGCCCTGAACGAAAAAGCTCAGCAGCTGTTTCTAAAGCACGGCTATCATTTCTGCGGTGAAATCCAGTTCCGTAAAATGGAGCACCAGTTTTACTGTTATGAAAAAGTACTGTAAAATAAAAACACACCCTTTAAAAAGGGTGTGTTTTTACTTATAAAGCAGGGTCGTCCACGCCGTTGGCCTTAAAGGCATTGGCCCTGTCGATGCAGGTGCCGCATTCGCGGCACGGCCTGTCGCCGCCTTCATAGCACGACCAGGTATATTGATAAGGAGCACCCAAATTCAGTCCCAGCTCCACTATCTGCGCTTTATTTTTATTCAGCAGCGGTGCTTCCAGATGACACAATTTACCGCTGCCTTCATAAATGGCAGTATCCATAGCCGCATAAAACTCCGGCGTACAATCCGGATAAGCCCGTCCAGCCGCATCGTCAGCATGAGCGCCATAACAGATCGCATCAGCTCCCAATGAAATGGCAATAGCGGCAGCAGCGCTGATCAAAAGGCCATTGCGAAACGGTACATAAGTCGCTACCGTACCTTCGCCATGCTCAGCCAGCTGCTGCGCGTAGCTTTTATGTTCGATGGCTTCACTGCTGGCTGCCAGCAGTGAGCAATTACTATAGGACATGATGCCGGCAATATCCTGCTCCAGTAAACGTACACCATAATAAGCCGCAACCTTACGGGCTGCTGCCATTTCCCTGCTGTGCTTCTGCCCGTAAAAAACACACAGCGCCGTGACATTTTCCGCACCGCAGACCTGCACAGCCTGCGCCAGACAGGTGGTGCTGTCAATACCGCCGCTTAATAACACTACTTTTTTCATACTGCAACCTCCGTCACAGATCGCGCCTGATGATGGCAGGCGGTAATTCTTCCCAGGGCTTGTATTGAATCGTGCTGCAAAATACATAAGCCTTATAACGGTCGGCAGCTGTTTCAGCCGCTGCCGCTTTGGCCAGATCACGCTCACCAGCTTCACTGACCGGATAATACCTGAAAGCCTCCGCAAACAGCTGTGCCGCTTTTTCGTCATCACCATTATTATGTTCATGCTCAGCTAAAAATTTATAGGCAAAATAACGGTAAGGATTGATACCGTCGTTTTCAGCTTCCAGCTCCAGCATCTTTTCCGCTTCCTGTACAGCCTGCTCTTCTTTGCCTACCTCACGCAGAATCGCCAGCCGGCGATAAAACATATCGCCGCGGGAAGCGCTGCGGAAGGGATGTTTATAGGCCCGGCTCAATGCATAGGCCTGATCCAGATAATTCAAAGCGGCATCCTCATTATGGGCCAACTTCCAAACGATTTCAGCTATATCCCGCAGGCACAGCACTTTATGTTCAGCTTCGCTGAGGCCCATTTCCGGTGCATCCTCCATATCAGGCTCCACATCAAGTATCGTTGCCAGGACATGCATCGCGGCTTCTACCTCATCCATCCAATATAAAGCGCGCCCCACCGTCGAGCGGCAGCGCCAGTCGTTATAGTTGCTGATCATACCGCGAGGGACCGGATATTCACCGCCGGCCACATGGTTCACACACGCCTGCCATTCCTGTTCGTTCATAGTCAAGTCACACTCCTTACTGATTCTTATATTATTATTGTAGCATATTGCCGCCGCAGCGGCCTAAATAAAAATAACACCCTCCTGCTTTTACAGCCTTTGCAAATAAAAAAGCGGCTGCCCGGCCGAAGCCAAAAGCAGCCATAAATAAGGGAAAGCGTTTTTAAAGCAGACTCACTTTTCGTTGCGCACATAACGGCGCGGCATCCGCGGACTGACGCTGCAGACCAGCTCGTAGCAGATAGTACCTGCCCACTGTGCAACCAGTTCCATCGGCAAATCTTTGCCGCCGAAAACGGTGACTTCGTCGCCCACTTTGACCGGAGGCAGGTCGGTAACGTCAAGCATCACCTGATCCATACACACGCGGCCCACGATAGGAGCCCTGCCGCCGCCAACCAGCATATAGCCCACGTTGGAAAGACGTCTGTTGACGCCGTCGGCATAACCGACCGGCACCGTGGCAATAACACTGGGACGGCTCAATGTATAAGTACGCCCATAACCGATAGTCGCACCGGCAGGCAGGCTTTTGACAAAGCTTACCGTCGATTTGACCGTCATGACAGGCTCAAAATCTTTATAACAATCGCTCATATGCGCAGGATGCAAACCATACAAAGTAATACCTTGACGCACCATATCCATCTGATATTCACGCAGTTCTGTCAAAGCGGCACTGTTGGCGATATGTGCCAGCGGTACCCTGATACCCTTCTCCCTGATCAGCTTCAGCGCTTCCTGGAAGCGTTCAAACTGATGCGCGGCATAGGCTTTGTCATCAGCATCTGCCGTTGCAAAATGCGAGAACACTCCTTCGATCTCAATGCCAGGCAGCGCCGCGGCCTTAGCCGCAAATTCACCCGCATCGCGAACATGTACGCCGATCCGATGCATACCGGTATCAATAGCGATATGGATCCTGGCTTTTTTATTCAATTTAACAGCCGCTTCGTTAAGGGCATATAAACGTTCTTCGTCAAAAACGGCGTGACTGATATCAAACTGCACTACAACATTGGCAGCTCCCGGCTGCAGCGAACCCAGCACTAAAATAGGCAGCCTGATACCTGCTTCACGCAGCTCAAGACCTTCCTGCAGCAGCGCTACGGCCAGAAAATCAGCGCCGTTCTTTTCGGCTTCGCGGGCTACCGCTACCGCGCCATGTCCGTAAGCATCAGCCTTGACAACGGCACACAGCTTAGTATGGGGATCAAGATTGCTTTTGGCGATCTGCACGTTATGCGCCACGGCATCAAGATTGATCTCGGCCCACGCGCCCCGGTCGATATGATACATAAAACTAAACCCACCTTCACAAAAAAACGCAGGACACGTACGTCTGCGTGCGCCTGCGGCTGATACAAAATCCAATGACCTTATGGTCAAATTATATGCTTTTTAAAATGATTTGTCAATAATCTGCAAGGCTTCGACGCCGCAGGCGTCTGCCATTCCACCGCTTATTTGGAGGCAGTTTCCTGATCCTGTCCGTGACAGCTGGGTCCGCAGCCATTACAGCCGCTACAGCCGGCACAACCGCCGGAAGATGTTTTTTTGAAGACGCTGCGCAGTGCCAAAATTGCCAGAGCCACTAAAATACCGCCAATAATATAATCAGCCATTTTTACACCTGCTTTCGTTCACGCTGCGCCATTACGGCTTCTGCCGCAGACGCTTTATTGCACCATAAATTTAAATTTGCTCAGGTTAGCTTTCGCTAACCACATTGTACTACGTTCCTGCTTTTTTGGCAAGCACTTAAAATATTTTTTACAGATAAGACAAATATTTTGAAACCAAAAAATTTAAAATATTTTACAGGAAAATCAAGCTGCAGCCACTTAAGCTTCTACTTTCCAGCGATCGAAAAAGCTCAGCCTGCTTTCATACAAATGTACAAACCGCCCTACTAAAACTGCGGCCACTACTGTACCGGCTCCAACTCCTTGTAATGTACCGAATTCCACCCAGGAAATAATAATCGCTAAAGTGACCAGCGATATATCGAAACAATTTTTGATCAGGCTGAACTTTTTTTGAGTAACAAACGCCAGTACACTGACCACACCTTCGCCCGCAACTAAAAAGATTTTAGCGCGCACCTCCAGAAAAACACCCAAAGCCAAGACAACAATACTTAAAAGGCAAGCAAGCCATTGTTCCAGTGCACTGCCCGGTATAAACCAGTCCAACAGACCCATCGAAAAATCAATGCTGCAGCCAAAAGCCAGCGTCGTCAGCAGCTGGCCCACCAGCTCCCTTACATAAAGCGCCCTAAGAATAAGCGGCTGCGCCAGGATCATAACAATGTTCATCATGATCGTAATATCACCCAAACTAAAAGGTAAAAACATACTCATAACCCACGGCACACTGGAAATCGGCGATGTGCCCAAGTCGGCCTTACAGGACAGAGCGATACCAAAAGTCATTAAAAATATCCCCACGGCAAACATCGCCAGCCGCGGCTTAAAATGCTGATTATGGACTGATCCCAATTTACTTTTCCTTCTTTCAAAACATAACAGGCAAGCTCCAAATAAAAAAACGGTTCTCAGCATGCAAGAAACCGTACGCTCAAGCCATTGGATTGTATCTTTATTTTACCATAAATCATGCGAATATAAAATATGACCCGGCATCTACAAATAAACGTCCGCAGCAAAAGCAGAAAGCCTGCCGATAAAAGGCAGGCTTTCCACACAGGGACACAAAAGGGTGAACAGGAAAAAGAGATTTTGAAAAAGTTGTTTTTTAGAAGCTGTAAGTTACATTGAGCATAAATTTGCTGTTTTGAGCATGACTGCCTTTCTGGCAGGCATAGCCTAAGCCATAAGTCCAATCACCTTTTTCAGCCTCCAGGCCCAGTTTGCCGACAAAGAAACCGCTGTCCATGATATCATAGCCAAGTCTATCGGTCGCATTTACACCCGGAACGGTAATATCCATCGCAGTATTTTTATCACCTAAAGTCCAAACATAAGCGATATCGGCTGTCGGACGCACTTTCCAGCCTCCGGCAGTAACGCTTTCATGGCTGATGCTGATGCCTACCGGCAACAACCACAAATCAGCTTTATCGGTACTGTAATGAGCGGCCGTCTTCCCGTCGATACTGCCGTTATAGCTGTCTGTATCAATATTCATATAACGCAGGCCCGCATACGGTACATAGCTCGTTCCATGTCCATTGCTGATAACTTTTTCACCTTTGATGCCCATACTGATGACCTGCGTGTCAGGTTCGGCCTTGATTACGCCTTTGACGTCGCTACTGGTTTTGCTGTAACCGACATCGAAAATCAGATTGGTATCGCCGTTTTGGATACCGCCATAGTAGCTGAGGCCCCAGAAGTCAAATTCATTTTTAGAGGCGCTGCCGGTGCTATCACCGCTGCCGTAACTGAAAGCTATGCCGCTGCTGTATTTGCCACGGTCTGCAAAGTCGCCGCCTATGATAACACCGTTGTATTGTCCGTCATAGCTGACGCCGCCCATGTTATCGACTTTATCCTTGTTGTGGATATATTGTGCCCAGATACTGCCGTTGTCAGCAGTATCAACAGCAGCTTTGCCGAAGCCGCCGCTCTGTTCTTCAGCCGCCTTGGCCAGGGACAGATGTTCCTGCGCCGCCGTCCCCAGATCCAGGGCTGCTAAAGCACCCGTGCGGGTAGCGCCGCTGTTTTCCGCTCCCTGGGCGAAGGAGTTGACTGCAGCGATAAAACCCTCTTTATCAAGCTTATTGTCATTAGCCAAATCAGTTAGATATTTGATCCCGGCATATTCTGTCCTGCTTTGATCCATAGCCTGCAAAATGTTCGGCAATGCGATGCCATCATATTTCTTTTGGACGTCCGTCTGTCTGACAGTTACTGTAAAATCACCGTCAGCAGTATTTTTCTCGATTTTCTCGATTTCAGAAAGCTTATTTACACTGACATCAACAGCTGCAGCATCTGCTGACCAGGACCAGCCATCAATCGTAGTATTGGCAAAACCTTTGGCGATCGTATAAGTTCCGGCATTAGTACTGGTCAGGTACAGCTTGGCTCCCTGATTGACTGTAAGCGTGGAACCTGATCCACCTGTCAACGCTGCAGTTCCACTTGTTCCTATACCAGAACCGTTAACGATCAGCAGCGAGCCGTCGGCAAAACTTGCTTTATTAGCTTCCGCTGATGCGGCGGTCTTAGTGCCGTCAAGCAATATGCCGCCCTGAACTTGCAGTTTCTGGGCCTGGTCAATGTATAACGCCGCACTCACACCAGTTTTCCCCCAGGTCAATTCAGATTCTGCAAAAGCCTGCTCGGCTTTACCTGTATCGTCCGTTCCCAGGCTCAAAACCGAATTGCGCCCTACTGTCATCAATCCATTGACATTATTATTTGTAAAAGCTAATGCCGCCTTAGAAGCATTCCCAATCGTATCATTACCCTGCCATACAGGGTCTAAAACTACAGCCGCGCCGTTGAGATCAGCATTACCGGCAACTAAACTGCCCGCGCTGTTACCAGTACCGACACTAATTATTGCATTGCTGTCATTTACCGTAAGATTCCCTGCTTTAGCCGTACCTGTAACTTCTATCGTTCCTGTACTAACAGTCATACTCTGGGCTTCTAAAGCGCCTGTACCGCTTAGCTTAACCGTACTTCCTGATGAGCCAACAGTCAAACTATCGGTCTTGAGTGCAGCACCTTCGTTTACATTGATCGTGCCTTTATCAGCGCTGATTTCATTAACCTTAAAAGTTCCGGCATCGACATTTACTTTACTGTCATCATTGGCAATGGCAACTGCCGCATTAAGATTGCCGCCGCTGGCCGTTCCCGCGACTCCAAGATTTAAAGTACCTGCATTAGTGCCGTCGCCAACTGCAACGGCAACATTAGTTTTCGCCGTACCACCAGATGTTTTTACCAAGGCATCATTTTCGCTGCCGCTGCCAACCAAAGTCAATTCTTTACCATCACCTACAGTTACTTTGCTTGCATCTGCAGCTGAACCGCCAAGAGCCAAATCTTTGACGCCCAGATTTTCAAGACCGCTACTGCCGATTGTTACATCATTAGTATCTACTTTACCTGTCACACCTGCATGTACCGCACCGGTATCAGCCAAATCACTGGCACTTGCTTCTGTTTGAATTTTTCCGTCAGTAGTGACTAAAGTCCCGGTAACAACTAGTCCCATTGTGCCGCTATCAGCGTTATTGAGTGCCGCTTTAGCTGTCTTTAACCAAGCCAAATTATATTTCTCATCGCTCAGGATCAGTTTACCACTTTCAAATTTAACGGCATTATTCACTACAGACAATACATCACCACTATCAATAGCAGTACCTGCTGCTGTTAAGGCACTGGTAAAAATGTCTTTGGATGCCGCTTTTAAGGAGCCACCATTCACCACAAAAGAATTACTGGCTAAATTTTGATTATTTAGCGTACCGAAATCCATCGTACCACCATTCAATTTGACGCTACCATTACTGCCAGTCCCTTGGGTAACGAAGCTGTTGATGTTGATATTATTATAAACAGCGTCACTAGCGCCACTCAGATTAACAGTGCCACCGTCAACCGCTTTGACTATACCGTTAATTGTATTAGTTTTACCAGCAATATTAATCACACCATCATTTTTAGCAACAATGTCCCCCGTCAAGTGAACGGTTTTAACGGTACTGCCAACGGTGATTTGTCCATCAGCTTCGGCATTCAGTGCGTAAGAAGCAGTTTTACCAGCAGCAACGATAGTCGTATCACCTAATAACTCTACAACAGAAGTAGCTGAAGCCGCATTTACTGCATACGCAGTGCCTAACCCTTCCTGTATAGTAATGTTAGTAACAGTACCTGTACCTACTGTAATATACCCACCATCCGGATCTATACCATAGGCTTCCTCAGTCGTATGATCTCCAGGCGATATATCTTCAACATTATCAGCAACATTCATTTTTATATTAAGTGTTGCAGAATTGATCAGAGCCTTAACATCTTTATCAAGAATGATGCCATAAGTTCCGGTAGAATAACTTGTACCATCATTATCCACACCAGCTCCCGACAAAGTAATATTAAAATCCTTTACTTTATCAGTAACTACTGTCTCTGCCCCGCTGCTCCCCGACTGAATACCCACTACATTAGTCTGAGCAGACTTATTACCAGGAACTATTGTGCCAACAATATCAACATTACCGCTATTATTAAAAGTAATATTACCCTGATTATCAACAGCAGTTACGCCGAAAGGACTTTTAGCACTAATAAGCACATTGCCAGTATTATTAAAAGTAATCTCCGAACCAGCTTTAGCCGTTACCGTTTGAGATGTATAGTGATCCTGATAGTTTTTAATCGCGACATTTTGCCCATTGAAAACAGCTGATCCTCCTACAGTACCATTAAGCAATAACCCAAATCCCCATTTTGAAGAACCGCCTACACCAGTAACATCTATTACAGTTTCTTTAGCGTTGAATTCTACTTTACCACCACTGGTAACCCAAACACCACGTGGATCATTTTCAGACTGTGAATTGATAATTATTTCCGTTTTATCACCATCGAATACTGCCAAACCGTTATTGGCAACATAAACGGCCGTACGGTCGTCAAGAGTAGGCGCAGAATACTTTATACTAATATTGTTGCCATTATATATACCGCCGTCAACTTTTAAAGCACCAATCTTATCAGCATTTTTGACAATTATCTGCCCGCCATTTTCAGCAACGACATTACCAGTAAGGCTGACTTTCGCCATACCCATGTCATTGATTTTCACCAAAGCGTTAGAACCAGCATAGATAGCATTTTGGACCCCTGTAATATTAATTTCTTTGCCTGCATCAACGCTGACAAAAGCATCGCCTTTATCTCTGCCATTAGCAGCATAAATTCCATTTTTTCCAGCTTTAATATTAACTACATCGTCAGCGTTGAGAATAATGCTTGTTTTTCCTGTTTGAAAATCGTTAGACAGTAATCCTGTAGATTTTTCAGAAATCACATAAATATTTTTCCCCTGCAAATCCACTGTCACTTTGTTATCAGTAACATTACTATCCATATTAGCAGCACCTACTGCCGTAGAAGATGTCGACTGCAATGTTATATCACCAGAAGATTTAATTTTGACATCACTGGGATAATCTCCACTACAATTACTTAACTGTGCCCAAATAGCATTTTCATCTTTTGACTTTATTGAAACTGCATCAGCATCAATATAAATAAGTCCTCCTTGAGCATGTAAACCAATACTTTTTTCTGTTGTAATATTAAAAAGCCCCACTTTATCAAATATAATGGCACCATTAATATTACTATGAAGTAAACTGTCATTTGTTACATTGCCTGTAATATCAACTTTTTTCACATTTGAAATCAATACCTTGGCATTGCTACTACTTTGTGCAGCGACAGCAAATTGAAGTCCTTCGCCATTTATAGTTAAATTTTCCATGTCTGTACCAATAATACTCAGCCCGGCATTATCAGCATTTAACATAACATTGCTTATAATATTATGCCCGTTCATCTTTATCGACGCTGGTATTTCACCAATAACATTATAAACAGTATCACTAGTCAGCTTTACCGTATTCTCAGCCAATACGTCCCCCCCAGATATACAAACGGACATTGTACCTGCCATAAGCAATGAAAGCATTACTTTTCTGCTTAAAGCTTTTTCCCTTGCACCATTCCTCAACATGAACCCGCACCTTCCTCTTTCTTTAGCCTCTCCCTGAAATCTGTCTGACAAATAAAAAATACCCGACCGTATAACGGGCAGGCATCAAAATTGTCCAAGTCGAGAATATTTCTGCTTGTGAGCAACTGGCTGTCATTTCGTTATACGAAGTAGACCCTATAGCTTTGCGTCACTGCCTTTCGACAGTTTTGCCGTTTTATATTATTTAATATTCTTTTACTTATTAAAAGAATATCATACTTTTTATATATCTACAAGCATATTTATTTGTATTTTTAAATATTTTTCTAGTAAATATAAATAAATCAGAACGACAAAAAAGCTCCGTCAAAAAGACGGAGCTTTTGTTTATTGTTTTATTACAGCAGGCAGTTGCTTTCAATCATCAAAAACTGTATTACGGGTCTCCCAGCGTTTAAACTGGCAATAGCCCCAGGGAGCATAAATGCCAAAAGTAACAGCAGTCAGAAGCATAATGACCAGCCATTGAAAAAAGAACCCCAGCCCGGTGCCGTCGAAACGCAGCCGCCTGCCTTCAACGTAGGTATTAGCACAGATCCAGCGCTGCTGCGCTGAATAAGCCCATGGGAAAAACAAGCCCACAGTAATAATAGAAACGACAGTCGTCCAAATGAGCAACCACAAATAGCCCAAGCCTGAACCAACAAAAACAAACGGTTTATTCATTGCGACACCCCCATTTACAGGATTTAAAATCAGCAGTCGTTTACTGCATTTTTTCTACTAATAATTTATTGACCATACCCGGGTTAGCTTTGCCGCGGGATTTTTTCATGACCTGACCGACCAGGAAGCCGATAGCACGGTCTTTTCCGGCTTTAAAGTCGGCAATAGACTGCGGATTTTCGGCCAGCACTTCATCAACGATAGCGGCAATAGCGCCTTCGTCGCTGACCTGCTCCAAGCCCAGTTCTTTAACGAGGACTTTCGGAGATTTGTCGGCTTTGAGCATTTCGGCAAATACTTTTTTAGCAAGCTTGCTGGACAACACGCCGCCTTTGATCAGGGCAACCATTTCGCCCAGGTTTTCCGGTTTGATCGGGAAAGCGTCGATTTCGATGCCTTCGTTGTTGAGATAGGCGGAAACGTCGCCCAAAAGCCAGTTGGCTACAGCTTTGTCATCACCGGCATTTTTGCAGGCAGCATCAAAGTAGTCGGCCATAGCTTTGGTGGCAACGATCAATCCTGCATCATAAGCAGGCAGGCCATTTTCTGTCATCAACCGCTGCTGACGCTGAGCAGGAAGCTCTGGCAGTTCATTTTTAACGCGTTCGATCCAGGCGTCGTCTAATTCTACCGGCACCAGATCAGGTTCCGGGAAATAACGGTAGTCATGCGCTTCTTCTTTGCTGCGCATGGACAAGGTCATGCCCTGCGCGTCATCCCAGGTACGGGTCTCCTGCACAACATGGCCGCCGCTTTCAACAAGGTCGATCTGCCGCTCGACTTCGTACTCGATCGCGCGCACCAGAGCGCGGAAAGAGTTAAGGTTTTTGATCTCGGCGCGGGTACCGAACTCGGCAGCGCCTTCCGGCATGACAGAGATATTGGCATCACAGCGCAGACTGCCTTCCTGCATTTTGCAGTCGCAGACATCAGTATATTCCAAAATAGCTTTTAATTGTTCCAGGTAGGCGCGGGCTTCTTCGGAGCTGCGCATATCAGGCTCGGAGACAATCTCGATCAGAGGTACGCCGGCACGGTTGTAGTCTACTGCCGACGAGTCGGAGGTACTGATCGTAGCGCCGCTATGGTTCAGCTTCCCGGCATCTTCTTCCATATGGATACGGGTCACGCCGATACGTTTTTTCTCGCCTTCCACTTCAATGTCGATATGGCCGCCCAAGCAAATAGGCTGATCGAATTGAGAGATCTGATAGTTTTTTGACAGATCGGGATAAAAATAGTTTTTACGGTCGAATTTATTGAATTTCTGGATATCGCAGTTCAGAGCCAGTCCCGCACGAATCGCAAATTCCACCACCTGTTTGTTGAGCACAGGCAAAGCGCCGGGCATCCCCAGGCAGACCGGGCAGACATGGGTGTTAGGCTCGCCGCCGAACTCAGTCGAGCAAGAGCAGAACGCTTTAGAATTTGTTTTGAGCTCGGCATGGACTTCCAAGCCGATAACAGTAGTATATTTTTTCATTATTTGTTACCTCCTAACGGTGCCAGTACCTTGTGGTATTCGTTGGCTTGTTCAAAGGTATAGGCTGCACGCAGCACGGTTTCTTCGTCCAGCGGTTTGCCGATCAGCTGCATGCCCACAGGCATACCGTCCGCGAAGCCGCAGGGTACGGAAATACCCGGCAGACCCGCCATATTGACCGGAATGGTGTAAACGTCGAGCATATAGATGGACAAAGGGTCCATTTTGCCGTCGATAGGATAAGCAACGACCGGAGAGGTCGGCGCCAGGATAACGTCACATTTTTCAAAAGCGCTGTCAAAGTCGCGGCGGATAAGCGTGCGCACCTGCATGGCTTTTTTATAGTAAGCATCGTAATAGCCGCTGCTCAAAACATAAGTTCCCAGCATGATACGGCGTTTTACTTCCGCGCCGAAGCCTTCTGTACGGCTGAGCGTAGTCATTTCGGGCGCGCTGGTGGCATTAGCCGCACGGAAACCGTACCGGACGCCGTCATAACGGGCCAGATTGGCGGAAGCCTCTGCCGGAGCAATGATGTAATAGGTAATGACCGCATATTCGGTATGAGGCAGGGAAATCTCAACGATCTCAGCGCCCATGGCTTCGTATTGAGCGATTGCTTTTTTCAGTTCGGCATGGACTTTGGGGTCCAGGCCTTCGCCGTAATATTCTTTCGGCAGACCGATACGCAGGCCTTTAACGTCCTGACGCAGAGCTTTGGTAAAGTCAGGCACTTCCACCGGCAGCGAAGTAGAATCATGCTCGTCCTTGCCGCAGATAGTATTGAGCACTGTAGCGGCATCGGTAACGTCGCGGGTGATCGGCCCGATCTGGTCGAGCGAAGACGCAAAAGCCACGCAGCCGTAACGGGAAACACGGCCATAGGTCGGTTTGATACCGACACAGCCGTTAAAAGAAGCAGGCTGACGAATGGAACCGCCGGTATCTGAACCCAGAGTCCAGATAGCTTCGCCGGCCGCGATAGCAGCGGCACTGCCGCCGGAGGAACCGCCGGGTACGCGGTCCAGGTTCCAGGGATTATGAGTAGCCTGGAAATAAGACGATTCGGTAGTAGAACCCATCGCAAATTCGTCCATATTTGTTTTGCCGAGGAAAATAGTTTCTTCGGCGCGAAGTTTTTTAATAACATGCGCATCATAAATCGGCACAACGTTAGCCAGCATTTTGGACGAACAGGTCGTCAAAAGACCTTTAGTGCAGATATTATCTTTGATCGCGCCGGGGATGCCGGCCAGCGGAGCGATTTTTTCACCGGCGGCGATCATGGCGTCAACCTTGGCCGCCTGTGCCAAAGCATTTTCTTTATCCAGCGTCACATAGGCTTTGACCTGATCCTCGACAGCGTCGATGCGCTCATACAGAGCTTTAGTCAGTTCCACGGAGCTGATTTCTTTATTAACGAGTTTATCATGCAGTTCATGAGCAGTGCTCTTGTAAAGATCCACAGTAGTTCCTCCCTCTCTTATTCGATAACGCGGGGCACTTTAAAGCCGCCGTTATGGACTGCCGGAGCATTTTTCAGCGCTTCTTCCTGAGTAACGCCGGGCAGAGCTACGTCCTCACGGAACGCGTTGCTGATCGGCAGCACGTACGGAGTCGGCTCGATGCCTGCGGTATCAAGCTTCTGCAAAATATCGGCATAATTGAGGATCTGATTGAACTGTTCCGTGAATTTTTCCATTTCACCCTCAGGAATAGTCAAACGGGAAAGCTGGGCGATGTATTCTACATCTTTGGTCGTGACCTTCATTTTTTCACCTTCCTATGATAAATGTTCTTCATTATATGCAATAAATCGGATATATTATATCACAAATTGTCCTATACTTCTATAATATCCATCATATACCGCTTTGCTTCAGCAACTGCCGCGGCAAAAAAATAAACCCGCCTTTAACGGCAGGTTTATTTTTTATTATTTCACTCTGAAATTAGTAACTTTACCTGTCTGGACATCGCCGGTAGAATAAGCATCTTTACGTTCACCTTTTACCGTAGCCGAAAAACTGAGAGTCTGCTTCCTGACATTGAAATTAATCATAATGCTGCTGCCCAGTGAAGCCTTTTCGATACCGTTTTCTTTTGCCAGTTTCTCTGTTTCAGCAATAAAAACAGGTATCGCATCCCAGTTGACGTCGTCAATATTGAATAAATTATCTTCAAGTTTACCGCCGCCGCTCAATTTTACGATTTTAGGTCCCTGCCAGCCTGTATTAGGCGTCCAGACAAAATTATCGACGTTTTCTTTATTCTTAGGGTCCTGTCGGGAAAAATTAATAAATTCCGGTCCGAAATGCATACTTTGAAAAATCATCAGCGGCGTACCGCCGCCTTTGGCTTTTATTTCAGTAACCGCCTTATTAATAGCTGCTTTGTCGCGGAAAAGATCCCCATACCCCTTGCTCATGACACCGTCACTACCGCCGCAGCCTGCCAGTGCCAGGGCAAACACCATGACCATAACTACTGCCGCCATACTTTTCTTCAACATAAAATGCCTCCTAAAGATATATTTTTACTTGCACCTAGTTTAATTTATTTCTTTTGCACTGTCAACCGATCTCTATTTGAATATTTTCACCTGGCTTCAATGCCTGTTTTCGCCAAATTTACAGCATTGTCACACAAAAGCGATTATAATAATAGTAGAAGGAGTGTGACAGCTATGCAAAATATCAACGCTTTCGACCATGCGGAAACTATTTTAAAGATTTTGGCGAAGGGTGCTTTTCTTACTACTGCCGCAGGCGGCAGAAACAATACGATGACGATTGGCTGGGGAGCGCTGGGCAATATTTGGGGCAAACCTGTTTTTACCGTAATGGTACGTCACTCACGCTATACGCACGAGCTGATCGAAGCCCATAACGAATTTACCGTCAGTTTTCCGCTGACAGCCGCTTTCAGTAAAGCACTGGGACTATGCGGCAGCAAATCAGGACGTGACATGGATAAATTCGCCGCGGCAGAAATCACCCCTGCCGAAGGACAGACCGTTAAAGTGCCCGTCATCAAAGGCGCCGGGCTGCATCTGGAATGCTGCATCGTGGAAAAACGCGAAATGGCACCGGAAAATTTTGATAAGGCCCTGGCCGACAGATGGTATGCCGATAAGGATTGGCACACCTACTACACCGGCGAGATCACAGCCGCTTATCTGGACAAATAAAAATTTTAGCTTCATAAACGCCAAACGACTGCATAATTTTTATTATGCAGTCGTTTGTTTTTCTATTATATTTTTAAAAAAGCTTCTGTTCCTTTGTCGCTGTCCCCGATACTTCAGCTGCACCGCTTAGCAAGCGCAAAAATTCGGCTTCGTCGATAACAGTCACACCCAGCTGTTCCGCCTTCGTCAGCTTACTGCCTGCTTCGGCACCGGCAACGACATAGTCCGTTTTTTTACTGACGCTGCCGCTGACCTTAGCGCCCACGTCCTGCGCCATAGTCTGTGCTTCAGCACGTCCCAAAGTCGGCATCGTACCTGTAAAGACCATAGTTTTGCCATAAAAGGGATGCTCTTCGCTGACAGCCTGAACCTGCATTTCCATATTCAGACCCAGCTCTTTCAGACGGGCGAGCAAGTCGCGGTTCGACGGCGACGCCAAATAAGTAACGACGCTTTCAGCTATCTTCGGTCCGATATCGTCGATAGCGGCGATCTGCTCTGCATCGGCAGCCAGCAAATTCTCGACCGTACCGAAATGCACTGCCAGCAGCCTAGCCACCTTGGCCCCGACGTGACGGATGCCCAGGCCGAAAAGCAGCCGGTCGAAGCTCTGCTCCTTGCTAGCGGCAATAGCTTTCACTAAATTTTCCGCCGATTTTTCACCCATTCTATCCAGCACTACCAGCTGTTCTTTAGTCAGCAGATACAGGTCGCTGACGTCGCGGATCAGTTCCGCCTCCAGCAGCTGATTGATCACCGCCGGTCCGCAGCCTTCGATATCCATTGCTCCTTTAGAAGCAAAATGGATCAGCCCTTCGCGTCCCAAAGCCGGGCAATGCGGATTAGTGCAGCGCAAAGCTGCCTCACCGTCTTTACGTTCAACAGCCCAGCCGCACTCCGGGCATTCCTGCGGCATCGCATAAGGCTTCGTATCTTCCGGCCGTTTGCCCAGCACGACATGCAGAACCTCAGGAATGATCTCACCGGCTTTATTGATGACAACCGTATCGCCGATCCTGATATCCTTCGCTTTAATAAAATCTTCATTGTGCAGCGTGGCCCTGCTTACCGTACTGCCCGACAGCCTTACCGGCGTCAGCACTGCCGTCGGCGTCAGCACGCCTGTGCGCCCAACCTGGATCACGATATCCTCCAGCCTGGTTTCAGCCTGCTCAGGCGGAAATTTAAAAGCGATCGCCCAGCGTGGGTCCTTGCCTGTCGCACCTAAAATATCCTGCTGATAAACAGCGTTGACTTTAAGTACTGCGCCGTCAGTATCATAAGCCAGACTTTTACGCCTGGAGTCAAAGTCTCTGATATATTCTATTGCCGCATCGATACTTTTTACGATACTGTAATTTTCACTGACCTTAAAGCCATAATCAGCCAGCATCGCCAAAGAATCGGCATGCTTGTCCCTGGCTCCTTCGCCTACGGCATAAGCAAAAAAGCTTAACGACCGCTGCGCCGTTACGTTAGGGTCCAGCTGACGCAGACTGCCGGCAGCCGCATTACGCGGATTGGCAAATTCGCTCTCGCCGGCCTCCAGGCGCTGTTCGTTCAGCTGCATAAAAGCATGCCTTGGCATATAGATTTCACCGCGCACATCTAAAAGCTCCGGCGGCGCGGCGCCGTTTTTCATATTCAGCACCAAAGGGATCGACCGGATCGTGCGTACATTGGCTGTTACATTTTCGCCGGTCACACCGTCACCGCGCGTTGCCGCCCTTACCAAACGTCCATTTTCATAAATCAGGCTGCAGGCCAGTCCGTCGATTTTCGGCTCCATAACATATTCTACAGCGCTGCCTTCCGGCAGACCGCTGCGCACACGCTGATCAAAAGCTACCAGCTCTGCATCCGAAAAAGCATTGCCCAGACTCAAAAGCGGCGTCAGATGTCTGACCTCAGTAAATTCGGGATTCACCTTCCCGCCTACACGGCGCGTCGGCGAATCGGCAGGCACATCGTCAGGCCAGGCCGCTTCCAGCTCACGCAGGCGCACCAGCATCCGGTCATATTCTGCGTCGGTGATCTCAGGTGCATCCAGCACATAATATAAAAATTCGTGATGGCGGATCTCTGCCCGCAAATGTTCGGCCTCGTTTTTAGCCTGTGCGCGTTCCAGTTCCATGACTGCCTCCTTTATTATGCTGCCCTTCGGCGGCTTCTGTTTTTCAGGCTTTAGTCTCATTGTTTCAAAAATCAGAGTGTCAAATTTAATTTTACTATTCTATATATGGTACGGCACTTTGCCACCAAAACACTATTTAATTACAGCTTCTTCAATACTGCATACTTGGTCAGCAGGCTGCGGATACCGGCACCGGCAAACGCGATTTTCACTTCCTGCCCATCCTGCGAAGATGTAACACTGACGACTGTCCCCACGCCCCATTTAGCGTCCGAGGATACTTCCATCCATTCGTTGCCGTCCATCTTGGCGTCGT
>OKRT01000121.1_pt1 | contig 31971 bp, 21 predicted proteins | sample 1601111 | NCBI WGS metagenome assembly OKRT01 (sample SAMEA3541572, study PRJEB24748) | human gut metagenome | biome: human gut; feature: human-associated habitat; material: faeces | place: China | collected 2012 | reverse complement strand
CCCCAGACGGCGGAGGGTGGCAATGAGGTCATAGGTGGGAATCTGCCGGGCGGAATAGTAGCGATAGCCATTCTCCCCCACCCATTGGGGCTTGAGCAGACCAATGTGGTCATAGTGGAGCAGGGTGTCCTTCTTCACCCCACACAGGGCGGCAAATTCCGCCGTTTTGAACCGGTGTTTCTCCATTTTGCAGCCTCCTGAAAAAAAAGGAAGAACCCCCTTGACTCTGGGGTTACTCCATAGTTTATCCTTAGTATAGCAAACAGAAATCCCGTCCGCAAGGACCGAACTTTGATTTGAGGTGAATTCGCTTGTCTACCCCGCGTCATTCCTGGAAAACCTTCCTACACTATGTCATTCCGTCCGTGTCCGCCATGGTGCTTTTCTCGGCCTATACCATCGTGGACGGTATCTTTGTCTCCAAGGGCGTGGGCGAGTTGGCCCTGGCCGGCGGCAACATCGCCCTTCCATTTATCAACGTCCTGTCCGGTACAGCCATCCTGCTCTCCATGGGCACCTCCACCCTGTGCGCCTTCGCCCTGGGGCATGGGGACCATGAGAAAGCGGAAAAAATCTTCACCCAGACGGTGGTGGCCATCGTGGCCATCTCCGCGGTGATTACCGTGGCGGTCTCCCTGTTCTCGGAACCGCTGGCCGTTCTGTTGGGGGCGCCGTTGACGTATTGTCTGGTCTGGTCGATCAGGATCGGGACGGCAACACCTTTGATATTCTGTACTAACGCAGCCAGAATCGGGCTTGACAGGCGTTCGTTACCAAAAGAGGCAACAACGACATCGTCATAAGCACTGCTGTAAAGTGTTTCCATATCGACGTGCTTTTCAAAAGCCGCAAAATCGTGCTTTTGTACTGCGCTGCCAATAAGGCCCAGCGAATACTGCGGCGTTTTGACCCAGTAGGCAAAGTACCATGCCACTGCGGCGGCTATTGCGATAACGGCAAACAGCAGCAGGTATTTTAATTTTTTTGTTTGCATAAGTGCATCCCCTCAAAAACTTTAAATTTATTATAATGCCTATTATACTACGACTTTGAAAGGATGCAACTTTTTTAGTCAACAATATAAATAAATTTTGTTTTAAAACTTAACAAGATAATAAAAAAGCTCAGACGTTGGAAAATGTTGTATAGGATATCATTGTGAAAAGTATTATGTTGCATCTGTTTTAGTTTGGAAAATGGAATATATTTACGACTATATCGTTTATATATTGAGTATATAATGGTATAATTAATTATTATGGATAGGTATGACTAAAATAGACTTTAAGCAATAGTTGAGGTGGAAATAATGTTATATAGTGTATCAGAATATAGCGCAGGAATGGTTTCTACACTTTTTTGGTGGAGTGAGACACAAAAGGTGGCAGAATTATTAATTAATAATATCGAAAAAGATGAATTGGTAAAACAGGCAGTTGATGAGAATATATTTGCTGTAAAAGCAATCGACAGAAGAAAAAGAATATTAAATTTGGCACTGAGAAGACTTAGCGCTCTTTCTAATGAACTCGTTGATTTACTGGCCAAATCTGATTATAGGACCGCTAAAATCATTGTTTTGATTAGTATTATGTGCACTGATAAGTTGTTTTTTGAATATTGTTACGAAGTTTATAATAAAAACATAATCACAGGTAAATTAAATATCACTGATGAAGACACTAATAGATTTTTTAACGAAAAAATTGGCAATAGCGAGAGGGTTGCTAAATTTTCTGTTTCAGCCATTTATAAATTAAAACAGACTTATGCAAAAATGTTATATGAAGCAGGGGTGTTAAGTAATAGCACGAATAATAGAGAAATAGTAATTCCATTTATTGAGGATGAATTGCTTGAAGCGTGTAGAAAAAGCAATTTATTAATATATGTAGACGTTTTGTTAGGGAGGAGTAATTAATGGAATTAAGTGAAAGATTAGGGAAAATTAAAAATATTATTACCAATTCTAACTTTTTAAATAAAACAGGGAATGCTAATGAAGTTAGTTATTTTATTTTTGACTATCCTCCAGATAAAGATATTATTGTGGAAGATTACATACAACGCCTGGCGACAGAGATAAATGGTATGGAAAAAGATATGCAGATTAAAATTTTTGATATATATGGATTAATTATGGATTATTTGAAAGATAAGAAATATATTGATAAATGTATTTTATTAGAACAAAAAAAGGGATCAGCAGGACTGATTAAAGCGATTAAAGATACTTTGCATTTAGATAGTGATGGTGATGATAATTACATTGTTAATCACATTGATGAAAATACTATGCAAGACAAGGATATAGTATTTTTAGTAGGTGTTGGCAGAGCTTTTCCTATAGTAAGAGTTAGAGAACTATTAAGCGTTTTAAATAATTTATATACTAAATGTCCGATAGTGCTGATGTTACCTGGCAGTTATGACGGTCAACATGTAACTGCATTTAATAAACTAAAAATGGAAAATTATTATAGAGCATTTAAACTTGTTCAATAATAACAATAGGAGTGAAGAAAATGCAAATTAAAGATATGTTTTTAAAAGATATTGATAGAGATCTAGATGGTGTTATTAAGGTTGGAGAAAAAGACGAGAATAAACTTTATCAAGAATTAGATGAATATGTTGTAACCGAAGAGTTAAGTCGGCATTTTCGTACGTTTTTTTCTTCTTATGCAAAAGCAACTAGAACACCAACTTCTAAAATGGGAGTATGGATTTCAGGCTTTTTTGGTAGCGGTAAATCGCATCTTTTAAAAATACTATCTTATTTATTGGAGAATAAAGAAGTAAAAGGGAAAAAAGCCCTAGATTTTTTTGTAAAAGATAATAAAATTTACAACACTGAAATTATTAAGGATATTAAAGCTACAGAAAACATACAGGGTGAAGTAATATTGTTTAATATTGATTCTAAAAGCTCTGATAATACAGAACTATTATCTGTATTTGTAAATGTTTTTAATGAGGCAAGGGGATATAGCCCAACTATACCTTATTTAGCAGATTTAGAAGAGTATTTGGATAAAAATGGCAAATATGAAGAGTTTAAAAATGCTTTTTTTGCTATTAACGGAGGGAAATGGGAAGAAAAACGTAGTGATTTTTTATTCGTAGATACTGATGTAGCCTCAGCCTTGGTGCAAATAGATGTGTTTAGTGAAAGTGATGCGGCAAAAAAAATTGAAGGTCTTGAGAGAAATTATGTTATGTCTTCAGATCTCTTTGCAAAAAAAATTAATGACTACTGCATGGCTAAAGGAGAGCAGTATAATTTAGTTTTCTTTGTAGATGAAGTTGGGCAATATATCGGTAAAAACTCTAGTATGATGTTAAAGTTGCAAACTCTTGTAGAAGATTTAGGTGCTTACTGCAAAGGAAGAGTTTGGGTTGTTGTAACTAGCCAACAAAACATTGATGATTTAACAAATATTGCTGGGCAAGCTGCTGATGATTTTTCTAAAATTCAAGGACGTTTTGATACTCGATTGTCTCTTTCTAGTTCTAATGTAGACGAAGTGCTTAAAAAACGTATTTTGGAAAAGAAACCTGAAGCTGCCAAACAGTTAGCTGCTTTGTATGCGGAAAAAGAAATTAGCATAAAAAATCTCTACATCTTTACAGCAGAAACACCTTTCCAAAAACTTTATGCTGACGGAGCCGAATTTGCAGAGACCTATCCTTTCGTGCCGTATCAATTTAATTTATTGCAAAAATCATTAACTAATATTAGGAAAAACAGCGCCAGTGGCAGAAGTATTTCCAGTGGAGCCAGATCTATGATTTCTATGTTTAAAGAGACGGCTTCCTGCAATAATGAAAATGGTTGCGGAAATAAAGAAGTAGGAGCTATGGTTCCATACGATGCTTTCTATGAGCCTATGTATAATTTCATTGATGCTGTACATCAACAGGTAATTTACAATGCAGGGAAGAATGAACATTTAAATGCTTTTGATGTGCGGGTGTTAAAAGCATTGTTTTTGGTGAAGTATGTTAAAGAATTTAAAGCTAATTTGGATAATATTGTTACTATGTTAGTAGATTCATTAGATGCTGATAGAATCGAACTTAAGAAAAAAGTAGCAGATTCGTTGTGTAATTTAGAAAATGAAATTTTAGTTCAAAAAAATCTTGACGTTTATGAGTTTTTGACAGATCAAGAACAAGATATAAATAGAAGTATAAAAAATGAACGAGTAGATAGTCAGGAAATCAGTAAATTTATTGCAGATGTAGTATACAGTGGCATTTTGAAAAACTCATCTTACAAATATTCTTCTCGTTATATTTTTAGATATAATCAATTTATCGATAATAAACCGTTGGCAACAAAGAATAATGTAATAGGAATAAATGTCTTAACTCCTTTGGCGCTAGATCAGGAAAATTTTGAATATACACCAGAAAATTTGGCACTGCAGTCTATTCAAGATGATAGAACCATGCTAATAGTGTTGGAATTGCAAGGTCAAATTTTGGATGACGTTACTACTGTTTTAAAAATAGATAAGTTTACCAAAAGAGGCACACGTACAGGTAATCCTGTTCATGATGGAATTATCCAACAAAAAATAACAGAAAGAGAGTCGGTGCGCAAAAGTGTTACTGGTAGAATTGAAGATGCAGTAGGCGAAAGTAAAATATATATACAAGGAAGTTTGCAAACATTGCGTGCAGGTGATCCTTTGTCTAGATTAAATGAAGGATTAAAAAATCTGGTTGATGCTGTATTTAATAAGCTTACTCTGATGGAAGGTTATGCCCCTAATGAAGAAGATATTCGTAAAGTCCTTGCCTATAATAGTGGGCATCAACTATTTGTGGATGATTCTCTAAGAAAGTCTAATCCTGCTATTGAAGATATGGTGGCATATATTTCTAGACAATTAAATAGGGACATAGTAACACTTTCAAAAGTAAAGTCTTATTATAGTGATGCGCCGTATGGATTTGTTGAGGAGGATATTTATTTTTTGCTGGCTGTTTTGTTTAAAGGAAATAAAGTGTCTTTAAAACTAAATAGCGAAATTTTATCTGCGGTAAACACTGATAGTAAAGATATTTACAAATATCTAACTCAAAGTACATATAGAGATAAGTTGGTAATTGAAAGCCGTATCGCCACAAAAACTGAATATATCATAGCGGCCAAAGATGTTTTTAAAGAGTGCTTTACAGTACCAGTGACTGCTGTCGAAGAAGACGGTATAATGAAAATCATGCAGGATTATATAATAGATAAGATTCGATATATCTACGATCATATTTATCCTCATTATGCATCACATAATAAATATGCAAATTATTATCGCGGAAAAGGAGCTGTAGACAGTTATTGCCATTTACTAAAAAACTGTTTAACTTATCAGGAAACAAGTGGCTTCTTCAAGTATTTTTTTGATAACAAAGCCAGCATTTTAGATGCTTACGAAGATTACACGCCGGTGGAAACTTTTTTTGATGAAAATACACCTCGTCAATATGATTTGTTTAATAAGGCATGCGATCAATATAAAATTTATGAAAAGAATGAAGAATTGCTTCGTGATACAGAAGTTGCAGAGAGGGGAAAAGCTATTGGTGCCATCATACACATGGAGCAACCGTATGGAAAAATAAAGGATTTACAAGATTTGATCGAATCGTTTAGAAGTGCTTATGTGGATTTTTTAGAAACCAAAGCCGAACCTATTAAAGCCGAAATTAAGCGGCAATACGAAGATGTTGCTAATTATATTGAAGATGCTGGCATAAAAGAAGAAATCTTTGCTAGGCGCTATAAATCGAAATATGATGATTTATTGAAATGCGCAGAAGAAACCCATGATTTACAGGAACTCTATGCTTGCAAGGCCCAAGGCGGTGAAATAAAAGTTAGTTGTATTGAAGACATAAAAGCACACCAAAGTCAAGCAAAGGAAAAAGCAAAAAGAGAAGACAACGGACAAGAGCAAGTTCCCGCAACGCCTACCGCAGAACGGCCAATAAAAAACCTTTATATTAGTGATATTGTGACTAAAGGCGTGGTAGAAATAAAAAATAAAGATGATATTGATAAATTTATAGACGGTATAAGGGGCAAGTTAGAAGCTGTTATTAAAACGGGAGATACGATTAAATTTTACAGATAGTGAGAGGAATGGCAATGAACAAAACTGAGTTGAAAAAGTTTGCTGTTGCTGCCAGAAATAAGTTAAGAGAGCAATGTGTCCAGGCAGCTGGCAGCTATGGCTTAAGCAAAGATGAGATAACGGCAGAAAGCAAACAAGGTACAGGGTATGTAATTATAACTACTAGTATAGGAACAGAGCGCATACTTAATTCATGGGAAAAAGAACAGCGTGAGGTGCTTATAGCTAAGATAAAAAAGGATGGCTTCGAACAAGTCATTGAAGAAGTTGCCTATACTATTTTTAACCGTTTGATTGCTATCCGCTATATGGAAATAAACGGATATTTACCCAATAGGTTAAGAGTACTCTCGTCTCAAACAGCGGGTCAGTTAGAGCCGGATTTGGTGTTCTATGCTCCGGAGATTACTTTGCCTTTATCAGAAACAGAAAAAGAGAATATAAACGCGCTGAAAGACGCTAACAAATTAGATGAGCTTTTTAAATTCTTGTTTATTAAAGAGTGTAATGAACTTGGCAAGGTATTGCCTGGCCTGTTCACACCTATTGAGGGTTATGTGGAACTGCTTTTTGCATTGCGCTATACACAACAAGACGGCGTTATTAAAGATATATTAGCTATTCCTGAAGAAGAATGGCTGGATGCCGTACAGATTATCGGTTGGTTGTATCAATATTATAATTCTGAGCCTAAAGATAAGGTCTTTGCGGATTTAAAAAAGAATATCAAAATCGCTAAAGAGAACATTCCTGCAGCTACGCAGCTTTTTACACCGGATTGGATCGTGCGTTATATGGTGGAGAACAGCTTAGGCCGGCTGTGGTTAGAAGGTCACCCGGATGCAGCGCTTAAAGACGGCTGGAAATATTACCTTGATGAAGCTGAGCAAGAAGCTGAGGTAGAGAAGCAGCTGAAAGAAATACGCAAAGAATATGCAGTTATAAAACCAGATGCCATCAAATGTATCGATCCCTGTATGGGAAGCGGACATATCTTGGTGTATCTTTTTGATGTCTTGATGCAAATTTATGATTCTTGCGGTTATACTAAACGTGATGCCGTAAGAAGTATTCTAGAAAACAATCTTTATGGCTTAGATATTGATGGCAGGGCAACACAGCTTGCCTATTTTGCAGTTATGATGAAGGCCTGCTCTTATGATGGCAGGTTTTTATCTAGAAATTTGCAGCCCCATGTATACGATATCAGGGAAAGTAATACCATAGACATTAACCGCTTACAGTACTTTGGTGCGTCGTTAGATGAATTGAATAGGAATATCGCTATAACGCAAATGGAAGGGCTTATTTCCGCATTCAAAAACGCTAAAGAATATGGTTCTATCATTAGTGTAGAAAACTACGATTGGCAGTTGTTGCGCAATTTTATAAATTCTTTTAACACAGAAAAGCAAGTTAATATATTTGAAGTAGGAGACATGCCTGCTTTGCAAGAAGAATTAAGGCAATTAATAGAGCTGGGTGAAGCATTAGCAAAAAAATATGATGTGGTTGTAACAAATCCACCTTATATGGGTTCCGGTAATATGAATGCAAAACTATCGGATTATGTCAAGAAAAACTACCCTGACAGCAAGTCGGATTTGTTTGCAGTATTTATTGAAAGATGTTTGCAGATGGCAAATAAAGATGCTTATACTGCGATGATAACTCAACATGCATGGATGTTTTTATCAAGTTATGAAAAGCTGCGTGGGATGCTATTGATGATTGATATCGTGAACATGATACATCTTGGTGCAAGGGCTTTTGAAGAAATCGGCGGAGAAGTGGTACAGACTACATCTTTTGTAATGCGTAAAAGCAATACAAAAGATTATAAAGCAACTTTTGCAAGGCTTGTGGACTATGGCAGTCAACAAGAAAAAGAAAATGTTTTTTTGGCAAAAGAAAGTTTGCATATAGCACAGCAAGAAATCTTCTCAAAAATTCCTGGATCGCCAATTGCGTATTGGGTTAGTGAAAAATTTATAGACGCATTTAAAAATGGTTGTCCACTTGGTAAAAAAGCTATTTCGCGCAATGGTATGAAAACTGGAGAAAATGAACGATTTGTGAGACAATGGTTTGAAGTTAATAACAATAAGTTTAAACGTAATGCAAAAACATATTTGGATGCATTGGAATCTAAAGCGAAATGGTTTCCGTACAACAAAGGCGGTGAATACAGGAAATGGTATGGTAATAATGATTATATAGTAAATTGGGAGAATGAAGGGCAAGAAGTAATAAAAAATGCTAAAATTGATAAAAGAAATGTACAGGATTATCCATTGGAATTGAAGTTTTTACCATCTGCATCCTGGGGGTTAATATCTTCAAGCCAGCCTTCTTTTAGATATAAAGAATATAACATTTCAGATATAGGAGGAATGTCATTTTATGGTAATAGAAATGATGTGTTGTATTTTATGGCGTTTTGTAATACGCCTATTGCAAATCAAATGTTACAAATTTTAGCACCTACAATAAATTATCAAGCTGGTGATATTGGAAGATTGCCAATATATATAGCGAAGGAAAAATATAATACTGTCATAAACATTGTGGAACAGAACATTATTATATCCAAAACTGATTGGGATAGTTTTGAAACTTCGTGGGATTTTATTACACATCCATTCATCACATATAAAAGTGGTGTTGGATATGCTGATATTCCGATTGAACAGTGGCAATACAAAATTGCAGATGCCTTTGAAAGTTGGAAAATTAATTCAAAAGAACAGTTTGATATTCTTAAAACTAATGAAGAAGAATTGAACCGCATCTTCATCGATATTTATGGGTTGCAAGACGAACTAACTCCGGAAGTCGAAGATAAAGATGTAACAGTCCGTAAAGCAGATTTGGCGCGCGATATGCGCAGCTTTATCTCTTATGCCGTGGGCTGCATGTTGGGACGTTATTCTCTTGATGTGGAAGGCCTTGCTTATGCAGGAGGCGAGTGGGACGCATCAAAATATACTACTTTTGAGGTAGATAATGATAATATAATTCCGATCACGGATGAGGAGTATTTTTCGGATGATATCGTAGGACGTTTTGTGGATTTTGTTAAAACTGTCTATGGAGCAGCAAGTTTAGAGCAAAACTTACAATTTATAGCTGATGCTTTAGGTGGATCGGGATTGCATAGAGATGTGATACGCAAATATTTCTTAAGTGGATTCTTTGGCGATCATTGCAAAATTTATCAAAAGAGGCCAATTTACTGGCTTTTTGATGCGGGCAAAGAAAATAGTTTTAAGGCGCTTATCTATTTACATCGATATGATGAAAATACTGTTGGTAAAGTGCGTGTGGACTATTTGCATAAAGTTCAAAGAAAACTGGAAGAAGAGCTTAAGACTTGTGAGCAATTGAGCAAAATGGAACTTAACGCCGGTGTAAAAGCGAAAAATTCCAAAAAGATCGGCAAAATTGAGGCGCAATTGCAAGAAATACGTGCTTATGATGAGGTTTTAGCGCATATTGCCGGGCAAAAAATAAAACTGGATTTGGATGATGGGGTAAAAGTCAATTATGCTAAGTTCCAAAATATAGAAGTAGTAGCAGATGATGGAAGAAAGCGTAAAGTGAATTTATTGGTTAAAATATAAAAAGGCAGAGGATTTAGTTATGGCTATAGGAAATATTGAAGAAAAATTAAATAAACAGTTTGCTGCTAATACTAGTAATAGTCGTAAGTTGATTTTTTGGTATGATGATAAAGGAACTTATGAGGAAGAAATAGATAACATTCATTTAGCAGACGGAGAAATTTTAAAATTGCGCAAAGATAATGGCTTTGAGGCTAAGTATACCTTATGTAGAAAATTTCCTGAAAAAAACTATTTGATTTATGCGCCTTTTCCTAAGCCCCCAGATAGTGATGAATTAAATTTTATGTTGGATCTGTATCTTATTGCAGAGCCGTTTTATGCTGATGCTATTGCTGATTTGTGCCAGGAATTAAAAATAGATTTACAATATAAGCCGCTATTAGAGAAGCAGAAAGATTTTTGGAAAAAAAGAGCTAATGTTATTAAATTCCAGAAATTAGAATTAGTAAAATACAGTAGGGAAAGTATTTCTTTAGGTGTAATGGCAGCAATATGCAATTTAAAAGTAGTAAAGTTGGATGAGATTGTTAAAAAATTAATATTTGAAGATGATTTGGGAGACGAAAATAAATATTTGTTGGCCTTTAAAACAGCTAATGTATTGGAGGACTTTTGGCGTGCCTGTGAAGATGAATATGGCTTTGCCAGCAGCAAAACACTTACTCGTTTGATATTAACATTCGTCTACAGCTATATAGAGGGTTGTAATGGAGCTATAAGTAAAGAATATCCGGATGCGGAATCACTTAGTTTAACTACATCTGCTAATGTTTTTATGGCCAATTTATTAACTAATTCCGCTTTAGCAGACGATGTTGATATATTGTTGGAAAAGATAAGCAATAAATTGGATTTTAAGAGCATCATTAGTAGAGAGAATATTGAAGATTATTATAAGTGCGATGTATTTAAAATTATTGACGAAAAAATTATAGATCATTTATGCAGGGTACTTATAGCGAGTGGCAGAGCATTAACTGATTTTGAAAGAAATATGCTGCGTGAAAGATTTACTACTATGCATTATAGCAAAAGCTACCAAAAAGATTATAAGGCTGTAAAATATGCTGATTTGTTTATTCAGGCAGTTAAAAAATTTTCTTTGGATATCGGCGCAAGTATGACAGCAGAGGAACTCTATAATCAATATACGATAAGTTGGTATAATATAGATGTTTATTATAGAAAGTTTTATTGTTATTATGATGTAAGTATCAGAAAAGAGATGCTTGCAGAGTTAATGGAGCAAGTGGAAAGCAGTTATGTAAATGTATTTTGGGCAAAGCTTGCTGAAAAATGGAGTCCTAATGTTAAATCTTGCCAAGAATACAGAGAATTACCGGGATTTAAGCAAGAAGATTTTTATGACAGCTATGTTAGCCCTAGAGCAGGAGAAATGACTGCAGTTATTATTAGCGATGCTCTTCGCTATGAAGTTGGGCAAGAATTGGTTAGCCATATAAATGATGATGCTAATATGAAAGCGGAAATAAAACCAATGGTAGCAGGGCTACCTAGCGTAACATCCGTGGGAATGGCGTCTTTGTTACCTCATAAAAATATGGAGTTTAAGGATGACCTTGCAGTTGTTGTTGATACTAAAGCTACTAATACGACTGCGGCTCGGTGTAAAATCTTAAAAGATAGATATGCTCCATCGCTGGCAATGGCCGCTGTGGAAATAAAAGGATTATTGCGCGATGAACTAAGGGCAAAGCTTGAAAATGTTAAAACATTGTACGTCTATCACAATACCATAGATAAAGCTGGCGAGCACTTAGAGGAAAAAGTGTTGAGCGCCGCTGATGAAGCTATAGCTGATATTTTAGATATTATAAGAAAGTTGGGATATGATAAATCCATTGTGAAATTTATTGTTACGGCGGATCACGGTTTTATTTATAGAAGATCAAAGCTTTCTGCTATTGATAAAATTAGTTTTCCAAAAGAATCAGTAGTAGTAACAGATAAGAGATTTATGATTACTGATAAAGAATGTGATATACATGGTACTGTATCTATGAACTTGGAGCAATGGCATAAGGGATGGAAGATACACGTACCATATGGTTATGATATTTTTTCAACTCAAGGCGGTGGAATGCAATATCAGCATGGAGGAGCCAGTTTGCAAGAATTAGTGGTTCCAGTTGTTGAAGTGTCTTTTGAGAGGTATAAAGTTAAGAAAAATAAAGTTGATGTTGAGCTTTATACAGCAATAAATAAAATTACAAGTTTTATTAGTTACTTGGATTTTCTGCAGGATGAAAAAGTAACAGATACTAGATTATCTAGAACAGTCCAATGTTGGATTGAGGATGGGGAAGGTAATAAAATATCGAATACAGTAATAATTGTTGCGGATAGAAAAATGGAGGATCCAAAGGATAGAATTTACACTGAAAAGTTTGTTTTACCTACTAAGAAATATAGTTCGATAGATAAATATTATTTAGTTATTGGGGAAGGTGATGATATTCTGCAAAAATATCCAATGATTATTGATATCATCTACAAAGGCATAGAGTTGTAGGGTTGAGATTTTGTGAATTTTGAGGAAATGTTAAATGTTTGAATAAGTTAGTGTTTTACCTAAATGAGAGAAATATTATAATGTTTTCCTCATATTCTAAATCTTCACTATATCACCTATAAAATCCCCTCAACGTCACCCACTCATAAAAGAATAAAGCAATAAACAAGAAAAAATACAAGATAAAAAATAACGTTTTGTATTTACGTTACAGCTTTGGGGTATATTCTGCTAACATATTGTCTACAAAGTAAAATCAGTTTAGAGTTTTAATCTATTTCTCTCAATACTAACGTACTAAGCATAATATAAAGCCAGGTATTATTGCTGAATTATGTAAGCAGTAGTACACGAAACAAAATTTTAAAATATTTTTAAACTGCCCTTGATATAACAGGAGCAGTTTTCTTTTGCCTCAAAGCAGGGAAGTGATTACAAAACAGCGTTTTAATAAGTGGTGCAGATAGCTTTCCTTTTTAGTCTGTCCGGAAAAAGAAAAACTCACTGCTTATGCAGTGAGTAAGTAGTGTACTGAATTTTGCTGTTCAGGTAAATCATGCAGGGCAAGGTGCTTAATGTCCGTGGCCGCTATGACTACCGCAGCCGTGTGCGCCGCAGGTATGGCCTGCGCCGCCGTGTTCCTGTTCGTGGTGGTCGCATTTTACTGCCGGGTCATAGTTCAGTTTATTATTGAGCAAAGCATTTACTGCATCATCGGCCTTGCCGGTAACGCCGCCATAAAGCTTGATGCCTGCTTGTGACAATGCCATTTGGGCGCCGCCGCCGATACCGCCGCAGATCAGAGTATCGACGCTGTGTTCGTGCAGAAATTGTGCCAGCGCGCCATGGCCGCTGCCGTTGGTGCTGACGATTTCTGTTTTGACGATGTCAGTGTTTTCGATGTCGTAAATTTTAAAGAATTCGGTGTGTCCGAAGTGTTGAAAGATGTCGCCGTCCTGATAAGTAACTGCGATTTTCATTGTTATACCGCTCCTTTACTGTGATTGTTATGAGTTTGCGACATATGCCGTAAACATTTTTAGCATAGCACTGTTCGCGGCCGATGTCAATAAAGTCGGGGATGACATAGTACCTGCTAAAATAAAAAGGCTCGCCGCCGTTGCAGACGCGAGCAGAAGAAGCTTGACTGTGAGAGATATTTTGATCTGTTTGTGCTTAGGTCGCTCATCATCGATATGTCAGCGTAGCGGCTGTCGTTTACGCTGGCGACGCGTAAAATATTTTGCCAGTCGATAGGCGACGGTACGATATTGCGTGGTCAGATAGACGCCGCTGAGAATGAGTACGCCGCCTACGGCTTGTGCGGCGAGAAAGTGTTCATCAAGAAACAGTACGCCGCAGACGATGCCGACCAGCGGCATGATATTCATAAATACGGCTGCCTGACTGGGTCCGACGATGCCGGTGCCTTTGTTCCAGAAGATCATGGCGATCAGCCCGCCGACAAAAATGACGAACAGATATGAGCCAAGAGCCAGCGGCGAAAGCAGCGAGGGCAGTTCGAAATGGCCAAAATAAGCAGCGCCGGCTGCCGTGGTAAGCGAACCTAACAGACCCGACCAGGCGACGATGGCAAAGGGGGAAACATCGTCGATGATGCGCACGACGATGATAGAATACAGTGCCCAGGCGACCTGACTGGTAAAAAAGAGTACGTCGCCGATATTAAAGCTCAGCGTCAATATGGCCGCAAGCGAACCGTTGCTGAGCAGGTACAGCGCGCCGCACAGGCTGCTGCAGATGCCGAGCCATTGCAGGCGGTGCAGACGTTCATGGATCAGCACAAAGCTGAGCAGAGCCGTCACGATGGGCGTGAGTGTGGCGATAATGGTAAAGTTGGTGACTGTCGAATATTGCAGCCCGGTAAATTGGGTAACGTTATTGATGCAGACGCCGAGGATGCCCATGGTAAATAAGGCCGGCCAGGTCCTGCGTGGCGGCAGCAGCTTTTCGCCGCGCCAGGCAAGCATAGCAAACAGCGTCAGGGCTACAATAGTGTAGCGAATGCTGACCATAGGTATGGGCGACATTTCCCTGACGACGAATTTGGCGAACATCGGTTGAATGCCCCAGATGACACAAGTACAAATCAAAAGTGCCGAGGCGGTAAGCTTGTTCGTTTGCATTGCAGTGCTGACAGACCTTTCGATGATGATTTATAAAGTGCCGGGCATCTGCCCGTACCTTAAAAGCTTAACAGTCGTTCAATGATTTCTGCCGCCGGCGTTTGACCAGATATCTGGCCAGTTTATAGGCCAGCAGGCGGTACTGCGTAGTCAGATACACACCGGCGATGATAAGAGCGCCGCCAACTGCTTCGGAAGTATAGAAGCTTTCGTCGAGAAAGGCGATGCCGCAGATGATGCCTACTAACGGCATCAGATTCATAAACACGGCGGCCTGACTGGGGCCGATAACGCGGATGCCTTTGTTCCAGAACAGCATACCGACCAGGCTGCCGATAAAAATAACGTAAAAATAGGACCCCCAGGCTAAAGCGGAAAGGTCATAGGGCAGTGCAAACTGCCCGGTCAGGATACTGTAAGCAGCCGTAGTCAGCGAGCCAAGCAGTCCGGCCCAGGCTACAGCGCTGTAGGCAGATACATATTTACTGACCTGCGCGACAAGAATGGTATAAAAAGCCCAGGCGACCATACTGACGCAGAACAGGATATCACCGAAATTAAAGTTCAGGTTGATAATCGTTGAAAGCGAACCTTTGCTGATCAGGTAAACGGCGCCGATGATACTGGCGGCGATACCGAGCCATTGCAGCTTGTGCAGCCGTTCATGCAGCAGCACCAGACTTAAGAGTGCGGTCACGGCAGGCGTCAGCGAGGCAATAATAGTAAGGTTGGCTACGGTCGAGTATTGCAGGCCTGTAAATTGTGCAACATTGTTGCCGCCAACGCTGAGGACGCCCATCAAAAACAGCGGCAGCCAGGCCTTGCGTGGTGGCAGCAGTTTTTCGCCGCTGTAAGCCAGCGCTGCCAGCAGCACTACGCCTACTGTAAAATAACGGATACTGACCAGAGGGATCGGGTCGAACTCGCGGACGACAAAAGTGACGAACATCGGCTGTGCGCCCCAAATGATGCAGGCGGATAAAACCATCAGTGTTGCTGCGGAAATATTTTTGGGCATAGGAACGCCTTCTTCGCTGTTTATTTTACCAGCTGCGGTATAAAACCCTGCGTGTCACAGCTGACAAGCTTATAGGTGATGCCGTTGCGGATACCTTCAAAAACCATGCTTGCATCGCTGCCGTGAATATGGCCGAAAACGCAGTGCCTGACGCCGTAACGCTCCAGCAGTTCGGCAAAAACAGATTCATTTGCAGCGTCATAAAGAGGCGGATAATGCAGTGCGGCTATGATATCGCTGTAGCCGGCTTGTCTGGCAGCTTCCAGTGAAGCCTCCAGGCGCAGTCCTTCACGGCGGTAGATAGCGGCATCGTCCGCGTTAAAATTGTCAGATGAAGGCAGGAGCCAGCCACGACTGCCGCAGATGGCAGTCGTGCCGCAGGTAAAAAAGTTGTTTTGCAGAAAGCTGAAATTATTTTCTGTCGCAGTCTGCATCTTTTTTAAAGATGACCACCAGTAGTCATGGTTGCCGCGCAGAATGATTTTGCGCCCGGGCAGGGCGGCGATCCAGTTCAGGTCGGTCAGCGCGTCTTGCAGGTCCATGGCCCATGAGGTGTCGCCGCAGATGATGACGGTATCGTCGCTCCGGATAAGTTGATGCCAGTTGGTTGCAACCTTGGCGGCGTGGTCTGCCCAGTGTTCGCCGAAGATTTCCATAGGCTTGGACGGAGGCTTTCCGGAAAGGTGCAGGTCGCCGATAGCGTAAATTTTCATGAATTATGCTCCATTTTTGCTGCTTAATGTTAACTTAATGTTAGCTTATTTTAAGAAGGAATGCAAGGAATTGCTGACAGGGTTGACCTCAGCGCGAGAATAAATGCCTGTGTTTACTACTAAAGTCTGATTAATCCGTTTAATATAGATATGAAGGCTGAATTAGGATGCGAGAATCTTTTTCCTTTCTATCTCTGGTTGCTGTTGCCGCTTTCAGCATTTTTATACAATGAAAGTATCAAAACGCAGGGGAGGGGCAACTATGACAAAGCAGCAGGATTTCAGTATGTGGTCAGTGAATTTTATTTTGTTTTGCCTGGCTAATTTTTTGTATTATGGAGCTTTTTATTTGTATATTCCGGTATTGCCGCAGTATGTGGAGATGTTGGGCGGTACACCTGCCGATATCGGGCTGGTTGGTGGCGCTTTCGGCCTGTCGTCCTTTATTATACGGCCGTATTTGGGTAAACTGGCCAACGAATGGGGTCGTAAGCGTATGATGCTTCTGGGTACGATTTCTTTTGCACTGTTGTTTCTGCTGTTCGGCAGAGTTACCGGCGTGGTGCCGCTGGTCGTACTCAGGCTTGCGCATGGTGTTTGTCTGGCGATGTATCTGGCGGCATCGGCTGCCTATATAGCCGATTATGCGCCGGTAGACAGGCGCGGCGAGGTGCTGGGGATTTATCAGACCTGCAGTGTGGTTTCTATGGCTGTTTTTCCAGCAGCAGGCATTTGGATCCTTCAGCATACACAAAGTTATCCTTTTTTGTTCAACGTGACTTTTGTTACGGCATTAGTATGCTTTTTCGTGTTACTGCCGCTCAAGGAAACGAATCCTGTTTATGACCAGGAACAAAAACTGGATCTGCTGCCGATTTTCAGGCGGCGGGTAATTTTTATGTCTTCGCTGTGCCTTTTGGGTGCATCACTGGTCTATGGCGCGATTCTTACTTTTTTACCGATTTATGCGCAGCAGCGGAATATAAGTGATTATGGTATTTTTTTCGTAGTCTATGCTTTGGCGACGATGGGCAGCAGGGTCTTTGCCGGTAAGCTGTCCGATCATGTCGACAGGCGTCTGGTGATTTTGCCGTTTTCACTTTTGGTTGCACTGGCGGCTATGTGTTTCTTTATTATGGATAACGTTTGGACGCTTGGGCTGATCGCAATATTATTCGGACTGGGATATGGAGCTTTAGTGCCGGCGCTTACTGCACTGGTCGTTGATGTTACCCGGCCGGAAGAACGTGGACCGGCACTGGGTTTTTTTACTGCTTTTATTGAAGTCGGCATCGTCGTCGGCGCTATGGGTCTGGGGTTTATTACCGAGATATTGGGCTATGCCAATATGTTTGCATTGTCAGGTATCATCGTACTGGTGATCACACTGGCATTTTGGCTGTTGGTGCAGCAGCGTCATACTATTAAGCTGGAGGGAGAGTAAGCAGGCTCCAGATGAGCGCAGAGCATTAAAAGCCGCCTGCAGTGCGTACTAGGCAGATGGGGAAGAAAAGACTTGAAACTCCGCGGATTTGTGATATAATGGTTAAAGTATTTGCAGAATGAACAAATTCGGTGAAGCGGAGTAGTAACCACAGATCCCTGTTGCAGAAAGTTGACGGCAGCTGCGAGTCAATACGGGAGCAAGGTGAACTCGCCGCGGAGGAGCCGCGTCAAAAGCGCGGACGCATAACCGGCGTTACAGGTTTTGAGTGGCCGAGATTTTTTTTCGGCAATCAGGGTGGTACCGCGAAAGCTATTTCGTCCCTGGCCTAACAGCCGGGGACTTTTTTATTTGCCGCGCTGCGGTGGTAAGCAAATTTTAGGAGGTTATGAGAAGAATGATCGAAGAAAAGTATACTCCCCATGCCATAGAAAGCAAATGGCAGAAATATTGGGAAGATAACAAGGCATTTAAAACTGATATTGATGCAGGCAAACCCAAGTCTTATGTGCTGGAAATGTTCCCGTATCCTTCGGGCAACCTGCATATGGGGCACGTACGCAATTATTCCATCGGCGACGTAGTTGCCCGCTTCCGCAGTATGAACGGTTTTAACGTGCTGCATCCGATGGGCTGGGATTCTTTTGGTATGCCGGCTGAGAATGCCGCGATCAAACATGGTATCCACCCTGCTAAATGGACGATGGAAAATATCGCCAACATGACCCGTCAGCAGAAGGAACTGGGACTGTCCTATGATTGGGACCGCGAAGTTGCCACCTGTAAGGAAGATTACTATAAATGGACCCAGTGGTTCTTTGAGCTGTTTTATAAGCGCGGTTTGGCCGTCAAGAAAAAATCTGCTGTCAACTGGTGTGGTGAATGCAACACTGTTTTGGCTAATGAGCAGGTTATCGACGGACGCTGCTGGCGCTGTGACCATGAGGTCGTCAAAAAAGATCTGGAACAATGGTTCTTCAAAATTACCGATTATGCGGAAGAACTTTTGGATGATTTGAAACTTTTGAACGGCTGGCCGGAACGCGTTAAGACGATGCAGAAAAACTGGATCGGGCGCAGTGAAGGTCTGGAATTCAGCTTTGACGTGCCCTGCATCAATGCTAAGCTACCTGTTTACACTACCCGTCCGGATACGGCATTTGGCGTTACCTTCGTGGTCCTGGCTGCCGAGCATCCAATGGTAGAGCAGTTGTGCCGGGATAATCCGAAGGCAGACGAGATCAGGGCTTTCTGCGCCCGTGTGCGCAACCAGTCCGATATTGAACGTACTTCCAGCGAGTCGGAAAAAGAAGGTATCTTTACCGGGAAATATGCTGTCAATCCTTTCAATGGCCGCCAGGTAGAGATCTGGGTCACCAACTATGTCCTGTACGATTATGGCACCGGAGCTGTTATGGGTGTACCTACAGGTGATCAGCGCGACTGGATGTTTGCCGATAAATACGGTCTGGATAAGATCGTTGTCGTTACTCCTAAAGACCAGGAATTAAAAGTTGAAGATATGACTGCCGCCTATGAAGAAAAAGAGGGCGTGCTGGTAAATTCCGGCAAGTTCAGCGGCATGGAGATGCATGCTGCAATCAAAGCTATTATGGATTATGCGGAAGAACAAGGCTTTGGTTCCCGTCATGTCAACTACCGTCTGCGCGACTGGCTCATCAGCCGTCAGCGTTATTGGGGGGCTCCGATCCCGATTATTTACTGTCCTGACTGCGGCGAAGTTCTTGTGCCGGAAGCAGAGCTGCCGGTACGTTTACCGGAAGACGTCAAGTTTGATGCGGGCAGCGTTTCACCGCTGGCAACCAGTGAAAGCTTTGTTAACTGCACCTGCCCCAAATGCGGTAAGCCGGCCCGCCGCGAGACCGATACTATGGACACTTTCCTGTGTTCTTCCTGGTATTATCTGCGGTATACCGATCCGAAAAACGATACTGCTCCATTCAGTAAAGAAGCTGTTGATTACTGGGCTCCGGTCGATCAGTACATCGGCGGTATCGAGCATGCGATCCTGCATTTGCTGTATTCACGTTTCTTTATGAAGGTATTGCGTGACGCAGGCCTTGTAAAATACGACGAACCATTTACCAACCTGCTGACTCAGGGCATGGTCATTAAAGACGGTGCGAAAATGAGTAAATCTTTAGGTAATGTCGTTTCTCCGGAAGAGATCATTTCCAAATACGGTGCCGATACTGCTCGTCTGTTTATTATGTTTGCTGCTCCGCCTGAAAGAGAGTTGGAATGGAGCGATCAGGGCGTGGAGGGTTCCTTCCGTTTTATCAACCGTGTCTGGCGTATCGTCAGCCACTTCCAGGGCGAGCTGGCCCAAAAGGTCACCGGCTATGATACTTCAAAACTGGATGAAGCTGATAAAGAGCTGCGCCGCGTGCTGCATAATACGATCAAAAAAGTTACCGACGATATCGAGCAGCGGTTTAATTTCAATACCGCTATCAGTGCGATGATGGAGTTGGTCAATGCTTTATATGTTTATAAGGAAGCTCAGAAAAATTACAATGCCGGTCTGGTTTATGAAACCGTTTCCGCTTTGCTGCGGTTGCTTGCTCCTTTCGTACCGCACGTAACCGAAGAATTGTGGCATGGCGTCATCGACGCTGACAGCAGCGTGCATGCACAAAGCTGGCCTAAAGCCGAGGCAGAGGCCATGAAGGTTGATAATGTCGAGATCGTGCTGCAAGTCAACGGTAAGGTCAAAGGCCGTCTGGTTGTACCTGCAGAAGCCGGCAGGGAAGAACTGGAAAAACTGGCTTTGGCGGATGAACATATCGCCGCTATGGTCGATGTCGGCAAGATCGTGAAGATCGTCTGCGTACCCGGACGTTTGGTCAATATTGTTGCCAGACCTTAAATCGCAGAAAAAAATTAAATAGCTGGATCAGTAAGATCAAATCATAAAGACGCTATGGCAGAGTTCCTAAGGTATAACGAATTTATTGTTGACCTCAGGAACTCTGCTTTTTTGCGTTTTAAAGGGGCTGGATAGCGATGATGGAACGAGGGCTGAGAGGAAAAGTAGCAGCTTTGGGAGCTGCCGTAGTTTTATGTGCCGGCGGCAGTCTGCTGGGAAGCAGCCCGCAGGATACTGCTGTTGTTGTGCCTGTACCGGCAGCTGGTATCAGTGCGGTACAGACTCGGGGAGTCAAGGTATATGTAAGCGGTGCGGTAGCAAAGCCGGGTTTATATGAAATTCCCACAGGGAGCAGAGCTACTGCGGCTATCGCCGCTGCCGGAGGAATGACACTGGAAGCTAATCCCGATAAAGTTAATTTGGCAAAGCTGCTGAAAGATGGTATGCAGGTAAATGTGCCGCGGTTAAGTGCCAGGCAATTGCGTGAGCAGACTGCGCCGGTAAATGCAGGTGCAGCTGCTGAGGCAGCAGGCGCAAATACTTTGGTCTCGGTAAAGACTGCTGCTGAGAGTGGCAGGGGCACAGCAAAAGCCGGCGGCAAGGTACATTTGAATACGGCTACGGCTGCCGAACTGACAGCGTTGCCTGGGGTCGGTGATATTACCGCGCAGCGTATACTTGAGTATCGGGCGGCGCATGGGTTTGCCAGTATCGAGGATGTTATGAAGGTCAAAGGGATCGGTAAGGCCAAGTTTAGCAAAATGCAGCCTTATCTGGAGCTGTGATGCAGCGTCAGCTGGAACAGATCATTGTCGCCGCCACACTGGCATTTCTGCTTGGCTGCCACGCAGGGCTCAGTAAGCTGTTGCCGTTGATACCAGCATTGATACTGGCGGCACTTTTTCTGCTGCTGCTTGCCTGGTGCTGCCGCCAAAAGGCTGGAGTAAAGTTGTTGGCCGCGGCAGGTATTGGTTTGTGTTTTTGTTGTGGCGCTGCCAGCGGCAGCGGGGCCATGCGTCAGCCGCAGCTGCCTTTGCAGACTTTTACCGGTCAGGAAGTACGTATTTTCGGCAGAGTGGAAGCTGGCAGTGTCAAAGTAACGCCGCAGGGAACCAGTCTGGTGCTTGCCTGTCAAGCGGTGCAGACAAATAGTGCGGAACTTGGCAGCTCTTTACCAGATACAGCAATCGCAGTATCTGGTAAAGTACGTGTGTTCGTCCAAGGGCAGGATCTTAGCGAGAAAATAACCGGTGGCGTTATTGTACAGGGAACGCTTAAACCACTGACTGATTTTGCCAATCCGGGTGGTTGGGATGGCGGGCTGTGGAACGAATTGCAGGATTTACAGGGGCGAATGTCTATAAAAGGCAGTGAGCTGTATTTGTCCGGGGACGGACAAAGTATCAGGCAGTATATCGGTGGACTGGCTGCAGGGCTGCGTTCAAATCTGCAGCATACTGTACCGGGACAGGCCGGGGCTGTTTTAGCCGGTATGACTTTAGGTGGTTACGACGGTATCAGCGCGCAGACGCGGGAAGATTTTGCTGCTGTGGGATTGGCGCATCTGCTGGCTGTATCTGGTACGCATATAGCAGTGGTGACAGGCTTTCTGCTTGTACTGCTGCGGCGCCGTAACCACTGTACTATGGCGCTGCTGGCAGGAATTTTATTTTTTTATGCGGCTTTGTGCGGGTTCAAACCGCCTGTACTGAGGGCTTTGCTTATGTCGCTGGCACTATTTGGAGCCGGCGTTAGCGGCAGGCTGCCGCAGCGCAGTAATATTTTCTGTGCTGTGGTCATACTGTTGCTCTGCTATGAACCGCGCTGGCTTTGGGACGCAGGTTTTCAGTTATCATTTACCACAACAGCGGGGCTGCTGTATTTCTACCCGGTACTGAGCGGCCTGTGTACCCGTTACTTACCTGTGGGGATTGCCGAGATCCTGGCAGTATCTTTAACAGCACAGCTAGCGGCTTTGCCGTTTTTGATCCATTATTTTCATCAGCTTTCACTGAGTGGGCTGGCAGCTAATCTGCTTCTAGTACCGCTGCTGGAACTGGCACTACTGCTGACACTGGCGGGATATGCCCTCCTGCCGGTATTTGGGTTGGGAAAGCTGCTGTTTTTACTGGCAGGGCTTTTACTGCACCCCTTGCTGAATATCATTCACTGGCTGGCATCCGGCGGCTGGGCAACTGTCACTGTTGGCAGCTGGCCTCTTTTATGCGGCGCTGTCTATTATTTACTGTTGTTGCTGCTTTTCGGCAGCAGCGACTGGGATGATTTCACTGCTTGCGAAAGACGGTTGCTGATCGGTTTATGCTGCTGTATGCTGGTGGGGATCGGGATTTATGATAAATTCAGGCCGCAGCCTCTGACCGTACATTTTATCGACGTGGGACAGGGGGATGCGGCACTGGTCGTAACACCGCAGCGTCAGACGCTGCTGATTGATACCGGTGGTCTGCGTGGTGACTATGATACGGGCAGCCGTATCGTTCTGCCCTATCTGCGTTACCTGGGGATTCGCAGTCTGGATATGCTGCTTTTAAGCCACGGACACCACGACCATGCAGGAGGAGCGGCCGCAGTAGCTAAAAATATACCTATACGCAGGCTCATTCTGCCTCAGGAACAGCCTTCAGCAGATATACAGGCACTGCTGAAGAATACCAAAGCGCAGCTTATATATGCCGAGAGCGGCACAAATTATTCCCTGGGCAATACTGCAATACAGATCATCAGCGCGCCTGTCGGCAGCGCTGACAGCGATGCAAATGAAAGCTCGCTGATCGTGAGGGTTGTATCTGCTGACAGCAGCATTGTTTTTACAGGTGATGCAACAGAAACGGAGGAACTGCTGGCAGCGGGGCAGATTCAGCCCGGTCAGGTATTGAAGGTCAGTCACCATGGCAGTAATGCTTCTTCTTCAATGCCGTTTTTAGCGGCAGTCAGTCCGCAGCTGGCGGTTATCTCAGTCGGTGCGGCCAACAGCTACGGCCATCCTGGCAGTGAAACGCTGCAGCGTCTGGCAGCCTGCGGGGCTCAGGTGCGGCGTACAGATCAGGACGGAGCGCTTAAAATCACTTTTGACGGCAGCCAGGTAAAATGTTATAGTTATCGGTATCAGAAGGAATTTTTTTAGTGGCTTGAAGGAGTACAAACATGGAAATCACGGCAGAAAAAATTATGCAGCAATTAAGTGCCGGTACACAGGTAGCTGGTGTAATCGCAGTGTTCGGCGAAGAAGGCTATTATAAAGATAAAATAGCCGCCGCTTTACCGCGGGCTGTTTTTGGCGACGCTGCGCAGGAAGACAGGGAAATAACTGTTTTTGAGCGTGATACGGATATAAAGGAAATATCTGCTGCTGTCAATACCTACCCTTTTTTCTCAGGACGCAGTCTGGTTATCATTAAAGATGAAAAGCTGTGGGGAGGTAAGGATGGCGGCGAAAAACGCAAACAGCAGCAGGAAGAGCTGGCAGAACTGCTGGCTGATGTACCTGAACATTGTCAGGTACTGCTGTTAGGCGAAAAAATCGATAAACGCGGTAAACTTTATAAAAGCCTGCTTAAAACTGCTGCGATGGTGGAATGCAAGTCTCTCAAATCCTATCAGCTGAAGCCCTGGCTGGACGAACAGGCTGCGCTGCGCGGCTGCCGTTTTGATTATGAAGCGTCACAAACGATCATGGAATATCTGTCGGTAACTGACAATGCGCCGCTGCTGCTGCTGGAACAGGAAATCGAAAAACTATCGGTTTACGCCGGTGAACGTAAGATTTGGACGAAAGATGATATCGAGCAGACTTTCGCTGCGTTGCCTGAAGTTTCGCGCTTTGCGCTGCTGAACGCCATTGCCGAAAAGAAGCTGGGGCAGACTTTGGAGCTTTTGGGTGAAGAACGTAAGCACGGTAATACTGTGCTGGCGCTATGCGGCCTGGTTTCGTTCCAATTGCGACGTCTTGGACGTGTCAAAGAACTTCTGGAAGGAAGGGCCTCGCAGGCCGAGATCGCTTCAGAGTTAAAAGCCGCGCCTTTTGCTGTAAAAAAAATGGCGGAGCAGAGCCGCCGCTTTGGCTTGGGTGAACTGGAACGGGCACTTTTGGAACTATCACAGCTCAATATCGAAATCCGCTATGGCGGCCGGCAGTTTGAAAAGCTGGAAGAAATATTAATCCGGCTTTTGAGCAAGTGATATTTGGTGTTTGGTTAAAAAAAGTGTTTAAAGTTTGTTTTAAACACTGGACAAGCCTGACTGTTGTTTGTTATAATGATGGCGATAGATCAATGGGGATCTTTCTATTTTATTGCTTAAAAATAGGAAGGTCCTTTTTATATTTGTATTTCAGCTTCAGCATTGGGAAAGGAGCGCGGCACAGTGCCGCAAGTGATTGCTATGATGAACAAAGAAATGTTGTATTACATTAACCCTGAACAGCAAACCCCGGAGGAACTGAAGGCTTTGCTGGAAATGCACCCGGAAATCAAATTTGTTTCTTTTATGGGTGTGGACTTTGCCGGTAACGATACCGACGAAAAAGTGCCCATCAATTTATTTATCGAAGATATCAACAGCTTCCTGGAAGGTATGGCTGCTCAGACTGACGGTTCTTCCGTTGTTTTGCCGGGCATTGCTACTTTAAATAACGCCCGCGTCGATATGAAGGTCGACAAAAGTGTCAACTGGTATATTGATTATAATTACGAGCATTTTGATGCTCAGACAGGTAAAATGGTCGGAACCCTGCGCATACCCTGTTTCCTGATCCACAACGAAATCTTTGTTGATTCCCGTTCGATCCTGCAAAACAGCCTGGATTATGTGGAAGCACAAATGCTGGAAATGTTCAAAAAATATCCGCAGATAGCAGGTCTTGAACATGTTGACCTGTCTCAGATCGAAAAACTGGTCTTTACCTGTGCTACCGAGCTGGAATTCTGGGTCAAATCTCCGCGTGAAGACGCACCGATCGAAGCCCTTTCTTCTTCGCAGATGATGCAGGAGCAATACTGGCAGCGTACCCGCGGTAACGTGCGTACCGCTTTAGAACAGACTATAGAAATGATGGAAGCTTATGGTCTGGAACCGGAAATGGGCCATAAAGAATGCGGCGGCGTACGTGGACAGATCGACGGCGCAGGTCATATGACGCATGTTATGGAACAGCTGGAAGTAGACTGGAAATTTAACGTCGGTCTGCAAACTGCTGATAACGAACTGCTGGCCCGCATTATAGTTAAAGAGGTTTTTCGGATGAACGGTCTGGAAGTTTCCTTCCAGGCTAAACCGATCCCCGGCGTTGCAGGAAGCGGCGAACATACCCATGTCGGTATTGCCGCAAAACTCAAAAATGGTAAAATGGTCAATCTGTTTGCGCCCGGCGATATGAAAGCGGATTTTCTGTCTGCTATCGGTTACGGTTCAATGATGGGCCTTTTGAAGAACTATGAGGTCATCAATCCTTTTATTTCAGCTACGATCGATTCATTGAACCGCTTGAAGCCAGGTTTTGAAGCCCCTGTCTGTATCGTTACCTCTTTGGGTATCAGTCCGCAGGTCCCTTCCCGTAACCGTACGATTCTGGCAGGTTTGATCCGCGATATCGACAGTCCGATGGCGACCCGTATAGAAATGCGTTCGCCTAATCCTTATACTAATACCTATATTGCTATCGCTGCTTTCTATCTGGCAATGTGGGATGGAATCAAGGCTTGTGTGGAATCAGGCAAAAATTTGAAGGAACTGGAAGCCGAATTGTCCAAAAAGGCCGGCGTTGAAGGCTTCTATCTGGAAAAAGACCGCGAATACCGCAGCGAAGATGATGTTTTTGAAGACTTCAGCGAGGAAGAACGCAGCCGTCTGTTTGGTAAACCGCCTGCAACTGTGTGGGAAAATATGTGCGGCTTTAATAAATATCCCGAAAAGAAAGCTGCTCTTACCAGCGGCAATATCCTGCGCGCAGAATTTATCGATTCTTTTGCCAAAGGTGCCTTGGTTCGCTGGCAGACCGAGCTCTTAAACAGGATCATCCCCGAATTCCATGCTGAGATCGTGGCAATGAAATGTCTGCATGACACTGGCTTTTATAATAAATGTGACGATGAGCTGTGGGAGAAGATCGCAGCGCTGCGTGTTATGTTAGCTAAAGATTCTGTCGAGGCTCCGTGTATCTTTACTATGATCCGCGATGCTTTTAGCCGCGGCGATTTTGATGCCGCCTCCAAGTTAAAGCTGGAAATGGTAAAAACAATGGAGAAGCTGAGAAGCTGTTATCACGATTACAAGCAAAATATCATCGACTGATAAAGCATATACGTTTTGGATCCGCCGTAAAATATTATCGGCGGATCCTATTATTTTTCACAAAATGTTTTCTTGACTGGAGCGCAGACCAGACCTATATAATTTAAACAAGGAAAAAGAAGAGGGCGCTGTTGTCGTCCTTTTCCGCAATGATATCAACATTTTTTACGGAACTGCTTTTTATGCGGCAGGTAATTACGGTCTTTTGGGAGCGGTATAGCTTGGCATAAAACAGTATGGTAGCGGGAGAGAGGGGAAAAAATGAGATGGAGTAAAGCTTTTTCAAAAACTGGCCTGCTGGTATTGATGCTTGCCGTGGTCGGGATCGGTATCTTTTTTTATGAACGTCAATATTGCGGCGCCGAACAGCCTGCGCGTTACGAGCCGCAGCAGCTGCGGCAGGTGATTACTGCCGACAGTAAAACCTCGCGGACTATTATGTGGCAGACGCAGGCGCCGGAAAGCGATGCCTGGGTGGAATATAAGCTGCAGGGCGAAAATGAGCTTCACAGGGTGCGGGCGCAGGGTAAAGAATTTGCAACAGATTCAGGGACGGTTTATCAGCAAAGTGTGACGCTGACAGCTTTGGAGCCGGGAACTGTTTATGAATACAGGGCTGGCGGCGGCAAAGAATTTTCTGTCTGGCAAACGTTGAAAACAGATACCGGAGGCGCTTTTACGGCTTTGATCTTCGGCGATTCGCAAAGCCTTGATTATAATGTCTGGCGCAAGACTGCCGCTTATGCTTACAGTCACGATCCGGAAGCCGCCTTTTTCATCAATATGGGCGATCTTGTAGATAACGGCGAGCAATACAGCCAGTGGCGCAGTTGGTTCCGTGGAGCGTCCGGGCTGTTGCCGCAGATTCCGGTTGCTCCTATCAGTGGCAACCATGAAAATTATTCGCTGCAATGGAAACCTTACCGCGGCGATTTATATCTTAATTTGTTCGATCTGCCCCTGAATGGGCCGGAGGGTTTGCAGAAGCAGGCTTACAGCTATGATTACGGCGATGTGCATTTTTCTGTAATCGATACGCAGCAGGAGGAATTAAACGAGTGGCAGCCTGAACTGATCGCAAGTCAGGTGAGCTGGCTGGAGCGCGATCTGGCCGCCAGTGATAAGAAATGGAAAATCGTGTTGGTGCACCGTAATCTGTTCCGCTATCAGGACGGCAGACCCAATGAACTGGGCTCGGCACTTTTTCCGGTTATTGACCGTGGCAATGTCGATGTAGTTTTTTCTGCTCATAATCATACCTACGGCCGTTCTGCTCCGTTTAAAAACGGTAATGTGGCATCACAGGGAACAATCTATATTTCTTCGGGCCGCAGTGGTGATAAAACATGGGCCGGTTCGCGTGCCAAGCCGCAGGAGGTCGCTTTTGACGGCGTGCTTGACCAGCCTAATTATATGAAGCTGACTGTTAATGACGGCAAGCTGACAGTGACCAGCCTGAAGCAGGACGGCAAGCTGATCGATACGGTGACGCTGACGAAATGACAAGCTCTCGATTTTTTGATATAATGTTATTATTAACAAATCAATGAATGGAGTGACATCATGGCTAAAGACAGTTCTTTTGACGTTGTATCGCAGGTCGATATGCAGGAAATGGACAATGCGGTCAATCAAACGAAAAAGGAGATCGCCCAGCGTTATGATTTCCGAGGCAGTGATGCCAGCATCGAATTAGAAGAAAAATGTATCAAATTGGCAGCTGAAGACGAATATAAGCTGAGCGCTATCATCGATATGCTGCGTGCCCGTATGGCTAAACGCGATATCCCGCTGCGCTGCCTGGAGCTGGGTAAGATAGAGCCGGCATCCAAAGGCACAGTTCGCCAGACACTTACTATCCTGCAGGGTATACCGAAGGAAAAAGCCAAAGCGATCGTAGCCGCGATCAAAGCGACTAAATTGAAAGTCAATGCTCAGATGCAGGACGATCAGGTACGCGTCAGCGGAGCTAAAAAAGACGATCTGCAGGCTGTTATCCAAATGCTGAAAACAGGCGACTTCGGCGTAGATTTACAATTCATCAATATGCGCTAAACTGGATTTTGATACTTCCTACGTAACGTGGGAAGTATTTTTTTATTTTATTGTTTTTGCCAGAGTTTGCCTATATAATAAATATAATCCATATTGCAAACTTGCAATAAATTTGGTGACAAGGAGCTGATTTGTTGAATTGGAGAAAGAGGTAAAGAGATTAAAGCTACATGGTTTCAATAATCTGACGAAAAGCCTGAGCTTTAATATGTACGACATTTGCTACACTAAGACGGTAGCAGACAGGGAGGCTTACCTGCAGTATATCGATGAGCAGTATAATGCCGACCGTCTTACGGAAATTTTAACAAATGTTTCCAACATTATCGGAGCAAACATTCTGAACATCGCCAAGCAGGATTATGAGCCGCAGGGCGCCAGTGTCACTATCCTCATTGCCGAAGGCTGTCTGCACAGCGTTGGTGCTGAAGATAACAGTTCCGCTCCGGGCCCTTTACCGGAAACAGTTTTAGCCCATCTAGATAAAAGCCATATCACGGTGCATACCTATCCCGAATATAACCCTATCGGTGGTATCAGTACCTTTCGGGCCGATATCGACGTATCTACCTGCGGTGAGATCTCACCGCTGAAAGCGCTTAATTATCTGATCCACAGTTTCGATACCGACATTATGACTATCGATTACCGTGTGCGTGGTTTTACGCGTGATATTACAGGACATAAACTGTTTATAGATCACAATATCACTTCAATTCAAGATTATATCCCTGAGCTGGTAAAGGAACATTACCAGATGATAGACGTGAACGTGTATCAGGAAAATATTTTCCATACCAAGTGTAAGCTCAAAGATTTCGACCTTGATAACTATCTGTTCGGGCTTAGCAAAGAACAGCTGCATTCAGGCGAAGTAAAACGGATTGAGGCCAAGCTGCGTCATGAAATGGACGAGATCTTCTACGGCAAAAATATGGACCGCATCAATCTTTAAGGAGGAGTAAGTATGCTGGATTTATGGTTTTCTGAATTTCACGCTCCCGACGCCAAACTTTCGATTTTGGTCAAAGAGCAATTATATAGCGAGCAGACTCCCTTTCAGAAAATAGACTTTTTTGATTCGGAAACCTTTGGTAAATTTTTTACTTTAGACGGGCTGATTATGATTACCGAAAAGGACGAATTTATTTATCATGAAATGATCAGTAATGTGCCGATGGCAGTTAATCCGGACATCAAAAAGGTCTTGATCATTGGCGGCGGTGACGGTGGTACTGCACGTGAGGTCTGCCGCTTTAAAACAGTAGAGCAGGTAGATATGGTCGAAATCGATGAACGTGTCGTACGTCTGTGCCAGAAATATTTTCCGCAGACTGCTTGTGCGCTGGATAATGATCCGCGGATCAATCTGATTTTTGGCGACGGGTTAAAATTCGTACAAGACGCACCTGAGGGTGCATATGATTTGATACTCGTCGATTCTACAGATCCGCTTGGACCTGGCGAAGGTCTTTTTACGACCGAGTTTTACCGCAATTGCTACCGGGCGCTGAATGATAAGGGTATCTTGATCAATCAGCACGAATCACCTTACTATAAAGAATATGCGTATGAAATGCGTCGGGCGCATAAAAAACTTGCTTCGGTATTTCCCATAGCGACAGTTTATCAATTTTATATGCCTACCTATTCTTCTGGACACTGGTTGTTCGGGTTTGCTTCGAAAGGTCTTGATCCAGTGAAAGATGCTGACTTTAAACGCTGGTCTGAATTTGGGCTGCAAAATCGTTATTATAATCCCGGGGTACATCTCGGTGCTTTTGCTCTGCCTAATTATGTACAGGAAGAACTTCAAAAAGAAGATTAATGATTCGTAACAAGGTATTCAGGTTTGTCTGCAAAAGCGGCAACATATTTATTGTGTTGCCGCTTTGTGATTTTATAACATAGATGGCTTTGTTTGAAAAATGTGTGATAAGATTATTTTTTGTAATTTTATTTTAACAGTATTGCTGGATATATGTATGTGTGTTATGATTTATTTATAAAAATACAAGCAAAACTTTAAAGTGTATTTGCATAGTATTTTTGCTGTAAGAATAATAATTGGGTGAAGTTTTACCTGTAGAATTAAGAGGTGATAAATTATCAGATACAGTAAAGAATTTATGGAAGTCCATAAAAATAAGAATGGTGGGATAATGGTGAAGAAAGTAATTTTGTATTTATTAACTATGATCTTTGCACTCAGCACAGCTACGGCACTTGCTGCAGAACCTGCTGACGCTCCTGTGTCTATGCGTGAAAGAATGGAAAAAATCAGGGTGGAGAGCGACCCGGTATATCAGGCAGAAAAAGCCAAAAGAATGGAAAATATGCCTAAAGTAGCTGTGCTTTATGTAAATAATGCCGAAACTACTTATAATGACGAAGTAGATGGAGTGGTTTTAGGCAATTTGGAAAAATGCATCAATGATGATAAATATATTTATATCAATGGTGAACCATATATCGAAAAGTTAAACAAAGTTGGTATTGTTGATATTACTACGGCTGAAAGAGCCGATATAGTTGATGCTTTTGAAGGTGAAGATGTTGATTATGTCGTTTTTATTGAAGTGCAGCCGTTTATAGCAAGAGACAAAGTGACGTTCTTTACAGTTGGTAAAGATATAACGACTACTGTACCATTGAAAATCATTGATTTGGTAAATGGTAAATATTTGTATAATGGCAAGTTTACTGAGAAAGCTTCCGACAGCACAATGATCGGCGGCATAGGTAATAAATCGGTTGCCATGAAAGCACTGAATAAGATCAACGAACAGATCACTTCTGTTTTAACTGTCAGATTGCCGGAAGAAAAACCTGTTGCGGTAGCTGCTGATAAAAAATAGGTTCTATAATGAAAAAATATTTTGATAAAAGGCTTATGGGGGTCTTTTTAATGATATTTGTATTTTTTACTGCGGCCTGCGAAGCTGAAGCGGCTAAAAGCTTGCGACAGAAAAGCAGCGTGCTTTTGGTGTTTAACAATATCGCCGGAACACGTTATGATGAAAAGCTTACCCAAATAGCATTGGAAAAGCTGCAGAAGAAAATCGAAGGAATTTATCTTGAAATCGATGATGA
>OKRT01000107.1_pt1 | contig 32895 bp, 31 predicted proteins | sample 1601111 | NCBI WGS metagenome assembly OKRT01 (sample SAMEA3541572, study PRJEB24748) | human gut metagenome | biome: human gut; feature: human-associated habitat; material: faeces | place: China | collected 2012 | reverse complement strand
TTGAAATATTGCTCAAATGCGTCCTGTTCGCATCCGCCGAAACTTACAAAGTCGCCGCGTGTGTTCTGTATTATCCCTGTGGCATGGATAGTCCGTGGACAAAGCCGTTCATCTGGGGAGAGAGGACTTCCCCGCCTACTACTTTGTCCCGGTAGATCAAAAGGTTGGCCTGTACGCCCGTCTCCCCAGAGGGATAATTGGTGATTTCATAGGTGTACCGCTTGACCCGTTTTCCGGCGTATTTGGTCAAATCGAAGCCCTGAGCAGTTTGGAGCTCCAGGTATTCGTCATAGCTCTCATCCATCTCCTTGGGGATGGTAAGCTCCTCTGTGACCAGAGGTTCCTGGTTTACCTGCCAGCCGTATTGACTCAAAAACGAGACCCGGTCTTCGTTGGAACTGATCCCTGTGGTGTCCGGGGCGGTACTGGCGGCCACCGTGGGCAGGGCGGGGGGATCGAGATTCATCACCAGTCCGGCGCAGCACAGCAGCGCCGCGGCGGCCACGCTGATCGCCAGCTTTCGCCTTGGCAGTCTGGCGGTAAGAATAAACACAGCGCATTCTCCTTCCACATCCAGCATCTTGGTGCAGTTTATGTACCAAAGGACCGGAATATTCATGGCTGGGGAGTGCTTTTGTGGGAGAGAATGGGTTTTGATTGAAATTTTTTCTCTCCCTTGGTAAAATGAACCGAAACATACCACATAAGCGAGGAGGTATCAACCGTGGCGATGGAACGTCTGGATAAGCTTCTGGCATCTACAGGACGTTGGTCCCGCAAAGAGGTCAAGGAACTCATTGCCCGGGGACGCGTACTGGTAGACGGACGCCCCGCGGGACGGCCGGAGGATAAATGCGAGTCCCAGAGCGCCTGCATCCAAGTGGATGGGGAGATCGTGGACTGCGCTCCTTATGTGTACATCATGCTGCATAAGCCTGCCGGGCTGCTTTCCGCCACTCAGGATAAGAAGCAGTCCACCGTGCTGGATCTGCTGCCAGAGCATCTGCGCCGCCGGGGACTGTTTCCGGTGGGACGGTTGGATAAGGATACAGAAGGGCTGCTGCTGCTCACCGATGACGGCCCTCTGGGCCACGACCTGCTCTCTCCCCGCAAACATGTGGATAAGGTCTATTATGCCCGAGTGGATGGACAGATTGATAAAGAGGATGTCCAGGTCCTGGCTCAGGGCATGACATTGGGAGACGGTCTGGTTTGCCTTCCTGCCGGCCTGGAGCCTTTGGGCGATGGAAGTGAGTGTCTGGTCACTCTCCGGGAGGGAAAATATCACCAGGTCAAACGGATGCTGGCTGCCCGGGGCAAGCCGGTACTTTACCTCAAACGGCTGTCTATGGGGCCGCTGAAGCTGGATGAAAAGCTGGAAAAAGGCCAGTGGCGGTTCCTGACAGAGCAGGAAGTACAGGGCCTCAAGGCCGCTCGAGGATGAAGAGACAAAAAAATTGTGCGTTTTGAACAAAAAAATGGGACAACCCCCTTGCCAAAACCGGGGGTGTACCGTTATAATGTCAATAGTGTTATGAGAATAACTTGGGAGGGATTATCGTGTCCAGCAGGATGTTTCAAGGAGTCGTGCTCCAAATGAAGGACAGCATCGATCGCATGGTAGGGGTGATCGATGCAGACGGAATCGTGGTGGCCTGCAGTGAGCTCACTTGTATTGGAGAGCATTGGTCTGGCGCTGTCGCCGCGGTCAACTCCTCGGACAATGCCACAGCCCATTTTGAGGGCAAGACCTTTAAACCCCTTGCCGGTTGGGGGGCCCAGTTTGATTATGCCGCGTTTGTAAAAGGCGAGGATGATCTGGCCGGGGCGCTGTGCGCCATGGCGGTAGTGGCATTCAACGGCGCCAAGACTTATTATGAAGAAAAGCATGATAAGGCTACTTTTGTAAAGAATATTATCTCCGACAACATCCTGTTGGGAGATATTTATACCCAGGCCAAGGAGCTCCACTTCGTCTCCGAGGCTCCCCGTGCCGCCTTCCTGGTGCGCCAGCTGGGTCCTGCCGATGTGACTACCATCGATGTGATCCAGAACCTCTTCCCGGACAAGCAGACGGATTTCGTCATCTCCATCAACGAGACTGACGTGGCCCTCATTAAGCAGCTGCCCGAGGGAGCGGACGCCAAGGAACTGCAGAAGATCGCCAAGCAGATCGCTACTGCCGTGACCCAGGAGCTGGGTATCAAGGTTGTGATCGGTATCGGTACGGTGGTCAACCACATCCGCGATCTGGCCCGGGCCTATAAAGAGGCCGGAGTGGCCATCGATGTGGGCAAGGTGTTTGACACCGAAAAGACGGTCATCAACTATGAGAATCTGGGTATTGGCCGTCTGATCTATCAGCTGCCCACGATTCTGTGCCAGATGTTCCTCCAGGAGGTCTTTAAGAAGAATCCCATTGACGCCCTGGATCAGGAGACTCTGCTCACTATCAACAAGTTCTTTGAGAACAACCTGAACGTGTCCGAGACAGCCCGTAAGCTGTTCGTACACCGCAATACGCTGGTCTATCGTCTGGAGAAGATCAAGAAGCTGACTGGACTGGATCTGCGTGAGTTTGACGACGCCATCACCTTCAAGGTGGCTCTGATGGTCAAGAAGTATCTGATTTCCCGGGGAATTGAGTCCTGATGCACTGATTTTCCGGCGGTCTCACGCCCTTTCTTAAAGACAGGACGAGGCCTCCGTCTGCCCTGAGGCAGGCGGAGGCCTTTTTGTATTTCCTGAGGGAAATCGGAAAAGGTGACATAAAACCGCAATTTCCCATTGACAAGGGAAGGGTTACGGGTGTAACCTAAATAGTGAAATCTTTCCCGGGAAATGTGCTCCAAAGAGGGAACAAACTTTCCTGGTTATCGTCAAAAATTATGACAGCTATTTTAAGTATACGAGGGTTTACATATTATGATACGTTTTATTGACGTCTACAAAGAATACGACAACGGAACCAAGGCCCTGAAGGGGGTCAATATGCGCATTGACGATGGTGAATTTGTCTTTCTGGTAGGCCCCTCTGGCTCTGGAAAGTCTACCATCATTAAGCTGATTACCGGTGAGATCGCCCTGACCCAGGGCAAACTCATGGTCAACGGATACAGCATGAGCAACATCAGCCCCAAGCAGGTGCCTCTGATGCGCCGCACGCTGGGTATCATTTTCCAGGATTTCCGTCTGATCGAGAAAAAGACAGTATACGAAAACCTGTCCTTTGCCATGCGGGCGATCGGCGCGTCCAACCGGGACCTGAAGCGGCGCATCCCCTATGTGCTGCAGCTGGTGGGCCTGGAGCAGAAGGCGGACCGGTATCCCGGACAGCTCTCCGGCGGTGAGCAGCAGCGTGTGGCTATTGCCCGGGCTCTGGTGAACAACCCCAATATGATCATTGCCGACGAGCCGACCGGTAACCTGGACCCCAACCGCTCGCTGGAAATCATGATGCTGCTGGAGCGCATCAATGAGTTGGGGACTACCGTGCTGGTGGTGACTCACGAGAAGAATCTGGTCAACCGCTTTGGAAAGCGGGTCGTGGCCATCGAGGATGGCCGAATCATCAATGACGAAACGGGTGGGTACTACAATGGCGAAAAAATTTGATCTGGGATATTATTGCAGCGAAGGTGTCCACTCTATTTTTACCCATGGATTTATGTCTTTTGCTGCCGTATGTATGATCGTGGCTTGTCTGCTGATCATGGGGTCTTTCTCCCTGGTTGCAGTCAACCTGGACAACATGCTGGGTGATCTGGAAGCGGAAAATATTTTCCTGGCTTATGTGGATGAAACTTACACAGAGGAGCAGTCCCGTGCGCTGCAATCGGAGATCGAGGCGGTGCCTAACGTATCTGACGTCACTTTTGTGACCAAGGGTGAGGCCATGGAGGACTACAAGGCAGGACGGGAAAACAATCCCCTGGTGGCCGACCTGCCCGATGAGGTACTTCGGGACCGCTTTGAGATCCATGTGAAGGATATTGAACAGATGGAAGCTGCGGTGGAGCAGGTGAAGCTGATCCCGGGTATTGTAAACACCCGTGCAGCACTTGATATTGCTCAGGGTTTTGTCACAGTGCGCAACATTGCCGCCGGTGTGGCCATCGTGCTGGTCAGTATCCTGGCGGTGGTCTCCCTGTTTATTATCGCAAACACCACCAAACTGGCCTTCTTCTATCGCCGGGAGGAGATCGCCATCATGAAGATGTGCGGCGCTACCAACGCATTTATCCGCTGGCCGTTCATTGTACAGGGGATGATCCTGGGACTGGCCGGTGCAATTGTGGCGTTTTTCCTCCAGTGGGGCGTGTATGAGCTGGTAGGCAAGGCAGTCATTCAGTCCGACGGAATGTCCCTGGTTACCATCCTTCCCTTTACTTCGCTGATCGTTAACATCCTGCCTGTGTTCTGCGGTGCGGGACTGCTGATCGGTGTTGTGGGATCGGTGCTGGCCATCCGGAAGTTCCTGCAGGTTTAACGGGAAAGGAGTATTGCAGTGCGGCCGAAAAAGCAGCGTATTTTCATGGGCGTGATGGCAAGTGTGCTGGTTGTCTTGATGCTTCTGCCCATGCTGGCAAATATTTTAGTTCGATAACAGGAGGCAGGCAATGGAACAGAAGAAAACCAAAAACTGGAAAACGATTGTAAAGCGCCTGCTGGTGGTGGCTCTGGTGCTGTCCCTGGCCATCCCCCTGGTGCCCCAGACTATGGTAGTTCCCGCTTCGGCTGTAACTCAGGCGGAAATTGATGAACTGAAGGATAACGCTTCTGATCTGCGCGATCAGCAGAAGGAGCTGCAGAATCAGTTGGCAGCCATCAAGGAAGACAAAAACAAGGCCCTGGAGCAGAAGACTCTGCTGGAGCAGCAGATCAACGCGACCCAGGCGGAAATCGATACCATTCAGACTCAGATCTCCAAATACGACGAGCTTATTGCCCAAAAGCAGGTGGAGCTGGCCGAGGCGGAGGAGAAGGAGCAGGCCCAGTATGAGCTGTTCTGTGAGCGTGTGCGCTACATGGAAGAGCAGGGTGAGGTCTCCTATTGGTCTATCCTGTTTTCCTCCAAGGACTTTGCAGACCTGCTGGACAATGCCATGATGGTGGAAGAGATCATGGACTATGACAACCAGGTCATGGATGAGCTCATTGCTATCCGGGAGCAGATCGCGCAGGATAAGGCGGATCTGGAGACTGCCCGCCAGGAGCAGCAGGCGGCCAAGGACGAGCAGGAGGCTGCCAAGGCCAGTCTGAAGACGCAAAAGTCTGAAGTTGACGCACTGATCGATCAGATCAGCAGCCAGCAGGCTGAGGTAGAAAAGGCGGAAGCTCAGCTGAGAGCGGCGGCCGATGCAGTGGATAAGGAGATTGCGGCTGCGGAGAAGGAACTGGCCAGCCAGATCTCCAACGTAGTCAGCGAATCGGGCTTTATGTGGCCTCTGCCTGGCTATAATACCCTTTCTTCCCTCTTTGGAGGCCGGACCCACCCGGTGACCGGACGGCCCAACAATCACACCGGCATTGACATTCCTGCTCCGGCTGGTACCTCCATTCTGGCAGCCAAGAGCGGTGTGGTAACCACCTCTACTTATAACAGCTCTTACGGCAACTACGTAGTGGTCAGCCACAGCGACGGTACCTCTACCCTGTATGCCCACATGAGTCGCCGTGGCGTGTCCAAGGGACAGACGGTGTCTCAGGGCCAGGTAGTGGGCTATGTGGGAACCACTGGTTCTTCCACCGGTAACCACCTCCACTTCGAGATCCGTGTGAACGGCAGCCGTGTGGACCCGGTGAACTACTTCCTGGGCAGCATGACTTTGTATGCCACCAGCGGCGGCGTGAAGAAGAAGCTGTAACGAACACATAATACATCCCCCCTTCCGCATAACGTTGCGGGAGGGGGGATGCGTTTTGTTGGGACAGCTGGTGTTCAGTCTTGATGGCCGGGAGCGGGCAGAGCGGCATGACCTGTATGGACTGGGGGTGCTCCAGGTCCGGGTGCGGCCCGGCGGCTGGCGGGAGAAGGGACGGCTGCGCCGCGGCGGAAAGCGGCTGGCTCAAGGCGGAGTGCGGCGTGTTCTGGTCCCTCGGTGCTTTGACCAGTGGCCTGTGCTGGAGCGCTGGGGGCTGAGCGGCGTAGATCCTGTCCCGTTTCTGCGTTTTTATGCCCCACAGATCGTGCTGGCTGCGTTGAAGCGGCGGGGGATCCCTCCGGAGAGCGCCACCGTAGCCCTTCGAAGCCGGAGCGTGGACCGGGATATGGCCCGAACAGCTCAGCTGTTGTGTCCTTTGGTACGTCAGGTAGCTGTCAACGCACCCCAGGGTGGGGCAGAGCTTTCTTCGTGGCTTCGCAGAGAATATGGCCTGCCGGTGCAGCCGGATGGGACGGAGGTGTCCCTGGCGGTCTACTTTGACGGAGAGGGAGCGGGGGAGAAGGATCTGCTGCTGTGGGGGACAGCACCTCAGATGGGAGAGGTGATCCCCCAGGCAGAGGCATTGGCTCCCCAGGACCGGCAGGATCTGTGCCTCTTGGCGGCTCTGTGGGAAACGGGGAAAATTGGCAAATTTGAGCTAGAATTTACTTGACACAGGGCGGAAAAGTAACTATAATAACACAGACTGTATCCTTATAACTTTTTATAGTTATCCTGTATATTTGACCGGGTCCGGAGGCGCTGCCCTCCGGCCTAAGTTTGGAAAGGTGTGCGAGATATCATGGCGAAAGAATATAAACTGACTCCTCAGCGCCTGCAGGAGCTGCAGGACGAGCTGGTCTATCTGAAGACGGTGCGCGAGAAGGAGGTTGCGGAGCTGATCAAGGAGGCCCGCTCCTTCGGCGACCTGAGCGAGAACAGCGAGTACGATGAGGCTAAGACCGAGCAGGGCAAGCTCTACTCCCGCATTGCTGAGGTGGAGGAGATTCTGAGCAACTATGTAGTCATTGACGAGAGCGACGACGGCGGCAACTATGTGCGCATCGGCTCCACCGTGACCGTGCTGGACAAGGAGTTTGACGAGGAGCTGGTCTATAAGATCGTAGGCTCCCAGGAGGCCGATCCCATGAACGGGGTCATCTCCGAGGATTCTCCCTTTGGCCGTGCCCTGCTGGGTAAGAATGTGGGCGACGACGTGGTCGTGGACGCCCCCGCCGGCAGCGTGGAGTACAAGCTGCTGAAGGTAGAGCGGTAAGAATACAAACTCCGGAATCCCGGAGAGAAAGAGATAGGAGTGCGCGCATACATGGCCGAGAAGAATAACAACGCGGTTCCCCAGGAGGAGAACCTGTCCCAGCTGCTTCAGATCCGCCGGGACAAGCTGAAGGACCTGCAGGAGAGCGGCAACGATCCCTTCCAGATTACCCGCTATGCGGTGGACAACGATTCCGCCAATATCAAGGAAAATTTTGACGCCCTGGAGGGTCAGCCGGTGTCCATTGCCGGCCGCCTCATGTCCAAGCGCGGCATGGGCAAGGTGTCCTTCTGTGATCTGCAGGACAAGTCCGGCCGCATCCAGCTCTACGCCCGGAAGGACGAGATGGATGAGGAGGAATATAACCGCTTTAAGAAGTACGACATCGGCGATATCGTGGGCGTGCAGGGCGAGGTGTTCCGCACCCAGCGTGGCGAGATGTCTGTCCGTGTGCAGAAGGTGACTCTGCTGAGCAAGTCCCTGCTGCCCCTGCCTGAGAAGTTCCACGGCCTGACCAACACGGAGCTGCGTTACCGCCAGCGCTATGTGGACCTGATCGTCAACCCCGAGGTGAAGCGGAATTTCATCATCCGCTCCCAGTTTATCAAGTACGTCCGTGACTTCATGGATGCCCGTGGCTTCATGGAGGTGGAGACCCCTGTTCTCAACACCATCTCCGGCGGCGCCACTGCCCGGCCCTTCATCACCCACCACAACACCCTGGATATCGACATGTATATGCGTATCGCCACCGAGCTGCCCCTGAAGCGGCTCATCGTGGGCGGCATGGACCGGGTGTATGAGATCGGCCGTATCTTCCGCAACGAGGGCATGGACCCCAAGCACAACCCTGAGTTCACCACCATCGAGCTCTATCAGGCCTATGCCGATTTCAATGACATGATGGACCTCTTCGAGGACCTGCTGTCCTCCGCCGCTCAGAAGATCCTGGGTACCTATCAGGTGGAGTGGCAGGGCGAGAAGATCGACCTGACCCCCGGCTGGCCCCGTATGCCCATGCACGAGGCGGTCAAGAAGTACTGCGGCATCGACTTTATGGCCATCACCTCCGATGAGGAGGCCGTGGCTGCCGCCAAGTCCATCGGCGTAGAGCTGCCTGAGACCGCCGACAAGACCTGGGGCAACGCCCTGTACGAGTGCTTTGACCAGAAGGTGGAGGAGAAGCTCATTCAGCCCACCTTTATCACCATGCACCCCGTGGACGTGTCCCCCCTGGCCAAGCGCTCTCCCAGCGATCCCCGCCTCACCGAGCGCTTCGAGCTGTTCATTTGCCACAGTGAGATGGGCAACGCCTTCTCCGAGCTCAACGACCCCATTGACCAGCGCCAGCGCTTCCAGAAGCAGGTGGAGCTGCGTGACAAGGGCGACGACGAGGCCGGTATGATGGACGAGGACTTCCTCACCGCTCTGGAGTACGGTCTGCCTCCCACGGGTGGTCTGGGCATCGGCATCGACCGTTGCGTCATGCTGCTGACCAACTCCGACTCCATCCGTGAGGTCATTCTGTTCCCCACCATGAAGCCTGAGGGCGTGAAGAAGGAGGAGAAGGCTGCGCCTGCTCCTGCCCAGGCTCCTGCGGAGAAGATCGACTTCTCCAAGGTGGAGATCGAGCCCCTGTTTGCCGACTTTGTGGACTTTGATACCTTTGCCAAGTCCGATTTCCGGGCCGTGAAGGTAAAGGAGTGCGAGGCGGTCAAGAAGAGCAAGAAGCTCCTCAAGTTCGTCCTGGATGACGGCACTGGCACCGACCGCGTGATCCTCAGCGGTATCCACGATACCTATGAGCCCGAGGAGCTGGTGGGCAAGACCCTGATCGCTATCACCAACCTGCCTCCCCGCAAGATGATGGGCATTGATTCCTGCGGTATGATCATTTCTGCTATCCACCACGAGGAGGGCGTGGAGAAGCTCCACTGCCTGATGGTGGACGACCACATCCCCGCCGGCGCCAAGCTGTATTGATTTCCGGAATTTTTGGGAATCAAATAAGACAAAGTAGAGAACAGAGCTCTGGGTTATCCAGAGCTCTGTTTTTTGTCATTATCAAGGGGTTGACAAAGAAGCTATGAAAGCTATAATAAGTAATTGGTTACGTATTTGTGGGAGGTGAGACAATGCCGGGTATGATGCCGTTTGGATTAAAGATTGCCATTATTAATCGGGCGTTCCGAAAACGGATGGATGAGAAGGCGGCCGACATGGGGCTGACCTCTGTGCAGCTCCGAGTGCTGGGGTCTATCAGCCGATTGGAGGCCTCTGGTGAGACAGAAGTTCATCAGAATGATTTGGAGCGAATCGAGCATGTGACCCATCCAGCGATGACGAAGCTTCTCCAGCGCTTGGAAAGCAAAGGATTTATCCAATGCGTTCCCAGTGCGAAGGACCGGCGCTACAAGAAGATCACCTGTACTGAGAAATCCACAGGGATTTATAAGATGATCCTGGCGCAGGATCAAGAGGTCCTAGATGAAATCTGCAAGGGTTTTACCAAGCAGGAGAAGGAGGCCTTGCTTCAAACCACCGATCTGATACTGCGCAATATTGATTCTCAATGATCTTTTTAGAAAAATGAATTCCCCAGGCAGTGAGCCGAGGAGAACACTCGGATTCACTGCCTGCTTTTTTGCGCAAATAGGTAACTAGTTACTTAATTAAGGAGAGAATGAGAATGGAACAAACAATATCATCAACCAGTAAAAGTCCCTTTGCAACCGAACCTATCGGGCGTTTGATCGTCAAATTTGCAGTTCCTTGTGTAATTTCTCTGTTGGTAAACTCGCTTTATAACATTGTGGATCAAATTTTTATCGGATGGGGCGTAGGTTACTTGGGAAACGGAGCTACCAACGCTGTTTTTCCCATCACGATTGTGGCCCTGGCCTTATGCCTGATGATTGGCGACGGCGGTGCGGCCTATCTCAGTTTAAAGCTGGGCGAGGGTGACATTGCCAGTGCCAAACGGGGAGTGGGCAATGCTATCGTAATGGTGGTGGTAGTCAGTATTGTGCTGGCCGCAGTGTTCCTGATCTTTATTGATCCCATCCTGACCCTGTTTGGCGCCACAGACACTTTGCGGGAGTATGCTTTGCAGTATGGTACTATTATCGGAGTCGGACTGCCCTTCATGATGATCCCCGGCGCGGTCAACTCCATGATCCGGGCCGACGGAAGTCCCAAGTATGCCATGCTGTCCATGGCGCTGGGTGCTGTGGTCAATACCATCCTGGACCCTGTCTTTATTTTTGTATTCCATATGGGAGTGCGGGGGGCAGCTATTGCTACGGTGATCGGACAGGTGGCTACCTTTGTTATGGCCGTCACCTACCTGTTCCGGTTCAAGACCTTCCGCATTGACCGCAGTGCTTTCCGAATGAAAGCAAAGACCTGCACCACCGTGCTCAGTCTGGGTGTCAGCAGTTTTATCACACAGTTTGCCATCACCATCGTCATGGCACTGACCAACAACCTGCTGGTTTCTTATGGAGCCCTGTCCATCTACGGCTCTGAGATTCCCATGACTGCCACCGGTATTGTTATGAAGGTCAATCAGATCCTCATCTCCATCCTCGTTGGTATTGCCGTGGGTGCACAGCCTATCATTGGTTTTAACTACGGCGCCAAAGATTTTACTCGTGTAAAAAAAGCGTTGGATATTGCCCTTGTGGCCTCTGAAATCATTGCCATCATTGCCTTCTTGATCTTCCAGTTTGCCCCCATGTCTGTGGTTTCGCTGTTTGGATCCGAGGAGGGCTTGTATAACGAGTTTGCGGTGAAAGCATTTCGTATTTTCTTGATGTTGTGCCCTCTGACTGGGTTTCAGACCGTGGTTGCCGTATATTTGCAGGCGGTGGGCAAGCCCCTCAAGTCGGCGATCTTATCCCTGGCCCGTCAGATTATTTTCTTTGTACCTGCTGCCGTTCTGCTGCCGAAGTTCCTGGGTGTGGTAGGTGTGCTTTGGACAGGGCCTGTGGCCGATGGTCTGGCCTTCCTGCTGTCGGTTGGATTGCTGATCTATGAGAGAAAACAGTTGAAAGAAATTGAACAGGCAGAATAAGCAAAGATCGATTTGTGTACTGCGAAAGGAGCGATCGTATGAAAAACCGGATTATTACCATCAGCCGTGAGTTTGGAAGTGGTGGACGTACCATTGGCAAAAAAGTAGCAGAAGAACTTGGAATTCCCTGTTATGACAGTGAACTGATTGAGAAAGTGGCATCAGAGAGCGGATTTGATGCCAATTACATCAAGGATGCGGGAGAGTATGCTCCTGGCGGATTTCTCTCCTCGGCGTTTTCCCACCGCTCCTCCGGACCTAATAATGCGGATTATTTATGGAAAATCCAGTACAAGATCATTACTGAGTTGGCAGAGAAGGGACCCTGTGTCATTGTAGGACGGTGCGCAGACTATATTCTTCGAGAGAGAGCAGACTGTCTGCGGGTGTTTATCCACGCAGATTTAGCCTTCCGGGCGGAGCGGATCGTCAAGGAATATGGAGAGCGGGAGGAATCCCCGGAGCAGCGCTTGAAGGACAAGGACAAGCGCCGCGCAGCCTATCATCGCTTCTATACCAATATGAAGTGGGGACACGCACAAAATTATGATGTTACCCTGAACAGCGGGACGCTTGGAATTGATAAGTGCGTGGATATTATTAAAGATCTCTATTGAGGTGATGTACAGGGAAGAGAACCGTAAGGTTTGCCAATCATCCTTTTCAGAAGAAAAAAGAAGCCGCCCTTCCCAAAGCGGGAAGGGCGGTAAAAGTTTAGGCAGTGTGATGGTCGTGGCAGTGACAGCCGCTTCCGCAGTTGCCGGGGCAGCCTGCGCAGTGCTTGCCTGCCTTGTGGTCTTTCCACATGGCGCGGCCGGCCAGGCCTGCGCCCAAAATTACGATTGCTAATACAATGAAAGTTCCCATAATAAACTCCTTGATCTTATGCGCGGCTGACCGAGCGGCGGGCGGAGAGCTGCTCCTGCTCACTGGGACGGTAGCCTTTGCGCACCAGCAGATAGATAATAGCGGCCAGAGCCAGGATGGCGGCGATGGTGCCAGCGCCAAATGCCACTTCACCAAGGGCCAGACCCACCAGCTGATAAACAATCAGAGAGACCACATACGCAAAGCCACACATGTAGCCGATAGCAGCCAGAGTCCACTTGGGGTTGTTCATCTCCCGCTTGATGGCGCCCATCGCGGCAAAGCAGGGGGCGCATAGCAGATTGAAGATCATGAAGGCGTAGGCGGCGATAGGCGTGAAGTGTTCAGCCATCTCTAACGACAGATTGCCCGGGAACGTAACACCGAAGGTGGACACCACCTCCTCCTTGGCAATGAGGCCGGTGACAGTGGCCACAGTAGCCTGCCAGGTGCCGAAGCCCAGGGGAGCGAAGATGAAGGCAACTGTCTTGCCGATGGAGGCCAGCAGGGAATCGTTGTTGTCGGCTACCATGCCAAAGCCGTCCGCGGTGAAGCCAAATCCCTGAAGGAACCAGAGAATGATGGAGCTGAGCAGGATGACGGTGCCGGCCCGCTTAATGAAGGACCAGCCGCGCTCCCAGGTGGCGCGAAGGACATTGCCACGGGTGGGGACATGATAAGCGGGCAGCTCCATGACAAAGGGGGCGGGCTCGCCGGCGAAGGCTTTGAACTTCTTCAGCATGACGCCGGAGATAATGACTGCTGCTACACCGATAAAGTAGGCGGAGGTAGCGACCCAAGAGGAGCCGCCGAACAGAGCGCCGGCAAACAGGGCGATGATGGGCATCTTGGCGCCGCAGGGGATAAATGCGGTAGTCATAATGGTCATCTTCCGGTCGCGGTCCTGTTCAATGGTCCGGGAGGCCATGATGCCGGGGACGCCGCAACCGGTGGCCACCAGCATGGGAATAAAACTCTTGCCGGACAGGCCGAAGCGGCGGAAGATCCGGTCCATGATAAAGGCGATACGAGCCATGTAGCCGCAATCCTCCAGCAGAGCCAGCAGGAAGAAAAGCACCAGCATCTGAGGCACAAAGCCCAGAACAGCGCCCACACCGCCCACAATGCCGTCCAGCACCAGGCCGGAGACGACCTCGTTGCAGCCGATGCTGTTGAGGAGGTTCCCGACCAAGACAGGGATGCCAGGTACCCAGGTGCCATACTCCGTGGGATCGGGCTCCTCAACGGTAAGGGCCTCTTCAAAGTGGGAGAGGTCCACGGTCTCGGTGGTGGTGACGCCGGTCTCATCGTCATAGAAGTAGACGTCAGTGGTAAGATCAGCGGTCTGAGCGGCAAAGGCCTGGATCATAGCATCGTCCAGGGTGCCATCTTCCCGGGCGGCAGTAAACTCACTGGTGTCCACGCCGGCCTTTTCCGCTGCGGCTAGGAAGCCCTCAATCACAGTATTGGCCTCCTCGTGAGCACCAGAGGCCTCTTCCCAGGCCTCCGTGTCTGCGGTGAAGGGGACAAACCAGCCGTCTCCAAACAGACCGTCGTTGGCCCAGTCGGTGGCGTGAGTACCAATGGAGACTGTCCAACTGCCCATGGAGATAGCGTAAACCAGAGCCATGACCACCACAAAAATGGGCAGGGCCAGAATCCGGTTGGTGACGATCTGGTCAATACGGTCGGAGGGAGTCAGGCCGGTGCGGGCCTTTTTCACTACGCTGCCAATGATGGAGGTGATGTACTGATAGCGCTCATTGGTGATGATGGATTCACCGTCATCGTCCAATTCTTCTTCGCAGGCAGCGATAGTTTCCTGAATCTCAGCGGGCAGCTTCATGCGTCCCTCAAGGGAAGCCAAGACCTTTTCATCTTTCTCAAACAGTTTGATAGCGTACCAGCGCAGCTGGCTGGCATCCACATGGCCGGAGATATTATTTTCAATTACTTCCAGCGCCTGCTCCACCCGCTTCTGGAACGAATGAACCGGACGGAAGGGCTCCTTTAGAGAGGCCACCTCAATCGCCTTGTTATACAGCTCCTTCAGTCCGGAGCCCCGCAGCGCAGAGACCTCAATGACCGGGCAGCCCAGCTTTTCTGACAGCTTGATGCTGTTGATCTGGTCGCCACGCTTTTTGATGACATCCATCATGTTCAGCGCGACCACCACAGGGATCCCCAACTCCAGGACCTGAGTGGTGAGGTAGAGGTTGCGCTCAATGTTGGTAGCGTCCACCAGATTGATGATCATATCAGGATGTTCATTGAGCAGGTAGTTTCGGCTGACCACCTCTTCCAAGGTGTAAGGGGAGAGGGAGTAGATGCCGGGCAGATCAGTGACAGTGACATCGGGATGTCCTTTCAGTTTGCCTTCCTTCTTTTCTACTGTAACGCCAGGCCAGTTGCCCACATATTGGTTGGCTCCGGTCATGGCGTTGAACATGGTGGTTTTGCCGCAGTTTGGGTTGCCCACCAGTGCCATGCGAATGGACATGATTGCTTCCTCCTTTTAATTAGCTTATGCTAATCCATAGACAAAATAAAAGCGGTCAAACAGAACCGGTGGAATTACTCCACCAGGATCATATCTGCATCCGCCTTGCGCAGAGAAAGCTCGTAGCCTCGGACAGTCACTTCGACCGGATCGCCCAGAGGAGCCACCTTGCGCACAAAAATGCTGGTACCTTTGGTGATTCCCATGTCCATGATCCGGCGCTTGACGGGGCCTTCTCCCTGCAGCTTTTGTACGGTGACGGTTTCACCGCACTTGACCTGCTTGAGTGTCTTACTCATCGCTGTGTTCTCCTTTCCAACCACATCCAAAGCACGTCATACCATAATGCGGTTTGCCATGCTTTGACTGATAGCCACCCGGCTATCCTTTACATTAACGATCAGATTTCCATTGAGCTGAGCGATTACTGTAACGGGCTGCCCAACGGTAAAACCCAGATTCTCCAGAAATCGACGGGTCTCATCCTTGCCGCGAATGGCCTTAATATTTGCCACGCAGCCAGTTTGCGAGAGGGAGAGGGGCATAATAGGAATCACTCCTTTCTCAGTATAGATATTTTATAGTTTGCAATGCCTAACCAATTAACAGGGTAAGTTTACCACCGCTAACCATGGTTGTCAATAGCTAACTGAATTTTAAGTATCTGTTTTCATTGACTTTTTTTCTGCAGTTGGGTATGATTATATGTGCTGAGTATAGGGTTCAGCAGCTGTAGAATATCATCCAAAGGAAAAGTTGATATGCGGGTATGGCGGAATTGGCAGATGCGCAGGATTTCGGTGCTGTCACCTCAGTGAAAGGTGGACCGTTGTGGATACATCTATAGAGAAGATAGGGATAGGTCTTCAGAAGTATTGTTCTATTATGACTTGCCTCTATCAAACGGATGTATCTAAAGATCGGGAATTCCAGCGCCTGTTTAATGGGTATTATAGAATGCGCCAACGCTCCGAAAGATTTTATTGTTGTTTCTATCGCTATTTGGAGGAGCATAAGTTTGACACTGCACTTACATATGCGCAAGTTCTGACTTATTTGTTTCAAGAAACAGGCTGTATTCATGCTTCTTTTTCCAGCAAACTGTTGGCAACGGTCCGACCGGAGATGCCGGTATGGGATAAGTATGTGCTTTCCAATCTGGGTTTGAAGGCCCCGTATTATTCTTGTAAATCTCGTTTTCCGAGAGTTCTTGACACTTATCAAAAAATCTGTGATTGGTATCAAACTCCCGAGGCCCAATCCAAGATTGCGGTATTTGATGCTAATTTCCCTAATGTAGATATTACTGATGTGAAGAAGATTGATTTTGTTCTATGGCAAACAAGGTGATTTTTTGCTTGTATAAATGGTAACTAAGAGTCCCTGCCTCGGGTGCCATCTGCGAGGAGAAATCGAGAAAAATTGAATATGCGCCTGTGATGGAATTGGTAGACATGCGAGATTTAGGTGCTGTCACCTCAGTGAAGAATTATCCATTAACTAGGTAAAAGCAGGCTCTTCTGTTTTTATAGATGCGGATCAAGCGCAATACTCCGCCTCGGGCAGTCCTCGCCGAGTAAAAGTCGAGGGAAAATTGAATATGCGGGCGTGGTGGAATTGGTAGACTCGACGGATTTAGGTTCCGTTACCTCAGTGGTGTGCGGGTTCGAGTCCCGCCGCCCGCACCAAAAAACAGGCGTTGAGGAAATAAGTCCCCAACGCCTGTTTTCATATGAAGTCTAAGCAATCAACCTCTAAAGTCTAACAATTCCCTCTTTTGCTCATATAAAGACTCTTGCCAATAACACTCAGCAAGCTTTTCAAGTATAGCCGCAGTATGCGGATAAGATATACGCAACTTAGAAGCCTCCTCATGATACTTAATTGAAATTTCTTTTTCTTCCATGCCTCCCGTTGCTGTATGTACCCCTCGTTGGGACTGCTTTCCATAGATAAAGCCTTTTATTAGTTTTTCGCTATGCGTATGTTCGAAATAATCTCTTACCACTTCATGCGGAAAAATGCCATCATCACCAAGGGGGGCGTAGCTCAAAACTCGGCCAAAGCAATATGCAAACGAACCATTATATCCAATACTATCTGCATATTCTTGGGCCACAGCGACCCATTCTTTAAATTCTTTTTCTGAAATAGGAGTCTCTCCACAGCCAGGAACTACTTTAAATATCTCAACTATTTCATATGCCAACCGCCTCTGATCATCAGAATGCTCCTTCAGCGTAAAATCGGATCCGGGATCCGGCTTATAATTGTATGTGATTAGATCGACATATTCGATTGGATTATTGTGTAAATGTCGAATAATCCCCTTGGGAGTGGAGTTAAACCTAAAATAAGGAAGAAAGGATACTTCCAATTGGACCAATTTATCTAATTCTATATTTTGATCACTATATAATTTCTCAAACAAGTTAAGAATATCATGTTCTGCCAAGCTCCTAAATGCGGCCCCTGTTGGCTCGGTATAACCTTGCAGTTCGCAACACTTACGTAGAATACTCATAATCATTGTAGAATTAGAGTACCCTGAGAATACTATTATGTGTGCAGCAGAAAAGGGTCTATTATACTTGAGCAACTGTCCCAGAAAATAATCCCAATGCTCATTATACTTTTTATCGAGTCTAAAAGCAGAAATATGTTCCCAGTAATATCTGGCAACGTCCTCTCCCAATTCGTCTAATCTCTCCCAAATAGACGGCTCCATCGGTGCATAGCATAACATATCCGCGATCTGTTCATTTGTAAGTTCTGCATCGCCCAATGCTATTAGAAACTGCTCCAAACCATTTGCTTGATATAGATGCCATAGTACAGAAACATATAGTCGATGGTTTTTCAATTTAATTTTACAAATTAATGGGAAATCATATGTCCTATGGAGAATAATATCAACAATTATCTCAGCCAACTCATTAGGATCTTCCGCTTTGAAAGAAAACTCAATCAGGGCATCTGTACCACATTTATCCAGAATCTCATGGATAGCTTTCATCCGAACTTCCCGCAGATAGCTACACTGTTTCTGATAATCAAATGTTCCTTCTTCATATGGGATCGGATGTAGTAATTCTGGATTTTGCTTGAACAAGTATTCATACCGCTCACAACCATCCGGTAATAAATCCAAAAGCACCTGTTCCATCTTGTCCACCAATTCTTTTGGAATCGCCCAATCCGCATTACAGAATTCTCTATTTCTACTGATTTCTGAGCGCAGAGATTTTATAATTTCCTCTCGCTCTAATTCATGGATTTCTTTACAGTATTCCATTAACTGATCAATCCAAGAAACACGAGCACGGAAAAAGAACGAAGCATGTTTGATTATATTACTCCATTGTGCTTCTGTGACCGCATTATTTATGGAAATATCTGCTATAGCTTGTAATGTATCCAAATATTCTGATTTTGTTACACCTTCCTCAAATTCGTTTTCAAAAGAATGCCATCTCGGTTTTTGGATGCATCCGCATGTAGAGGGCCCTGTCGGCAAAAGCTTGATAATCAGTTCATTTCCAGTTGCTGGATACATCTTACAGATTTTTCTCAGCAATTCTATTCTATTGTTGCAATCAAGACAACATTGAGGGTACCATGTACAAAAAATCTCATACAATGTATTAATCGGGGAATTTTGAAGCGTATATTTGAACCCTTTTTCGTTAATCTGAACCAACAAATCAATTGCGCGTACAACATAACACTCATACCAAACAAGCTGCTCTAATGTCCAGAGTATGTGAGTGTAATAACTCCTTCCCCAAAACACATCTTTTGCTGGCTTAAAAAGTGCCCACATTTCGCTTTGTTCATTAATAACTTCTTGTTCAAGCTTTTCAAGAACCGCTGCTGGAGATGCCTCTGCCAACAGCGTCATCAACGGTGCTACTGTACTCCATTGCTGCCAAGTGTTGATTGACTTAAAAACCTCGCTGACCAGAGAGTGTACATAATGTCCCGTTGATGTGATATTGCAATTATTTTCTCTATCGCCTTGTTCTGAGAACAAAATCAAGCTGATTGTTAACCCTTGACACAAGAGATCGGTGTATTTTTCCTTTTTCCCATATATAGCTGCCATTGCCCATCGTTCTTCTGGAAGTTCAAAAGTTGGATTTTCTGCGCCAAAAACCGCAAGAACACACTCTCTAAATCTTTTTACCTGTTCTTCAGTTAAGTAATCATACAAAAATGTCCACATATCTTGCACGGATACAATTTGGTAAGTATTAAACACTTTAAAAATAGGAGTGTCTTCTGCAGTTAACCACTTGCTAATTCGCCGCATATATTCTTCGTATTTGCATCCACTTAACTTTTCTACCGCTTCTCTGTCACCTTCAACGTTGCCATTCCATCCACCTGCCAAAAAAGCTGGAATAAGGTCTTCAACCGCTGGCTCTGAAATCCATTTTGGCTTTTTTCTTGCTACTATTGTAGTAATCATTCTATAAAGAGGCAAAAAACTTCTCTTTGTATCATTTTCAATCTTCAAGAAATCGGATGATTCAAAGCCAAGCGTCTCTAAAGCTTTATGATATATGGCCTTACGCCGCTTGTCTATTACTATAGAATCTATGTTCTTTGTTATCTTTGATAGCGGAGAATATTTTGCTACCGGAAGAATAATGGACAATTCCGACGGGCATCGAATATCTTCAGTAAAGTTAAAAACTGGTATAAGAAGGCAGTCTTTTTCATCACTAATTATGAGACTATTCCATGCCACTGAAGATTCAACAATGAGAGTTTTATTCATTACTGCCTGATTACATTCGGAATTATTTAAAAAATAAGCAGCAACAAATAAAACTGACTCGATCGAGGATTCGGAAATCAGGGTGAGAGATCCCGACTTTTTTTCAAGCCATTTTGACAACTGATTAATTTGAGAATCCCGGCCGAGCAAAAAATAATCTTTGCTTAATTTAGGTAAAGTGGTTTCACAATAATCAGTCCAGTAATCTTCTATGGTGCGAATACCATGAATGTGTTTTCCAATTATATTTGCAAGCCAAACTGCAACAGCAGTATGCGATTGTAACCATAGTGCAATTTTGGCCCCGTCAATAATTCTAATTTCTTTCCAATTATATTTTAATCTGCTTTCATTTAATACTTCTTCTATGGATGATTTATGGTTCCAAATCTTCAAAGTAGAAAAAATGAACGCAGTATTATTAATATCGACACCCAAAGAATCCATGTGCCGCTTTTCAATATCTGATCTAAATTTTCCTAAGACATCTTCATTTGTTCCAAATTCCCAAACAGATTTCCCTTCTGGGAAATAGCTTGTTGTCTCTCCTGATTCTAATACACCATCATATCCAGAAAACTGTATTCCCTTTTCAATCGGGAAATTATAATCGTTTATTTTCGAAGATGAGCATAATATGAGGCGAACAATCAATTCCGGCAGTAATTCTTGTGCCCGCCGCGGGTTCTGTCTGGCCCATGCATCAATTTCTGTTGCAGAGATTAAGTTATTCATAATCAATTCCCCCAATAAAAAAACCGTGGAGCATTCTGCTACACGGCAAAACTGTCGGCTGTTATTCGTCTACCGATAAGTAATAATACCACTTTTATCCTTTTTTCGCAACTATCCCAATATCTACCACTTTAGGTATTAGCAAAAATTACCCTTTACTTCATGATTCGGTCCATCAAAATCTCATCAATCTCCCGTTCCAGCTCGTGAACTTTTTTCTGCAACAATAAAATGTGGGCGTCGAGGACTGGCTTCCTCAACGCCCACATTTTTTGCAGTTTCACAAGTTTCTCCCTCTCTTTGACGCGATTATCCCGAACCGCCGTGAAGTACTCCCATACCATGGTATCCAGGTTTTCCTCGTGGATACGATGGGAGCTGCAGTAGCTTTTTCCACTCCGGTGGTAGCCCTTGCAGACATACTCCACACGCCGCTTGCCGTTCCAATGCCGGATCATGGGGACGAATACATTGCCACACTCCTGGCACCGGAGCAGTCCGGCATAGCGGTGCTTAGAACGGTTTCCGTTGGCTGGACGGGCCTGCTCTTTTAGCCGTTGCTGAACCTGTTTCCATACATCCGGTTCCACGATGACCGGGAAGAAGTTTTCGTGGCGATACCATTTTGTCTGCGCCAATCGTTTTGCCTTGCCACCCTGGGTCTCCGACCGATGGTTGATCAGGACTCCAGTATAGGCCTCTTCTGTCAGCACATTTTTGACACTGGCATATGTCCAGAGATAGCGATTATCTCTGGTTTTATACGCGGCCCGCACTTCTCGGCCACACTGCTCGGCCCGAATTTGTGCCGGGGTCTTTCGGTCCAACTCATTGAGCCTGCGGGCAATCTCCTTCTGCCCGAAGCCCTGTAAGTACAGAGAATAAATCATCCGGACGGTTTCTGCTGCCTCTGAGTGGAGCTGAACCGTGTTGGTGTTGCGATCTTTCCAGTAGCCAAAGGGAGGGGTAATCACGATGCCTTCCCGCTGCTTCTGCCGGTAACCAGTGCGGATCTTTTTCCCGATATCTCTGGCGTAGTAGTCGTTCATCAGGCCACGGACGCCGATGACCAGATCATCCTCATCTGAGGCGGTGTCCAGTCCTTCTGTGACAGAGATCACCCGAACACCGCGTTCCCGCAGATAGTCGATAAACAGAGCCGTCTGCGTCCTGTGCCGCCCCAGGCGAGAGAGATCCTTGACAAGAACAGCGTCCAGCCTACCGGTATCCACAGCTACCGTGAGCTCATCCAGCCCAAGGCGGCTGAAGTTCATACCGCTGGCATTATCATCCGAGGACTGTCCTATAACCTGGTGCCCCTGCCGCGCTGCAAAGGTTTGGCAGATCTCCTGCTGATTCAGCAGGGAATTCATTTCGCAATCGTCATCATTGGATAATCTGGAATAAATCCACACCCTCATATTACTCACTCATTTTCATGTAAATTGTTTGGAATGATATCATCCAGAAGTTCAAAACCGTAGCTGTGAGGAACCCAGCATTCTGTTTGTTCTCCATTTTCATAGATGTCCAGATGGTCCCGAAAGGGAGCTTTTAGACAGATATCCAGAGATAACTTCCCATCCTCCTCGTGGACATAGATTTTGTCCACCAGCAGGCGCAGATGGGCTTCACTTAGGTGTCCCTCTTTCAAAATGTCATCCATCATACTGATATCCCGCTTCAGTTTAGCCTGACGGCTGCGCAAAGTTGCCTCAATATTTTGCAGTTCTTCAATCTGCTTTTGGGCCGCCGCGATCTCGGCTTCCCGTTTCTGGATCATCCGGTCATAACGCTCGGCGTTGGCTTTATCCCGAATCCGTTCCATCAAGATGGCCTCCATTTCTTCCTCCAGCATGGCGATTCATTCCTTCTGCTTTTTGATCTGGGTGGTAGCGGCACTGGCCTTTGGCTGCCATTGGTCAATCAGATGCTCCATAGCCTGGAAGTTTTCCTCATACATTGCCTTGGTCTGCATGAGTTCCTTGGTGATGAGCTCATCCAGGATACGCTCATCCACCGCGTGGGAGGAGCAGTATTCCTTCCCATATCTGTGATAGGTGTCACAGGAATACTCCACCCGCTCCCCACTTTTCGTATAGATTCGTTTTCCCACAAAGGAGCGGCCGCAGTCCTCACAGCGTAGGAGGCCTCCATACCGCAGGATACTCTGATTGGCTCCGGCCCGGAGATTTCGCTCTTTCCTTTCCGCTAGCAGTACCTGAGCCTGCTCCCAGATTTCTCTGGATACAATGGGTGGGAAGAAGTTCTCGTGCCGAAACTGCTCCTCGGGTTCAGTGAAGCGGAAGGTCTTGTTGATCTTGTTACGCTCGCTTTTGTGGCAAATCAGCGTACCGATGTAGCTCTCATCTTGCAGAATTCGGCCCACCATCCGCCCATCCCAGAGGTACTTTTTTATGATACCGTCCTGCGTATTTGGAGTGTGCTTATTCAGCAGTCCCAGCTGCGTCAGCGCCGGGGTTTTCCGCTTTTGCTCATTGAGCATTTTGGCGATCGCTTTTAGGCCATGACCGCCGATGTAGGCTGTGAAAATCATCCGGACCGTTTCAGCGGCTTCTTCCACAATGACAACCTGCTTGGTGTTCTTATCCTTGAAGTATCCAAAGGGCGGGATCATGACAATGCCCTCTTTTTGCTTCTGACGATATCCCGTGCGGACTCGTCGGCTGCCGTCCCGAGCATAGAAGTCATTGACCAGTCCCTTGAATCCAATGATGAGATCATCCGCCTCATTGAAGGTGTCGATATTTTCGGTTGCAGAGAGTACCCGAACGTTGTGTTCCCGCAGATAGTCGATGAACAAAGCGGTCTGGGTACGGTGCCGTCCCAGCCGGGAGAGGTCTTTCACCACAATGGCCTCGATCCGTCCGGCTTCTACTACTTCATAGATTTTATCGATTCCAGCACGATTGAAGTGCATCCCGCTGACATTGTCATCGAAGGATTCGCCCACGACTTCGTGTCCATTGGTAATGGCGTAGTGGTAGATGATATTCCGCTGATTGCTGAGAGAATTAAGTTCCTTGTCCTCATCTCTGGAGAGACGATAGTAGAGCCAGACTTTCACTTACGGCACCTCCTCTCTGGTAGAGTTGATTTTGCAAACAGAACATATCACAGACATCCGTGAATAGCCATGAAAAGAGCTCAGTTATGATTTGATTCTACCAAACCAACAACCCGCTGTTCTTCTGCTTGTGCGAAAGGGTTATCTACGGCAAGGTAATCATGAATCAGCATTTTCAGAAATGCGTCAAATTGTGTGTCGCTCCCCACATAGGAATACATGACACTGAATAACTCTGGCTTTGGTGTTTTCTTTCCCATAGGCTCCTTTCCGCCCGATTTGGGCTGCGTTAAAATAAAGAGACTACATACTCTGCTGCCAGGTTGGGTCGTCTGTGTGATCGTCCTCTTTGTGGCCGAGGGCGATTTTCTTTTGTCGTTCCTGCCGGAGCGTTTTGGTATCAGTGTGCTGGTATGTGGTGGTAGCGTCTCTTACGGGATCAGCAGCTTGATCACACTCCAGAGAGCGGCCAAGCCGGACCAGATCACCCGCAAGACCACCATGCCCACCATGGTCCCCAGCAAAATCAGGGCCAGCCATACTATGACTGACATTGCGGCTCCCAGGCTGGGCGGAGAAACAGAAAATTCTTTCTTCTTCCCAGCCTATCGCTGCAGCGCCTGTATCTCTGCCACATCCCGCGCCAGTTCCTCCATCTGCGTCTGGGTGGGACACGGTTCCCTCCGGCTGGAGAGCTCCCACAGAAGGGCTGTGTGGGCCGCTGTGTGCCGCTCCAGCTCGTCCAGCCGTTGGAACAGTTCCTGCCACTCCTCCTTGCTGGGACAGTTCTGCGGCATCATAGACTGCGTAGTGTTCCTCCGCTTCAATTCCTCCATGGACAATTGCTGCCCGGATTCTAAACTCATGTTCCATGACCTCCTTGGTGTACTTTTCCTCGTGGAGCCGATCATCCCGGCACTTCATTCCCTTGGGTGTGCTGTAGGTGATGTTCTTTCTGCTGTCCGTCCACCGTACCTGATACCCCTCGCTCTCCATCAGGGAAATGAATTCCTCCTTACTGGCAGCGTACCTCATGCACTGGTCAATGGTGTTCATGAGGCGGAACTTCCAACTTTCACCCTTTGCGGCGGAGCGGTACTCTCTGGTGCTCATCCGCTTTTGCTTCACCTGCTTCTGTGGCGGCGGAAGAATCTCCAAGCCATGAGACGCACATATTTTATCGTTGGCCATCCTATGGGCCTGCAGGTCGGCGGCACTTTGGTGGAGCTTCTTACCATCCTGAAAGCTCACACTGTTCACCACCAGGTGATTGTGGAAATGCTCTGTGTCCACATGGGTGGCCACCAGGACCTCGAAGTTAGGAAACTCACGCTGGGCCAGTTCCAGCCCCATAGTGTGAACCTCCTGTGGGGACAGGTCATCCTGCTTGTCAAAGGACTGCACGAAGTGATAGTACTGTCGGCCGTTTGTCTTATGGAACTGCTCCTTGGTAAGCCGCATCTCATCATAGACGGACCGAGCAGTACAGTTCCAGCCGGATACAAGCCGACGATCTTCCCATGTGGTTTTCTCCTCCTGCTGGACATAGTGCAGCACACCACCCAGAGCACCGCTGCCCCCACCACGGTTCTTGATTGCGGTGAAGGTTGCCATTAGGTTACCTCCCGCAGTAGCTCCCGGAGCTGTTCATAAATTTTTCCGTAGTTTTCTGCCAGTGCGTCACCCTTCAGAACTGTTACCCTCCCCATGTTGGCCAGGGTGGTGAGCTGATTTAGATTTCGCCCCTGGGCTTTCAGTTCAGACAGCACCTGTTCCAGCCCTTCCACCCGCACGATCTCTTTTCCCAATCCGCTGTAACACAGATAGTCGGTGACTGTCAGGCCAGCGGCTTTGGCACGTTCCCGGATGGTTTCCTTGGTACGAGGTGTCACCCGCAGCGTGATGATTTCACTCTTTTTTATTCTCTGCATTGATCCTCCTTCTCCCCCTCAGGGGCCGGGTACGGGGCAGCGCCCCGAAACTGTGCATGGCGTATAGCCGGGCGCGATGCTTGCCCTCGTCCCTAACTCCGTGCCCTTGCGCCGCCGCCCGCGCCCGCGCCCGCTCACCCCATCGCTGGATTTCGCCGGGGTGCCGGTCAGGACGAGGATTTTCTCGCGGCAGAACCAGGCGCACCATCTTCGGCAGCTTCGTCAACAGGGTCGATAGGGACGATGTTTCTGGTAGGGGAATCATCGACCCTATCGACCCTATGCAGGCAGATGAGCCGCTCGCCATTGCTCTTGCGGAAGGTCACCGAAATGCCGCTGTGCCTTAGAGCGGCAACGCTTTTCCGAATCTGATGGGAAACGCTGTTGGGGGAAAATCCCTCGATACCGTCAGGGTCGATCTTTTCTAGCAGCCCCTTGGCAGGGACGCAGATTTCAGACTGCTCCCGCATCAGTACAGAGAGAAGAAAGATGATTCGTCCTGCTGGCTGTCCTGTCTGCTCACCGTCATCTGAGAGAAGGTTCCAGACATGGGTTTCACTGCTGAACTCCAGAGACAGCTCCCGATAGGAGATGTCCCTGCCAGTGCAATAGAGGGTAGCGGTATTCTCTCTGCGCTTACTCTTGCGGAGTACAAAGTTGGAATCCGTCGCACCGCTTAAGCCTGTGGTACCCGAGATCATGTTCATGGGATCATCGTCGTTCATCTTTCGCAGATGATGGACCAGCAGTACCGCAATGCGGTGCCGGTCTGCCAGTGCCTTCAGAACACCGATGTCCCGATAGTCATTGGCGTAGGGGTTTGCCTCATTCCCAGTGGATCGGATACGCTGGAGCGTGTCGATGACCACCAGTCCGGTGGCGGGATGCGCTTGGAGAAACTGCTCCATCTGATCGACCAACCCATTGTGGAGCTGTTCGGACCTCACAGCGAAGTGCAGCGTCGATGGCGCATCCTCGGTGAGATCAAAGAGCCTGCTTTGAATACGCTGGAAGCTGTCCTCCAGACAGAGATAGAGGACTTCACACGGGCGAGTGGAGAAGTTCCAGAGGGGTTGCCCCTGAGCTACCTGGAGGCACAGCCACAGCGCCAGCCAGGACTTGCCGATCTTTGGTGCTCCCGCCAGCAGGTGCAGACCCGGAGGCAGCAGGTCCTCCACCAGAAAGGAAATCGGTTCGTAGTCAACGGACTGCAAGGTATTGGCATCAATGGTACATAATTTTTTCACACTATCTCCTCCTCCCGGTATGTAGTGCGGCACAGTCATATTGAATACCTGATTGATTCGTGATATAATCATCGGGTACAAGTTCAGTATAACAGATCCAAATCACGTTGCAAGGGCTTGGAGCACAGTTTCAGCTCCGCAAACGCAAGATGGGTAAAAGTTGAAAACTATATCGGGTACAGAGGGAGTGTGGCAGACGATGTACTACATGAATCATGACGCCGTGGATTATTTTCGGGTGGATTTCACACCGGACGAGAGTATTGTGGGAGGCAAATATTATCCCCTGGGAACCTTCGCGGCAGAGGCGCTGGAGTGCGGGTGGAACGCTTCCGGGGAGATTCACCGGAGTCTGAAACGCTTCCAGGAGGAGTTCCAGGTCTTCCTGGCGGCCAGAGATCCATCCAGCGCGGCTACGGCGCTCCACGCCATGCGGCAGCTGTGGAAGGTACTGGATGAGCTGCCGCTATACAACAAGCTGCTGGCAGGTGATCACCGGATGTCCGCGCTGATTCCCTATCTGCGCAGACACCCAGATATTCTGGATGAGATGATGACACCGGGGACGCCCCGGAACGAGGCGTACACCCGGTGGATGGGGAAACTGGAGCGGCTGGAAGATGACCTGCGGGCCTTTGTCAGAAATACGAATTGGATGTTGGAGGAGTTCTTTCAGGAGCTGCCTACTCGGAGACGGCAGGACTACATCAAGGCTTATGCCAGTTACCGGAGCGTCATGGAAGAGGCGATGAACCAAAAGAAGGACCAGGAAGACGAGGGAGAAGCGTGGGAGGACGGTACCGTGGACCTGGACACGGTCACCTTTGAGTATCCTGTGAATATCTCACTGGTACCGGTTAAGGAATCCAAGTCCCACCGTCTGACACTGGCGGAGCAGATGACCTTTGAAAATCTCACCAGCTTTTTGTACATGGATCTGTACAAGGGGATGGCTGCCGGAAATCTGCCCCGCCGCTGTGCCCATTGCCGCAGGTGGTTTCTGGCGGTAGGGGGATACGATACCCGATACTGTGACCGGGTGGTACCGGGAACCGGCGGCAAGACTTGTAGGAAAGTGGGAGCTCATGAGCGGGAGAAGGAAAAGCAGAAGACTGAAACCGCTGCCCGGGAGTATAGCCGGATCTACAATCGGCTGAAGGCCCGTAAACGGCGGGGCCGGATTACCACGGACGAGTGGAACCGACAGGTAGTGCAGGCACAGGAGCTGAAGGACGCTTTTCTGGCAAAGCAGATTGCCCAGAATGAGTATGTACGGAAATTGGATGAGCTGTGATGTGAAAAACAGGACGCCTGTCCCGAGAGGGACAGGCGTCCTGTTTGACTATGTAAGATGGTCCGCTGATGAGTCGGATTTTAGAGACGGCCTTGTTGTCAGCATGTCTGAGATGTGTTTTGGCTGATCAATCAAAGCGGATATCCATTTCGGTCTTATTATACCGAGACGGATGCCCGCTTTCATAGTGATTCAGCTCATTGGATAAGTCCCAGGCCAATTTGAAGCCACAGAGAAAGCTGTCTATGGAGCGTCCCTCTGCGATTAAATTTTGGGTATCAATGATCCGCAATATCAATTTTCTCTCTGGCTTTTCCAGCTGCTCGATGAGCTGTTGGTGACAGCCATCGATCTCCTGCTCGGCATCCTCCATGGGCAAAGGCGTGTAGAACCTTTCATACAGTAGTTTCAGTGTGTCGTACATATGTCTCACCTCCTTGTAGCAAGACACAATGCCACAGGATGAAGGGAATAGCTATACGTCATGTTGATTTAGTTTGTTTTGGATCATGTATTTAAAAGTCCGTTTTTTAGTACATATCGTGATGGATAATTGTTTTGCTTAAATATGTTAGACTGCATAGGCGGTTGTTCTGTGCTGGAAATTAGATTATAATGGAGAAAATATGTGAAATTTTAATAATGGGGTGGCAATCAACATGTCAACTGAAAATGAAAATGCTATATTTGCAGCTATGAAGTTCGAGGCTGATGAAGTTAATCTGGATGACCTTGAGCAAAGATTACAAGCGGACCTTGAGGAAAAATTTGAAGACCTCAACTTCTTACGGGAAGAGTGTGAATATATTGACAATCCTGACCACCTTGGCGAAACTGTAATGAATGTGGTCTGGGAGCAGTTTATGAATCAGGTAGCTGTTACTGCCGGTGAAGATTTTATCAAGGAGAATAGTGGCCTGACACTTGATCTCCGTACCGAGGCTCATATTCAGACTACTGAAAACTTTGCTAAGGGTAAAATTGCCACCCACAACACTAAAATCAACTATCAGCAACGGTATGATGAATGGCAAACTAACTTTGTAAGAGATGAAAATGGAAATGTTGTAACTCACACGACCCGTTCCGGAAAAGAAGAAGCTACATTAGTGAAAGGTGCAAGAAAGCCGTTTGACGATGGCCGCCCAAGTGGTTCTGCTGAGAAGCACACAGATATAGATCACACAATATCAGCGGCGGAAATTATTCGAGACCCAGCTGCTAATGCCCACATGACAAAAGAGGAACAAATAGCTTTTGCCAATAGCGAGGAAAATCTTAATGAGATGGATTCCAGCCTTAATCGTTCAAAGGGTGATATGTCAATGACTGAATGGCTTGATAATCCAAACGCCAACGGTCAAAAGCCCAATGAGATATTTGACATCAGTGATGAAGATGATAAAAAAATGCGTCAGAAAGACATTGAGGCAAGAGAAGAATATGAAGCGCAGAAGAAGGAGGCCGAAAAGCGTAGCGTTGAAGCTGGTAAACAGTCCCAGAAAGAAGAGTTTTATAGAATTGGCAAAAAAGCTTTACGAACCGCTTTCATGGCACTACTTGCCACCCTCCTAAAAGAAATTATTGGGAAGCTGGTCCTCTGGCTCAAGTCTGCCGATAAAAGCCTAAACACCCTCGTTGAGTATATCAAATTGGCGATTAAGTCGTTTATCAACAAACTTAAAAACCTCTTTGTTAATATAACAGACTCTGTATTGACTACCATTGCTTCGTCCATTATAGGCCCAGTGATTGGTACTGTCAAAAAGACAATTACCCTTCTAAAACAGGGATGGAAGTCCCTTAAGGAAGCCGTTCAGTTTCTCCGCAAGCCCGAAAGCAGGGGTAAACCCCTGAGTTATTTGTTGCCGCAAGTTGGTATCATTGTAGTCACAGGACTGAGTGGAGTTGGATCTATTGTCCTTAGCGAGTTTATCGAGAAAGCCCTTATGGGGATTCCATTCTTAGCTATTGATATTCCGCTGTTAGGCAGCCCCGCTAATCTCATCGGATTGCTTATGGGTGCTATTGTATGCGGTATCATTGGTGCTATTGCCATCAACCTAATCAACAAATATATTGCTAAGCAGCAGGAAAATGACAATTTGGATGCACAGATTGATAAGAAGAACGAGATCCTTGCTGTCCAAGACAAGCTTCTCGGAGTTAAGGGAGAAAAATTGGATACCACACAACAAGAGGCAATTCAGAATATAACTGACCGCCACAAGGTGGCTGGTGTTCAATTGGTTGAAATACTCGAAAGTGTCTTAGACCCTACTGTATCTGAAGCACAGGATTTGTGCAATGAGGAATTGGACCGGATGCTTCAGGGATTGTAAGAAAGGGGTATCAGCATGAAAGGAAACACTGTTATATTGATTGCTGGCGGCGCAATAGTTGTTGGAGCAATGGTTTACGGACTTTACAACTGCTTCCAGAAACATAAGGGTATTACCGTAGACGCTCAATACGCGCCTAATGATAATCGTGACCGTACCTTTACTTCTGAGGTTGCTTGTGATGACACTCCTTTGGGTGAGAATATTGTCATTAACTTTGAACAGACCCAACAGGATACTGTGGCTTCTATCAGAAAACATCATCAGGAGGCTGTACATCAGTTAGAAGACACCCTTAATGACATTATGAGAGACTCTGATGAATTTAAAGAAAAAATTAATCAAGTCAATGATGACTTGGGTGAACTGATAAAGTAAGGAGATACTTTTATGCCCAATACAAATGACAATGTCATTGTCGTAAAAAGGCAGAACTTTGACATCGCTATGAAATCCATTAAGGATCTCTCCGACCAAGCAAAAGAACATGAACCATTGGATAGAGTTTCTAACTCTGGTGGTTTTTTGGGCTTAGGCGATCACAAGGTGACTGGCTACGAACTAAACAATGTGGTGTCTCAAGTGGAAGATCAGTTGGTAGACATGAAGAACTTCGATCTTGGGTTCCTCGATATTATTACCAGCATCTACAAGGCGTTAGATGCTTTAGATCGAGAACATATTTCCGGCATTCTCATTGCCGCCAATGCTGCTAAGGTCGCCAGTGATAAGGCCACTCAGAATGTGGAGACCATACAGAAAATTGTTAAGGTTCTTCAAAAGTTTAATAAAAAACTGGAAAATCTTGAACACCTCATGGATGTTGATAAAGCGTGGGAACTCCTTGAGGAACAGACTCAGCTTCTTAAAGATCTTAGCGAGTATAAAGATAAACTTTCCAAGCTCGAGCATCTCAAAGATGTGGACAAACTGTGGGATGATAAGGTATCTCAGTCGGAGTCTTTGGACGACCTTGCAAAAAAACTGGGTGAGATTGATAAGACACTTGAAGCTCAAGGAAAGTCTATCTCCGGGTTCACTGATATTGTTAAGAATATATCTGAAAACCAGCAGAGTTTTATTGACTCCACAAACAAGCATCTTGCTGAGCATCAGGCCACTATTGAACGCTGCTTGGCTAACCGAGAAAAAGCCATCGAGGAGAGTTTTACTTCTCTGAGCGAGTTATTCAATAGAAATCAGGACGACCTTAATAGAAAGGTTGATGAGCTTTCCAAGGTTCAGGCTGACAAACTGGATTCTTTGGATAAGGCTCAGACCGACAGGTTCAATCAGATTGAAGTATCTCAGGCTCAAACCCTTGGTCAGATTGCTAAGGCACAATCCGAAACTCTAAGTTCCATCGAAAAAGCTCAGGTTGACCGATTGAATCAAATCTCCATAGCGCAAGTTGAAAAGCTTGAAGAAATCAACAAATCTTTGGAAGAAGAAAAGTCCACTCTCAACGAAATGGTTACTACTCTTGCCCGTAAGATCAAAATTGCCTATATTCTGGCTGGTGGGACAGCCTCTATCACCATTATTCATCTTCTTTTAAACATCATAGGTATCTTGTAAATGAAAGATAATATTTTCAAAACTGAATTACTGGACCTGGCTTCTAAACTGGACGCAGTGACCAATAGTTGCGGTGAGCTTATAATGGCCGCTAATGCTGTTGTAGAAGAGCAGGATCATGCTTCTACAATCTACTTGGTCCGTAAGACCTCTAAACTTAAGGATACTGACGGGGTTCAGAAAGAGGTTAAGGTTCTGGCCGTTGCGCTTAAAGACAGCCTTATGAAGTTCTATGGTTATCTTCATATCATGGAAGCCAACGACCAGTTCAAATTCCAGCGTGATGATGATACCCGTACCCTTTCTGAGCTTCTTGATGATCTCAATAAACTTATTGGCCTTGAGGTCGTCAAATCAAAGGTCAACGATCTAATTGCCTATCAGAAAGTTCAAGTGCTCAGAGAACAACAAGGAATGCATTCACAAAAGGGTACCCTCCATATGGCTTTTACCGGAAATCCAGGTACCGGAAAAACAACAGTGGCCAGAATTGTTGGCCGCATATATAAGAAAATTGGTCTGCTCTCAAAAGGCCACTTTTAGAAGTTTCCAGAACCGATTTAATCGCCGGGTATCAAGGGCAAACTGCTCTCAAGGTTAAGAAAGTCATTGAGCAGTCCAAAGGAGGTGTCCTCTTTATTGATGAGGCTTACAGCATTACCGAGAATGACCATAGCGATTCTTATGGCCGTGAATGCCTGACTGAACTGACCAAAGCCCTTGAAGATTACAGGGATGACTTGGTTGTTATCGTAGCAGGTTACTCTAAGCCTATGGAACATTTTTTTGCTTCCAATCCTGGGCTTAAATCCCGCTTTAATACATTTATTGAGTTCCCTGACTATTCAGCAAACGAATTATATAATATGTTAGAAAAACTCTGTGCCAGTAATGATTATATAATGTCTGCTGATGTATCCCAACGCGTGCTTGCATTTTTTAAAGAACAGGTGGAGGCCAAGAATGAAAACTTTGCCAATGGACGTTTGGTAAGAAATATCTATGATGATTTAGTTATGAACCATGCACGGCGTGTAGCTACCTACGAGCATCCTACTCGAGAAAATTTAGCGTTGATCATAGACGAAGACTTCAGCATACCTCATACAAGCAGCAAATTAGGACAAAATCTAAATTAAATAAATTGTGCTTCGTAAAATTCCCGGCAAGTATATGGAAAAGCGCGCAGATAATGAAGTGAATTTTGTTGCGATAAGCGACTGAAATAACTTTCACTAAGGTGACATCACCTTTA
>OKRT01000105.1_pt1 | contig 33090 bp, 25 predicted proteins | sample 1601111 | NCBI WGS metagenome assembly OKRT01 (sample SAMEA3541572, study PRJEB24748) | human gut metagenome | biome: human gut; feature: human-associated habitat; material: faeces | place: China | collected 2012 | reverse complement strand
GGGCGAGGATACCGAACATTCGATCGCCATTTCCAATACGCGCATCCTGCAAAAAACACCCTGCGCCCGAAGCGCAGGAGAATTAGGGGTAAATTATTATGAAAAAGCTATTCGATAACCTGCCGTTCCGGCTGCTTCTCGGTATCATCATCGGCGTCATCCTGGGTCAGGTCTTCCCGGAGAGCGTCATGAAGGTGGTCGTCACCTTACAGTATATCATGGGCCAGCTCATCACCTTCTGTGTGCCGCTCATCATCATCGGCTTCATCGCCTTCGCCGCGGGCGCATTCCTGGCGGCGAACATCTTCAGTCATGTCGGCGCGCGCGTCGACGCCTGGCTGCACCCGTTCGACTCGGCGCAGTACAACAAGGAGTACGGCGGATCCTACCAGCTCGTCACGGGTATTTTCGGCCTGGCATCAGGCGGCTTGATGGGCACCGGCCTTGGGCAAGGTCACCCGTCGCTCACTCCGATCGCCAACTCCGACTACATCTACGCGGCACTTGGCGAAGAGCTGGGCCTCACCGGTCTGATGGCCATTCTGATGCTCTATCTGCTCATCATCGCCGCCGGGATGATCACTGCGATGAAAATCAAGGATGGGTTCGGCAAGCTTCTCGCATCGGGCCTCGTGTTCACCATGGCCTTCCAGGTGTTCACCGTGGTGGGAGGCATCACGTTAGTCATCCCACTTACGGGTTTGACTCTTCCGTACATGGCCGCCGGCGGATCCTCACTCATAGCGAATTACATGTTGGCAGCACTCCTAGTGGTGATTTCCAACTCGGCGAACAAACCCGAATCCGATATCGATAGCGACACGTTCCAATATGAGGCGATGCAGGCGCTGCGCGCCCGCAAGCAGAGCCGCGCCCGCAGAAGCGTGGCCTCCGCGCAGGCCTCCGCGCAGGCCACTGAAATCATCTCCACGGAGACGCCGGTTTCAGGCACGCCAGTCGTACCACCCGCTCCCCCATCGGGCACTCCGAACGTATCGGACAGCATGTCAGAGGGGAGCCAAGCATGAATAAGTCACTCCGCCAACTCTTCACCATCGTGGTGGCGCTGTTCGTCATCCTGGGCATGTCCACCACCATCATCACGGCGATTCGCGCGAACCAGCTCAACAACGACCCGCGCAACACCCGCGCCCTCTACCACGAGTATGGCGCTCCGCGCGGTGCGATCCTCGCTTCGGACGGCTCCGTCATCGCCAAATCCGACCCTTCGAACGACGCGTTCTCCTACCAGCGTTCCTATACCGCCGGCGAACTGTACGCGCCGGTCACCGGCTTCTTCTCGATCAGCCAACGCGGCTGGAGCGGTATCGAAGCGTCGCGCAGCTCGCTGCTGTCGGGCCAATCCGACCAGCTGGTATGGCAGCGGTTCAAATCGCTGTTCACCGGCCAGGAAAACAAGGGCGCGACCATCGAAACGTCCATTGATCCGAAAATCCAGCAGGCCGCCTACAACGGTCTTGCCAACAATGACGGCGCGGCCGTGGCCATCGAAGTGAAAACCGGTCGTATTCTCGCCATGGCAAGCACGCCAAGCTACGACCCGAACCAGCTGGCGAGCCACGACACGTCCGAAGCGAACGGCAATTACTCCACGCTTTCGCAAGACGAGTCGAATCCGATGCTCAACCGTGCCACCTCGCAGCTGTATCCTCCGGGATCCACGTTCAAAACGGTGGTGGCGGCGGCCGCGCTGGAAACCGGCGAATACCAGACCGACACCGAGATTCCGGCCGGATCGAGCTACACGCTTCCGGGCACGGTCACGCAGTTGACGAACGCGGTGTCGCAGGCCGACGGTTCGGATGGCAAAATCACGTTGGAAGACGCGATGGCGTATTCGTCGAACACCGCGTTCGCCCAGCTGGGCGTGGCTTTGGGCGATGACAAGGTGTCGTCCATGGCCAAGAAGCTTGGTTTCGACAGTCCGATCACGGTTGACGGATCCGATTCCACGGGCACGCCGTGGATGAGCGTGGCGTCGAAGTTCCCGACCGACACGACCGACGACAAGCTCGCTTTGGCGTCCATCGGCCAAGGAGACACCGTGGTGACTCCGCTGCAGAACGCGCTGGTGGCGGCCGCCGTGGTGAACGGGGGCAAGGTCATGCAGCCGACGCTGGTGGATCGCGTGCGTTCCTCCGACCTGTCTGTTATTTCGCAGACCAAGCCGCAGGTGATGAGCCGCGCGTTCAGTTCGGGCACCGCCAACAAGCTCACGCAGATGATGGAGGCGGTGGTCACCAAGGAGAACCCGAATCTGGCCATCGACGGCGTGCAGGTGGCTGCGAAAACCGGCACCGCGCAGATCGGTGACGGCAATACGTCCATCGACGGCTGGGTGGTCGGCTTCGCCCCGGCGGACGATCCGAAGATCGCAGTTGCCGTGGTGGTGCACAATGTGGATTTGTATGGCTCGTTCGCGGCGGGTCCGATTATGAAGGCGATGATGCAGGAGGCGCTGGCAGAGTGAAACTGATTGAAGGACAGCTCATCCACCGACGCTACAGGTTGGATGCCCGTCTGGCCCAGGGTGGCATGGGCGAAGTGTGGAAAGGCTATGATATCCAGTTGGGTCGTCCCGTGGCCATTAAGGCGTTGCGCGGCGACTTGGGCGTCACGCAGGAGGCCAAGCTGCTTCGCCTGCGTGCGGAAGCGCATAATTCCGCCAATCTTGCACACCCGAATATCGCTGCGTTGTTCGAATATTACGAACATGACGGCATCGGCTTCCTTGTTATGGAGTACGTGCCCAGCAAGTCGCTGGCCGACCTGTTCCACGAGCAGAACGGCCCGATGGAACCGACCCGTCTGCTGCCGATTCTCATCCAGACCGCGCGTGGCCTGTTCGTCGCGCATTCGCATGGCGTGATCCACCGCGACGTGAAACCTGCGAACATCATGGTGTCCGATTCCGGCGAGGTGAAAATCACCGATTTCGGCGTCTCCTACTCCACCAATCAGGAGCAGATCACGCAGGACGGCATGGTGGTGGGCACCGCGCAGTACATTTCCCCGGAGCAGGCGCAGGGCCAGCATGCCACGCCTCAATCCGATATCTATTCGCTTGGCATCGTCGCCTACGAGGGCCTGTGCGGGCATCGTCCGTTCACGGGTGCCACGCCGGTCGACATCGCCGCAGCACATGTCAACAATCCGGTTCCGCCGCTGCCAGACTCCGTCGACGTGCAGCTGCGTGAATTCGTCATGTCGATGCTGTCCAAAGACCCGCTTGACCGTCCGAAGGACGCGTTGACGGTGTCGCGCACGTTGTCCCGCATCGAACGCCGTCTGCTCGACCAGCAGACACAATTGGCTGACACGATGGTGGTGCCTACAGGCGGAAGGCTTCCGCGACGCGTGGTCAGCAGACCTCATATCTCCTTGAGCACTGATGGGAAGGAACAGGGATGAACATCAACATGCCTACCTCTTTGGCTGGTGGACGTTACCAGCTCGGCCAACTGGTCGGCCGTGGCGGCATGGCCGAAGTGCACGTGGCGCTCGATACGCGCCTTGGGCGTACCGTCGCGGTCAAGATCATGCGCGCTGACTTCGCCAACGACAAGATCTTCCTTGAGCGTTTCCGTCGCGAAGCCCATTCCGTGGCGCAGATGAACAATCCGAATATCGTGAACATCTACGATTCGGGCGAAGAGGTCGTCGCCACGGAAACCGGCCAGACCGAACATCTGCCGTATCTGGTGATGGAATATGTCAAGGGCCAGACCTTGCGCGACATTCTCAAAGTGAATGGCGCTCTGAGCCAGCGCGACGCCGAACAGGTGATGATGGGCGTGCTCAACGCGCTTGAGTATTCGCATCGCATGGGCATCATCCACCGCGACATCAAGCCCGGCAACATCATGATTTCCGAGCAGGGCGTGGTCAAGGTCATGGACTTCGGCATCGCCCGCGCGCTCGACGATTCCGCCGCCACGATGACGCAGTCGCAGGGTGTGGTCGGAACCGCGCAATACCTGTCTCCCGAGCAGGCACGCGGCGAAAGCGTCGACATGCGTTCCGACCTGTATTCCGCAGGTTGCGTGCTGTATGAAATGCTTACCGGAAGGCCGCCGTTTACCGGCGATTCCGCGGTTGCGATCGCCTACCAGCATGTTTCGGAGGTCGCCACTCCCCCAAGTTCGGTCGTTCCCGGCTTGCCGAAGATGTGGGATTCGATTTGCGCGAAGGCGATGGCGAAGGATCGTCAGAACCGTTACGCCACGGCTTCCGAATTCAAGAACGATTTGCTGACGTTCATGAACGGCGGCGTGCCGATGGCGGCCGCGTTCAATCCGTTGACCGATCTGACCAATATGAAGGCACGCAAGCAGGCCGAAATGGACGCGAACACCGTGGCCATGACTCCTGCCGGTGAAACCGCCGCGACGCAGGCGTTCAATCCCGTTACGGGCCAGTTCGAGGCCGTGCCGAACCCACAGAACGGCGTATCCACAAAAACCCGCGCGGAACAGCGTGCCGAGGCCGCTAAGGCGCGTAAGAAGAAGCAGATCATCATCGGCTCCGTGGTGGGCGGTCTGGTGGCGCTGCTGGTCATTCTGGGTGTGTTCTTCATGCTGAACAAGAGCGACTCCACCGCCGACATGGTGGAAGTTCCTGATTTCACCGCCACGGCGAATATTTCCGAGGCGCGCGTCGAAGAGCAGCTCGCGGCCAAGGGTCTGAAGCTCGATGCCCGAGAGGATTCCGATTCAAGCGAGCCGAAGGGCACCATCACCAAGCAGAATCCGACGGGCGGCAAGAAGGTCGCCAAGGGCTCCACGGTTTCCGTGTGGTTCTCCACCGGCCCTCAGTCGGTCGCCGTTCCGGATGTGTCGAACAAGAGCCAGGATGACGCGAAATCCATTCTTGAGGCCGCCGGCTTCAAGGTGGGTAACGTGCGCACGGTCGACAATGCCTCCATCGAAAAAGACAAGGTGGTAAGCACGGATCCTGCCGCCCATTCAAAGCAGACCAAGGGCACGATCATCACGCTGTACATTTCGTCCGGCATGACCAAGATTCCCGACAATCTGATCGGGCAGCCGAAAGACACGGTTATCGAGCAGCTGAAGCAGGCCGGTCTGACGCAGATCACCATCGAAAGCGAATATTCCGATTCCATCGCTTCCGGCGCCGTCACCCGCGTCGAGCCGGGTGTTGGAAGCACGGTCGAGGCCGGTACCGCGGTCACGATTTGGGTGTCTACCGGCAAGCAGCAGATCAGCGTGCCCAGCGTGGTCGGCATGGGCTATGCGGGCGCCAAGAGCCTGTTGGAAAGCTACGGTTTCCAGGTCACGGTTTCCGGCCCGGAGGATGGCACGGTCACAGGCATGTCACCGATCGCCGGCACCCAGTCCGACAGCGGAGCCACGATCACGTTGACCACGAAGTCGTCCAGCACCAATAATGGCGGCAACAACGGCAACAATGGCGGCAATGGCGGCAACACCGACGGAGGCAACAACACTCCCGAAGGCAACTGATCGGTCGAGATAACCGCCATCATTCACAAGGAAGGCCCAGCTGAAATGCCAGCTGGGCCTTCCTCATTACGGTCTTATGTTCTTTTGCGATTCGTGTTTTCTTACGATTTTGTATTTTCTTACGATTGAGATTGCGCGACTTACGTTTCCACGCTTGTACCATCGCTTGTACCATGCGTTTTCGCACTTCCCACGTCTTCTTGCTGCGACCTTAGGCCGCGACCTTGGGCTGCAATCCCTTGGAACGTTCCACGGCGTTCTCCTGGCCGCACACCTTCAGCCAGTTCGCAAGCAGACGGTAGCCGTCCTGCGTCATCACGGATTCGGGGTGGAACTGCACCGCATACATCGGCTTGCTGCAATGCTTGATGCCCTGCACGATGTGGTCGACCTGCGTCCACGCGGTCACCACCAGCTCTTCCGGCACGGAATCGGGCTCCACGGCCAGCGAATGGTAGCGAGTGGCGGTCATCGGATTGGCGACGCCTTCGAAGATCTCATCGTCGATATGCTCCACCAAGCTGGTTTTGCCGTGCATGATGGTCGGCGCGTGGCTTACGGTCGCGCCGAACACTTCGGCCAGCGCCTGCATGCCGAGGCACACGCCGAACATGGGCTTGGACTGCTCCGCGCACAGGCGAATCATGCCTTCGCTGGCACCGGAATCGGCCGGAGCGCCCGGGCCGGGAGAAATAAGCACGCCGTCGTATTCGTCAATCACATCGGCTTCGCCCGGATCGATCGCATCGTTGCGCACCACCGTCACCGTGGCACCCAACGTCTTCAAATATCCGACGATCGTGTACACGAACGAATCGTAATTATCCACGACCAGAATGCGTGCGGAATCGGTCATCATGCTCCTATCGACGTTGGAATGCCGGCATCCGAATATTCCGAATGCTTGCGTTGTGTGAATACTTGCGTTTGAACAGCAGTCTACGTGCGCAACATGTCTGACATGACGCGCGTCTCACGCAGCAACCGCAGCAACTGCAAAAAACGCCTTACACGGCCGTGTAATTCGACATTTCCCGCAATGCCGGAATATTCGTCGCAGCCCACGGGAACAGCCATTCAAAGCACGATGCGGCCGCCGCGAAAATCAGCAACGCCATGAGCACAAGTCGAATCGGAAGCACACCCGGCTGCAATCGCATCAGCCCTCCGTATAAGCTGAATTCCGGCTTTTCGCGACGTCCCGCGCGCACGTCGGCGAGGTACGGCCAACGCCATGCCACGAGCGCGGAAAGGAAGATGATCACGTATGCGGCAAGCGCGCCGAGAATCCACGGTTTGAGTGAGCTGACGGATGCGACGATCGACGATTTTTCGTTGTTGACGAATTTGACTTTGCCGTTGGAGTCGGTGGAGGCGAGCTCCTGGGGGATGCCGTCGGACACCTTCGCCCAGTATGAGAATTCCGCGTAGCTGATCCAGCGGTGTGTCGGCGTGGAGTATTTCGGTTCGCATGTGGTCATGGTCAGCATGCGTTTGGTTGGCGTCGCGCCGGGGTTTTCGGGGTTGGCGGCGACCACTTCGATGTCGGTCGGCAGCACGATTTTGTAGCTGGTGTAGTGGTAGACGTACCAGTAATCCTGCGTGCGCACGATGATCGGGTCGCCTTCCTGCAGTTTGTCGACGTCGCCGAGTGGCTGTCCGTAGCCATTGCGGTGGCCTGCGAAGGCGAAGTTGCCGACTTGGCCGGGCATTTGCGAGTCTTTGTAGTGGCCGAGGCCGTGTTTGTTGAGTTCGGTGAGGGAGGTTCCCTCAACAAGGTTGCGTTGCCATTGGCTGCCGAATCGCGGAATGTAGACCTGGGCGATGAGCTCGCCTTCCTGTGCGCTTTGCGGTTGCGTTGGCGGGTCGCCTTCCTGCGCTTGCGCAATGGTGACGCTGTCGGATTGTCCGGGGTCGGACCATGATACGGATTGGCGTGTTTCGATTTGGTTGTGTTCGGCCTGCACGCCCGTCCACCACATTTGCCATGCGATGTAGAGCGCGCAGACGGCCGCCGCGGTCAGCATGAGTTCGGCGAGGATGCCAAGTATCGTCCAGACCACGCTTTTGCGACGCTGTTTTGGTGCCACGTGCTTCATCGGTTACTTCCCCTCTTGCGATTCCTGCGTTTCGTCCGTTTGCTGCGATCCGTCTGTTTCGTTGTTCATCGCCTGCGCGTATTGCAGCGGCTGTTGCAATGCGTCGGTCGCGTCGAAATGGAGTTTTTCTTTTTCGTCGACCTGCCATCCCAAGCCGAACGCGCTGACGTACTGCCGGTATATGGTCACTTCCTGCGAATTGTCGAGCGCCTTTTTCATTGTCTCGACCGGGCCGATCGCGGAAATGGTGAATGGCGGCGAATACTTTTTGCCCTGCAAAAGCAGCACGTTGCCGGAACAGCGCACTGCGGAATTGAACAGCACACGCTGGTCCATGATCATCATGGATTCCGCGCCGCCCGCCCAAAGCGCGTTCACCACGGCTTCGACGTCTTGCTGGTGCACCACGTAATCGTTGATGTTGGAGGTGGAGCCGCTGGAATCGACCATGTTTTCCCAGAGTGGCGAATCGTCGAGCGTCACCACGAGTCCGGGGCCTTCCACCGCGGGCAGCATGGTGCCGTTGCCGGCGCTTTCGCTGTCTTGCTGGTCGGCGTCGTCCTGGCTGTTCAGGGTTTTGCTCAGATCGTTCACGCGGGAGCTGAGCGCGTCGACTTCCGTCTGCAGGGAGTTGACTTTTTTCACGCGTTGTTCCACGAGTTCGGCGGTGTCGTTGGTCACCACGACGGAACGGTTCACGCGCAGGTTCGTGGCGAGCAGGAATCCGGAGAACATGAGCACAAGGAATGCCGCCACTCCGGCCGCTTTCGACCGTTTCGCGGTGTGCTTGCCGGTGTGCTTCGCCATGCGGACCTTCCTGATTCCCATTAAGCATTTGCTCTGATTATGAACAGTTTTACGCTGTGAGTTCGCCGCTTTCGAGTCTACCCACTATTATGACTTTTAGCCTATTAAAGGAGACTATGCTGATGGCTGACGAAGAGCTGCACGAAACCACCGCGGACGATCAGAACGATCTGCAGTCCACGGACGACACCGCTGCCGTTGAAGAGAGCAACGAAACCGTTCAGGATGCCGCTGAGGAAACCACCGTCGATTCCACTTCTGACGAATCCGCTGATTCCGACGACGATGACGATCACGACATTCCGATGGATCGCGTCGAAGCGGTGCTGAACGCTACCGCCGATAAGGACTCCCTGAGCCCGCAGATGCAGCGCATGATGAACCGTCAGGCGGAGAACACCCGCCGCGTGGAGGAAACCATCAAGGGCACCAAGTCCAACCCACGCTGGTTCGTGCCGCTGTTCTGCGCACTGATGATCATCGGTCTGATCTGGGCGGTCGTCTACTACCTGACTTCCGACTACCCGATTCCGAACATCGGCGCGTGGAATCTGGCCATCGCATTCGCGATCATCATGATCGGATTCATCATGACCATGTGGTGGCGCTAAAGCGTAGTTTCGCCTTTCCTGCGATTTGAGGGCGTCTGTACAACGTGCGGTCAGACGCCCTTTTCACATGCCCTTTTACGATTATCTCGCAATCTTTTCGTAGGTTTTCTTCGTAGATTTCACGCTCTTTCGCAAACGTACGCGGTCTTTCGCGACCGCCTTGCCAATCCCGGTTCGCCTGTTTCTTTTTTCGATTCCGGTTTGTTTTTCAGATTTTCGACGTGCGCAGCAGCACATGATCGCAGCCTTGCATGGTAGTGCCGAACAGATAGACCGGACCACCGTCGGCAAGCTTCAATTTCTTGCGTAGCTGCGGTGCGGTAAGCGGGAAGTTACGTACCGCGATATTGGCCTGTTTCGTGCCATTCAGCAGTCGTTTTATATCCTTTTTATTCATGCCGCCGATCGCTTCAATCGCGAATCCTCTGCCGGGAAAATCGGCAACCGGCGTTGCCGACACGAAAAGGTGACTGCTTGGACCGACCTGCGTCACACCGAATCGTTCCTCCACCAGATCGAAGCAACCGGCCTTCATAATCGACGCATTCGGCTCATACAAGTAGTTTTTCGCCTCCGGCAGCGGTTTGCCGCCAATGCGCAGGCCCTGCGTATATGCGGCGGAATCATAGTCGATCCGCTGATTGTCGTTCACGCAGAACACGCGCGGCGCGGATGGTTCCTCATGCACCTGCTGACCCAATACCAGCAACAGTTCCTTGCATTCGTTGCCGGTGGCCACGATATGCACTTCGCGTACGGCCCCGTCGAAATCGGCGACCGCCTTGCGCCAATCCAACATCGGCGAAAGCTTGACCAGCGTGTACTGCGATTTGACGAGCAACAGGTCACGCAATTCGAACACGTTCGGCGTGCAATCCTCGATCGCGTAAGTGCGCGATCCATGCTCGTCGCGGCGGGCCGGATCAAGGTAGATGAAGTCCACCGGACCCATCTGCCTGAGGTATTCCACGCCGTCGCCGCACACGATGCGCGCCTGGTCGAGTCCCAGTGCGGCCATGTTGTGTTCGGCCAGATCGCACAGATGCCGCTGCCGTTCCACATAAGTGGCTTGGCTGAATCCGCGCGCCAGATACGAGAAGTCCACGCCGAACCCGCCCGTCAGATCCACCATCGAACTTCTCGCCACCAATGTGTCCGATTCTGGAGAATCGGACAACTGGAACGCACTTTTTGCCGTTTGCATGACCGATTCGGCAGAATCGGACAACTGTGGCTCACTTTTCGTGGTTTGGTTGTCCGATTCTCCAGAATCGGACACTCTGGCGCGCACGGTTGCGGCCGGCGCGAGCAGGGTTTGTGCGATTTCTGACTTGTATTGGGCTGTGAACTGCGATGAGCACTGTTCCATGGAAATGTGCGGAGGGTATACGATTCCCTCGCAGGAGGCCCATTGTGGCAGTTTTTTGCGTGCGATCTGCCATCCGGCAATTTGGTCGAGCGCCAACGGCAGGTCGAGCCCTTCCACACGTTTGGCCTTCAACGCCAGTTCGCGCACGTCCTCGTTGCGATGCATCGCCACGAATTCGCGCGTCTCGTCATTCATGATTGTCATTGGTGACGTACCTGATTTCGTTGTGTTGATTCGTCGTCATTCTGGGGATTTTCTGGTTTCACACGATGTGGATAAGTCGTGGATTATTGTGGACGAATGTGGATAGCATCTATATCTTGTAGGCAGTTTTATGGACGTCCACAATATATAGGATGGTGTTTTTCCCCATTTTTCCACTATGCACAGTCGGGTTATCCACATTTTCCACCGTTGAAAAGCCGGGGAATTCACCGTTTTGTGAATATCCTTGTGGATAATGCACCGAGTTATCCCCGACTTACCCACAGCTCAACCCTCACTTATCCACACACTTATCCACATTTGTGGATAAGTGTGTGTCTGCGATTCCCCAAATCTGTTTTTCTCCTTCCTGCCAACTAGAAGAACATGCCAAGAAGGGGGTTTGCGCGAAGTGGATTGCTCATATTGCATGCGACGACAATCGCAATAATCACGGCCAACATGATTACGCCGTACATCAGCGTGCGCTGCTGCAGACTTTTGCCGCGCAACGCGTGCAGACCGGAAACCAGCAGCCAGGCGAACACTCCTCCGATGATGAATCCGCCGACATGCGCCTGCCATGCGATGTTCGGCGTGATGATTGGCATCAGGAAGTTGATGAGCATCCAGATCAGCATGGATCGAATGTCGATGCCAATGCGCTGGTATACCACCAGAATTGCCGCGAACAGGCCGAATAGCGCGCCGGAAGCGCCGTATGCGGATGTCAGCCAACCGTCTTGCGAGAACAGTGACCAGACCATCATGCCGGCGCTTCCGCCGAGTCCTGACAGCACGTATAACGCGAGATATGGCAGATGCCCCATCATGCGTTCCAATACAGGCCCGACGCACCACAAGGTCAGCATGTTGAAAAGAATGTGCCATAGGGAGGCCGGCTGGTGCAGGAACATTGACGTAATGAAGGTCCATGGGCGGTGAGTCGCCAGCGCGGGCATGAATCCGCCTGAGCCGACGAACGCGTTGCAGCCGGCCGGCCAGACGATTTTCAATAGTGTTTCGACAATCCAGACCGCGACGCATATCGCCATGATCGTAACGGTGATCACAGGATCGCCGTTACGCCAACGGTATCGCATGGAACGTGCAGAGAAGAAGTCTTTGAACGACGGGGAATCGGGAAACAGACTGAAACGTTGATAAGCCATGTTTCAACCCTACTGGAACGTGCGAATCCGCGAATCTGCGAAATCATTGCAAATGATTGCATTCTTGTGAATCCCCGGCGCGTAAATCCACCCAATCAACACATTCAAGGAATTAATATAGTGAACAGAGTTGGCTTGAACGAGCAGGTCAGCCAATGTTCGCCGATATTTGGGAAAGGATCCGTCATGGAGAACAAGTCTTCTAACGGTTGGAAGTTCTTCGCACTGCTCTTCGGAGCTTTGCTTGCCGGTGTCGTCGGTCTGTATGTGTACAAGCAGCAGAATCCGGATTACGATCCGTGGGAGGAGCCATGGGAGAACAGCTCGTCTCCTGTCGATCTTGGCCTGACCAAGGATGCCGAGGATGGCGAAGCCGAAGTCGCTCCCGCCACCCCAGAAGCTGCCTGATTTCTCTTTCTTTCAAGCCCTGCGCCCCACGCGCAGGGCTTTTTGTTTTGCCCTGGAAAACGAAAAGGGACGATTCCAAAACGGAATCGTCCCTTCGTCATCACGCCCTATCTAACGCTACGAGTCATACATCACGCGATAATTCACGTCACATATGACCCGTGCGAAGCGAAAGTAATGACGAGCGCAGTATCACAAGGCGTGGAAGGCGCAAGCGTACGAAGATACGTCAAGCCTTCCACAACGCAGATAACGCTCCGTCATTACTTGAGCGGACCGGTCATCCAGATACGCTCGAGGTAATCCTCCATCGAGCGGTCGGAGCTGAAGTAGCCCGAGTTCGCCACGTTGATGAGGGCCTTGCGGTTCCATTCGAGCGGCTGGGCGTAGAGGGCCTCGATTTCCGACTGGATGGCAGTGTAGGCGCCGAAGTCGGCGAGGGTCATGAACCAGTCCTTGGTGAGCCAATCGTGGACAAGGTCTTCGTACACGGTCTTGTCGCCGTTGGAGAAGGTGCCGTCCGCGACCATGTCGATGGCGGCTTTGAGACGAGGATCGGCCTCGTAGTACTTCTTCGGATCGTAGCCTTCGGCGTAGAGGGCGTCCACCTCGTCGACGGTCATGCCGAAGAGGAAGAAGTTCTCAGCGCCGACGCGCTCACGGATTTCGACGTTGGCACCGTCGAGGGTGCCGACGGTCATGGCGCCGTTGAGAGCGAACTTCATGTTGCCGGTACCGGAGGCTTCCTTGCCGGCCTGGGAGATCTGCTCGTCGAGGTCGGTTGCCGGGATGAGGTGCTGTGCGAGACGCACGTTGTAGTTCCACGGGAAGTAGACGTTCAGCTTGCCCTTGACGTCCGGGTCGTTGTTAATGACGCGGGCGACGTTGTTGATCAGCTGGATGGTCTGCTTGGCGAGGTAGTAGCCCGGAGCGGCCTTGGCGCCGAACACGATGGTGCGCGGCATGACATCGTCGGCGGCGACCTTGCCGGACTTGATGTCGGCGTAGCGTGCGATCACGGCGAGGATCTTCAGTGCCTGACGCTTGTATTCGTGCAGACGCTTGACCATGGTATTGATCATGGTGTTCGGGTCGATGTCGAAGCCGTATTCGCGCTTGGCGTAGTTGGAGAAGTCAACCTTGTTGGCCTGCTTGACGGCGGCGAACTTCTTGACGAATTCGTCATCGGCTGCGAGCGGTTCGAGGCCCTTGAGCAGTTCGAGGTCGCTCACCCACTTGTCGGTGCCGAGGCCTTCGGTGATGAGGTCGGACAGACGCGGGTTGGCGAGCTTGACGAAGCGGCGAGGGGTCACGCCGTTGGTCACGTTGGTGAACTTGTCCGGATACACGTCGGAGAAGTTCTTCAGGGTGACGTCCTTGAGCAGCTGGGAGTGCAGCTCGGCAACGCCGTTGACGTGGGAGCCGCCGTAGGTGGCCAGGTAGGCCATGCGCACGGAGTCGCCGGTGTAGATGGCCATGTCCTTGATGGTGGCTTCGTCGACGCCCTTGGCCTTGAGCTCGGCTGCGAACTGGTCCTGGATCTTCTCGATGATTTCGAGGTGACGCGGCAGGAGTTCGCCGATGAGCTTGGACGGCCACACTTCCAGGGCTTCCGGAAGCAGGGTGTGGCAGGTGTAGTTGAAGGTCTTGTTGGTGACGGTCCAGGCGGTGTCCCAATCGTAGCCGTACTCGTCCATGAGGACGCGCATGAGCTCCGGAATGCCGATGACCGGGTGGGTGTCGTTGAGCTGGAAGGTGATCTTGTCCGCGAAGGTGGTCAGATCCGGCTTGTCCTGACCCGGGTAGAAGACGCGGATGGCGTCGTGGATGGAGGCGGACACGAAGAAGTACTGCTGCTCGAGACGCAGTGCCTTGCCCTGCGGGGTGGAATCTTCCGGATACAGGATCTTGGAGATGTTCTCAGCTTCAACCTGCGGCTTGACGGCGTCAAGGTACTCGGACTTGTTGAAGGTGAGCAGGTCGAACTCGTCGTAGCTCTTGGCGGTCCACAGACGCAGAGTGTTCACACGACCGGAAGCATAGCCCGGAACCATGTAGTCAACCGGCACTGCGCGCACGGACCAAGCCGGCTTCCATACCTTCTTGCCATCTTCCTCAACGACTTCGCCGCCGAAGGAAACCTTCTGGTCGCGGTTGTAATCGATGTGTCCCCACGGCTCTTCATTGGTCAGCCAGTAGTCCGAGGTTTCGATCTGCTTGCCGTTTTCGTCGAACTTCTGCTCGAAGATGCCGTACTTGTACTGGATGCCATAACCGAATGCCGGCACGCCCAGCGAGGCGAGCGAATCGATGAAGCAGGCAGCCAGACGGCCGAGGCCACCGTTGCCGAGGCCTGGCTCGTGCTCGGCGTCGACGACGTCCTGCACGGAGAAGCCGAGTTCCTTGACCGCGGCGTCGAACTGCTCGGTCAGACCGGCGTTGAGCAGCGCGTTGCGCAGCTGCTTGCCCATCAGGAATTCTGCGGACAGGTAGCCGACTGCCTTGGTGTTGCCGTTGACCATGTCGGACTGGGTCTTGAACCAGGAATCCATGAGGTGGCGACGCACTGCGGCGGACGCGGCGACGTACACGTCGGCCGGCTTGGCCTGCTCGACGGTAACGCCCTGGGTGTACTTCAGCTGCTCGCGAATCTCGTCTGCGAACTGCTCCGCGGTGACCGCGGACTTCGGTGCGGTAATTTCAGTCATTAATCGACTCCCTTTGACGGATTACTCTCCAGGAACATTATGCCTTACCCCAGCGTCCTTGCATTAGCGGCCGCATGAACACTAAGTAACATCATGCATACGTTCTCATACACAGCATACTACGTAATCATAAAAAGATGAAATTTCAAGCAATTACAAGCAAGCATTCGTTTGCAAAAATAATGCAAACCGACTGCAAAAACGTTGCGAGCAACATGCAACAACATTGCGAACGCTGTCAAGAATCGCAAATATTTTCCTCTCTTCACACCCCTATTCAGTTGTGACTACGTTGTCTGCAACACCCCATCATAGTCGCTCGCAAACGGCAAAATAACACGTATGGCTGTTATTCGAGAACAAGATCTGCATAAGGGGCATGACGCATTTGCACAATGGCTGCAAACGTCTCATCGCATGATCGCCGACAATATTCCCGCAAATACCGACGCGGCCCGCGATTTCCGTCTGGAATTCTCTCCACGATTGCCACGCCAGCTGTGGGCGATGGCGGTGCGCTACTCGCTGCATCTGCTGGAGAAAAAAGCGCCCGGGGCGGGCGTGGAAGTTCGTGTCGCGCCGTGGGGCGCCATCAAGATTCTCGACGGACCGGCATCCGATCCGCATAATCTCACACCGCCGGATGTGATCGAACTGGAACCAGACGTGTGGATGAGACTCGCCACGGGCATCACCAGCTGGCAGGAGGAAAAGGAGGCGGGACGCATCACGGCCGTTGGCGAACGCGACGATTTGAGTAGCTTGCTGCCGTTGGTGTGACAGGCTGCGAGAAGACCGTCACAGGCGCAAAAACGCATAGCAAAACCGCGATGTGGATACACCTAGCAGGCATATCCGCATCGCGGTTTCACAAAGTACCTGATATGCCAATCAGTCCTGCTTCTTCGGCTTCAGTGCGCTGGGCATCGGCATCGGGATGGGCTTGTGTGGCTTCGGCGCGGCGGACTTGGCTGCCGGGAACTCTCCGCTCGTGGCCTTCGCCGCCGCCTCTGCGGCCCACTTTGCATACTCGTCGAGGTCGTCCTCGGCGTCGGTTTGCGCGGACTCCTGAGCATCTTCAGGAATCTCATCTTCAGCGTCCGCATCGTGAGAATATTTTGCTTCGATATCGGCGAAAGGATCAAAAGAACCCGAACCAGGCTCCTGGGCACCGAGCTCCTTGGCGAGCTCATCATAATCGGTGTCGGTGGTCAGGTACTTGAGCTTTCGGGCTATTTTCTGCTGTTTGGCTTTCTGACGTCCGCGGCCCATCTGACCCCCTGAGGATTACTGTGCTATCAATTCATCAAACAAGAGAGTACCACTTGCTGTGCCATATTTCGTTGTCGGCTCAGACTTTTACGATAAAATCGCTGATTTTCTTAAGAAAAGGACACGTATGACGGACGAAACCCAGGAGCAGCAGATCACCGCTGTCGGCAATGAAATGAGCGCAAGCTTCCTCGCAGCGAAGAAGCGTTCCGACGCAACGCTCGCCGCAATCGAACAGAATCCGGGCAAGTTCACCATGCTTACCGGCGACCGTCCGACCGGACGTCTGCATCTCGGCCATTATTTTGGTTCGATTCGTGAGCGCGTCGCCATGCAGAATCGCGGCGTGAATTCGAATATCATCATCGCCGATTATCAGGTGATCACCGATCGTGACACGACCGAGCATATCGAAGACAATGTGCTCAATTTGGTGCTTGACTACATGGCTGCCGGCATCGATCCGGAAAAGACCATGATCTTTACGCATTCCGCCGTTCCTGCGGAGAACCAGCTGATGCTGCCGTTCCTGTCATTGGTGACTGAGGCCGAACTGCATCGCAATCCTACGGTGAAGTCGGAAATGGAAGCTTCCGGCCATGCGCTGACCGGCCTGCTGCTGACCTATCCGGTGCATCAGGCATGCGACATTCTGTTCTGCAAGGCCAATGTGGTGCCGATCGGCAAAGATAACCTGCCGCATGTCGAGATCACGCGCACCATCGCGCGTCGTTTCAACGAACGCTACGCCAAGAAGCATCCGGTGTTCCCCGAGCCGGCCGCGATTCTGTCTGAAGCGCCGGAGATTCCAGGCTTGGATGGCCGCAAGATGAGCAAGTCGTACGGCAATTCCATCATGTTGGGCGCCACAGCGCAGGAGACCGCCAAGCTCATCAAGAAGAGTCCGACCGATTCCGAGCGTCGCATCACGTTCGATCCGATCGCACGTCCGCAGGTTTCCGCACTGCTGACGACCGCCGGTTTGGTCACCGGTCGTGATCCGAAGGAGATCGCCGAGGAGATCGGCGATTCCGGTGCGGGCGCGCTGAAGGCGTATGTGATCGAATCGGTGAACAGCTTCCTTGAGCCGCATCGCGCCCGTCGCGAGGAACTCGCCAAGGATATGGATTACGTGCGCGACGTGCTCGCCGAAGGCAACAAGAAGGCCAACGCCATCGCCAACGAAACCTTGGAGCAAGTCCGCGAAGCCATGGGCATGCGCTACTAAAGCTCCAGAAACGCCATAATCATGCTTTAAACAGCGTTTCAGCATCGACAAAGGCCGGATTGCGCAATACGCAATCCGGCCTTTGTTGCGTTTGAGTGGCACGTGCCACATTATGTTTGATTAGATTTGCGCGCGCTTTTCGCCGGAAGCAATTTCCGCTGCGACCAAATCGTCATCCACCTTGCGGTCATCGGGATCATCAAGATAATGATCGAACTCGTGCAGCACTTCAGCATCGGGAGCCGGAGTCAGCAGCGACACCACCACAATGAACAGCAGCGAGATAACGAACGCCGGAAGCAGCTCGTAAATAGCGAAGACACCACCAAGCGGCTTGATGAAATTATGCCAGATCAGCACGGTCGCAGTACCGGAAAGCATGCCCGCAATCGCACCGAATTTATTGGTACGACGCCAATACAGCGAACACAGCATCAGCGGACCGAACGAAGCGCCCAAACCGGCCCATGCATACGACACAACCTGGAAAATCGACGAATTCTGATCAAACGCGACCGCAATGCCGAAAATGAACATAACCAGCAATGTGATGCGCGCAACCATCATCACCTGACGATCGGTGGCCTTGCGATAGAGCAATCCGCGGAAAATATTCTCGCCGACCGCGGAAGCGCCGATAATCAGGTATGACGACGACGAGCTCATGGACGCGGCGAAAATGCCCGACACCACGATGCCGCACATGAAGCTCGGCAGCAGCGCCTGCGAAACCACGATGAAAATGTTCTCCGCCGCGGACTGCGTGACGAACTGCGTCGGCATCATCGCACGGCCGACCAAACCGATGCACACGCCGCACGCCAGCGACACCACACACCACGTGGTGGCGATGATACGGGACTTCTTGATCTCTTCGGAACTGCGGATCGACAGGAATCGCACGAGCACCTGCGGCATGCCGAAATAGCCAAGACCCCACGCAAGCATGGAAATCATGGTGATCACGCCGTATTCGGTAGGCGCGCCGAACATGGCCTGGCCAGCCTTGACAATCTGCTCGCCGGCATCGTTCAGAATCGGCGTGGCCATTTGCGTGCCGTCAAGGAAGCCTGGAATGCCTTTGAGGAAGGCGACGGTGTTGTCGACGCCGCCGACGGATGCGACGGAACCGATGAACACCACTGCCAGCGCGAAGAACATGAGCAAGCCTTGGATGAAGTCGGTCACGACCACGGAAAGATAGCCTCCGATCACGGTGTAGGCGAACACGATGGCAGCGCCGATCACCATGGTCAGGTGGTAGTCCCAGCCGAACAGGGTCGAGAAAAGTTTGCCGACCGTCACGAAGCAGCTACCGACATACACACAGAAAAATACGAGGATGATCAGCGCCGCGATGGTGGAGACGATATTGCGTTTGTCATGGAATCGTTTGGAGAAGAAGTCCGGAATGGTGATCGCGTCACCTGCCACCACGGAGTAGCGGCGCAAACGGCGTGCGACGAGCTTCCAGTTGAGGTAGGTGCCGAGAGCCAGGCCGAGGGCCGTCCACAGCGGGTCGGCGGCACCGGTGAAGTAGGCGACGCCCGGCAGTCCCATGAGCAGCCAGCCGCTCATATCGGAGGCTTCGGCGCTCAATGCCGTCAGCCATGGACCAACGCCTCGACCACCCGCGAAATACTGACGAGTGGAGGAATTGGACCGCTTGGAGTAGATGAAGCCGATGGTGAGCATGGCCACAAAATAGATGACCATCGCCAGCAGCACCCAAAAATCTTTGGTAACCATGAATTCTCTCTTCTTAGATTGCTAGCCGAATTTCTTTCGAATCTCTTTCTTCAAATCTCTGTCGAAACGAATTTCTTTCGAATCTCTTCTGAAAAAATATGCGATTGTCCCAATGTACCGGTCGAACATTGCGACAATCGCATTTATCTCATTTACGCGCCCAAATGCCGAAACGGATCAAATATCGTATCTCCAAGACTTATCGGTGATAACGCGAGCCATGGCTAGGCCGATCGGCAGACAGATAATCACCATGAACGCGCGGAAAGCCCAGTCGAGGGCGTTCAAGGTGTCGAATTGGCCGAGGTGGAACATGGCTTGATACATGTACAAACCGGGAACCATGATCACGATGGACGGCACGGTCAGGCAGATGCGCGGGTAGCCGAGATGCGGGGCGAGCCAGCTGCGATGAACCGCAGAACGCCATGCGGAGGCAAGCAGGCCTGCGAGCAGTGCGCCGATGAATGCGCCGGCTTCGGCGGGAACGCCCATGTCAACGATTTCCAAACGCAAGGTGTCAGTAATGGCGCCAATGGTGGCGGCGACAAGGCACATGCGCTGCGGCGAGTTGAACATGGTGGAGAAGCCCCAGACGCCGATGAATGCGAACACGAAACGCAACAGGCAATTGACAACCGGATTGAGTCCCAACGGCTCGAATCCTTCCGGATTCAAATGCACGATCGAAGCGACCATCCAGCCTGCGAGCGTCGCCATCAAAATAATGCACAACACGTACGCAACGCGCTGAATACCTGACGGAAAATCAATTTTCGCCATATCAAGTCCACCCGTAATCAGCGGGAATCCAGGAATCACAAACAGCATGGCACCGATGTAAGCCGTATCATGCTGCAATGCGACGGGCTCGAAAATACCAATCAATCGCAGGGTGCCCGTGCAGGCGAGTGCCGCGACGGCCACGCATACGAACGTCACGAAGAACTGGTTGAGATGGTGGGCGAACAGGCGGCGGCGCAGCCAGTGGCCAAGTCCCGCGCCAATGAACGCGCCGATCATGTCGAAGGGACCGCCACCAAGCAGGAACACGAAGGATGCGCAGGCGCAGGCCGAGGCGAATCCCGCGAACGCCGGCGAATACAGGGGTTTGCGTCGTTCGATCATGTCGAGTCGTTCGTGGGCTTGGCGAACGGTGATGCCTTGCGATTGGTCCGCTTCTTTTCCGACGTGGTCGAAATGTTCGGCGTATTGACCTTTTGGCGGCTTGTGATTGCGATTTTTGAGCGCTTTTTTCGTGGTCGATTCGCTTGACGTAACGTTGGCCGTACCGGCAGTTTCACGCTTGGTTTCACGTTCGGCTTCACGTTCACCGCGATTATGCTGCTCGCTTGCCGCTTCGATGTCACGCAAGTGCAACGGCTGCGCGGTGGTATCGGTCACTTCGGCGCGTTCCGTCACCATTTCAAGCGCGTCGAGCACGGGATCGTCAGATCCCTCCTGATTCTGTTCGGCTTTCTGACGTTCGCGAAGACGCTTCGACAGGTCAGCCGACACCTGCGACGCATCACGCTTGTCGAGATGCTGCATAAGCCCTTCGGACACGTCGGATTGGCTGTGGTACATCGATCCTTTGCCGAGGTTCACGTTGAACCAGTCAGCGAAGTGTTCGAGCAGCCAAATGCGTTCCGTGTTGACGCCGGTGGTTGGCAGGTCGACGACTTCGGTGATACGGTCTTTGCCGTCGGTGCAGGAGGCTTCGATGTCGGTGAGGTTCACGTCGGCGCGCACGTGCACGCCTAGCGGATAGGCGATGCGGTGCATCATTTCGCGTACGCGGAAGCTTCCGGTGCCCGCGCCGAGATCGAGCATGCCGACGCGTACGATCACGCTGGCTTTTGCTGCGATTCCCGCTTCAGCGACCGGCTTGTCCCAATCCCGTTCGATATCTTCCATATCGAGCGGAATGGAGTGTGTATGGAATTTGCTGACGGCCGAAGCGCTTTTTTCCGCGCTATCGAAATTCGTCTCATGTTCATGTTCGTATTGTGCGCTCACAAGTTCAGGTCTAACGTGTGGGCTGGTCGGAGGATTTTCGAAATTTCCGTCGATTTCACCTTGTGGACACCACTGGACCACGATGCGGACATTTCCGGTGTTTCCGTAACCAAACTGTCGATTTGCCGAGCATACAATGGGCGTGCATTACCGACCGAACTTAGGGCTGTGGGCTCGCAACAGACGGCCAAAACAATCGCGGAGGTGCCGCGAAGGACCGACAGACCGGGCAACCCGATGGTTTGGAGAAGGAGGTCTGATGACAATAGAAAACGAACAGATCACGCCTGCCGACGCAGCTATCGTCTCGTCCGGCACCGGCACCAAAGGCCCCGAGGAGCGTGATCTTCCCGCTTCCCTCAAAGAGGAAATGGATCTGTGTTTGCAGATTCTTCGCGAGGTGCTCGGCGAATTCGATGAAAAGCTGCTGGCCAAGTTCGATGAAGTGCGCGAACACGCACTGAACGCTAGCGCCGAACGCTTCTCCGGCATTCTGACGGATACGAATCCGAATCAGGATGACCTGCAGAAGGTCGTCGACATCATCGATAAAACGGATGTGCATGAGGCACAACTGCTGGCCCGCGCCTTCACCACCTACTTCCATCTGGCCAACCTATGCGAGGAGAACTACCGTGTCTCCGTGCTGCACAGCCGTGAGGCCGCCGTAGATGACACCCAAGCCGTCGACCCAGTGAACGAAATGACCTGCGCCTACCACCAGCTCATTAACGAAATGGGTCCGGCCAAAGCCAAGGAACTGCTCGACCAGCTCGAGTTCCATCCGGTGTTCACCGCGCATCCGACTGAAGCCCGCCGCAAAGCCGTGGAAGGCAAAATCCGTCGCATCTCCCAGCTGCTCGCAACGCACAAGCTGCTTGGCGGTTCAGACAAGAAGGAAAACTCCCGTCGACTCTTCAACGAGATTGACGCGCTGTTCCGCACCTCTCCGATCGCACTGAAGAAGCCGACTCCGGTTGAGGAATCTGAAACCATTCTCGATATTTTCGACAATACGTTGTTCTATACCATTCCACAGGTGTACCGTCGTTTCGACGATTGGATCCTCGGAGATAAGGCTGGCCTCGTGCCGCCGGTATGCCCGGCGTTCTTCCACCCGGGAAGCTGGATCGGCTCCGACCGTGACGGCAACCCGAATGTCACCGCCAAGGTGAGCCGTCAGGTGGCCCGCAAGTTCAGCGACCACGTGCTGGGCGCGTTGCAAATCGAGACCCGCCGCGTTGGCAAGAACCTGACGATGGAAGCTGAGACCACTCCGCCGAGTGCCGAGCTCAAGAGCCTGTGGAACCATCAGAAGGAAATGAGCGAGCGCCTGACCGACAAGGCCGCACTGATCTCCACCAAGGAGCTGCACCGTGCCGTCATGCTGGTCATGGCCGATCGTCTGAAGGCCACCATCGACCGCGATGCTGATCTCATGTACCACTCCTGCGAGGATTACATCGCCGACCTGAAGGTCGTGCAGCGCTCCCTCGCCGAAGCCAACGCCAAACGTTCCGCCTACGGCCCGCTGCAGGACCTCATCTGGCAGGCAGAGACCTTTGGCTTCCATATGGTCGAGATGGAGTTCCGCCAGCACTCCGTCGTGCATTCCCGAGCGCTGGAGGATATCCGCGAACATGGTCTGCACGGTGAGCGTGGCGAACTGCAGCCGATGACCCACGAGGTGCTCGACACCTTCCGCGCCCTTGGTTCCATCCAGAAGCGCAACGGCATCAAGGCCGCCCGTCGTTACATCATCTCCTTCACCAAGAGCGCCCAAAACATCAGGGACGTGTACGAGCTGAACCGTCTGGCGTTCTCCCATCCCAAGGATGTTCCAACCATCGACGTGATCCCGCTGTTCGAACAGCTTGAGGATCTGCAGAACTCGGTAGACGTACTCGAGGAAATGATCAAGATTCCGGAGGTCCAGGCTCGTCTGAAGGCCACCGGCGGCAAGATGGAAGTCATGCTCGGCTACTCCGACTCCTCGAAGGACGCCGGCCCGACCTCCGCAACCCTGGCCCTGCATTCCGCACAGGAACGCATCGCCAAGTGGGCGGAATCGCATGACATCGATCTGACTCTGTTCCATGGCCGCGGTGGTGCCGTCGGCCGCGGCGGCGGCCCGGCTAACCGTGCCGTACTCGCACAGCCGGTCGGCTCCGTAAAGTGCCGCTTCAAGCTCACTGAGCAGGGCGAGGTCATCTTCGCACGCTACGGCAACCCGGCACTGGCCATCCGCCACGTCGAGTCCGTTGCGGCTGCAACGCTGCTGCAGTCCGCTCCAAGCGTGGAGAAGCGCAATACGGACATGACCGCCAAGTACGCCGACATGGCCAACAAGCTCGACGAGGCCGCGCATAACCGCTTCCTCGACCTGCTGAACACCGACGGCTTCGCACCGTGGTTCTCCACCGTCACGCCGCTGACCGAAATCGGCCTGCTGCCGATCGGCTCCCGTCCGGCCAAACGTGGCCTTGGAGCCAAGTCCCTCGACGATCTGCGTACCATTCCGTGGATCTTCTCCTGGGCGCAGGCACGCATCAATCTGGCCGCATGGTACGGCCTGGGCACCGCGTGCGAACAGTTCGGCGATTTGAACACCTTGCGTCAAGCGTATGAGGAATGGCCTCTGTTCTCCACGTTCATCGACAACATCGAAATGTCGCTGGCCAAGACTGACGAGCGCATCGCCAAGATGTACCTTGCCCTCGGCGACCGTGAGGACCTCAACAAGAAGGTCCTCGACGAGATGGAGCTCACCCGCAAGTGGGCGCTCGAGATCGTAGGCGACAAGTGGCCTCTGCAGCACCGCCACGTGCTCGGCCAGGCCATCCGCATCCGCTCGCCGTACGTGGATGCGCTGTCCGCCACTCAGGTGCTCGCCCTCGGCTCGCTACGCAAGCGCGTGGACAAGGAAGAGCTCACGCACGGACAGAAGGAGAACTACACCTACCTGATCCTGTGCACCGTGTCCGGTGTCGCAGCAGGCCTGCAGAACACGGGCTGATCTTCGGCTGACCGCCTGACAAAAGCGAGCGGGGAGGTTCCGTGCCGATAAACGGCGCGGGCCTCCCCGTTCGCGTCGCGCGGCCCTAGCCTGGCCGGCGACAGCGCACAAAACAGGCACGCAGGCCGAGCGACAGACTCCCAATCATCCGACGTAACCCGGCGCCTGTCCGCGTTTACCCACGCCGCGACACCGACAGCCATCGTGGGCTTATACAACTGGTTCGGTCAGACTTATATTCTCGGCAGATTGAGCCTAGTCACATTTCTCTATTTCTTCCTCGTCCTGCTTATAACCCCAATGACAACCCTTTTGGTTACGGCTTTCCTTCATGACAAACTGTCTTGGAAGAAGATTGTTCGCATCATAGCGCTGTCTTACTGTTTGACCATATTGGGTGTATTTCTGAACGAGTTGTGTTGTTGACGGAAGACGCCGCACTCGAAGGTTTTTGTTCAGCGCCTAACATGCAGCACTAGCATACTTATCCTCAATCCACTCATGATTCAGTAACAACTGCATGACTCCTGAAACACAGACACATAGCGAAGCCCTCGTTTGTAACTTCCACGAGAGAGAACCTTTGCTATTTTCACTAGAAAATCACACCCTAGAGTGCACCCCTACTCATTTTCCATTAGAATACTCTTAATATCTTAATCATTGTCGATTGAGATTAAATTTTCACATGGAGGAAATTATGAAATCCAGAAGAGTTTTTTTTATTCTCCACAATTATCTCAGTTTGCCTATGCACAGTTATGACTACTCCAGCCTTTGCTGTAAATTGGTGGCAGGTTGGATGGATTGTCGCCAATAACGTCATCGACCGGGTAGTCAATCTCGATGGGCAAAGTTCAAATGATCAATATTCCACCTATATGGTTTCACCTTCCATTGTTTTCAACAATGGCACCAATGGGGGCGAATTCTATATGCGCCCTCAAGTCTCCAGCCGTGTGACCAGTTTCGAAATGCACGCGCATAGAGCTAACCCCGTCGATTTTGGAGCCAATATAGTTCTAGCCTTGTCCACAACCTCAGGCAAAAGGGTTATCAATAAAACAGTAGGGACAAACCAGTATGTCTCATACACCAGATCAAGCAGCGATGGCACCGGAACATGGGACGCTCGTTTCACCGAAGATGACAGCGGGAAAAATTGGCAGTGTTATTACCGCCAATATTACGGCAATGGAAGAAGTCTTCCAACGATCATCGACGTCCCAAATACCGATCTAATCGACTACCTGGCTAACGATGGCACCACGTTCCGATACAACGCCAACCCAGATCAACCAAGAACAACAAAAGCCCCAACCCTTGACATCAAACAACTTAACAATCAATTTTATGACGAAAAAAGTGGTATATCAGTCGATTATCTTCGCGACTACAATACAGGAGATGATATTATTTTTGAAGATATCATAGATAAAATTCAATTCAATCCCAATGAAAACAATACATCACTCTTCTTTTTATTAGACAACGAATATATTGAATGGAAATTTAATGGAAATATCACCAACAAGTACAAGAAAGAAGACAGAATTAACCTTCATTTTAAAGTAATTACCGTGAAGCAATATAAAGGGATTACATTTGAGAGTATCGATTTCTTCAAAGATTCAAGCAACGGAATAAATAAACAAGGACCATACCCTTGCATCTCCGACTACCTAAAATAAGGAGAACAGTGCAGTACATATATCTCACAGCACTTGCCCTGCTAGGATTATGTATGCTTATTTTTCCAAGGCAACTCTGGAAAATAAGCAATTTCCTCTGGACTCAAAAAGGAGATCCGAGCAATCTATACACATCCTTAATGAGAATAAGCGGTGCCGCCTTTCTTGTTTTAGCTCTTATTCTTTTCATCTTCTGCAGACTGCAGTAACACCTACCTGATCCTGTGCACCGTGTCCGGTGTCGCAGCAGGCCTGCAGAACACCGGCTGATTGTAGCCAGTTTCTTTACAGGGTCCCCGTTCGCACTGCCGATCGGGGACCCTTTTTCATACCCATATCTGCCTTATATATGGCAGAATCGGAGCCTTGTCATGAGCCTTCTCGCTTATATATGGCAGACCATCATGCGAAAAACCCACTTCGGGGGTACATTTTTCCGGTTTTTCACCTTCGGGACTGCCATACATAAGCGAAATATCACCGGACAGAACACGAAATCTGCCATACATAAGCGAGATATCGCTCTATTTCCCAGCGAACGGTCAGACCAAAACGTATGATGTTGGCTAGCCTGAACAATGAGGGGTGGAGTCAATGGCAGACGAACTGTTTGTAGACCAGAACGAGGTCGAAGGTACGGCAAGCGGCGCATGGAGCCGCATGCTGGCAGGCAATCGCAGGTTTGCGGAAGGCAAACCGGAACATCCGAATCGTGGCGCCGAAGCACGCGCAGCACTTGTAGACACACACGCACCGGAAGCGGCCGTACTGAGCTGCTCCGACGCGCGGGTAAGCCCGGATATTATTTTCGATTCCGGTCTTGGCGACCTGTTCACGGTTCGCACGGCCGGTCAAATCATCGACGAAGCCGTGCTTGCATCCCTGGAATACGCGGTGACCGTGCTCGGCGTACGTTTGCTGGTGGTGCTCGGCCACCAGAATTGCGGTGCGATCAAGCAAGCTTCCAAGGATTACGAGGCGTTACTGCACAAACTGACCGCCGATGCCGAGGATTCGCTGATGGCCGCCGACAGCATTGCCGACATCGACGAACGCATCTGCGCTTCGGATTCGCTCATGATGCGCACCGTCGGTTTCTCAATCTGGCAGGCGCACGAGTCGGAATTGGAATCCAGCGAGGATTTCGAACGCGTGCACATCGCGCGCACCATCGAACTCTTGGTGGAACAATCCGAAGCGATCCAGCAGGCGCTGGCATCCGACAAACTCATGATCGTCGGCGCAAGGTACCAGCTGGACTCCGGCAAAGTCGAGGTTCTTAGCTTCTGAAACGGATTTACAATTCGGAAAACGGAGATTTGCAAAACAGAGATCCAAAAAAGAACAATCCGAAGCTAAGCAATCTAAGAATAATTGAGAAAATCCAAGAAAATCAGGAGATACAGACACTTTGACATACCGCCCCGATAGAGTGGAACCATGTCTCTAGGTTTGAACATTCTCCTGATTTTCGTTTTTCTGTTGCTCGGATCGGTGTTCGCCGGCACCGAACTGGCGTTGGTCAGCCTGCGTGGATCGCAGATCGACCAGATGGAACAGGAGGATGCCCGCGGAAAGCGCGTCGCACAGATCGCGCGAGATCCGAACACGTTTTTGTCGACCGTGCAGATCGGCGTGACGTTGAGCGGTTTCCTTTCCGCATCGTTCGGCGAATCGTCGATTTCGCCTTATATTGTGCCGATCGTTGAAAGTTGGGGCGTGCCGACGAGTGTGGCCGCTCCCCTGACCACCATTGTGCTGACGTTGATCATTTCGTACTGTTCGATCGTGATTTCGGAGTTGGTGCCGAAGCGTATCGCCATGCAACGCAACGAGCAGATCGCGCGTGCCGTGGTACCTGCGATTCATGTGTTTGCGAAGGTGTGCAAGCCGATTATTTGGCTGATCGGCAAGAACACGAACATTATCGTGCGCTTGCTTGGTTTCGACCCGAACGAAACCGACAGCGAAGTGTCCGACGAAGAGCTGCGCGTACTCGTCAACACCAATACGAACTTGAGCAAGGACGAACGCACGATTCTCGACGACGTGTTCGACGCGTCCGAAACGATTGTGGCCGAAGTGATGCGCCCGCGTGCCGACGTGGTTTTTTTGGATGGCGATATGCCGATTGAGGAGGCGGCCGCATATGTGAGAGAAATGCCGTATTCCCGCTATCCGGTGACCGGCAAGGATTTCGACGATGTGCTTGGTTTCGTGCATGTGCGCGACCTGCTTGACATTCGCGATCCCGAGGCGAAGACGGTTGCCGACGTGACGCGCGAGGGCATTTCGCTGCCGGGCACGTCGAAACTGCTGCCAAGCCTTGAGCTGCTACGTAAGCGCGGCATTCATCTGGCGGTGGTCATCGACGAATATGGCGGTACCGACGGCATCGTCACGTTGGAAGATATGACGGAGGAACTGGTCGGCGATATTCGCGACGAATATGATCTGCCGGAAGAGAAAGGCGGCGAACGCACGGAACGTACCACGTTCGTCAATGGCGTCGCCACGATCGAAGGCGGCATGACGATTGAGGATTTCGCCGATTTGACCGGTATTGAGCTGGAAGACGGTCCGTACGAGACGGTTGCCGGCTATTTCCTGGCGCATACTGGAAAGATGGGCGAAATCGGCGACGTGCTGCCTTCCGACGACGGTTATGACATGACCGTCACGCAAGTGGATGGCCGTCGTATCGAAACGTTGGAAATCCGCAAGCATACTGTTGACGGCGATGCTGCGAAAGCTACGAAATAATCAAAAATAAAACGAAAATAAAATGAAAATAAAACAGACTTGCGATTATGTAAATGCTGATTTTTTACACAATCAACATCAGTAATCGCAAGTCTGCTCTGTTATTGAATCCGCTGAGTTATTGCAGATTCAGCCGCGCAGTATGGGATGGCATTCGTCGTTCCACCATGCAAGCTGCGCGATATTGGCGCGGATATGCTCGCAGGACGCATGGAATTTGGCCCGTTCGCTTTCGGTGAGTGTGGGATTGAGGACTTCTTCAACGCCGTTCGCACCGATGATGCACGGCAGGCTGGCGTAATTGCCGCTTTCGCCTTGTTCGCCGGTAAGCAGCGTGGAGCAGGCGGTCGCATAGTGTTCATCGCAGAGCACAGCCTGCGTAAGGCGTGCCGCAGTGGCTGCAATAGCGTATTCCGTGCACTCTTTGCCGGCGTACACGCGGTATCCGCCTCGACGGGCGTCCTGCTCGGTTTCGTCCTTGTCGAGGGCGAATCGTTGCGGATCGTCTTGTGCGAGTTGATCAAGCGGCTTGCCTGCGATGTTCACGTTCGACCAATAGGCGAACTGCGAATTGCCATGCTCCCCCAGCATGTATGCGCCGATTGATCTCTGATCCACGTTGACGCGTTTCGCGATGGCGTTGCGCAGTCGTGCGGAATCCAACGCGGTTCCGGTGCCGATTATTTTGCGCGGATCGTAGCCGGTGATGTGCCAGATTTCGGTTGCGACCACATCGCACGGATTTGAGATGGTGATGATCACACCGTGGAAGCCTGCATTGAACAGTCGGGAGATCCAGGTGCGTGCAATGTCGGTGGTGACGAACAGTTCGCCGTCACGATCTTTGGCGCTGGTTTTCACGTCGCCGGCAGCGTTGATTACCACGTCGCAGTCGGCTAGCTGCTCGTATTGCGTGCCGTAGTTGCCGATCACACAGTTATGCGGATAGAAACCCAACGTGTCACTTAAATCCTGACATTCGCTGACTACTTTTTGCTCGTTGATGTCGCACAGCTTCAGTTCTTCGGCCAGTCCTGCGGAAAGCACGGCATTTGCGACATGCGCGCCCACGTGTCCGATGCCGATAATGCCGACTTTTCTCAATACAGTCACAATCGACCCCTCCCTCACTTATTCGATCTTTCTGCGTGGACTGTTTGCACGCAAACGTTTCAGTCGTCACGATTGTAGGCTTGCAAATCGCGGATGTTAAGCGTTCTGTACATCTTATGAACAAAAAGCTATACGAATCACCTATACGTCGTTATCAAACGTGCGTAAGCCGTGGCAAGTCATTGCAATCCGCGCAATGTGACGGCAGTGGCGTGATATCGCAAGTATTTCAACATCACAGGCAACGCAACAACATCGCCCTACGCAAGCTCATCGCAGCATGGCAGCGTGACGGCGAACGCAACAGCATCGCGAGCATCACAACACAACATGACGGTTCAGCTCCCGCCGCAATTGCCTCCATTGCGGCAAATATGCGCTCATACGCCGCTGAAAGTCCTCTCCGTGCCCGTTTTCCCACAGGTGCGTCATTTCGTGCACAAGCACGTATTCCAGGAATCTGGGATCCATAAGACCAAGTTGCAGGTTGAGTCGGATGCGGCCGGTTTTCGGCGTGCATGACCCCCATCGCGACGTCATGATGCGTAACGTGACATGCGTCGGCTTCCGCCCGATAATCGGCGACCATTTCGCAAGCAGCACCGGCAGTTGCGCATTGATGGCCCGTACGGCCCGTTCCTTCGCCGCGTCGTTCCACACGAAAACGCGCGGATTATTCAAGCTATTGGGATCGCCTGGATTGTTTCGATCGCCCACGCCGCCCGAATTTTCCAGGCCATTCAGATTATCCGGACCATGCGAACCATTCACACGGTCCAAACCATTGAAATCGCTTTGACGGATCTGTTCATCCTTGGCTTGCAGCATGGTGCGTCGCGCACGTTCGATCCATGGTTTGCGTTCCGTCACAAATCGTGCGATTGCCGCTTGCGACATGCGAGAAGGTGCGGAGATGACGATTTGCGCGTTCGGCGGTTTGATGCGCAGGTACATGTTTTTGATGGCTTTACGCACGATGGTCACCGTCATTCCAGCGATTTGCGTGGTTTCTTCGGATAGCGTGCGATTACGGTTGCGCACTCCCCTGCTGGCTCTCCCACTGTTGTTACGCTGGCTACGATGATTGTTCGGCATGTCTGCATTATGTCACGACACGCCGAAGACACACCTTGTATTGACTTTCTCTGAAATTCGCGTATTATTTCAATTCGTTGTGCTTAACAGTGCAGCAGGAACGGGCCCGTAGCTCAGGTGGTTAGAGCGCATCCCTGATAAGGATGAGGTCGGAGGTTCAAATCCTCCCGGGCCCACGGTGATTAAGAGCGGCGCGGCCGCTTTTTTTCAACTATGGGGCTATAGCGCAGCTGGTAGCGCATCTGCTTTGCAAGCAGAGGGTCGCCGGTTCGAACCCGGCTAGCTCCACGGGGCTATGGCGCAGCTGGTAGCGCATCTCCATGGCATGGAGAGGGTCAGGGGTTCGAATCCCCTTAGCTCCACAGACAGGGTTTCCGGTGATTTCCGGAAACCCTTTTTTCATACCCAAATCCGAAATCCAAACCAGCATCCCAATTCCTCCAGTCACTGGAGAAAACCGGACGCAGCCAAGCACCTCACAGTCCAAAAACCTCCACCGAGTGGAGGAATCCTCCCACCAACAAGCCTCCCAGCATCCCAATTCCTCCAGTCACTGGAGAAAACTAGACGCAGCCAGGCACCTCACAGTCCAGATCCCTCCAGTCACTGGAACATATGACCCGCTGAGGCACCTTCCAGAGTCCGTATTATTCCAGCGCATGGAAGAATCATCCCGCTGAAAGACCATTGCGAAAGGCCGTCTCAGGCGGGGCTTGCGTCACTGCTTGAGACGGCCTCGGATTATTGATTATTACAATTGCTGACGATACTTCCGATTGCTGACGATGACTACCGCACTGCGACTGCACCGGCAACAGTGTCGGAATCGTTCGGCACGTTCTGCGCATCCTGTGCATTCCGTTTGGCAAGTTCGTCGCGGATTTGCTGCAACAGCAGGATCGTCTGCTCTTCGGTGGAGATTTCCGGCTCTTTGGCAGCTTCCTCCTCGGCTTTGCTCCGTTCTTCCGCAAGCTTGGTTTTGGCGAGCAACGCCTCGGTCACGTCACGGAATTTGTTGATCGGCACGAGAATGCAGAAATACACGGCCGCCGCGATAATCAGGAAATTCAATATCGCGCCAAGTACCGCGCCGAACGAAACCGTCGCATTATTGAATGTGATTGCCAGCAGACCATCCATATTCGGTTTGCCGAAAATCATGGCGATGAACGGATTAATCACATTGTTGACAATAGAGTTAACCACTGTGGTGACGGCACCGCCCATGACGACACCGACCGCCATGTCGATCATGTTGCCGCGTGCAATGAATTTCTTAAATCCTTCAATCATGATGATTCTCCCATTATGTGAGATCGTGAGATGCTGTTGCGGACGTACTCTCTCCCACGCTTTCCGCATTTCCATCCTATAGGCAACACAAGGCACGGCAATCCCGTAAAAAGAAGCAGGTTCAGAACCAGCACCCGCAAAAAGCGTCTCCAAATCCTGAACAAGGTCTTGTGCCGTCCATATTCGTGCACATAGAATGAGACTGTCTATTGGTAACCCAACTATCCCGAAGGGGAAGAATATGCTCACTGACGAGTACGTCAAGCGCGTGTACGCGCAGGTCGAGAAGCGCGACGGCGACCAGCCGGAGTTCCTGCAGGCCGTTCGCGAGGTTTTCGAAAGCCTCGAGCCGGTGGTTGCGAAGCATCCGGAATATGAGAAGGCGGGCGTGCTTGACCTTCCTGCACACGATCCTTATGAATCTGATAGATATTCCGGCATACTTCACCCAGGTTCATCGGCTGTCTGACGTATTCCAATGTACCGGCTTCTATCTTAGACAAATCCAAGATGTCATTAATCAGCTGCAACAGGATCTCTGAGTTCTGATTGATAATGCTCGAATAGAGTTTTTCTTCTTCAAGGGTTTCGGCAGAGGGCAACAGATTGGAGAAACCGACAATCGCATTCAGCGGCGTCCGGATTTCATGGCTCATATTGGCAAGGAAGGCGGTTTTTAATCTGTCGGATTGCTCTGCCTTGATGCGTGCCTTAATCAGTTCCTGTTCGATATTCTGAAAGTTAGTGATATCCCAGGAGATACCGATCAGAAGCGGTTCGCGCCCTTCCATCGGGACAAGCGCTTTCAGTGTCTGCACAATACGGGTCTCGCCGGTGGCCGCCACGTAGGTCTCCTGCATATCGATCCGTTCATGCGTCCGGATCAATTCCAGATCATCCCTGCGGAACCTTTCGGCATCCGCACGCTCCGGAAAGATCTCAAAGTCCGTGCGCCCGATTGCCCGG
>OKRT01000102.1_pt1 | contig 33378 bp, 20 predicted proteins | sample 1601111 | NCBI WGS metagenome assembly OKRT01 (sample SAMEA3541572, study PRJEB24748) | human gut metagenome | biome: human gut; feature: human-associated habitat; material: faeces | place: China | collected 2012 | reverse complement strand
GTTCAAGGATATATCCATAACATTGCATCCTTTTCAGTGCCTTTTCATACAAAGGGAGGTAAGAGGGACTAAGAAACTCCGCTAACGTCTCCAGACATTCTACATACATAGGGTGTTTGGGGAGTTAAAGGAATCCATAATTTCTCCATGTAATGACACCACTTGTACAAACACCGTTTTTAGCACAAAGCTTTGTATTTACTTCCAAAACTCCTCCGGCACATCCCCCCCCCGAAGAACAAGTATCATCTACACTACCTCCAATGATTTTAGAAAACTGGTCCATGCTAAGAGCTTGTTTATCACTAACCTCAGCAAGATTAATTTTCTTTATATTCTTCATTTTTGATCATTTTAATAATTTAAGATTATAACTATTCTCAATAACTACCATTATTAAACGGCCTAAATCATTTAAATCCACGCTTTTATTATTTTTTCGTTACATATAAATACGATATTCTCAGCATCTTCCCCAAGCCGGCGAAACTCTGAATCCGATGAATGGACCTCCATTATTAAAATACCGCACTCTCTCCTCCACTATTTTCAATACGTTGACTAGCACTTTTACGCTGATGACCGAACTTAAACTTCCATGCAACTCTAAGTGTAAGTTGCTTCTCTGTATCAGGTAGATAATGGCGCATATCACTTACAACATAAGGATTCATACTCTTCTCCCAAAAAGCATACGAATTACCCAAACGCCATTTCATAAGACCTGAAAAATTCCAGTTTTTCCATACGTACATTATTCCGGACGTAACTTCCCAACTGTTATAATATATCTTCTCATCACTAAATACATCTGCCCGCTTACCAAACGCTAAAGCCACCGCAAAAAAGAGAACTCGGATTTCGAATGATACAATTTCAGATTGGCAAGCCCATTCCCATTCGGGGACATTGCTGAATGCGAAGCATCAACTCTGCCCGAACCGCCAAATCCCTGACGTTTCACATACAAGTCGATGACAGCTTCCACCTTTCCGTAACGCATAGAAGGCATGTCGTGATATTCCACCCGCCTCACCATTTTAGGGTCTATCTGCTTCAAATCATTCAAATCAGCCGGTCCACCATTAACGCGCAATTTGACAGTACCACCAAGCACACCACTGATCGTACCCTCAACTTTACCTACCACTATTCCATGTAATTGCAGTTTGTCTACAAGATCTACCCCATCTATCGCCGTCTCCTTCTCTTGTTTACCGGGATAAATAATCTGACGGTCAAACTCCATCACAACGCGTTGTGCAGTAACTGTGGTTTCATCAAGAGCTACCGTCTGCTCCTCCAATACTATTGGCAGGTCCTTTATATGCTCCTGAAAATTATGAATACGTATATGTGTACCCACATAGCCCACGCAGGAAGCGTACAGCCTGTAACTACCATGAGGAATCTTAGATAATTCGAACCGACCTTTCACGTCAGTTGTAGCAGCTTTTACGATTTTAGTACTGTCGGCCGCATCATACAAGATGACATTCGCATACTCAACAGGGATTGTTTTGACATCCGTCACTATACCTTTTATAGAAGAAGTCTGGGCTTGGGCGAACATCCCAACTAACAGAGAAATTAAAATTAAACATCGTGTTCTATTCATAAGCATATTTTCTTCTAGATTCAAATGTTCCACGTCTGTGTTCATTGCTCTCAAAATATGATCTTTATATCGCATTAACAACGTCTTTAAAAGACATACCGCGTGGAATCTTTAGTTTAGCTCTCAAACGCTGCTTACGTTTACTCAGGCTTTGTAATGAAATACCAAAGAAAATAGATTGGTTTTTATGTTTTACTCCTATATAACAGAAATAACAAAGAGCAATTTCCTCTTCAGATAGACAATCATGTTTAGCCAACCATATTTTTAAAGCATTTCCATAAAGGATATCCATAAGGGTAAATAACTGCTTCCATTCTTCAGTTATCAATTTGTGGCAAAGAGTAACAGGAGATAGAATAGTATGCATCAATATATTAATTGATTTCTGATATTTGAAGAACTCTTCATTATCCAAACAACTAGTTCTCAATTCCATATACAAAATTAGTATTCATACGCTTCCTCCTTGTTTAATCATAAGATATAGCGGTGTTTTTCATAGTATCTTCATTATCACAATTGTTTTGTACGCATCGTCAACCGGATATATCCGTCCTTCGACTGCTCCTTCAGTGAAATACCGATACGTGTATAGGCCGGAGAGTTCACCTCAATCGTTTCAGAAGTAAACGCGACTTTGCCGGACGCTTCAATCGTAACGGTCATCTGTTCTGTGCCGGTAGTAAGCAAGAGATGTGTATCATCAATAATTTTCCAGTTGGCTTGTGTTGTTATGGCTGTTTCGAACCGGATAGGTGCATTGGCCGTAAATTCGTCACCCACAGTAAAGCTACCTTTCCCTTGACGGTCATAGACGAAAGTGCGAACCAACTTATCCAGACTGGGGGTGGAATAAGCCGAAGTATAGTCAATACTAAGCAAATCTTTTACGTCCGTAAATTCTTTCTTGAGTACAATGGCGCTCGCTTTGGCACCGGAGGACTGTGTTTTTCCGTCTACTACCGGAACTGGATGACCGAAAGAACCTTTGATCTTATACTTCTCGGGAGCTTCCGCACTAAAATAATCACCCGGATAAGAGAAAGGACCGCCTTGATCGCCGACCATAGTGCACTTTCCTAGAGCGACGGCATAAGAGCCGATGTCATTATGGTTATGATTTTCGGCATTATTACCCCCTTTGGCCGAGACAGCCAACGTACACGAGCTGCCCTTAGCAGGACGTGCAACCAAGATTCCTGCCTTTTCATAATACGCCCGCAAAGAATCGGAACCTTCCTGCAATGCCTGACGAATGCCGTCTGTCATTTCCATTTTCCATACCTGATGAGGGAACAACTCTATGAGATAAAGAGAGAAATTATTGCCGGAAGGGAGAATATATTTTTCTTCCGCAGAGGTGATACCAAGCGCACGGTCACAGTAATCGAGGATGAACTTATCAGGCGATAAACCGATACGGCAGTCGGAATAAGCAGGACATACACCTTCATTCATCTGTATCTTCCTGCCATATTGAGCAATATGCACAAATTTAGGTTCACGGAAGAAATCTATCTTGCCTTGCGTGGCACGGCATACTTCCTCACGCAGCAAGATATATGCACGGAAACCATAATTATAGTAGCCGACCCCTTCGCTGCAATAACCGTCATCGGCATATCCTTTCATACCGTATACATTATATTTCTCGGCTGCGGCAACAAAATAAGCGCGTTCCTCCTTATCCGCCAGCAAAGTGAGGGCAGCACCCGTGACACCTGCCAAACAAACCGAGTTCCAGTTATTTGTAACCGTAAACCACCAGAAAGGCTTTGTCTCTTCCAGGCAACGGTATACAGGACGAAATACTTTCTCGCGGAAAGCACACTGCACTCGGGCCTTTACTTCCGGTGACAAACGGTCGTCGAGCATAGCAACACACTGCGCAATTCCGTTTCCGGCAGTGGCAACTACCAAATCGACATAATAATCTGTTCCATGATAATTATTCAGATTGCGGTCGTGAGCCGGAATCGACCAGGAGTTCTGGTTGCAGAGAGCAACCAGAGCCTTTTCAATAGCAGGAATGTAACGTCTTTTATTCTCCATACATTCAGCCAATGTCAACCGAAACAGATAATGGTAACGGGCATTTATCATATTTTCGCCCGGCAGACGGACATTGGTTTTGTTCAGATGCAGATACAAGGAGTCAACAAAAAGAGGCATTCCCTTTTTCAGCAATGCAGGTGCTTCTTCTGTCAGCAGTTTTTCTGCCTTGCTACTCTCTTTTACTTTGTTCCAGAAGGTGCGGTCTTTATAAGAAACGCCTATTCCTTCCGGTTTATCGGGCAACATTGCAGCAATCTCACGGATACGGCTTTGGGAAATATTCGCATGCTGCCTCGGAGTGTCCTGTGCCATACGGTAAACTTCCGTCCCTGCCATCAGGAAAGCTCCCGGACCGTAGACTTCTGTCATATCGGGAGTCACCTTTTTCGGATCAGCGCCGATAGGTTGCACATATCCCAGTTTACCGTCTTCTCCCACAGCCGACACTAATGCTTGCCAGCCTTTCTCCACCACAGGCATGAATTCTTCTTTTGGCAAAAGTCCTTCGTTTATCCCATAAGCCAGCGCATACACGAAGAAACCGCTGCAACTCGTTTCGGGCGACGGATAAGAAGCCGGGTCAAGCAGACTCGCATGCCAGAAGCCGTCCTTATTCTGCAAAGGAGCAATCCGGCGGCATAGCTTTTGGAACAAGTCCTGATAGAACGGACGGTATTTGCTCTTGGCAGGAAGTTCACGTAAAAGCTCAACGAGCCCTCCGAGTACCCAGCCATTGCCACGCCCCCAGAACACTTTCGCGCCATTCGCCTCCTTCATCGTAAAATAACGGTGGTCACGATAGAAAAGATTGTCTTCTTTATCAAACAGATAATTGTAAGTAGCTTTATATTCCTTATCCATGAAACGGATGAACTTCTTGTCACCCGTGATATTGTAGAGTTTCATGTAAACAGGAGGTGCCATGAACAGTGCGTCACACCAAGTCCAGTGTTCCAAGGTGGTTGCATCGCCATAGTCCAACTCGAACGAACCGGAAGGAGGATTGGCAATCACCCATTCGGCACGTGCCTGTGTCGGGACAAGCATACTTTTTCTTTTGTACTTTTCATACATATACAAATACATCTGCGAGACACAGATATCGTCAGCATGATACATCCGTTGATTTACCTGCCAGTAATTGCGGTTCCCCAGCCGCAACAGCCATTTGTAGTATGAATCATCTTTATCCGCTTGTTCGGCTATTGCAGCCCAGTGGACAAGTCCCAGATAGAAAGTGGCATTTACCCAATTGAGATCACCGTAAATAGCCTTGTTGTAATGAGCAATCTGCCAGTCGGCCACCCGCCGCATCGACTGCTTCACTTCTGTTTTAACAAATGTCTGCGCAACTGTAGTACACAAATAGCCCATGCATAGGGCAAGGGTTAAAAGTAATTTCTTCATAATACTATAATTTTGTTTAAGACAAAGATACCGGGCTTTATGGACTTAATAGAGTCATATTTTCCGTTTAAGCTGCTCTTATCTTCCATAAAGAAAGAAAAAAGCAGCTTTTTGAACAACTCTACTAACTTACCCAATTACTGAACACCCGATCTACGAGTATTCAATCTCTTATCTACTAACAAGCCGTCAATGATCTTCAACCCGAATTTCACTTGACGTTTTGCCTTAAACTTCAAAAGAAATAAGTCAACGGTTCCTTCAAGCGTCTTCTTATTTCCTACATTGACAAAGGTAGGATACAAGGCTTTTGAACCATTGGAATGGAGACGGTCGTAAGTCAGATTCTCCATTGCATTCATGTGTTGCAACTCCACGCCGACAAACTCATAATCCTGTTGATTGTAAGGTAAAGCAAAACTGAATGCGTTGACTGCACGCAGATCAACACCTTTTACCTGAATTTCAATAATCTCATCTTTGTCATATACTTGTTTCGGGGTGCTTATCTCAATCGTACCGTCCACCTTTTCTGTACCACGGTTATCAACACCGCCTTCAAGCTGCGTGGCGACCACCGAAATATCATAAGCGTCAATCAGACCGTTCTTATTGATATCACCATTGCTGATGTATCCTTCAAAATCGGAATCGCCCTTTCTCAGTCCTGTATAGTTGGTATAAGATGTCAGGTCATTGCCGTCAATCTTACCGTCGACGTTAATGTCTCCTTGAAGATAGCTTTCCGTTCCGGGCACCTTGAATACATAGATTTCCTTACCGGAGCCGTAGTTGCCGACTGCTTCCGTAACGGATAGTTTGATATAGCGGGCAGTAGGATGTTGGGTGAAATTGAATACCTTCACCTCATCGTCACGCTGCCATTCAAATGTTCCGGCTTCCGTCCACTGTTCTTTGTTCATACTATAAGAAACGGTTCCTTTCAGCAATGTTCCGTTACCGGCGTTTGTACGTGGCAGGTAGTGGAATTTATCCAGTTGGTTGACAGTCACCAGGTCCATAACCAGTTCGAACGGAACGGCTTTTTCCCCGTATTTCGAGTGCCAGATATCTCCGGACTCTACAAAGTCGAACAGACGTTTCACGCCTACTCTTCCTTGCGAAGCGGCCGTACATTCGCCCCTGATACCACGGATAGCAAATTCAAGCGGATCGGACTTGGTCGCAGCACCGAACTCTGTCCAGGCGGAAGCTCCGTCTTTATTGACAGCACGTATTTTAAATGAGTAGGGCGTTTCGGGAGTCAGGTCTCCAAACAGTAGTTCCGTATCCTTTATCGTAGTATATAGCATATTCATAAAGTCAATCTCATAGAAATCGGCATTGGCCACTTTATCCCATGTCGGTTTCAAGGTATAGGCTTCCGTATTGTCGGCAGTAACCCGGGCAACAGGAGCTGCCAGAGTTCCGGAAGTGATCCGATAGCGGTCTTCGGGAACAAAACGGAATCCCTCAATGCGCAATGTCGTAGTATTGGCCGTAATATCGATGGCACCCAGTTTCACCAGAAGTTGCGGGTTCTTGGTGATAACGGTCTTTTCAAACTCGCTTCCCTTAGTCGCAAACCGATTCAGATCGGGAGCCTCATCGTAGAAGAAGACGTTTTCACCCTTTGCAAATTCATCTTTCGAAGCGGCCTTTGTCAGTTTCACTTTTTTCTTTCCCACTTGTGCCGTCACTTTTTTCGGCAGAGAAGTGACATTGATTCTGAACTCTGTAACCTTTTCTTTCACAAAGCCCGTAAAATCACCCTTTGCCGGATGAATGGTCACAGTAACGTCATTCTTGCTGCCAACCTCGGACTCGATATTGGTTGTTACTCCTTTACCCCGTTTGTATTCTTCGGATACACCGTCGTCGTCATATTCGGTAAAAGAACTCTTGCCGTACGGGTAAAGCTCATAGATACGGATTCCTTTATCAATCTCATTTACATTATTATTAGGATTCGTCAGCGGAATAATCGCTCCGTTCTTCACGAATACGGGAAGCTTCCAGAGAGGAGCTGCAAAATTGTTGAGTATGCGGTTCCCGTCGTATTTTTCGCCCGTAAAATAATCAATCCATACACCTTCGGGCAAGTAAATGCCGTTACGGATATCATTTCCCTGCTCGTCAGCTTTGGTTGCCTGATAGATAGGAGCAACCAGAAAATAAGGCCCGTACAGATATTGGTACTGTGTAGCCGTACCTTGAGTATAGGCATTCGGGTATTCCAGAAACATCGCTCTTATCATCGGCATACCGTCTACGGCTTCCTTAGCGATACTGTAAGCATAAGGCATCAGTTCCGACTTCAGTTTCAGATACCAGCGGTTAATGGAGGTTGCCGGTTCTCCCAAGGCGTGCGGGTATTTCTCATTCGCTCCCCAACCGTCCATGTTCAGTTCCATTGGAGTAAACGTTTTCCATTGGAAATCACGGGTATTCACCTGTACATTCCTGCCACCGAAAATACCGTCCATGTCAGAAGTGATATTCGGCTGACCGGACAGTCCCGAGCCGATATAGGTCGGGATGTGGAAACGGATATATTCCCATACGCCTCCCGTCTGGTCACCCGACCAGATGCCCGCATAGCGCTGTGTGCCTGCCCAGCCGTCAAGGGAGATGATAAACGGTCTGGCGTCACTTCCGTAGTAAGGCATTATATGTCCGACGTCGGCTACTCCGTTCAATCCGAAAGAATAGCCGGCACCGACCCAGGCTACATCCGTTTTCAACACGCGTACTCCGGCATCCCTTACTTCTTTCACAATATCTCTCTGCAGCAAAGCGCTCACTCCTTCCTTAGGGTGCAGGTCAGACTGTGTCCACAGGCCGATTTCCACTCCGTTCTGACGGGCATAATCACCCAGACTTTTCAGATTTTGTATATTACCGTCCAATGTTTCCGTCTGTCCGTAGCCGGCTCCATAGCCGTCGTTCGGAAGCAGCCAGCCCAACGGCATGTCATGGTTCTTATAACGGTCGATTACCGCACGTGCAGAGAACTGATAATTGTTCTTCTCGCCGTTCAACGATTCTTTGATTCCACCGTTGTCCTTCTGGCTCTCTTTATATCGCTTTCCGTCTTCAAACAGAATGCCTTTCTCGTTTTCTGTCCAATAGTCACGGTTATAAGCGTTCAGATGTCCCTGATAGAAACCGAATTTAGGTAACAATACGGGATTTCCTGTCAGTTGGTAAAAGTCATTCAACAGAGCCACCGCACCGTCATTAACCATGTAGAACACATCCAGATAGTCTGATTCGTGAGACAATTTCACCTTTCCCTCTTCGGATGCTCCGAAGTCGTACTTCCCTTTTTTGAAGGTATACCACATCATACCGTAGCCGTTGGTAGACCAGTAGTAAGGGGTAGGAGAGGCGACTCCCCCGTCTGTCCAACTGTTCTGGTTCTCGATAGAAATCACCTTACCCTTATGGGAGAACCGACCGTTCTGAACACCGCCACCGTAGAAGTATTCCTGCGGATTCTCTTTCAATGTCAGGGTTACTTTCCCTTTCTCAAAAAGAGGCGCTTCCAGTTCTTCCACTACAACAGTGTTGGTTGCCAGATTAGTTACCTTAAGCAAGGATGTCTTTTTATCCAGCCGGACTTTTATCTTTCCGGTAGTGAGGAAAACAAAATCTGTATTCTCTTCCAAATCCAGCTTTGAAACCGCCTTTCTGGGATTGTCGACTAATATCTGCGCCGCCGGCTTTGCTTGAGGATCCCGGATCACGCTTCCTGAGTTGTCCTGAAATACACGGAAGATATTTTCTCCGTAGAAGTCCAGTGTCATACGCTGGCTATTGGGGAATAGTATTTCAACGGTGGTGGGGTTTATCTTTTTGGCACCGACAATGGGAGACAACACTTCTGTCTCTATCGCATTATTATATAACCTAGCCTGTATTAATGAAGGAGGTAACATCACAGATAGCCCCAATACAAACAAAAGTGATTTCTTCCATCTACTTGTTGTAGTTAGATTTCTCATATATTTTACAAATTAATGAATAATGTGAATCAGTTGCTAAAAATCAGTTGCTATATGCAACTAACAACAGTCACAAACCTAATAATTAAATTTTCTTTCTATTATACTCTTATTTTATTAATCAAATATAGCTTTCTCAGATAGACGTACCACCTGCCTACAATTATTCTTCAATTCAAATACGACTACCCGGTTAATACCTTTAGCTAGTATAGCAGCTGGTACCGGAATAGTCCGCTGAGAAATATTCTCCCAAAAAGAACCTATATACTGCCCGTTTATCCAGACTTCTCCCATTCCCCAGCCCGAAGTATCTAAAAAGATATCTGTCGGAGTTTCTATCTCAAAAGTACCGCGATAGAAGCAAGGAGACTGTTTTGTTTGACAAGGGGTAAACTGGAGTTCTTCCACGTCACAGTCACGTATCAGGAGAGGTGTCATTTTCCAGTTCTCTATTTCAACATCTTCTAAAGTGATACTCCCGAAAAGTCCCTTGGAATTGTCCAATATCTCAGGTCCATAAGTAATACGCCCTATATTCTCTGCATAAAGTTGCAGATGATGTGTACCCGTAGAAACAGTCAGCTTAATATTCTTCTGATTATCAGTGATCCAGCCTTGTAATCTTCCATCAACATAGACTGAGGCATAGTCCCGAATATTCTCTACCGCCAATATTGGATCCACATCCTCCACAGTAATCTCCGCCTCATATAAAGCATAGCCGAACTCAATGCCCAATTCATTCATCGGCAGCAATCCCTCTGATTCCTGAACATCACCATACACTTGCTCTAAAGCCGCGACTTCCTGCATCGGAATCTCCTGTGCAGATAAAGTCAGTAAGGACAGGCAAAATAAACAACATATAAATAATTCTCTTCGCATAACTATTTTATTAAAAAGGATTGAATAAACTCTTCTTTTACAGTTGCTCGGGGAGCAAATTGGCCACTCTTCACATATTGATCAATACTCTTCAGCAATTGTTGAGTAGCAGGACGTTTATCCAGGTCTTTCCGAGTATCAACAGCCAATACCAACAGTTTACCATTGTTTACCCTAGCCTCAAAGCCAATCCCTAGTTTCTGATTGGTTTCATAGCTATCTATTACCTGGATAAACGGACGAAGTTCTTGCGGAGTATCCGTCATATCAATCACTTTTGCATTCGTCAGAATATCCCACCACTGCCAATCAAGATGCTTTTCAGTGATGAAGTCTGCAAACATGGGCTGATCGGCATGAATAAGACAACCCAGTGTCGTTGGTGCCCATTTGAACATAATCGGATTCCAAAAATGATTGTGAAATACAGACTTACGCCCTTTCACTTTGTTCGGCTTCGGACAAAGAACAACTTTTTTCCCTTCTTGGAGATATTGTTTCGCTTTCGCATCATAGGTTGTTGTATATAATACATCAGGCGTTGTCTGCATCAAATCTTTATGATGGGGATAGACCCATATATCCCAACTATTATGAACTTTGTCACCAACGGACAGATGTATGGTTAATTTCTGCGGAGCAGTCACCGAATTCAACATATACTGAAACGTTCCAAGTGGAAAGACACCATAGTTTCCTATTCTTTGTGTCTTCAGTCTACCGGATTTCAGAACTCTGCCGGAAGCATCGGTAATCCACCACTTAGCTTTTGCACTTTTCAAGATAGAGGGACTATAATTATACACTTCTGCCTTCCCTTCAAAAGTTTCATCACAATAATAGGCTCGTTTAGGAAAACGTAGTAAAGCAACAGTGGGTGCACAAAACTCACGGAATTTTTCAGGAGTAATCAAACCTTTAGACTCCCAAAACGGGTCGAGAATACCAACCGGAGCATATCCCTGTCCTGTAAAATCATTCAAGGCCAGAAGTTGAAAACCGGATTTAAGAGAAGTACGAAGTTCAGCTTCAATAACATCTTTATATTCCAGTACAGTCTGAGCCCCTGATACACGGAAGAAATCATCTGCTTGATCCAACATACCGTTTGCCGCCAATGATTCACGGAAAACTTCAAAGTTTCGAGCTTGAACCGGACCGGTAAAATTTGGAATCTCCTTGAAGTTAGGATATATGCAACGCTGTCCCGACTCATGAGAGATCACAGGCACATCAATGCCCAATTCTTTATTTTTATCCCAATCAGTATATGGCCGTCCTTCGTATATAGCCATATGTCCTTTAGGCGTTTGATGAGTGATGTAAAATTGGTCAGACTTCACACGTGTACGGGCTGTCGAACCACTAAATAGCCTGCGTTTGTCACTGCCCCTCCCATAATGGGTTAGTTCTTCTATAAAATCAAAATTACCGGTTATCTCATTACCATTACAGTAAAGAACAAAAGAGGGGTGATTACCATATTCTTTCAAGATAGCTTTTTGTTCACGACGGAAAAAGTCATAACGTTTCTCATCCGGTTCGGCATCCTTTCCCCACATCGGCATTTCCACTTCCAGATAAATTCCTAGTTTATCCGCTGTCCGAAATGCCGCAGCAGGTGGACACCAGGAATGGAAACGCATATGGTTCATCCCATAATCTTTCAGAATCGTTAATATACGTTCCCACGAAGCATCATCCACTGGAGCATAACCTGTTTTAGGAAATACTGCATTTTCTACTGTTCCACGCAAATGTACCCGATGACCATTAATCAGAATATTGTCTCTATCTGCCTTTATTTCACGCATTCCGAAGGTAGCGGACTGTGTATGTTGATAGTTTGTACTACCCGTAGTCGTTGCCAGATCACATTGCAACGTATAGAGATTAGGAGTAAACTCATCCCACAACCGAATATCTTTACCTAACGCTATGATATCTTCTACGTAAAATACTGAATCATTCCCAGAAACCATTGTCTCTCTAGTCTGCTTATATTGTTCGCCGGAAATTGTAAAAAATGCCTTCCCTGTAACGAGTTTATGAGTGTGATTCAATATCTTCATCCTGACTTTGACTGAATGCTCCGATACATTCGGATACAGTTGCATATCCTCAATATATACAGGATCAAGAGCTACCAGTTTCATTTCCCCCAAAATCCCATTCCAGTTTATTTGAGTATATTCCGAATGAGCATGATCCCATTTATGGGTATTGTATTGATAACGATTATCAACGCATACAGTAATAAGATGCGTCTTACCCGGTTTCACGAAATCTGTCAGTTCGTGATTGTGGGGAACACTGATATAGTCTATTTTACTGACTTCCTTTGTGTCTACATAAATAGAACTCAACCAGTGTACGCGTTCGAAAGATATAAAAATACGTTTGCCTTTCCACTCTTTTGGAATAGTTATTTCACGTTGATACCAAGCCGGCCCCATATACTCATACACACGAGTCAAACGGTCAATGTGACGATAAGGAGATTTATAACCAATTTTATAGTCATCCGTAATCCCTGGTAGAAGGATGCTCTCCTGCAAGCGATGCATATAACGAATATCCAAAGAACCGCGTCGAAAATCCATCAGGTCAGTTTGAAATCCCCATTGACCAGACAGATCTATTTCTTGCGTCTGTGCCTTCAATAAAGATAACTGGGTTATCAATACAAATACAATAAGAATGGATTTAATAAGCTTTTTTCTCATACAGTCTTGTATTAAAACATCATATATCAACAATTTATTTTCTACATAGAATAATTAATGATATTATTACTTTACTCTTATAAAGAAATAAAAAGAGAGCACTTCAAAAAGTAGGAAGCCTGTTAAGCAACTACTTTAGAAAGTGCCCTCTGTGTATAAGGACCTATTTCAAACTGTCGGATTAGAGTTCACGACCAAGTCCAAATTCGGCAACCTGCAATGTTCCACCACTAGTTGAACCGGTTACTAGATCACTCCACTTCACAAACTGTACTTTAACATATCTATAAGTAGATTCCGGAATAGCAATTACAATCTCATCCGTATTATTTTCATAAGGTATATCAATATCGGATTTTATTTCAATAAAATTCTTACCGTCATTGCTTCCGTACATCGAGATTCCCCATGCTCGCAAATAATTGTACCCATTAGTAGATCTATGCATCCATGTAAAATAATTAAAAGTTTGTTCCGCTCCCATATCAACAACAAAATAAAGAGGTTCGTTTATACCCGCAGCCGTATAGTCGCTTCCATAACTCTTACCAGGTTTCACCAATGAGAGATAAGTCGTCGTTTTATTATCAAAAAGATGTTCAGGATTACCCGTAGTTCCATCTGTCACATAATTATTTCCATTTTTATAAGTAATGGAAGTAGAAACTGTCCAAGAATCACGATTTAACCTAATATTACCAATGATATTCAATGTTATAACATCCGTTACTCCACTCTCATCAACTGCAGCAACATTAATTTTTGCTTCACCTGCAGCAACTCCTTTAACCACACCTGACTCTGAAAGTTCAACGAATGCTTCACTACCTTCTGCAAGAGTAAAGGCCAGGTTTTGATAACTTGCATTAGTTGGTAATACTTTTACTACCGTATTCAGATCCAACGTCTCATTTATATTAATAGATTCTGGCATAGCACTTTTATCAATACTTTCAACCAGTACCGTCGGAGCCTTCCCTTGTTCTACAACAAGTTCCACTTGATGACTTTCATCATAAATCAAAGACATCTTAGCTGTACGCCCATTTATATTCTCCGACAAATCTACATCTATCATTATCTTACTATCCTTGATATAGCCTAAGCACCAACTTTCATGATTTATAATATATACCACACTCGCATCAAGCCCTTTGGCCAACGTATAGTCGCATGTCAAACTTCCTCCTTCATAACCAATAGTCATTGGATCTGTTGACACAGTTATCCAGTTATCTGGAACGACAACTGTTTCTTCGTCATCACAGGCAGCAACAAAAAATCCTGCAAACAACAATAATATCACTGATAATATATTATTTATATTCTTCATATTCTTAAATTTTAATTATTATAGATCATTTATTATTCAATCATTTATAATCATCCAAATTGATTTCCGTTATCTGATGAACGTTTGGATGTGGCATTTCATACCCCCTTCCGTTAATTTCCTCCTTCAACAGCCTAATCTGTTCTTCTGTGATTTCGAATGCTTTATTTCCATAATCATTCAGTGTAGTTTTAACCGGATATAAGAATCCCCACTTCTCAAAGAAATCGAGCATATTCAATCCTGAAATGTCACATACCTGACGTACAAAATCCAGCTGGTTCATACCTTGATTCTCACCCTTGTCACTCGGACTCTCATGAGTACGAAAATATTCATATAATTTATGATAAAAATCAGTTTTTCCTAATACATCTATCATGTACAGTTTGAGCTGCCAAAATGGTACAAGTTGAGTTTCACGAGTAATATTTGCAATACCAGGAAGACAATGAGGACGTTTACCATCCACTATCAATGATGTAGCGCCTTGATAAATATTATTATACGTTCCCAATGTCTGATCGTTCTCATCTTTCAACGTACATCCGTCAACCAACAACTTGCAAGGACGACCGAATGATGTCTGTATAAAAAGCGACATAATGTTATTGGTAACTTCAGTCAAACCGGCCCATTTCAACCCCGGACGTGTCTGATTGCAATGACCTACTTCATGCGCAGGTCCCCAACAACGAGTAGGAAAATTTTCTGGTTTACAGAACGGTTCCGCATAGTAATCACTAGCATTATAAACTGTACGATAATCTGATGCGTTCGGGCTCTTTGCCTTGTAGTCAATAGAAAAATGCATCCGGTTATTGAACATCTTACCATATTTAACAAGTCCCATAAACTCTTCCTCCAAATATACCAGACGATCCAAATTTTCAATAGTCTTCGTTATCTCTGTATTGTACTTTTTGAAGTCAGATATTCTCCACGTCAAATGTGAGTATTCTCCCAAGATATCTATTTCCTGATACTTTGCATTGTCGCGAATCTGAGCCCAATCACTTTCCTTGTTTTTCTGAATATCAAAATAACCGTTTACTTTTCCATTCGCAAAATGCACTTTTACCGTCTTTGCCTCAATATTCCTTTTCTGATCATTATCAGCATCTTCAAGCCGGAGAGGAATGTCATCATTTACATGATTCAAAATATAAATTAAACCACCGACCTCTACTGTTATCTCATTATATCCTTCCGACAACTCGTAGGTTTTCGAATTGTTGTAACCACCGTTCAGATCTTGAATAAGCATCGAAATTCTACCACCCTCATAAATATCATCGACAAATATAGCCAAGGTCTCACCCGCTTTTGCATAAATTCCAGTCGGATTATCTCTCAGGCTGTATTTAGATGTCTTATTAGCCGTAGCCATTACTGCTGGATTCTGGTAAGGACGGTAATCCGCCAATCGATAAGCAGACTCATAGTTTCCACTTAGCAAAGCAAGTCCCAATTCTTTCAAATATTCATTAGGGATTTGCTTAATCTGCTTTTCTGTCACGCCAGCTTTAAGCTGTAAACCCATATTATCAGCAAAAATTGTAGCTGGATCAAATTTATTACTACTAGCTTCATAAAATTCCATCTCAGCACAGCTTACTCTATCCTCATAGGCTTTAGTTATGGTAAAACGAACAAATTTAGCATCTTCCACAGGTGATGACAACTTTATGGTAAATGGCGTATGTACCCCATTACCTCTTGCATAATCACCTATTTTCACAAAATCATCCGGTTTATCGGCTGTCGAAACTTCCACTGTAAATTGATCGAATGAGCCCCATTTGTTTCCGGAGTCAGTACGTGGAGTATAAACGATACTATTCAGTGTATGCCCCTTCTCCAGTTCATATCTGATAGAAAATGGATATGAGACCTGCCCAAACGCGGAATTAAAATATGTTTTCTTATTTCCATCATAGGACATCTTTAAGGTCAACGGATTCTGGTCTGTATCTTTACCTTGCGTTTCCTCAGAAGTGGCCTCGCCGCCAATTACTTTTATTAATTTGTCAGCAGAACTAGGAGCTGCTTCTTGAGAAATTGTGATATTACATTTATGATTGTCATCATACATCAATGTCAATACAGAACTTCTGACTCTCTCTGCAAAAGAACGTTCGCATACAATCGTCATTTTACCATTTTCAACAAGGGCGGTCAGCCAATCTTCTCCCTTATTACTTAAAGTTGACGCTATCTGGTTTATGTCCAATCCTTGCCCCAATACGAACTCACGTTTTTCTGTCCCTCCCTCATAAGGAAAACTCACGGACTCTGTAGAAATTGTAATCCAATCATCAGGAATAGCCGAACTTGCACTGTCACTACATGAATAGCCTAAACAAGGATAAAGCAAAGATAATAAGATTACCTTCAACTTACACCAATGGCCTTTTATGATAGGTATTTTTGTATTTTTCATGACCTCATTTCGATATTTTACGTTAACTTATTTTATGCAAGAGTTTATATTTAAGGTAGTCCAGTATGAATAACATGTAAAGCAAAGGCAAAGTCGGAACAAAAGAGCCCGGTCTCTGCCTTTGTTTATCAAACTGTCATACGATTAATTCCATAACGGATTTTGAACCGTCAATTTACTCTTCTGCATTTCATTGTAAGGTACAGGATAAAGCAACATAGCTTTTGACCATGGATATCTATCTACCACAATACGGTTGTAGTATGAATCTTCACCAATTTTATCATAAAATTCAATTGCAGTGTTTTTAGCACTATTGTATGTTTTTACTGCTGCTTTATTGATGTCCATACCATAACGTATTAACAATTTATCCTCATTATCTTTGATCCATTCACCGGTAGCCTCATCTTGTGACCATCCAGCACGCATCCATCTATGCATGTCAAAATAATAGTTTCCTTCTCCCAACATTTCAATAATACGTTCACGATAGATAGCTTCACGCTGTAAATCCTGATTTCCTATAATATTCTTCCCATAAGGTGCAGGCTTCGTAGCCAGTTCCTTATACCCAGGAATACCAGCACGTTCACGTACTAAATCCAGATACTTAATTATATTTTCATCGTTCGGATTTATCTCATTACATACTTCTGCATAGTACAAGTAGAAATCTGCTAAACGGAAATAGATCCAAGGACGTCCCCAGTCCGTAGGATTCGATCCTTCTTTCAGTAATGTACGGTTATTAAACTTATAAAGTAAATAGCCTGCACGTGCATGCATAGTGTTATCTCTATAGCCTGCACCACCTTTACTAAAATAAGCTCCCCAATCTGAGTAACTGCTTCTTTGTATATGCCAGCTCTTTCCTTCGTATGTAACATCAGCATAAAAACGAGGCTCGCGATTAACATACATATTGAAGATGTGCTTGTCTACATGTTGTTTATTATTACAAACATTTACCCAATTTGTGAATCCGTTTTCATTATAATCAGGGTCTTCACTGATATCCAATCCACTATCCGTAAAGAACAAATCGACAATATTCTGATAAAAACCGACATTACCCATAGCACTAGGAATATCTCCGGGGATTGTGCGAGCTTCCATTTTAGCAGTGACGCCATCATTATAATCGTTATTTCCGTTAGCCCAAAGAATCTCATCGTTATAATATTGGAACAATTCATATATTGATGTATGAGGATCTCTCTCTTTGGAATAATAAAGATCCATACCATGTGCTTCGGCAAATCTCAACAAAGCTTCAAGATGCGTCTTGGCAGTTTGCCATTTGTTATCATCACGATCGGGGAAAAGACGCTTTCCATCATGATTTGTCAAACTCAACGCTTCTTTATAGCCTCCATTAAACAGAGGAGAAGCTGCATATACCCACAAACGTGCACGTAATGCTAAAGCAGCCGCTTTTGTAGGACGCAGGATTTCACGAAGATTGTACATACTATTGTCATGACTAGTATCATCCCCTGTTCCAGTTTTTATCGTTTCAGGCAGATCATCTTTATATTCACCATTTATAACAGATTCTAATAACTGATCAATATGTCCTACCATTTCGTCAACAGATGCACGTGCATAATCAAGGTTCTCATCCGAAGGATCAGCAGTCTCGGGAATAATAGGTGTAGGACCATAGAATTCAAATAACAAGAAATAGTTGTAAGCAAGCAGATAAGTAACATCCGCCTTATAACGACGCATCTCTTCTACTGAAATATAACCATCAGCATTGATCGGATCACCTATGCTTTCAGGTGCCATATCCAAAAAGATCATTGCCTGGCGAATTTGTTTATAGCAATTCCACCAACGGTTGTGAGTGGTACTACTAGGAGTAAAAGTATTCTGTCCAAATTTCAACACATTAGGATGAGCACAAACGATTTCTCCTGAATAGATAGCTTGCGCATTAACGGTTCCATTTGAATTTTGTACATCCAAACCCGCTTCCGAATAGTTCGGACAAGTTTGATAGATTTCTCCATACCATTGTTTAATATATTTAGCTTTGGAAAAAACTTCTTCCTTGTCTAGATTTTGAGCAAGTTCTTTAGAAACATCCAAATAATCTGAGCAAGAGGTCAACATACCTGTCATTAATACGACAGTTGCTGTACATACTGTTTTTATAATATTCATAATTAATTATTCTTATAATTGATTATTGGTTAAAAAGTCACATCAAGACCGAAAGTCCAGGTCGCGTTAATCGGATATCTTGCACCGCTGTTTCCAATTTCCGGATCCCACATTTTAACGTGATCCCACACAGCAAGATTACTTCCCTGCACATAAATACGGAGGTTCTGCATTTTCCATCTCTGCACCAATTTTTTATCAAACTGATAACCCAATTCGACATTTTTCAGACGGAGAAAACTCCCATCTCTGTACCACCATGTACTATTCAGCGTATTATTACTATACTCATTGGTGTGTAAACGAGGATATAAAACGTTCATATTATTGGGATCACTTGCAGTCCAATGGTCGGCAGCCTGTACACGTGCAGAAGACTGGTCTTTTCCATTAGCAAATGGGACAAAATAACTAGTGTTAGCTTTCAAGTTAACGGATGTTTTACCTACTCCCTGGAAAAATACACCAGCATAAATACCTTTATATTGTACATTCAGTCCGAAGCCATAAACAAGTTGCGGATTATTTGGATAAATGCCGCTATAATAAGTCTGGTCATTATCGTCAATAGTACCATCACCATTCAAGTCTTTATATTTAATATCACCAGGCTTCACATCAGCAGCATAAGTAGCAATTCCATCTTTTAATTTATAATTATAGCTACCATCTGATTTTTCAGTAATAATAAAATCCTGATTGGTAAATAATCCTTCCGCTACATATATTTTATTTGTCCCGATAGAAGTACCAGTTTGAGCAAGCCATGGATAAGCCTGTGGAATCTCATCCTTTTCTATAATCTTGTTAACAGCGTATGTTACATTACCTCTGGCTGAAAGCACCCAGTCTTTTCCGATATTATGTTTAACTGTAATACTAGCATCAAAACCTTCATTAGTCGTGACACCAAAATTCTGCCATGGATTTTGACGGAAACCAGTAGCCGTAGGAATAGTTACACGCTGAATCAAAATATCTTCCCGTCGATTATGAAAATAATCAGCAGTAATATCAACACGACCACGGAATAATCCCATGTCAATACCGAAATTGCTTTTCTTCTCTATTTCCCAACTAATATATGGAGCAGCAAATGTGTTTTCATAAATTCTTCCCATATCATTAGTAGGACCACCATTAGTACCGGGATTCAAGCCGACATTTTGACTACCGCTATCAGTCAATAGTTCTCTATATACAAAACGGTCACTTCCTGTATTATCATTTCCTGTAAGACCGTAAGAAGCTCTCAAACGTAATTTGCTAAGAATATCCAAGATATTCTCCTTTTGCATAAATTTCTCAGCATGTACATTCCAAGCGGCACCTACTGCCGGGAAAATACCCCAACGATTACCAGGAGCGAAGTTTTCACTACCCGTTGCACCAAAACTAGCTTCTAATACATAACGATTATCATAAGCATAAGTACCACGCATTACAATATTCTGTTTACGATAAGGCAACAGTTTTAACCCGCCTACTTCTTCCGCTCCAGAAGATTTTCTAGAACCTTGGTATTGAGTTTCCTTTTGATTGTATACAAAAGTTCCTGTAACAGCGTGTTTCTTGGCAAAAGTACGTTCGTAGTTCAACTGCGCTTCAATATATAATTTTTTAGTACCACTGCTTGTGCTAACAGAAGCTTCCCCAAGCGGACTACCTTCTGAAAATAGTTTTTTGATAAGTAAACCGTTTTCATCTCTACCGGTAACAGTATATTTATCCGGACTCGCCGAACGTTTTAAAGTAGAACTGAAATCTGCATCAAAACTTATACTACCTTGAACAGACAGTCCTTTCGTTATGAAGTCGAGTTTTTGTCTCAAAGTTGCCTTAGTTTGCATTGCTACAGACCATTTTTTAGAATAACCGGAATAATTAAGTAAATTATAAGGATTATAACGTCCATCCGCATCTGTATCACAAACTGCAGCAGTCCCGTCCGACCATGTAAAAGGTACCAAATGAGTCGGGAAAAGTATGATATGTTTAAAAATCTGGTCAGAAGAATTTCCGGGGTTATTTTGAGTTCTGTATTGTCCACTCATATCAACGGAAAGTTTGGTCGTCGGAGTAATATCCATATCTACATTGGAGCGCAAATTATAACGTTCCAATCCGATATTGGCATTGTAGTCATCCAATGGATTCGATTTAAACATACCATTTTCCTTATAATAAGCTCCTGATACAAAGAACTTAGTTTTTTCCGAACCTCCTCGCAGATTCACTGTATAACGTTGATTCTGCGTGTTATTAGATAATAAGTCGGTCCAAATAGAATTCGGGTATAAATCCGGATCAACTCCATCCCGATACCTTGCCAACGCTTCTGCACTGTATGGAGCGCTATTTTGCACATAATTATCCCAATTAGGATTACCCGCATCATTCCAAGACGCTTCATTCCACATTGATAAATAATCCCAAGAGTTCATCAACTCCGGCATACGAGTAGGAGTAGCAATACTATATTGTGCGTTGAAGCTGATAATAGTTTTTTGTGCACGCCCACGTTTTGTTGTAATCAAAACTACACCATTAGCACCTTCAGAACCATATACAGCAGTAGCAGCAGCATCTTTCAAGACAGTAAATGTCTCAATTTCATCTGTGTCAAGATCATTCATGCTACGAGGAACACCATCCACCAACACCAATGGACTCGTACCACCTGCGTATGAACTTTGACCACGAATCCAAAAATCGGCATCATCATTTCCCGGTTCTCCAGAACGTTGAATGGCAATCACACCAGCAACCTGACCAGCAATCGTATTTGATAAACTACGCGTTGGTATAGCAATCTCTGCAGGTTTCATTGTATTCACAGAAGATACTACACTTTCTTTCTTTTGTGAACCGTAACCAATAACAACAACGTCATCCAGATTTACATTCGATTCCGCCATAGCAATGTTGATAACACTTTTATCCTTTACTTTCTGTTCAACACTATTATAACCAATATAGCGGAATTCCAAAACTTCACCTTCTCTTGCTTTAATAGTGTATTTACCATCCATATCGGTTAATACACCGTTAATAGTGCCTTTCACTATTACTGTGGCACCAATAATAGGCTCCCCTGCTCCATCGGAAACGGTACCAGTGACAGTTTTGGTCGCTCCTTTCTTAGAACTCAACGTTTCTTTAGAAGAAAGCGACAATACTATTTGTTTATTCTGAAATTTGAACGTAATATTAGTCGGTTCAAACATTTTACGAAGCGCCAGACGCACTTCTTCATTCTTGCAGTTCAGACTTACCAATTGTTCTGCATTTATTTCAGTCGCATCATAAGAGAACAAATACCCCGAAGCCTTCTCTACTCTTGCCATAGCTTCTTTTAAAGGTATTTTACTAAACGAAATGCTAATCTTCTCTGTACCGCTCTGAGCGAATATTCCTATAGAAAAGAGGCATACGATAATTAATAAATAAAATTTCTTGTATTCCATAAGTAATTTAGATGTTTTTTATTCCATAACATTTTTAATTCTAAGTGTTTTTCGAATTGATGTAAGATCATAGTTTCACATAGGCTTTCATATTTAAAGATTCAACAATATTGTTTTATATATTCTAAACAAGCAATTACCAACCAGCATGTTCGTTCTTATTCTCACGCGAGTCAGCATTGCGTTTCTTTTCTCCTGTATAATTCCATTCAATTTCGTCCGTGTATTCTTTTCCGTTATGTGTTGCAACGGTTCTTATTACATTTTTACCTTGTTCCAGTGTTACATTATCAAAAACATAATGTACATCAGTATATCCCTTGCGAATACCAGTCAATTCTTTACCATTAAGATATACTATAGGAGTACCAATATTAGAATAAACTGTCACAGAGGTCTGTTTCCGCTCACGATCCGCATTTCGGCGCTGCGTCAAATACAATACAGGCTCCTTGCTCCAGTTGGCTTTATACCAATAATAAGAATCCTTCTTGATTTTCCGGTCAAAAGTCATCAAGCCTTTCAAGTTACGAGCAGGTACACCACCCCGACTCCACATCGGCACAGCAAAATCAAACATATTCCATAGATAAGAAGCAATGATATAAGGATGTTTCGAAATAACACTCCATTGATATTCATGCGTTTTAGTCTGGAATGTTTCCGGATAAAAAGGTTTTCCCCAATTCAATGCATCACCGAGATATTCAGTCTGATGTTCCAAATTGGCATCCGCACCATATTCTGTCAACATCAGCTTTTGCCACGGGTACTTTTCTTCCAATCCTTTCACCCATGGTTCAATATCTTGTAGCTTCTTCTCATACCATCCGAAATAGCGGTTCATCCCCTGAATATCTGTATTCTGATTCACTGCATGTTCAGCATGTCCGAAACCATTGACAGCTACAGTATAACGATCCGGGTCCTCTGTCTTGGCAAGATTATGAAGTGCTTGCGTCAGCCCGGCTGTATATTCGTGAGGTTGATATACCTCATTATGCAACCCCCAAACATAGATAGAAGGGTGATTAAAACTCTGACGAATCAACTCACGAAGCTGAGACTGCGCGTTTTCCGCTTCGTAGCCTGTCACACGATTCACAAAAGGGATTTCAGCCCAAATGACCAATCCCAAAGAATCACAACGAGAATAGAGATAATCTGATTGTTGATAATGGGCAAAACGGACAGTTGTGGCCCCTACGTCCATTATCTGTGCTAAATCAAAATCATGTTCTTTATTAGTCAAAGCACTTCCTAATCCCCACCAATCCTGATGACGGGTTACACCATACATCGGATATTTCTCATCATTCAAATAAAATCCTTTACCGGCAACAACCTCAAACTTACGAACACCCAAAGGCTGGATAACTTCATCAATGACCCTTCCTTCTGCTACCAAACGTGAAACGACTTTATACAAATAAGGATCTTTACGTCCTTGCCAAAGATGAGGTTTGTTCAATTTAAAAGTTGAAAAATAAGTTTGCGTTCCTTGAGGAGTTAATTCCAAAGGAAGGCGATGTGAAGCAACTCTCTTTCCTTCTTGGGTATAGAGAGTATTTTCAAGTACTAAATTCGCAGGAGTAAGGCTGCCATTGTCTAATTTTACTTTTACAGTAATATCTGCAGAACGTTTCGAAACATTTTTCTGAGTAATATAAACACCTGGAGAAGCACAATCGGTAACTGTTATATTATTTTGCTCAGTAACAATTAGCCATACCGGGCGATAAATACCTCCATACACTCCGAAAAGGCTATGATTCACCGGAATAACATCCGGTCGTGCAGTATTATCAGCTTTTACCATGATTTCATTCTCAGCTCCAAATTTCAAAGCTGTTCCTATCTCAAAAGCAAAAGCACTATAACCTCCTTTATGGGTTCCTACAAGCTTACTGTTAACATATACCTCGGTGTTTGCGCCCACACCTTCAAATCGAAGAAACACACGCTTCCCTTTCAATTCTTCATTAAAGAATTGTTTTTTCTTGTAATAGCCAACTCCTTCATAAAAAGAAGCAGCCTTTACCTGCATATCTTTAGCATTCCATGTGTGAGGCAGATTTACAGTTTCCCATTTCCCCTCCCATTGAGCAACAACTTTTACTGGGTCTTCCGAAAAAGGACCGCGTTTGAATAACCAACCTTCATTGAAAGAGGTCACTTCCCGGGCAGTGAGAGAGAAAAACTGCCCGATCAATACTAACAAAATGAATGTAAATTTGAACTTCATATTACAATCCTCTTTTGATTTATGTTAAAGCATCCCGATAAATACCTTTTGTTCCTTTAGCTGCACGCACCTTAAGCTGAATAACATAAGGTTCACCCGGATTCTTCTTGGGAACAGATACATTATATTCGTTACGAGCTGTTTCAACAACTTTGATATCTTCGTTAGTATCTAATAAAGAAGCTTTTTCAACTGAAATTCCTTTCGGGGTTTTTACTATCAAACGTTCACTATATGGTTGATTGAATACCACCATATACACTTCACCATTTTTACCGCGTGTGTAATATCCCCAATCCTGCTTGTCAAATCCGGCATAATCACAGGCATAAACGGCCTTTCCATAACGACTCATCCATTTGCCGATAGCAGTCGCCAAAGCTTTTTCTTCCGGACGAAAATCTCCATCTGCTTGAGGACCAAAGTTTACAACCATATTTCCTCCCATAGAAACAGCATGTACAATACGATCAAGTACTTCAATCGGAGTTTTGACATAACTCAATGACCAGTCTTTATGATATCCCCATTGGTTTTCGGGTACAGTCATACAAGCCTCCCAATCCCATTGTGTAACCTTAAGGTCTTTTACTGGATCGGGTAAACGACGTTCGTAACCTGATTCATAATCTCCCATCAAACGACCACTACTATCGAAATGACGTTTTCCTTTATCATCGGCACGCAGACGGCTATTAATAGTAACCCCCGGAAGCATCTCCTTCAGCATTTGTTCCACATGAGCTGTCCACCAACCATTCTTCTTAATACTTGCATCCCATGTACCATCAAACCAGAAATCTTTCACTGTAGGATAACGTGTGGCCAGTTCTTTCAATTGATTGTCTGTAAACTCCAGAAAACGGCTGAACGCAATACTATCTTCTTCAGATTTTATACTGTAACGATAATCCGGATGGCTCCAATCCATCACTGAAAAATAGAAATGTACATCAATACCTTCATCGTTGTAGGCTTTTACCATTTCGCCCAACAAGTCTTTTTTATAAGGAGTATTCGCTACCGTATATTGAGTATATTTACTCGGCCACAAACAGAAACCTTCATGATGCTTCGTTGTTATCTTTACATACTTAGCTCCCATCTCTTTAGCCATTCTTGCCCACTTCTTTGCATCAAATTTGGCAGGATTCCATTGATCCATCAGTTTCAGCCATTCATCAGCAGGTACTTTTGCCCAACTCTTCAACCATTCAGCAGCCCCACCGTACATTTTTCCGTTCCATTCACCCCCAGGAATGGCATACAATCCCCAATGAATAAAGGCTCCCAAACGATTATCCCGGAATTTTTGCATTGCAGGATCCTGTCGCTTCCCCTCATTCGTTGCTCCATATTTTAAAGAGATTTCTTCTTTAATTCCCTGAGCGGAGGTTATCGAACCAATAGTAACTAATAGTAAGAATAATGTTATTAATTTGCTTTTCATGTGATAAGTTATATTATAATGAGTATAATTAGAAGTCTTTGATTGCTTGAAATCTTCTCATATTTCATCGGTCATAGCCGCCACATCTATTACCGTTTTTTTTATAATCAGCCATATTAATTTCTTCTCTTAATGCATTGGTCTGATTTTCAGTAATTATAAAAATTTTATTTCCATATTTTTTTGTGCCCTTCATACTTGTTTAATTAACTTTTTGATTTTATGTACTAAAACTAAATTAAAGCGATGTAAAAGTAGAGGAGAAACACAATACCTATAAATACAAATATTACAAAAAGTAGACGTATGAATCCACATGGAAAAAATGAACACCTAAAATGGAAGATTTGGTCATATTTTAGCCTTTTTCTCCAATTTAATAAGACCTCTTATGTACAATATTAGTGGATGTCATGTATAATTTGATAGTAGATGAAAAACACATTATTCTTTCTTCCTACTTCTTACAGTTTGCGGAGCGACCCCAAAAAATGCTTTGAAAGATTTACTGAAATAACGTGGAGAAGAAAACCCTAACCGTATAGAAATCTCCGAGATATTTAATTCCGGATGGTTCTTCAATAAAGACATTGCCTCATCCAACTTTATTTTTAGAATAAACTCATTCGGAGTCAATCCGGTCATTTGTTTGAATTGCATATATAGTTTACTACGTCCCACACAGAGTTCGGAAGCAAGAGCAGTAACATCAAAAGCAGGATTTTCAAAGTTCTCCTTAATAATATTCACACATTTCGCCAATAATTCCTTATCTCTTTCATTTATAGCTTCTGCCACCGGAGACTCCGTAATGGTCTTACCTGCATAATGTGCTATCAAACGTTTTTTATTTTTAATCAAATTATTACAACGAGCAATCAATACTTTTACATTAAATGGTTTCGTTACATAATCATCTGCACCAAACATTAACCCCTCCACAACATACTCAACAGAAGTCTGAGCCGTTAATAAAACCACAGAAATATGAGAAAGTTCCACATTGGTTTTAATCTTATAACATAATTCTTTACCAGACATTTCAGGCATCATCACATCACTTATAATCAAGTCCGGCTGAATTTGTCGTGCCATTTCCAATCCTTCACGTCCATCATGTGCAATATATACCTTATATATCGGCAAAAACAAATCTTCCAGCATAGACAACAATTCTTCATTATCATCTACCAAAAGAATAATGGGTTTATCTTCTTCCTTAATATTCTCTTGTACTTTCGTTTTTTCTTCTTCCACATCCATTATTTGTTCAAAGGGAAGCATAGGAACCGCCTCGGAAATAATTACTGACTCTCTACTTTCTACAGTAGCCATTTCTTCATCACTAAAATGACGATTTCCCAAAGGAAGAGATAACGTGAATTTAGTACCTTTTCCCACAGTACTTTCTACATCAATCTTTCCATGATGCATATTCATTATTCCTTTAGCCAATGCCAATCCTATGCCCGTTCCTAATGTGAACGAAGAAGAATTATCTGTTTGATAAAATCTCTCAAAAATCTTTGAAATATGTTCTTCCGGAATGCCGACTCCTGTATCACATACCGACACAATCGCTTGAGAAGCAAGCATTCTTACCTCTACCCTTATACTTCCTTTATTGGGTGTGTATTTAAAAGCATTCGACAATAAATTAAAAATAACTTTCTGTAATTGTTTTGAATCAAACCAGACAGAAATTGTTTCTTCTACATTATCAAAACGATACGTAATCTCTTTTTTTTGTGCATACTCATAGAAACACATATAAATCTGTCGCGTAAATGTGACCAGATTCTGTTCTTCAACCTTAAGTTTCAAATAACCTTGTTCCTGTTTACGAAAATCAAGCAATTCTGATATCAGATTCCGCATATGCCATGCATTTTTATAAATGCGAAGGATACGGTTATAAATAGTTGTACCCAAATCCATCTGCATCAATACCTCAATCTGTCCAAGAATGAGTGTTAATGGGGTACGGAATTCATGAGAGATATTCGTAAAGAAACGTAATTTTACCTGATTCAGTTCTTCAATCCTCTCTTTTTCCTTTCTTTCAAACTCCAAAGAGGATTTTAAAGCAGCCTGACGAGTTTTGAAACGAATAAATGCAATCATCACCCCTAGCAAACATAGAAGATAGAAAAAATAGGCCCAGACAGTGGCATAAAAAGGAGCAGAAACATGTATATTCAAATGAACTTCCTCATCCAGATTTTCTTTACCAGCTAATGGACGGGCTCTAAGTATATATTCACCAGGAGGTAAATTCGTATAAGTTATTGTTGTACCAGTGGTTTGAGTCCAAGCCTTATCAAATCCTTCTAAACGATACTCAAATAAACGGTTACGATCATTATTATAATTAAAGGATGCAAATTCAACAGTTATATTATTTTGTTTATAGCTTAAATAAATATCCGATGTCTTCGCCAGTATATCAGTCAAAATACCAGACTGGTCATTAGGACAAATTTCTTCATTGAAAATAAACAATTTATCAAAATTCAAAAGACTCTTGGAAGGTAAAGCATATAAAGATTGCTTCTGGAATAAAGCCAAGCCATTAGTACCGCTAATAAAAAGAGTTCCATTCTTATCTAGATACAAAGCAGATCCCTGACTATAAGTCTGATTAAACAGGTGATAGGTATTTTCAACTTCTCCTTTCTCTCTATTAAAAATAGAAAGTCCTTTTCCATGAAGAATAAATAAACGATGATCTTCAACAGATTCACAGATATAATAACAATAATCACTCGGCAGACATTGATTCGAAGTACTGTATGACTTAAATGATTGCTCCCCTTCTTGATATTCATATATACCCGATCCTATCGTACAAAAGAATACACTTCCTCTACTGTCCTCAAAAATATGGACAACTTTAAATCGTCCTATTGAAGAAGGATTATTAGTATCCATTGCATACTCAGTTATTTTTGATGAAGGCAAATCCACGCAAATAACACCTCCATTAACCGATGCCAACCACATACGTTGTCGACTATCAATCAGGAACGTTTCAAAAGCATATCTTTTATTCAATAGCTTCCGGACATTTACATCATTCGAGAGTGGTGAAAATTTCTCAGTCACCGGATCCATAAAAGCAACCCCTCCCTGTGTTAATAAAGCAAGCCCATCCTTATACTCTTGAATATCGTTCACTATCTCATGCGGTAATGATGTGGGATCACCTACTATATTATGGAGCGTATGTCCTTTATTCGATTTCAGATCCAACACAAATATTCCCCCAAGATGAGCACCAACATATAGCCGTTCATTTTCTTTTCGATAGAATATTGACTTGAGATTATTACTACCCACACTACTCGCATCACCTTTCCGATGTTGATACCGAGTAAATATCCCGGTATCTGCATTATAACAATTCAATCCTCCTCCCTCTGTACAAATCCACAATCTTCCACTACTATCCTCCGCCATCTTTCCAACGACAGGAAAACTCAAACAGTCTTCCTGCAACGGCTCTGCATAGTAAAAATGATTACTAGTCTTACTCGGATTAAAGACATTTACACCTCCATAATAAGTTCCTACCCAAATATTACCTTGCATATCTTTGTGGAGAGATAAAACGGAGTGGTGGCTCAAGGTGTTTGGAGAATCACCATAACGTGTATAATGCTCCCATTTATCAATTGTAGGATCATAACAATCAAGTCCGCGAAAAGTACCTACCCATATATGTTTGAAGTCATCTTCCAATACACATCGAATCTGATTATCCGACAATTCTCCTTTGTCTGAAGAATTTATATAACGTGTCATTTCCCTATTGGCGGAGATTTTATACAAACCGTTCCAGGTACCTACCCATATATTACCCGCACTATCTCCTGAAATACATTGGCTACCTCTGTCGAATGAAGCTAGTATCTTTTGTTGCTTTGGATTTTTGCGCGAAATAGCAACTAGATGATTGGTAGCAACCCATATAAAATCGTTATCGACATATATCATACCTTCCGCACCTACTCCTCCCTGTAATTTCGTGAAAAAAGTCAATTCTGAACTTTCAGCTGTATAATAATAGATACCAGATTTGCAACTAACCCACAACGTATCTTCTTTACAGAAAAGATCTCTTACATCATTCCGAAGTAAACAGGTAAACCGTTCTTTATAAAGTTCAAATTTTATCAAGTCATTACCCGAACGAATATATATTCTTCCTTTTTTATCTCCACACAGTTTATTGATCTCATTATTCGTCAGACCTTCATTTCCCTGCGAAGGACGGAATATTTTTACATCTTTACCATTATATCTGTTTAATCCCTCCGAAGTGCCTAACCATACTGCACCCAACTCATCTTGATAAATTGAAAATATACAAACCTGAGATAATCCGTCAGAAACTCCCAGATGTTTAAAGTAATGGTTTTTAGCCTCCACCATTATAATACACAAAAGGCCCAAGAGAAAGATAAAGCTTCTTTTCATGTAATATATAATTAGATTTCAAGTTACAAAAATACAAATAATACTTAATTATTACTTCAATACATAGCCTTTTTATATCATTTATTCGACTAAGTACTAAAAATGCACTTGACGATTCTTGCTAAAATGCACGTTTACAGTATTTTTCTTTATAGAATTTACGGACGTTTATCTCTAAAAAACATATCTTTGCCACGAACTAAAAGAAAAATTGGATGTTTAACTCATTTTCATTCCGTAAGGATTCCGTTCTGTAAATAATCTGTTAGTCTTCCTCTCACTACAGATTATCCCTTATGTTTTCTCTGACATAGTCATGTCAGAGTTATATTCTATTATCTGAATTTTAAAACAATTTGTATAGTCGAATGAGCCGGGCATCATTGCATGCATTCATTTGGCGTACACCTAAAACATTAAAAAACAATGAGTAACGATTTAAAATCAATCCACGATTTCGATTTCACAATGATATGTAATTACTTCAAGTTATTAGAACGCCAAGGTCCCGGAAGTCCCGAAGTCACACAAAAAGCCGTAAGTTTCATCAACGAACTGTCTGACGAAGCCAAAATCGCCGATATTGGTTGCGGTACAGGCGGACAGACAATGGTATTAGCTAACTATACAAAAGGACAGATTACAGGCATCGACCTTTTCCCCGATTTTATAGAGATCTTCAACAGAAATGCAGCAAATACCCATTGCGAAAACAGAGTAAAAGGCATTGTCGGCTCAATGGACAATCTGCCGTTTCAAAACGAAGAACTCGATCTTATCTGGTCCGAAGGCGCTATCTATAATATAGGATTCGAACGTGGCATGAACGAATGGAACAGATTCCTGAAAAAGGACGGATTCATCGCCGTAACAGAAGCCTCCTGGTTTACCCCGGAACGCCCTGCCGAAATAGAAGACTTCTGGCTCGCCAATTACCCGGAAATTGATACTATCCCGACAAAAATAGCACAAATGGAGAAAGCCGGCTATACACTGACAGCCCATTTCATTTTACCGGAGAACTGTTGGACAGAACATTTCTATGCTCCCCAGTTCCCGGCCCAGGAAGCTTTTTTGAAGGAATACTCGGGAAATGCCGCAGCCGCAGACCTCATTGCCGGGCAACGGCATGAGCAGAGTCTGTATGACAAGTATAAAGAATATTATGGTTATGTATTCTACATAGGACAAAAAAGATAATTGCCAGCTGCCGGAGAAGTTAGCAAAATAGGATAGTTCTCCGGCAATTATTATCCTTTACTTTGCAAAAAGATATGGAAACGAAAGAATTAAATAAGCAAGAATACCTGTTACGGATAAACAAAGTCACCGACTACATCCATAACAACATAGACCAGCCACTACCATTACAGAAAATGGCAGGCATCGCCTGTTTTTCACCTTTCCACTTCCATCGCGTATTTACTATTCTGACAGGAGAAACTCCCACAGATTATATCAAACGCACTCGGATTGAAAAAGCAGCACAATTATTAAAGAGGAACAAGGAACTTTCTGCCACTGAAATTGCCCGTCTATGCGGTTTTAGCAGCCTTTCACTATTAAGCCGCAACTTCAGACAATATTTCAATATGACCATTCGAGAGTTCCGTTCACATCAATAAAACTCTAAAAGACATGGAAAATAAGATTCTGATTTTTCGAACTTCTATCACCAGAAAATGCGACATCAAACGCATCGAGAAACTTCTGGCACAATATCCCCAAATCGACAAATGGAATGTAGACTTTGAGGATTGGGAAAAAATATTAAGAATCGAGTGCAGTGGCATCACCGCACTCGAAATTTCGGAAGTGCTCCGGAATAATCATATTTTTACCTCTGAACTGGAATAAAGACAGGAAAGGGTTTTAAACGCCCAACAACTGTTTCAACTCAGCCACTCCTTCAGAAGCTCCCTTCTGAATCACATGTACCGGACGAGAAGTATGTGTATCCACCGGCTTTGGGTCAATGAGATACACCGCTGCTTCCCGCGGTACATAATGAAGTAATCCCGCAGCAGGATACACGTTAAGCGAAGTGCCGATAATTACAAAAATGTCCGCTTTCTCCACATATTGAATAGCTGTCTCAATTTCGGGGGGCGAGTTCGAAGCGCTGGAGCTGCGCGACGGCGACAAGGGCCGCTATCTGGGCAAGGGTGTCACCAAGGCTGTGGAGAACATCAACACCGTCATCGCTGATGCCGTCATCGGCATGGATGCTTCCGACATCTACGCCATCGACAAGGCTATGATCGACGCCGACGGCACCAAGGACAAGTCCAAGCTGGGCGCAAACGCCATTCTGGCCGTTTCCATCGCTGCCTGCCGCGCTGCTGCCACTTCGCTGGACATGCCCCTCTACCGCTTCCTCGGCCAATACATCAAAAGACTGCATGAAAAAGTTACTTTTTTTTCTAAGAAGGTCATATTATTCATTATACCCACTTTATTAAATCTCAAAAAGCAGAAATTATCACATAAAACCGTCATATACAATACAGTAACAAGAAATATCTGTGGTAATACCAACCCGGTACAAATTAACACTGTTAACGAGAAATCAAAACATCCGTTTTCTATGAAATAAGAGTACGTACTCTTCCGGTCTAAAAGTACGTACTCTTATACCTAAAGAATACGTACTTAACACACTCTTAAATACGTACTTTTATAAACTAAAATATCATATATTCAACGTATACTCTTTATCCCATAATTGATATAAAAAAGTTATCTTCTACCCTGTTCTCTCACAAATAGTACACAACCTGAAAGCATAATAAAATATAAATATGAACAATACCGAAACAGGAATTGTCCATTATCATTATATTTGCAAGATGAATTACTATGCTCTGCAAAAAAGAGTATCACTAAATATAGACAATCTTAACTATCACATAAACAATACATAATATAATGAAAAAGCTCCTGAAAAAGAATGCTTCTTACACTGTAAGTATAAGTATAGTCCAGAATCCTTTTAAGTTGATAAAGAATAAAATGCTCCATTTCACCTTACTAATAGGAGTATTTGCTTTTGCATCTTGCACTAATGATGATCCGCAGCCCGAAC
>OKRT01000100.1_pt1 | contig 33515 bp, 30 predicted proteins | sample 1601111 | NCBI WGS metagenome assembly OKRT01 (sample SAMEA3541572, study PRJEB24748) | human gut metagenome | biome: human gut; feature: human-associated habitat; material: faeces | place: China | collected 2012 | reverse complement strand
CGTTGCCGGCGGTGACATTGGGGTTGGTGCAGGTCACGCCGATGGCGGGGATGCCGGCGCTGCCGAAGGTGGGGCCGCCGGCGATGGACACGCCGGAGCCGTAGGAGCCCAGCACCAGGGAGACGCCCTCGCTCACCAGCTGGCTGGCGGCGGTGGGGGCCTTGTCGGTGGAGGAGCCGTTGTCCGCGTAGACCAGCTCCACGGTGTACTCAGTGCCGCCCACTTCCACCGTGGGGGTCAGGGAGTTGGCATACTGCATGCCCAGCATCTCCTTCTTGCCGCCGGAGGCGGAGTCGCCGGTGGCGGGCTCAAAGACGCCGATCTTGATGACGTTCTCCCCGGAGCTGGAGCCTCCGGTGGACGCGTCGGAGCCGGAGACGGAACCGGAGCCGGTGTTCCCGCCGCAGCCGGCCAGAGCGCCCATCAGAAGGGCAGCGGACAGAGCAGATGCAAGAATTCGTTTCATGTTCATGACTCCTCTCAGATTTGAGATGGTTGGCGAAAACTGTCTATCGGTGATAAACACTTGTTCGCTTAATAAGCACATTATAGCGGAACCCGCCCGGGAATGCAAGGGCGAACCGGGAAAAATTTCAGCTTTGTGAAAAGGAGCCAAGCTTTTTGAGGAAATTTGAGGGAATTTGTAGGAAACGGCCGTGGAAGCCCGGCGGCTCTTTGCCTGGAAAGGCGCATCGCCTACCTGGCCAGCGACGAGGCCGACTTCTACAAGCGCCTGGACCACCTCATGGACATTGCCGCTCGCAGCCTGAAAACCAAGCGCACCGTCATCACTAAGCTGCTGGATGCAGGCCTCTATCCCTATACAAAGCGTTATCTTGGAAGCTTTGATAACCATTTCTCCACCATCGGCCTCATTGGTATGAACGAGGTGGGCCTGAATGCCAAGTGGCTGCGGGCAGACCTCACCCATGAAGAGACCCAGAAGTTTGCCAAGGACGTGCTCAACCACATGCGGGAGCGTCTGAGCGACTATCAGGAGCAGTACGGCGACCTCTACAACCTGGAGGCCACCCCCGCCGAGTCCACCACCTACCGCTTTGCCAAGCACGACAAGCAGGAGTTCCCCGACATCATCACCGCCAACGAGAACGGCACCCCCTACTACACCAACTCCTCCCACCTGCCTGTGGGCTATACCGAGGACATCTTCTCCGCCCTGGACATCCAGGACGAGCTCCAGACCCTCTACACCTCCGGTACCGTGTTCCACGCCTTCCTGGGCGAGAAGCTGCCCGACTGGAAGGCGGCGGCCAACCTGGTGCGGAAGATCGCCGAGAACTACAAGCTGCCCTACTACACCATGTCCCCCACTTACTCCGTCTGTGCCGACCACGGCTACCTCACCGGCGAGCAGCATGTCTGCCCCATCTGCGGCAAGGAGGCCGAGGTGTACAGCCGCATCACCGGTTACTATCGCCCGGTGAAGAACTGGAATGACGGCAAGACCCAGGAGTTTAAGGATCGGAAGGTGTACGACATCAGCCACTCCCACCTGCGCCGTGCCGGCCGCGCCGGCTCTCAGGTCACGGTGGACAGCACTCCGGCTCAGAAGGCGGACAGCGATGAGCTGCTGCTTTTCACCACCCGCACCTGCCCCAACTGCCGCCAGGCCATCAGCCTGCTGGACAAGGCGGGGATTTCCTACCGGAAGGTAGTGGCGGAGGAGAGCCCCGATCTCACCACCCGCTACGGCGTGCGGCAGGCTCCCACCCTGGTCTATGAGGATCAGGGACAGGCGGTGAAGCTCACCGGCGTGGGCGCCATCAAGAAGTTTGCTGATCAGAACTGCGCCGCCGTCTAACCTACTTTTCTTGAAAGAAAAGTAGGCAAAAGAACTTTGTGCGAAACTGCGTTTCGCCTCTTCCACGTTTCGCAGTATCTCCAGTAGGAGCGACATTTCCCGTCGCTCCTACTTTTTTATGTCTTTTATAGCTTTGTGGAGGTACCCGCCCGACCACCGCCGCACCAAACAAGTAGGCAGGCACCAGGCGGTGTACCGTAGAAGTAGTTGCTTCTAAATTTTGCGGGCAGTAGGGCCTAAGGCCCGGGAATAGAACAGAAACAGAACTTGATTTTGCCCGCCGGAATGTTTCGGCAATCCAAAGGGACACGCTCTCGTAAATGGGGGTCTGGGGGAAAGGTGACTGTGAGCACCGCCGCAGGCAGGTGCTCACCGGAGCCGTCCCCCAGCGGCGTTTTGGTTACTTTGCCGCCGTGGGCAAAGTAACACCCGCTTCCCTTCCAAGAAAAATCGGAAAACTTATCCACATTCTGATTAAAAATGTGGATAAAAAATACTCCGTTCCCACAAGGGGAACGGAGTATTTGATTGGTCAGATTATTCCTCTGCCATCGCCTTAGCGGCCTCAATGGCCTTGGCCTGAGCCATGGGCGGGCAGTCCTCGTAACGGACAAAGTGGAAGGTGAAGGAACCGCGGGACTGAGTCATAGCCCGCAGATCGATGGCGTAAGAGGTCATCTCCGCCATAGGCACCTCAGCCTCGATCACCTGCTCACCGTTGTCGGTGGGGGTCATGCCCATCACGCGGCCGCGGCGCTTGTTCAGATCGCCGATCACGTCGCCCATGTAGCTGTCGGGCACGGTGACCTTCAGTTCGCCCACGGGCTCCAGCAGCACGGGGTTGGCCTCGGGCATAGCGGCCTTGTAGGCCAGCTGAGCGGCGGTCTTAAAGGCGATTTCGGAGGAGTCCACGGGGTGGTAGCTTCCATCGTACAGAACGGCCTTCAGGTTGACCACGGGGTAACCAGCCAGAGGACCATGGACGCAGGCCTCGCGCAGACCCTTTTCCACGGCGGGGAAGAAGTTCTTGGGCACGGAGCCGCCGAACACTTCCTCAGCAAAGACCATCTCTTCCTGGTCGAAGTTGGGCTCGAAGCGGATCCACACGTCACCGAACTGGCCGCTGCCGCCGGTCTGCTTCTTATGACGGCCCTGCTTGGAGACGGTCTTGCGGATCTTCTCACGGTAGGGCACGCGGGGAGTCTTCAGCTCGGTCTCCACGTTGAAGCGGCTCTTCAGCTTGGACACCAGCACATCCACCTGGATGTCGCCGGCGGCGTAGAGCACCATCTGGTGGGTCTCGGCGTTGTTGACCACGGTGAAGGAGGGATCCTCCTCGTTGAGGCGGTTCAGGCCCTGAGCAACCTTATCCTCCTGGCCGCGGGTCTTGGGGGAGATGGCCACGGAGTAGTTGGGCTCGGCGAAGGGGATGGCGGCCAGGGAGATGACCTTACGGGCGTCGCACAGGGTGTCGCCGGTCTTGACCTTCTCCATCTTGCCGATGGCGCCGATGTCGCCGCAGGAGAGCTCCTTGACCTCTTCGGCCTTCTTGCCCCGCATGATGTACAGGCGGCCCAGCTTCTCGTTGTTGCCGGTGCGGGAGTCCACCAGGGTCAGGTCGGAGGTGATATTGCCGGAGAGAACCTTGATGAAGGAGTACTTGCCGTACTGGTCGGAGACGGTCTTGAACACGAAGGCGCAGGGCACGCCGCCGGGAGCAACTGCGAACTCCTCCTTGGTGCCGTCGGGAGCAACGCCCTTACGCATGTTGCCCTCGGCGGGGTTGGGCATGAGCTCCACGATGTTGTCCATCAGCATCAGAGAGCCCATGGTGTTCACAGCAGAGCCGCACAGCACGGGGAACAGGGACAGCTCGCGCACGCCCTGGCGCAGGCCCTGAATCATCTCGACATAGGTGAAGTCCTCGCCGGAGAAGAACTTATCCATGAACTCCTCGCTGGTCTCGGCCACGGACTCCTTCAGAGCGTCGTTGAACTCGGTGATGACGTCTTCCTTGCCTTCGGGGATGTCGATCTCGACGCGCTTGCCGTTCTGCATCTCATAGGCGCGCTTGTTGAGCACGTCGATGATGCCGGTGACCTTCTTGTTCTCGTCCCAGATGGGCACGACCACGGGAGCGATCTTGTTGCCGAAGCGCTCACGCAAGGCGTCGAAGGTGGCGTTGTAGTCGGAGTTTTCCTCGTCGGTCTTGGAGATATAGATAAAACGGGGCATATCCCGCTCTTCGCAGTATTTCCAGGCCTTCTCCAGGCCCACGGAGATGCCGTCCTTGGCGGAGCAGACGATGATGGCGGCGTCGGCCACGGTGAGGGCCTGCATCACTTCGCCGGAGAAGTCAAATCCGCCCGGAGTATCCAGCACATTGATCTTACATCCCTTGTACTCCAGAGGAGCCACAGAGGTGGTGATGGAGATCTGACGCTTGATCTCCTCCTGATCGTAATCGCATACGGTATTTCCGTCGGCACACTTGCCCATGCGGTCGATGGCGCCGGTCATATACAGCAGGCTCTCGATCAGAGCGGTCTTACCGCTTCCACTGTGACCCAACAGGCAGACGTTACGGATGTTTTGTACAGAATAGCTCATGGTTGATCCAACTCCTTGTTTCGAACATCTGTGACACATATGCGCAGAGTTTGCACTCCGGCATGTGGTACAATCCTGTTGGTTATTATAACGTAATACCCCGGTTCTGGCAACTGTTTTTTTGGCGCGATTGCCCGTTGTGCCCCGGGTGAGCCGGGAGATTCCATACCTTTTTTTATGAAAAGTGCCTAAAAAGCGAGGAATTGTATAAATTAACAAAGAATATAAAAAAGGGACCCGAAAAATTCCGGGTCCCTTTGGGATTATTTTCCGCTTTCGCCCAGACGGACGATGCAGGTTTCGCTCCAGGGGGTGGAGGTGACGGTGTATTCCGCCTTCTTCTCATCTAAAATCCGGCACAGCTGCTCCAGCACCTGGCTGGTCACGGTGCAGCTGACGTTTCCCTTGTTGTCCACAGACCACTCATTCAGGGCAGGCAGCAGATCGGAGACGCCATCCGGCATGGTATAGAGTACCAGGACCGTCTGAGTAGATGTGGTAGAGGGCTGGGCCTTGTTCTGTGTGTCGGGCTCTCCGCTCTGGCCCTCAAAACCGCTGACCGACGAGTCGGGGGTCGTCTGGCCGGAGGACTGAGAGCCCTGCGTGCCGCTTGATTCTACCTCCGGCTGGGGATCCGCGGTGCGGGGCTGGGGGACGGAAGCGGGATCGCTGTCCCCATCGTCGGGAGCCTGGGCGGGGTCCACACTGTATTGGGTGGCAGAATCGCTCTGGGAGCCGTCAACAGTGCCGGACGACTGGGAGGATACTTCGCCCTGACCGGAGGTGACCATGCCGCCGCTCAAATTCCCATCCTGGGGCAGGGAGCGGTAAATGCCAATGCAAAGGAGGGCGCAGGCTGCCAATCCCGCCAAAGCCCGGACCTGAGGCCGGCGCCACAGGGGGATCACCTTGGGCTTGCTCTGGGTCTGCTGCACCTGAGCCATCACACGCTGAGTAAAGTCTGCCGGAGCCTGGATTTCTCCCAGGTTCCGCAGAGCCTGGTCCAGCTGTTCCAGCTCCTCCTTATCCTTGCGGCAGGATGGACAGGCGGCCAGATGTTCCTCCAGCTCCTGCTTCTCCTGAGGGGAGAGGGGTTCGTCTAACTGCTGGCTGAGCAGTTCCCAGGCGCGTTCACACGAGATCACAGCCATCACCTCCGTTTCGTTCCTTCTTTTTGGGTAGACGTGTCGGAGGCAAAAAAGTTCCCTTCCGCAGTCAAAATTTTTTTCAGTGCCAGCCGGGCGCGGGCGATGCGGGATTTCACCGTGCCCAGGTCCAGGTCCAGCGCTGCTCCGATCTCCTGGTAGGACAGGCCGGACAGCTCCCGCATGACCAAAATCTCCCGCTGGTGGTCGGGGAGAGCTTGCAGGCCTGCCTCCACCGCTTCCTGCGCCATGCGGCGCTCGGTCTGAAGGGCGGGATCGGCCTGGTGGTCGGCGGGTTCCCAGTCGCTCTCGCCGTCCTCTCCGGTGAGGGAGGCGACCTCCAGGTCCCGGCGGCGCTTGCGGCGGCGGAGATGGTCGATGCAGGCGTTGCTGGTGAGACGGTATACCCAGGTGGAGAAGCTGCTCTCCCCCTTAAAGGTGGGCAGAGCCCGCCAGGCATTGAGAAAGGCCTCCTGGGCTGCATCCTGGGCGTCCTCCGGGTCGCCCAGCATCCGCAGGGACAGGGAATACACCCGGTTTTGGTTGTCCAGCACCAGCTGTTCAAAGGCTCCTGGATCGCCTGCTTTGGCCCGGGCGATCAACTCCGCTTCTGTCATCTTCTCCACCTCCTCCCCCCGCTTTCTTGAAAGAAAGCTTGGCAAAGAACTTTGTGCGAAACTGCGTTTCGCCTCTCGCCCGTCCTGTACACTTCCGGTCGTATAACACATCGCCTCGCCTGCGGCCTGACTTTGTTATCAGCCACCCGTACAAAAGCAGATTAAGTCAGGTCCCGCAAAATCCCCTTGGTCACCTTGTATACGTCCTCCAGGGTAGTGATCTTCACGATTTGTTCCTTATAATAGCCTGCGTGGGGCACGCCCTTGAGATACCAGGCGTAGTGCCGACGGGCCTCCAGACAGGCGATTTTCTCTCCCTTGTTGGCCGCCGACAGCTCAAACTGCCGCACCGCAGTGCGGCACCGTTCCTCCAGCGGGGGCATGGGCGGGATCTCCCGGCCTTCCAGGGCGGCCTTGCACTGGGCAAACAGCCAAGGATTGCCGAACACGCCCCGGCCGATCATCGCCATGTCGGCTCCTGTGTATTTCAAGATCCGGGGCGCGTCCTCGCCCTTAAAGACATCGCCGTTGGCGATGACCGGGATCTTCACCGCCTTTTTGACCTCCCGGATCCAATCCCAGTTGGCGGTACCGGAATACATCTGGTTGCGGGTGCGGCCGTGGACAGCCACAGCGGCGGCGCCCGCCTGCTCCATGGCCTTGGCAAATTCCACGCAGTTGATGGAGCCCTTGTCCCAGCCCAAGCGGAATTTTACCGTCACGGGGCAGCCTGCGCCGCGGATCACCGCCTCCAGCACCTTGACTGCCTTGTCCGGGTCCCGCATCAGGCCCGAGCCGTCTCCGGAGTTTGCCACCTTGGGCACCGGACAGCCCATATTGATGTCGATAAGGTCGGCCCCGGATACCTCGTGGGCAATGGCCGCACCCTCCTGCATGCACACCGGGTCGCTGCCGAAGATCTGAGCGGCGGCGGGGTGCTCCCCCTCTCCCAACTGGAGCAGGGGAATGGTCTTTTTATCCTGATAGCACAGAGCCTTGGCGCTGACCATCTCGGTGCAGGTCAGGCCTGCGCCCTGCTCCCGGCAGATGGTGCGGAAGGCCACGTCGGTGACTCCGGCCATGGGGGCCAGAGCCAGGGGTGTTTCAATGTTGATTCCAGCGATGGATACCATGTGTCCTCCTATGGTCAAGGGCCGGAAAACCTTCCCGGCCCGAACTGTTCACGCCATTGTATCACACCCTGTATTGGTTGACAAGGGCGGCGGAAATCATTAAAATTGGGGAAAACCCTGATATATAAGGAGAGAGAAACCATGGAGCTTGCCCTGCGTGCCGCCGCTCTGGGCGGCGTGAGCGTTTACCGTCCCATCCTCAAAACCCCTCTGATGACCGCGCTGAGCCAGCTTTTACAGGCCTGCCGGGGCGGAGCGGGACAGGAGGCTCTGGACCGATACACCGAGGTGTTCTATCAGCTGCGTCAGGAGGGATTTTCCGGCCTGGGTGATTGGCTGTGGGATCAGCTGCGCTACACCGACAACCCCTACGGGACTCTGGTAGACTTGGGCGGAGAAGACCCGGTGCTGGAGGGGGCTGCCCGCCGGGATGTGCAGGCCCTGATGGACCTGGCCGGTACCCCCTGTACCGCCTATCTGGAAGCCATGACTGCCGCCCTGCCCCAGGAGTATGCCTCCGTGGTGGAGGGCCTGCCCCAGTGGGAGACCCAGGTCCCCTTTGATTTTGAGTCCCTTACCGACTTCTACCGGGAGAATGGCTGCGGTCTGTACGCCCGGTATCGGGCCTTCCTGTGGGAGGAGGGACATCTGGTTCCGGTGCCCGATCCTGACTGTCCTCACCCCATTGAGCTGCTGGGCTATGAGCAGCAGCGGCAGCAGGTGCTGGACAACACCCGTCTGCTCCTCTCCGGCCATCCGGCCAACAACGTGTTGCTCTTCGGCGACGGCGGAACCGGCAAGTCGGCTACCGTGAAGTCCATGCTCTACCGGGAGGGGATGGAGGACCTGCGCCTCATTGAGATCCAGAAGGAGAACCTGGTGGGCATGTCCCAGCTGATGCGCTCTCTGGGAGGCCGCCGGCACAAGTTTATCCTGTTTATTGACGATCTGGCCTTTGATCAGGACGATAAGACCTACTCCTCCATGAAGACTATCCTGGAGGGCGGCCTGGAGAAGCGCCCGGCCAACGTAGCCATCTATGCCACCTCCAACCGCCGTCATCTGGTGCGCCAGAACTTCTCCGACCGGGGCACCGACGAGGTGGATGCCTTCGAGACCATTGCGGAGAAGACCGCTCTGGCCGAGCGCTTTGGCCTGCGCATCCCCTACCTCACCATGAACAAGAAGGAGTACCTCAGCCTGGTGGATCATCTGGCCGGACTGGAGGGGCTGGAGATGGACCGGGAGGTGCTTCATGCCAAGGCCATGGAATGGGAGATCCGCCATGCCGGACGCACACCCCGGGTGGCCCGGCAGTTTATTGCATCCCTGCGCACACCCTGAGGGGGACCTCTTGTCCCCGGTCCGCATATGTGGTATGATATGGAATAAGAATGTATCCGCTTGCACAAGCATTCTGCCTTGGGAGGTGGGTTTATGATCACCGCGTACCATAAGGAATACAGCGACTGCCTGGGCCGGGATATGGAATTCAAGGTCTACGGTTCCGGCGGTAAGCCTGTGCTGGCCATCCCCGGCGAGAAGGGCCGCTTCTTCCAATGGGAGGAGACCGGGATGGTGGAGGCGCTGAAGTCGGAGCTGGAGCGGCACCGCCTGCAGCTGTTTGTGGCCGACACCATCGACGCGGAGACGGTGTGCAACCAGTGGGGCGACCCCTACCACCGGGTGCGCATGCACGAGGGTTGGTACCACTATGTGGTGGATGAACTGGTCCCCCGCATCGGTGAACTGAACGCCACCGGGCAGGATCTGCTGGTGGTGGGCTGCTCCATGGGCGCCTACCATGCGGCCAACTTCTTTTTGCGCCGCCCCGACCTGTTTGACGGGCTGATCGCCCTGTCAGGTGCGTACGACACCTATGGGATGTACCAGGGCTATATGGATGAGGTGGCCTATGCCAACGACCCCTGTGTCAGCCTGTCCGGCATGGCTCTGGACCACCCCTATATCGATATGTTCAACCGTCGGCGTATGGTGTTCTGCTGCGGACAGGGAGCGGGAGAGGAAGCCTCCCTGGCAGCTACCCGCCGTCTGGAGCAGGTATTCCTGCGCAAAGGTATTCGGGCCAGAATGGACTACTGGGGCTTTGATGTGGATCACAGCTGGTTCTGGTGGAACAAGCAGATGCCCTACTTTTTGCCCTATGCCCTGGGAGAAGAGCCTTGGCCGCCCAGAGCCAGAGAGGACCGGGAGGAGCCGGAGCACGCCTATTATCCCTACTACCCTTACTCCCCCTTCCCGCCCAGGGAGCGGCTGCTCTACTTTGAAGAGGACTTTGATTAACGAAAAGCCTTCGTTTCCCAACGGGAAACGAAGGCTTTTTTATGCTTCATACGGTCGGGCCTGTCTGAGTCTGCGTTGGCAGAACAGGTGGGATATGGTATGATAGCATCAAACACTTTCTTCTTTGGGGAGGCGGGCCATATGGATGAACTGGTGTATCTGTTTGAGCTGGACTCCGTGCGCAACTCACCCCAGGAGATCCTTCGGGCACAGTGGGCTATGTTTCGGGAGGTGGCGCTGAAGGGCAACCGGGTGGTGCTCTCCTTCAATCAGCTCACGGACTCAGAGGGCTTTTTGTGCGGCGTGCGGGACCCCAAACTTTATCCCCATCTGGCAGCTTTGTTTGAAATGGGTGTGCTGAAGTACTCTCGTTTTGCTCCGGGGAGTTATGGAAAGCCGGTGGATGACGCTGCCCTGCGCAGAGAACTGTCCTCCTGCCGCAGCGAACATGCCCCATTGTTTCAAGCCGGTGTACTGAAGGCATATGATCCGCTGCCCAGCCGAGCCCCGCAGCGTATTTTGCGCACGGCCTCCCACTACATTCAAAACGGGGTAGACCAATGCCTCAGTGATACCAAGGGACGGTTCCTTTTTTCCGCGCTCCCCTTCCGTTCAGATAACAAAAGAATGCTTTCTGCGATTCATTATGCGCTGGAGTACAGTGATCCATCGATTCTGGATGAGGTACACCATGCAGCTGCCAACCTCAACACCGATGGAGTGGGGGAGAAGGGTGAGGCCTTGAAGCGGGAGAGGCTGACCTTTGCCAAAACCTATGTGGAACTCATCCTTCGCCTGAGCCGGGAGCCGCTGGCAGCAAATCCGCCGCAGCTGGAACCCCATCCGCCTATGACGGAATTCTTGTCTCGTGTGCTGGCACAGTGTGAAGCGGCACAGCCGCCCCAGGCTTTCCCTCTCTGGCCTCAGCTGTGCGGGGGCGCTCAAGTGATTGGACAGCTGTGGCCCATAGTACAGGAGCGGGGAGCACTGAACCAGCGCAGTGACTGGTACGCTGTTCTTCGTACAGCTCAGGCCAAAGGGTGGGATGTTTCCTCACTGTGCATGGCCGAGGCCATTGTGGATCTGTGCTATAATTATACCATTGCTGAGAGTATTCAGGGACTGACCCGAAGCTTCCGGGACGAGGAACTGTTTTGGCAGGATTTCCTTCGGCGGCTGCCGTCGTACTGGAAGGATGGCCAGCAGGGCGTCCATAAGTTTCTTAAACCGGACAGTACCGCTCCGGCGCTTGCACCGCCCGCAGGCCGCCTGCCGCGTTGGGATACAGCGTCCCGGTTGGTCCGGCATGCCCCAGGTTGGCATCAGAAGGAAGCGGACGCTCCCGCAAAAGGCAGAAAAAGAGGCTGGGGGCGATATATCGCCCTCAGCCTGTGTCGCCAGATTATCATTGCGCTGTTTTATGGCCTGCTGTTCCTTTTGGTCTCACGGCTTTTGGAATTGCCTGAGGATCTGTTTCTGGATCTGGGGGCGCAGGGCCATGTAAATCCCCACGCCCTGACCGCACTTAGTATCGTGATTTTTGGTGTGGTGGGTTCCTTTATCTCCTGGAAGTTCAATTTGCTGGACATTCTGGAGATTTTTCGCCAGTTTGGTCTGTCCCTGTGGGACGGAGCAGTCTTGCTGCGGGCATGGCTGCGCAAGCCTGATTAAGAATGTTTCTTTCGGCACAGATACTGTAAATAGGCGCCCAGAGTAATTCCGTCAGTAATGGTGCCGTCGGCCACCTGCTGAGCCATCTCCTCCGGTGTGACCCAGCGCAGACCGTGGATGCCCTCTCCGTTGTCGGCGGGGATGTCTACTTCCCCTACCTGGGCACAAAATACCTGTACCTTGCCTGCACTGATGCCGGTATCGGTCTGAATTTCCCCCAAAAACTCCAATTCCTCCGGGGCAATGCGGACACCCAGCTCTTCCCAAAGCTCCTTGGCTCCGTTTTCCGCCGGAGTCAGATCCTCCCCAAAGCCTCGGGGAAATTCTCCGCCGCTCTCCATACGGGGGGGATGACGGAAAATGGACAGAAGACCAAAACGGCCATTCCGGCAGGGAATCACGACCACACCATTACTCTTGTGGGGGTAGACCACCCGGGCGTAGGTATATAGCTCCCCATTTTCCCGTATGCACAGATCAGCCAGAACAAAGTAGTAGGGCGAGTTGTCGTAGACGACCCCTACCGGTTTTCCAGTAGAGGCAGAGTAGTTTCGCAGTGTCTCCTCGTCCATGCAAAGAGGAATCTGGTCGGAGGGGGCGAAGAGCTCAGGCCGCCGGGCGGCCAGCTGAAAATACTGGGTAATCGAGTCCATACCGGTCTCCTTTCGCCGAAATATACGGAAGAAATATATCTGGATTTTCTATGCCAACATCATAATATATGCAGAAAAAAGCTGCAAGCCTTGTTTCATTTGGCTTGCAGCTTTTTGTATAAAGAAAACCACTCGCTAGGCGAGTGGTTCAAAAAAGCCTAATGGCAATGATGAGAAAAAAGACTCCCTTTGCTATAATGGAAGTGCGGTCTGCCAACTGCACAAACACCAGTTGGATGAAGATAAGGCCGGAGAACAATTGACTATGGGAAACTTTTAAACCCGTTGACGGGCAGCAAGCAGCAGAACGCTCGCGGCTGACAGATCGTACTTGCACGACGGGACGTGCGGGCTAGAAACAAAGGTTTTCTTATTTATACTTTTTGTTCCGGATTCTGGGCGGCACTGAGGTGGGTGAGGATATTTTCCATGCTGCGGTGGATATGCCGGTCCATCAGTTCCTCTGCTGCCTTGGCATCCCGATGCTCCAGAGCCTCCATGATTTGGGTGTGCTCGGCCATGGATATCTGGGCATAGGACTCACGGGTCACTTTGTGGCCCATAGACAGGCCGTTCCACAGCTGGGAGAGAGTCTGCACGATTTTCTTGTTTCCCTTGGCCGTCCAAATAGCCATGTGAAACAGTTCGTTGCAGTTTCCGTAGGCCAGGGAATCTCCGCGTTCCAAAGCATCCTTGGATTCGTCGAATGCCTGGCGTATAGCGGAGAGATCCGCCCCGTTGCGGCACACAGATGCAGCTGCATCCCGCTCCAGGATCGCCCGCAGCTCATAATGGTCCCGAATAGTTTGCTCACTCAGACCAAGAACAATGGCACCCCGATTGGGACGCAGTTCAATGAGCCCCTCCTGATCCAGTATTTGAAAAGCCTCACGTACCGGAGTGACCGACACGCCAAGCATCTGTGCGGCATCTTTTAGAGAGAGCTCCCTGCCAGGGAGAAGCTGATGGGAGAGGATGGCTTCCCGCAAGGCGGCTGCAACCCGATCCCGGGCGGGGAGAAGTTGGATGGGGGAGAGTTGATTCATGGATATTCCACCTCAGTATAGGCCAGATAGTAGCGCTGGATCTGCCGGCACAAGGCTTCACGGTCCTGCTGACAGGCGGCCAGGATAGCCTCATTTAAGGTCAGGATGGTTTCGCCGGGGAGGGGAGCAACGGCGGCCTCCAGCAGGCCTCTGCGCCCCACGGCGTGGAACTGTAAAATCGCAGGGTGGTTCAATCCGTGGCCCAAGGCCAGGTGAAACTGATCGTCACAGCGGTAGAGACTTTCCAAATCGCCTGCCTCCAGAGCACGGCAGCAGAGGATAAGCTGTTGCTCCAGCAGAGAATAGTTAGGACCATCCGGGTTCAGACGGACAATCTCACACTCCACCGTTGACAAAAACTCCAGTCCCTGCCGCTGCCGCTGCGGGGTGGAACCCACCACCTGGACATGCCGGTTAGGAAGGCGGCGCAGTACCCCCTCCGACTCCAGTTGGAGAAAGGCCTCGCGAACTGGAATGCGGGATACCGCCAGAGCAGCGGATACCCGCTCCTGGGTCAGTTCCTCTCCGTCAGTCAGACGGCCGCAGGCGATCTCCCTGCGCAGCTGGGCAGCAATTTGATCCCGCAGGGTCTGACTGATCATGGGGGGATTCATGGCGGCACCTCTCTTTCTGGTTCTAGGGGTAACTCCCTTGCTTAATAAACTGATAACACGATATTATACCGAAAAGACCCCGGAAAGAAAAGGGGTTCTTTCCTTTGAGATTATACCACACTCTGGAAATAAAGTGCAACGTAAGCAAAACACGGGGACGGTCCTAATGGCCGTCCCCGTGTTTTGCGGAGGGACTGATTTATTTAATGAAGCTGACGTGCTTGCAGATCTCTTCCACCGCAGCGTCTTTCTTCTGATTGAAGACAACTTTGTTCTCCTCAAACATGTTCCGGCCCTCGCTGTCGATAGATACGATGAGGGGACCAAATTCCTTTACCTTGCAGCACCAGAGAGTCTCGGGCATGCCCAGTTCATCCCAGTGGTGCTCGGCAATGCGCTCCACCTCGGTGGCAGCCACTACGGCGCAGCCGGCGGGGAAGACACAGTGGATAGCCTTGAAGTTCTTGCAGGCGTACTCGGTGTTGGGGCCCATGCCGCCCTTGCCTACAATGACCTTCACGCCGGTCTGTTCCACGAATTCCTTCTCAAACTTCTCCATGCGCATGGAAGTGGTGGGACCAACAGACACCATCTCATAGGCGTCTTCCTGGCCGGGAATGGGCCGTACAATGGGGCCAGCGTGGAAAATGGCCTTTCCCTTCAAATCCACAGGCAGCTCCCGCTTGCCCTCAATCAGGCGGCGGTGGGCCACGTCACGGCAGGTCACCAGGTCGCCGTCCAGATATACGATATCGCCGATATGGATATCGGCCAGATCCTCCGCCGTTACCGGCGTAACCAGAACTTTCTTTCCGTCTCTCAGCTCTACCATTACAGATTCACCCCCGAATGTGTTGTTACAGTGGCGTTGAGGTCCTTATCAAAGATGACATGACCGCGGCGATGGGACCAGCAGCCCACGTTTACCGCCACGCCGATGGTGGAAGGGTGGCGGGCAGTGTTTTCGATATGTACGCCCATGACGGAGAATTTACCGCTCATGCCCTGGGGACCCAGGCCGATGGAATTGATGCCGTCTTCCAGCATCTTCTCCATGGCAGCAGCACGCTCATTGGGGTTGTGAGTACCGAGAGGACGCATCAGAGCTTTTTTGGACAGCAGGGCAGCCGTCTCCACGCTGGTGGCTACGCCCACGCCCACCAGCAGGGGAGGACAGGCGTTCAGACCGTAGCTGGTCATCTGATCCAACACAAATTTGGTGACGCCCTCGTAGCCGGCACCGGGCATCAGCACCATAGCCTTACCGGGCAGGGTGCAGCCGCCGCCAGCCATATAGGTATAGATTTCGCAGTGATCATCGTTGGGTACGATGTCCCAGAACACGGTGGGAGTGCCCTTGCCCACGTTCTTCTTGGTGTTGTACTCGTCAAAGGTCTCTACGCTGTTGTGACGCAGAGGAGCGGCGAAGGTGGCCTTCACCACGGCCTCCTTCAGCAGGGCCTCAAGTTCCCCGATGAGGGGGAAATTGGCACCGCACTTGACCCAGAACTGGAGTACGCCGGTATCCTGGCAGCAGGGACGGTCCAATTCCATGGCCAGTTTCTGGTTGCGGAACATGGTGTCGTAAATGGTGGTGGCCAGCTGGCTGGTCTCCTGCTCACGCAGCTGAGCCAGTTTGGCCTCCACGTCGTCGGGCAATTTCTTGCCTACATAGGCCACAAACTTGGCCATTTTGTCCGTCATAAGCTGGACGCTTTCTTCTTTGGTCATAGTCGATTACCTCCTTTAAATGGCCGATCAGGGATAGAAGGGGAACAGAATGGGCAGAAGCACCATACAAATTACAAAGGAAACCAAAATCAGGGGCAGGCCGGCCTTCACATAGTCCCGGAAATGATAGCCGCCGATGCCGACCACCATGGTGTTGGCGGGCATGCCGATGGGAGTGGCGTAGGCACAGGAGCCGGCGATGACGGTAGCGACCACAACAGCCCGGGGATCAGCGCCCAGACCCTGGGCCAGGGACACGGCGATGGGAACCATCAGGGCGGTGGTGGCGGTGTTGGACATGAAGTTGGTCAGGGTACAGGTGACCACAAAGATGACCAGCAGCATGAAGATAGGCGAGGGGTTGCTGCCCAGCAGGTTGATGATGGTATCGGCGATGATGCTGCCCGCGCCGCTGGACTCCAGGGCATCCGCCAGAGCCAGAGAACCGGCAAACAGGAACACGGTCTTCAGATCGATGGAGCGCAGAGCCTGTTTCTCACTGATGACTCCGGTGAGGATCAGGAAGAGTGCGGCTACGCTGGCGGAGACCTGGAGTGCAATGCCAATCTGCTCTTCAAAGATCATGGCAATGATGGTGACGATAAGAACCACAAGAGAAGTAATCTGCTTCCACTTAGGTACATTACTAAAATCCTTAACGGCAAACTGGTCATCCTCTATGTCACCCAGGTTGTTGCCATCAGGCAGCAGTTTATAGCCAATGACCGCAAAGTACAGGATGCCAGCCACCAGCATGGGCAGGCCTACACCGATGTACTCGAAGAATCCGGTTTCAATGCCCAGCTCGTTGAGGGCGTTGACGCCCATCAGGTTGCCGGGCGCGCCAATGATGGACAGGTTTCCACCCAGAGCGGCAGCGAACACCAGGGGCATGAGCAGTTTGCCGCGGGAGTAGCCGGACTGAGCGGCGATGCCAATGACCACGGGGATGAGCACTGCGGCGGTGCCGGTGTTGGACAAGAATCCGGACATCACGCCCACGATGACCATGATGGCGACGATGAGCTGCCGCTCCGTCTTGGCAAAGCGGGTGACCAGGCCGCCGATCTTGTTGGCCATGCCCGTCTCAAACAGGGCTTGTCCCACGACGAACATTGCCACGCACAGGACCACATTGCTGTTGACAAATCCGGCGTAGGCATCGGATACATCCAGAACGCCGGTCAGGGCCAGACCGATGGCGCAGATCATGGCGGTCAGACCCAGGGGGATCTTTTCCCAGACGAACATTACGATAGCGAATACCAGGAAAAGAAGGGTAATGGTGCTTGGGCTCATGGTTTTCCTCCTCCTTGCTTTGATTCATTATCATAGATATTTGATATATGATAATGTATCCAATTTCTGAGGTAATGGTATCCCTAAATTTTTGAAAAGTCAAGAGGGGGATGTTAATTTTGGCGTCTTGCCCCATTTTTGATCGATTCTTTGGATGAGATGCACAAGAGTAGACCGCCGCGGCCCAAGCTCCTTTTTAAGGAAGGGCAGCGGCGGTGCATAATTGGTTTATTCTGCAATGACTACATTCACTTTGGCAGACTTAAGCTGCTTGAGATAAAGGGGATCAATCCCGGCGTCTGTAATTAACAGGTCCAGGTTTTGCAGAGAGCAAGTGGGGAACAAGGCCTTTTTTCCAAATTTGCTGTGATCGATGAGGCTGATGACCTGATCAGACATCTCCACCAACCGGCGCTTGACAGCCACCACGGCTTCGTCAAACTCGGTCATTCCGTTTTCGATAGTGATTCCGTCGGTGCTGCAGAGATAATAGTCAATGGCGGCAAAGTTATTTAAAAAATCCCGTGCGGCCATTCCGCCCGCCACGATCTCCACCCGGGTCATCTGACCACCGATACAATACACACAGTGATCTGTGTTCTGGGCCATATTGGTGGCGACACGGAGAGAGTTTGTAATAATAGTTAGATCCTTTTTCGTTCCCAGCAGGGAAGAGAGCTCGTAGGTCGTCGTGCCGATATCCAAAGCGATGGTTGCTCCGTCGGGAATATATTCCAATGCCCGTGCAGCGATTTTAGCCTTTTCTGCATGGCAGTGGGCCAAACGGGCATCCCAGGCAGCCATTTCTGTGATTCGCCGGGAATCGGGCGCAAGCTCGATCCCGCCATAGACTTTCCGCACAATTTTATCGGATACCATGGCATTGATATCTCTCCGGATTGTTTCCACAGATACGTTAAGCCGATGGGCCAGATCTTCAGTTTTTAAGGTGCGCTCCAGCAGCAAAAGCCGCATAATCTCGCTTTGACGTTTCGATTTCACGGAGTATCCCCTCGATTGAGTTAATTTTCTTGTGTGGTTGGAATTATATGACTATATTTTACCTATTTTTCGGTGTGCAGTCAAGATGAGGCAAAAAGAAGTATCATTTTTTGATGGATTGATATAAAGTAATGCGGCAAAAAATATTCTTTATTTTCAAGCGTTTGTTGTTGACAATAGAAAAACTGGCTGATAAACTAAAACCACAAAATACTTGCAAATATCTTGACTACATGTTGGGGAAGAAGGAGGGATGACGTTGGCTGTGCGCTATTACCTTGGTGTGGATCAAGGTACCACAGGAACCACCGCGCTGCTTCTGGATGAGAATCTGGCTGTCCGGGGGCGTGGATACCGGGAACTGCGGCAATATTATCCCAGGCCAGGCTGGGTGGAGCATGACCCGGTGGAGATCTGGGAATCGGTGTTGGATGCGGCCCGACAGGCCATGGAGCAGGCAGGAGCTCGTGCTGACGAGATCAGTTGTGTTGGCTTGGACCATCAGGGCGAGACCTGCTTGATTTGGGACAAGAAAACAGGAAAACCAGTCTATCCGGCCATTGTATGGCAGGACCGCCGGACCGCGGAAGATGCGGACCGGTTGGCGCAAGAACATGGAGCAATGATTCGGGAACGAACGGGCCTGATGGCTGACGCCTATTTTTCCGCCACCAAGCTAGGCTGGCTGCTGGAGAATGTGCCCGATTTGCGCAGAAAAAGCGTTGACGGCGAGGTATTGGCTGGAACGTTGGACAGCTGGCTGCTGTGGAATATGACCGGAGGGCGTGCCCACTGTACAGATCCCAGTACAGCCTCACGCACCATGCTTTTCCATCTGGAGCAAGGATGCTGGGATGGGGAGATGCTGGGACTGATGAACATTCCCCCAAATATTCTCCCTGAAATCCGGGAAAGTGCCGGCTATTTTGGAACGACCGATCCGGAGACTTTTTTGGGTATCTCAGCGCCTATCACTGCGATGCTGGTGGACCAGCAGGCGGCCCTTTTTGGGCAGCGCTGCTATTACCCTGGTCAGGCAAAAGCGACCTATGGAACAGGGTGTTTTCTGTTGATGAACACGGGAGACACGCCGGTACGGATCCCGACTCAGCTGTTGACTACCGTAGCTTGGCGGCTGGGAGGGAAAACTACTTATGCTCTGGACGGCGGCGTCTATATTGCCGGAGCCGCTATTCAATGGCTCCGGGATGGCCTGGAGCTGATCCGTAGTCCGGGTGAGACAGAATTGCTTGCCGAGCAGGCGGAGACGAATGGCGGGATGTATTTTGTCCCCGCTTTTGCCGGGTTGGCAGCGCCTCACTGGGATCAGTACGCCCGCGGAACCATTGTGGGATTGACTGCCGGTGTAACAAAGGCTCAGTTTGTACGGGCCACGCTGGAAAGCGTAGCTTATCAGGTTAAAGATAATCTGGACGCTATGGAGGCCGCTTCCGGCATCACCATTCCCAGTATTCGCGCCGATGGAGGCATGGCTAAAAATCGGTTCCTTATGCAATTCCAGGCAGATATTCTGGGGGTGCCTGTGGAGGTGCCGCAAGTGGTGGACACCACCGCTTTAGGAGCGGCGCTGTGTGCGGCCCTTGGACATGGGGTATTTTCTGATTTAAGTGAACTGTGCGGTCGGCCTATGGAACAGCGCTGCTATGAGCCAACCATGAGCGAGGATCAGCGCCAATATTGGATGCACCAGTGGCATCGGGCTGTAGAGCGCTCTCTGCACTGGGAGGAACATGGAAAGGGGTTTAAATAACTTGTATCAGACGGATGTTTTGATTATCGGCGCGGGCGCAGTCGGCTGCGCCATTGCCCGGGAACTGACTAAGTATCAGCTTCGCGTTCTTGTGGTGGAGAAAAATGAAGATGTGGGAGGAGACGCCTCCAAGTCTAACAGTGCGATCATTCATACCGGCTATGATGCCTCGCCCGGTACGTTGGAATCCCAGCTGGTAGTGGCGGCAAACCCCATGTATGACAAATTGACCGCCCAGTTGGATGTCCCCTTCCAGCGGATCGGCGCGATCCTTCCTGCTATTACCCAGGAACAGTTTGAAAAGCTGCCGTCTTTGAAGGAAAAGGCGTTCCGCAACCGGGTATATGATGTAGAATATCTCTCCCGGGAAGCCCTGCTGGAGATGGAACCCAATCTGAATCCGGAGGTCAAGGGCGGACTGTACATCCCCCGGGAGAGCATCATCGATCCTTTCCTTTGGGTAGTAGCACTGGCGGAAAATGCCCAGGATAACGGAGCCAGTTTCCTGCTTAATACCAAGGTGACCGAGATCCTCCAGGAAGATGGCAGGGTGGTAGGTGCCCGCACCACCGCAGGGGACATCCAGGCCCAGTACATTGTTAATGCTGCCGGTCTCTGGTGTGACGAAGTAGCGGCCATGGTAGGAAAGGCTGACTACACCGTCAATCCCCGCAAGGGACAGTTCTATATTTTGGACAAGAATACCGAATGCCGGGTAGAGCATATCGTGCTGCCCATTCCCACCAAACTCACCAAGGGCAAACTGGTCTGTCCCACCATCCACGGGAATATGCTGGTGGGTCCCACTGCCGAGGATCTTACGGATAAGGAGGATAAGTCCACCACCGCCGAGGGACTGGCCTCCATTGCCGTGGATGCCCGCAACCTGGTGCCCAATATCAATCTTCAGGATACCATTACCCAGTATTGCGGCCTGCGTCCAAACCGCAACCCCGAGGGGCTTCATGTAGATACCTATGAAGACGTCAAGAATTACGTCAATCTCTCCGGTGTGCGCTCTACCGGCCTGACTGCTTCGGCTTCGCTGGGTAAATATGTAGCGCAGGTTCTGATTGAAATGGGAATGCCCGCCCAGTTCAATCCCGACTTCAATCCCATCCGTACCGGGATCCGCCGCTTCCCGGATCTGAGCCGGGAGGAGCAAGATCATCTGGTCCAGGAAAATCCTCTGTACGGAAGAGTGATCTGCCGCTGTGAAACAGTGACAGAAGGCGAAATTGTAGAGGCTATCCACCGTCCCATCCCCGCCCGCTCCATGGATGCCATCAAGCGCCGTCTGCGCGCCGGTACCGGACGGTGTCAGGGCGGTTTCTGCGGACCGAAGCTGGTGGATATTTTGTCCCGGGAGTTGGGGATTTCCCCGCAGGAGGTTCGGAAAAACCAGACCGGCTCCTACATGGTCGCCGGCCGGACGCGCTGAGCAGGGAGAGGAGAAACCAAGATGTATCAGATGAAATGTGATGTAGCTGTGGTTGGCGCTGGCCCCGCAGGACTGGCTGCCGCAGTGTCCGCCCGGAAGGCCGGAGCGGAGAAGGTACTGATTGTAGAGCGGGATACTGGCGTGGGAGGAATTCTGCAGCAGTGTATCCACGCCGGATTCGGATTGAAGTATTTCCAGGAGGAGCTTACCGGCCCGGAGTATGCCGGACGGTTTGCGCGCCAGGCCCAGGAACTGGGCGTGGAGATCCTTATGGACACGATGGTGCTGGAGGTTGTTCCCGGACAGGGACTGGTATGTGTCAGCGCAGCCCATGGAATTGTACAGATCCAGGCCGGCAGCGTGGTACTGGCTATGGGTTGCCGGGAGCGCACCCGCGGCGCTCTGGCTATCCCCGGAACCCGACCTGCCGGAGTATACACGGCCGGCGCGGCTCAGCGCATGATCAACCGGCAAAATGAAATGGTGGGCCGCACGGTAGTCATTCTCGGCTCCGGCGATATTGGTATGATTATGGCCCGGCGCCTCAGCCTGGAGGGAGCCAAGGTGGTCGCTGTGGTAGAGATCATGGATTACCTGGCCGGTCTGACCCGGAACCGGGTACAGTGCCTCGACGACTTCGGGATTCCCCTCAAGCTGTCCCACACAGTGACCGAGATTGTAGGAAATAAGCGCGTGGAGGGAGTCAAGGTAGCTCAGGTGGATGCCCAGCGCCGTCCGATCCCCGGAACAGAGGAGTTCTATCCCTGTGATACCCTGCTTCTGTCGGTGGGATTGATTCCCGAAAATGAGCTCTCCAGAGGAGCCCAGCTGGAGCTGAACCCTGTGACCAAAGGACCTATGGTGGATCAGTTCATGCAGACCAGTCAGTCCGGTATTTTTGCGGCCGGCAATGTGGTTCATGTGAACGATCTGGTGGACAACGTTTCCCGGGAGAGCGAGCAGGCCGGCCACAGTGCAGCCCTGTATGCTATGGGGGCTATGCCTGCCCCGTTGAGCACACTGCCCACCCCAGCCGGTTCTGGTGTGCGTTATGTCTGCCCCCAGAAGCTGACACGAGTCAGCGGAGCTCAGCCTGCCCGCCTATACTTCCGTGTTTCCGCTCCGGCCACTCAGGTCACCCTGCGGGCGCGGGTAGGAGATCAGATCCTGGCCCAACGCAAGGCGGCTCGGGTCAGCCCCGGTGAGATGGAGTCACTGACTGTGGATGTAGCACAGCTGCCTGAGCAGGGTACGGTCATTGTAGAGATGGAACAGGGGGAATTGAAATGACACAGACAAAGCAGATTATCTGTACGGTGTGCCCCATGGGGTGCTCTATCACAGTGACCGGTGAGGAAGGCAAAGCCCTTGAATGCACGGGGTACTCCTGCCCCAGAGGAGAGCGCTATGCCCGCTCTGAGTATGAAGCGCCTGTCCGGCTGCTCACTACCGTAGTAAAAACCAAGGGACACCCGGATACCCCACTTCTGGCAGCCCGAACCGATGCCGCAGTGCCTAAAGAGCTGCTCTTCCAGTGCATGGAGCTGGTGAAAAATCTGGAGGTATCTGCTCCTGTTCACCAGGGGGATGTGCTTCTGGAGAACATTGCAGGCACGGGGCGAAATCTGATTGCCAGTGCGGATTATCTGTAAGCAGAGGGGCTTGGCATGATTGCAGTACTGTTTGAGGTGACCTTAAGGGAGGGCTGCCGGGACGAATATCATGCCCTGGGCCAAAGTGTCCGACAAGCTTTGTCACAGCAGCCTGGATTTCTGGGAGGAAGCTCTTACCGCTCTGCCCAGAACGAAAATGTGGAGCTGTCCATCAACTATTGGGCGGACGAAGCGGCCGCAGCTCAGTGGCGAAACCATGCGGAACACCGCATACGGCAAAATATAGGCCGGAAGCAGCTGTTCCAATCTTACCGTGTTACGGTGCTTCAGCCCATCCGTACATATACGGAGACCCAGCGAGATGAGGCACCGGATGATTCCAATCAGTATTTCTGCCCTGGTAAATAACAAAAAGAGCTGCACGGGATCATCCGTGCAGCTCTTAATCCTTACTGTTTGGGGCCGTTGGGAGTGGGAAGCGCGTTTTCAATTAGCTTGATGGTTTCGTCAGTGCTCAATACCGTGCAGTAAATCACGTTCATGATTTTCAGCTCTGTCTCATGAAGTACCGGGTCAGGGGCAGCGCAGCAGTCCTCTACGCAGATAACGCGGAACCCCTGATCTGCCAGGGACCGAACCGTACCAGCTACACATTGGTCGGTAACGACTCCGGTTACAATGATGGTGTCAATTCCCATATTACGCATCAACTGAGCATAGTTGGTACCTAAACTCACACTATCGGTAGTTTTGTTTACCACGATTTCATCCGGTAAAGGGGCCAGTTCATCCACCATGGCGGCGCTGTCAGCATCGATGTGGACAAAAATGTTGTTCCAGCCTATCGTACTTTGTACCCGACTTCGATCCGATCCGTCCCGCTTTAGGCAGGCAATCCGGCCAAAGGTGACTTCGACTCCACACTCCCGGCAGCAGGTTAACAACCGCTGAGTGTTTGGGATGACCGTTTCTTCCACACGGTCAAAGAAATAAGACCAGCGCTCCCACTCTCCTGCTTCGCGGCATTGCTGGGCATCGGGACCGTCTTTGGCTACGAAATGCTTTTGCATATCAACAATGAGTAGGGCAGTTTTATCCAACTCCAGCTGGATATCGGGCAATTCCTGAATATTTTCGTAGTAAAAGGAACAAAACCGAGGATCAATTTTCATATAAACCACCCCATATGTAATTTGTACTGTACTAACAGTATGGCTATTATACAAAAATCCACAAAATATTGTCAATATAGTTGACTGATTCGGGCGGGAAAATATAAATAACAATCTAAAGCAATGATAAAATTTACAAGGTAAATTTTGGTTTTTCACATAAATCTATTGCGCTAAACCGTAAAAGAAGATACACTATAAAATAAAGTTGCCCTTTCCAAAATCGCAGTTGCCTTTTATCTGTGCTCGTTTCAAAGGAGGGGAAACCACATGCCCAATAAAACGGAACAAAAATATTTCTTTTCCATTCAACCCTACTGGTCTTGCTTGGAAAAAGATCAGCACTTGACCACCGACCGCGTTTCCATTACACATTTCCACTGGAATCAGGAGGAGTTGGAGTGTGTTCCGGGGAATGGCCAGGTTGGGATCATGCTGAGCGGTCCGGAAGCTTTTCAGGGCTTTTGCTATGGGGTTTTGGATGCAAAGGGAAGTATTCCGCTTCACGGATTAACAGATGGCTATTTCATGCGGTTTTCTCCAGGAACCTTTTCTCAGATATGCAATATCCCAGCAAACCTGATTCCTGCGGAAGGGCTGGATTTGAGAGACGTGTTTTCACCGTCCCAGGTGGAGGAAATGCGGTGTGCCATTGGAAAGCCAGATCCAGGTACTGCGCTGCTGCAAATGATCGGAGCATGGTCTGAGTCTCCGGACAGTCGGACTTGCAGTCGCGAGCGATCTTTGGTCGAAGAGGTCACGCAGCTGATTTGGGAGCGGCAAGGGAACATCCGTGTGCGGGACCTGGAGGAAAAAACAATGTATTCTTCCAGATATATTCAGTCTGTCGTGGGCAGTCAGGTGGGCGTAGCTCCCAAGCAGCTTTGCGCTCAGATCCGTTTTCAACAGGCTCTGTTTTTACTGTGCCGCTATCCTCAAATTACACTTTCTCAGGTAGCTCAGATATTAGGATACAGCGATCAGGCCCATTTTAGTCGGGAATTCAAACGGTTTTCTGGAATATCACCAACAATATATCAGAAAAAATAAGCTTTATTGAAGCTCACGTTCTCGTCCTCAGCGTATGCTGAGGACGTTTTTTTGTAATATGAAGCAAAAAGAGGAGGGGAAGCTTCCGATTTTTTCAATAAAACAAACAAGATATATGATAATATATTGACTGAATTAAGGGGGAGGATTACTAGAATACACAAATAAGGAGGAAATAATTATGTTGATAGCAACCTGGATCATTACATTTGTTCTGATCGTTGGCATCGGTGTTTATGCTGGAACCAAGATCACCAATTCTGGACAATGGTCCGGCAGTGACCGTTCCATGGGTATCTTTGCCGTGGGTGCTGTGCTGGGTGCTTGGCAGATCGGTGGTATGAGCATCGTAGGCGCAGCTCAAAACGGTTATGTGATGGGCATTGCCGGCAGCTGGTACTCCATCGCCAATGGACTTTACATTTTGGCCCTGGGTATTTTGGCTAAGACAATGCGCCGGAATTTCCCCAGTGATGCTCTCCCTGATTACCTGGAAAAGCGCTACTCGGTCCGAGTTGCCCGTCTTCAGTCCTATGTGTGGATTATCTTTGGTTTGGTGTACATCCCCATTCAGCTTAAGACGGTAGCTTCCATCCTGCAGATCGTCCTTCCCAACCTGAACACTCAGCTTTGTATGTTTATCGGTGTGACCATTGCCGTGGCCTACACTGCATTTGCCGGCATGAAAGGCGCCTCTATTGTGGGCCGCGTTGTCTGCATTGCTACCTACATCCTGCTGGGTTGGTTTATCTTTACCAACATTGGCGATTTCGGCGGCTACTCCGGTTTGATTTCTCAGCTGCCTGAGGGCTATGACCAGCTGAGCGCTATGTCTGCTCAGCAGATCGTTGCCTGGATGATCGGTGGCGTACTGACCTCCATCGTACTGCAGTCCGCCCTGCAGCCTGTGCTGGCTGCCAAGAGCGACAAGGCTGCCACTTGGGGCTGTATTCTGGGCTATGTTATTGCCGGTCCCATCTGTATCCTTACCGCTATCATCGGTATGATGGCCAAAGCCAAGACCGACGATCTGGGCGACGGTGCCACCGCCTTTGCCTGGGCTATTAAGGATATGAGCTCCCCCGTTATGGCCGGTATCATCTTTGCCGTTATGACCATGATCATTGCCGCTACCCTGGCTACGATGATGATGGCTACGGGTACCATTGTGACCAATGTCTACAAAAAGCAGATTAATCCCAACGCGGACGAGAAGAAGCTGCTGACTATGTCCCGCCTGGGTACTGTGGCGGTGGCCTACGTGTCCCTGCTGCTGGGCTTCTTTATCCCCTCCGCTCAGATGACCAATATGTTCCTCACCGTCAACTATGTAGTTACCGCTCCCTTTAGTTTCTCTGTTCTGGCTGGCATGTTCTGGAGCAAGGCTAACGCAAAGGGTTCCTTCTGGAGCATTATTGCCGGTATCGTGGTCGCCCTTGTTTGGGTGGTCGCTGGTCTGAATGATCAAATCAACGTGGTTTATCCCACTATTATTGCTTGCTACGTTGTGGGAATCGCGGTTTCTCTGTCCACCTCCTCGAAATCTGCGATTGCCCAGTAAACTTTAAGATGCTTATTTACCCTTAACTAGTTAGGAAAGGAGCTGCAACAGTATTATGCCCAATCGTCCCTACTTAGGCAGAATGGTAGACGATACCATCGCCATGTATAAGCCCCATGTCTCCGGCAGCGCCGGTGCGGTCAGTTCCAACAATCCTTATGCTACCCAGGCCGGCCTGGAAATCATGAAGCAGGGCGGTAACGCCTTTGACGCTGCGGTTGCCATCTCTCTGGTGCTCGGCGCTGTGGAACCCTATCACAGCGGTATTGGCGGTGGCTGCTTCCATGTATTCTATGATAAGAAGAACGATCAGTTCCACTCTGTAGACGCCCGTGGCGTGGCTCCTATCCACGCATATCAGGATATGTTCCTGGATGAGAAGGGCGATGTGGACTTGAACCTCACCGAGTTCTCCGGCCGTTCCGTGGCTGTCCCTGCGCTGTATCGGGCTATGGACAACCTGCTGAAAAACTACGGTACCATGACTTGGGCGCAGGTTTCTGCCCCTGCCATCAAGCTTTGCCGGGAGGGCTTCGCCTGTGGCTTTGCCTATGCCCGCATCAGCAACACCCCTGAGGCGGAGCACAACAAGGCTTGCTACGAGGGCTTTGAGGAGCTCTACCTGAACAACGGAAAGCCCCGCTCCTACGGCGAGATCGTCACCAACCCTGATCTGGCCGATACCATGGAAGCTGTGGCGGAACATGGAGTGGATTGGTTCTATAACGGCCCTGTGGCAGATGAAATGGTGGCGCAGGTCAATAAGTATCAGGGACTTCTGTGTAAAGAGGATCTGAGCGGCTGCTCTCCCAAGGAGCGCACTCCGGTGCGTGGCACCTATCGCGGCCATGACATTATCTCCATGCCTCCTCCCTCCTCCGGCGGCAGCCACATTATTCAGATGTTGAATATCCTGGAGAATTTTGATCTGAAGGGTATGGGGTTCCACTCCGCTGACAGCACCCATGTGATTACGGAAACCATGAAGATGATGTTTGCCGATCGGTCTGTGGCCATGGGCGACCCGGATTTTGTGGACGTCAATGTGGACAAGATCATCTCCAAAGAGTATGCCAAGGAGCTGGCGGCCAAGATCGATATGGGACAGGCCAAAGAGTATGCTCCCACGGAGGGGATTGAAGCCAAGGAGTACCGGGGCTGTACCTCCAACTTCACCGTAATGGACGCCTACGGCAACGTGCTTTCCCAGACTCAGACCATCCGAAATTGGTGGGGCTGCGGCGTTGTGATTCCCGGCCGAGGCTTTATCATGAACAACACCATGGCCGACTTCAGTCCCAAGGTGGGCGTGCGTACCACCCAGGGCTTGGCGTACGGCATGGCCAACGCCATTCGTCCCGGCAAAACCCCGCTGTCCAGCATGTCCCCCTCCATTGTAATGAAGGACGGTAAGCCCCTGCTCAGCGTAGGCGCGGCAGGCGGTCCCCGTATTATCACCAGTACCCTCCAGCTTATCATCAACTCCATTGATTACGGTATGATGATGGACTCTGCGGTAAAGACTGCGCATATGTGCTGCTTGACCAAGGAGCAGGGTCTGGAGCTGGAAGAGGGATTTTCTCCTGACACGATCCGTATTCTGAAGGAGCGTGGTCACAACATTAAGGAAACTGGCGATTTTGGTGTCCTGTTGGTTATGCCCAACGGCATCCGCTGTGAGGACGGGGTGTTCTATCCCGGCGGAACCAGCCGCGTTGACGGCGGAGGCGGTGTCCTCACCAAAGATGAAACGATGGCTGTTGACGGTCTGTGCTTCCTGTAAATCAAAAAACGATGTGCAGACGGCGTCCCCAGAGTAAATTCTGAGGGACGCCGTCTCTCTTATTACAAAGGGGGCGGAGAGAATTGGAACATTGGATCATGGCAGCTGCTTCGGTCTTTTTTGTTTTAGGAGGCACAGATTATATCTTGCATAACCGGTTTGGTTTGGGAGCGGAATTTGAAAAAGGGATTCTGGCCGCTGGCCGTCTTCTGTTATGTATGGCCGGGTTTATTGTACTTGCTCCGGTGATCGCCGCGCTTCTGTCTCCAGTTATATCGCCTATATTTCGCAGTGTCGGCTGGGATCCCAGCGTCTTTGCCGGACTGGTCTTTGCCAATGACTCCGGCGGTTCGGTCCTGGCCCTTGAGATGGCAGATGACCCTCAGATGGGGCGATACAGCGGACTGATCATCGGCGCTATGATGGGAACGACCGTCATGTTTATCATTCCGCTGACCATTGCAAATACCCACGGCACAAAACGGGAGGCTGCCATTTACGGGCTTCTGGCCGGTATTATCACTATCCCGCCCGGCTGCTTGGTGGGCGGGGGATGTGCCGGTTTTCCGCCTAAGCAAGTGGCCTGGAACACAGTGCCTGTGGTGATTATTGCGTTGGTGTTGGTGATCGCTTTGATTTTCTTCCGCCAAGGGGTAGTTGCTGCACTGTCCCGTTTAGGCGAATGGATCTTGATTTTGTCCGTCATAGGCCTGATGATTGCCGGATTCCAGGACCTAAACGGAATCGAACTGATACCCGGTATGGGGAAACTGGATGAGGTATACAGCATTGTGGGAAATATCTGCGTGTTTTTGGCGGGTATATTTCCACTGCTGGCGGTTATACGCCGGATCCTCACCCGTCCTTTGCTTGCACTGGGCCGTATTCTGCGGGTCAATGAGCCATCGCTCACAGGATTTCTTCTGGCGTTTGCCAACGGTATTCCGGTTTGTTCCATGCTGGAGGAAATGGATGACAGGGGGCGCATGATCAACGTTGCATTTCTGGTCTCCGCTTCTTGTCTGCTTGGAGATCACCTAGCCTATACCAGCCAGGCTGATGCGGCAATGTGTGTTCCTGTTTTGGTGGGAAAACTGGTGTCGGGAGTGCTGGCAGTGATTTTATCACTTGTACTGGCACCTAAAGTATTGCCTCAGAAAACATAACTGCGCAGGCCCAAATACATATGGGCCTGCGCAGTTATGTTAATGTTTACAGCTGTCCTCCGTAGTCCTTTTTCATCTGATGCAGACGCTCCAGGGCCTGGACACCCTGCGTGCCCAGCCGCTCGGTCACCGCCACCACCAGCGCGTCAGCCAGGGCGGCGGGGGCTGCCATGGAGTGATATTCCTTGGTTTCACCGCGGTAGGCAAACAGGGAGATGTCGGCCCGCTCCTCCAGCGGCATGCAGGTCCGGCTTACAAAGGCCAGAGTGCGGTAACCGGCGCGGCGGCTTTGCTCCAGCAGCACCCGCCCCTCTTTGGACAGCTTGGAGAAGCTGAACAGGATCACCGTATCTTCCTCTCCAGCCTGGGCCAGTCCCTCCAGCAGCTCGGAGCCTCCCGAGGGCAGCAAAGACACATTCAGCCCCAGCCGACGCAGGCGGAAGTGGAGCATCTGAGCCAGGGAGGCAGAGGCGTTTTTTCCGTGGATGAAGATCCTGCGGGCTCCGGACACAGCCTCTACGCCCCGCTGAAACTCCGCCTCATCCAGCTGCTGGGCAGTTTTGCTCAGACAAAGCTGCTGATGCTCCAACCAGGCAGTGGGAGAGAAGCCGCCCTCCCGGCCCAGAGTGCCCGCCATTTTGGCTGCCGGGCCTGCGGACTGTTCCATCACCAGGGCCTTTAACGCCTTATAGTCCCGGCAGCCCACATGGCGGGCAAACCGGGACACGGTGGCATCGGACATGTCCAAAGCCTGGGCCAGCTGGCCGATGGATAAATACAGGAAGGTATCCCGGTTTGTGTTGATAAATTCCAGGATCTTTTGCTCGGCTCGGGTCAGATCCCCGACATCCACAGAAAACTGCATGGTGGTTCCTCCGCGTTTTTTCAGGCAGAGACCGCTTTTGTCAGTACTGCCACATAGTCGCCGCCCAGGGCGTAAATTTCCTTGAGAGAGCGTTTGAGCAGGCAGGCGGTGCGCACCTGAAAGGCTGCGCTGTCGGCCAGCTGGATCTCATACCGGCCAGCCCGCATCTCCCGGTGCATCTCCTCTACCGTATCAAAGGTGCCGTCAAAGCAGGTGGCAATGCAGCCGTACTGCACGGCCTGGTGGGTGTCACTGCCCGATACCACCGGGATGTCCAGCGTCTGTCCCAGATCATAGGTCAGACGCTGGGTGCGCTCCCGGTCCAGCGCCATGTCCTTGCCGTTGAGGTCCAGAAAGTCCAGCCGCTTCAGCTGCTCCAGAGGCAGCTCCGGCACATGGCCGGGAGCGCGGTAGGGATGGCCGCAGCCCACCAGGACAGGATACTGCTCAAACAGGTCCATGAGCTTTTCAAAGGGCAGGAATTTTCCCTTTCCCTTGTAGGGCTCCAACTGGCGGTTGAGCTCCAGAATGGCCTCCAGAGGACCTACCGACAGGATGTGTCCTCCCTCGGCCACATCGGTCTCCATGCCGGGGAAGATGCGCAGACCGTTGGGGAGCTCCAGAGTGTCGCCCACACGGCAACTCTTGGAGGCGAGATAACCGTACAGGTCGGAAAACTGGAGGGTGTTGAAGTGCTCGGTGAGGCAGAGAGCGTCCAGACCGGCACGCCGGGCCTCGTCGAAGAGCCAGTCGGTGTATACGGTGGAAAAGGGCAGCTTTTTGGCCAGCTTTCCGTGAGTGTGAAAATCAAGACGCAAGAGAATAACCTTCTTTCTTATGACAGCAGGGTGGAGGCCAGCAAGGCTGCCGTCATCCACAAAAAGGAGACGGCCAGAAACAGCAGGTCGTTGTAGGTGACCTTCAGGGAGGCCAGCTTGATCTTTTTTACCGCCTTGCTGCTGGCGGCGTAGCGGTAGCCTCGCAGCTCCAGTGCCTCCACGGTGGTGCGGGAGCGCTTGGCGGTGTTGAGCATCAGGGGGTAGAAGGCGTGCATGATGACCTTGACCTGATAGATGAGATAGCGCACCTTGCCCATCAGGGTGTCATGGGCGGGAGGATTTCCCCGCAGGCGGTAGGACAGCAGCACATTCTGAAATTCCTCCATCAGCATGGGCAGCATCCGGTAGGAGTAGGAGATGGAAAAGCTCAGGCGCTCGGGGCAGCCGTACCACAAAAGGCCGTTGGACAGCCGGTCGGGGTCCAGGCCGGAGAACACGGTCACCGAGGCCAGGGAGATGGTGGCCACCTTCAGGGTGAGCACCAGCAGCGGGGCAATGGCGGAGGCGTCGCCGCCAAAGAACAGGGTGACCAGAAACAGATAGCCCGTCTGGGAGAACACACCCAGCGCAAAGAGGAACAGCACCAGTCCGGCCACCCGAGCCAGCACCGTGGTGGCCATCACCAGAGTGAAGCAGCCCAGCAGCAGGGGAATGTCATTTAAAAACCAGGGTACCAGGCCGAAGAACAGATACCACACCAGCAGGATGCGGGGGTCCAGGGCAGCGATGACGGTGTCGTCGTTGCCGTAGGCGTTTTTCAGCACCTGGCTGCGGAGAAAGTCCATAGAGAATTTGTCCAGCAGGTTGTCGGACAGCTTCGCCATCATTTTTTCCATTTATGACACCTCCTGAAAGCATGCGGCAAACTCGTCAATGGTGTAGCACAGCGCGTTGGGATTGAGACTGCGGGCCATGGTGAAGATCTCCGGCGGGCGGATGCCCACCTGCTGGGCCACATCCTGGCGGGAAAAGATCTCGTCCACCGGTCCGTCGGCCACTACTTTGCCCTGGCACAGAACCACCACCCGGTCGGCCCACTGACATACCAGCTGCATGTCGTGGGTGGCGATGACGGCGGTCTGAATCACGTCCTTCATGTCGGTGAGCACAGACAGGATCTCCCGCCGGGTGGCAATGTCCAGGTTGGCGGTGGGCTCATCCAGCAGCAGGATGCCGGGGTTGAGGGCAATGCCGATGGCCAGACTGGCCCGACGCATCTGCCCGCCCGACATGAGCCGCCCATCCCGCTGGGCCAGCTCGGTAAGCCGGAAGCGCTCCAGCAGCTGCCGGGTGCGCTCCTGCCAGTCTTTCTCCCCACGGACACGCATGGCGTAGGCGATGTCGGCCTGGATGGAGTCCTGAATAAACATCTCCTCCGGGTTCTGATAGACCAGAGAGACCTGCCGGGATAGCTCCTCAGCGGGCTTATCCCCGATGGGAGAGCCAAACAGAGAGACGGTGCCAGCCTTGGGCCGCAGCAGGCCCACCATCAGCTTCATCAGGGTGGATTTACCCGCACCGTTGGAGCCGATGAGAGCCACTTTTTCTCCCTGGTGCAGCTCCAGATCCAGATTCTGAAAGACGGTGCGGGGATCCCCTTTGACCGAGCGGTAGGAGAGCTCCACATTGGAGAAGGTAACAGCCGGTTTCTCTCCCGGCTCCGGCTTGGAGCGGGGAGGAGCGGGATGAAAAGACAGAGAGGCAAAGGCCTGTTTGCCCTCGTCCACCGTGGTGGGCAGGCGGTCCAGTCCGGTAAGGTTGCCCTCACTCTTCAGGCGGTAGGCCGCCTGGGTGACCTGGGGCGGGAAGATGTTACAGGCCTCCAGCTCCTCCACCCGCTGCAAAGCCTCTCCGGTGGGCAGCATCCATTGCACCTCTCCGTCCTTCATGAGAAGCACATGCTTGCAGTAATCGGCAATGTACTCGGTGTGGTGCTCGATGACGATGATGGTCTTGCCCTGCTGGTTGAGGTGCCGCAGTACCTCATAGATCCGGTCGGCGTGCATGGGGTCCAGCTGGGCGATGGGCTCGTCCAGAATGAGAATGTCCGGACCCAGAGATACTGCGCCGGCCAGAGCCAGCAGGTGGGTCTGGCCGCCGGACAGCTGCCAGACATACTCCTCCTCCCAGCCCTCCAGTCCGCACTGGGACAGGGCCTGCTTTCCGCGCTCCAGGTAGTCGGGGAAGGCGTAGTTGAGGCAGGAGTAGGACGCATCGTCCAGCACGGTAGGCCGCACAATCTGATTTTCAAAGTCCTGATAGACATAGCCCACCTTCCGGGCCAGAGCGCCAACGTCGGTCTGCAGCGTGTCCAGACCGTGGATTTTGGTACTCCCCTGATAGCTTCCTGTAATAAAATGAGGAATCAATCCATTCAGGACTTTACACAAGGTGGACTTCCCGCAGCCGTTGTTGCCAACGACTGCAAGGAAGTCCCCTTGTGGAATGGTTAGGGAAATGTGCTTCAGGGTGGGCTGGGCGGCGCCGGGGTAGGTATAGGTGAGGTCTTGGATCTCGACTGCGTTCATCTTATCCCACCGCACCGGCCTTGCCGCTCTTCTTCATCACCAGCAGGACCGCCACAGCCAGAACGGCGGCCACCAGCAT